>Ga0307372_10000212_pt1 | contig 102341 bp, 100 predicted proteins | sample OX1MG_FD_202533 | JGI IMG/M metagenome (GOLD analysis project Ga0307372, IMG submission 202533) | Soil microbial communities from Risofladan, Vaasa, Finland - OX-1 | ecosystem: Environmental > Terrestrial > Soil > Coastal area > Acid sulfate soil | place: Finland: Risofladan, Vaasa... | reverse complement strand
CATGACGGGTGTGGCGCTCCTCAATCGATCGATGAATCGGTCTCGCAACCAGAATCATGAATCGAATGGCGGCTTTGCGCTACATCCGTCGCTCAATCGCGTAATTGCGGTGAATAAGACGGGCTAGCGGTGTTCGACGGCGGCGCGCTGACCGCGCGTCGCACCGCGGCCGCGTCGGCGCTCGCGGCGAGCTATCTCGCGCGGCCCGATAGCGAGCGCTTGCTGATGATCGGTGCGGGGATTCTCGGTTTCCACATGATCGAGGCGCATCGCAGCGTCCGGCCGATCCGCAACGTGCTGGTGTGGGACCGCGATCACGCCAAGGCCGACCGCCTGGCGCGCCGCGTCGCCCGGCGAAATCTCAAAGTCGCGGCCACGGACGACCTCCAGCGTGCGGTCAACGGCGCGCACGTCATCTGCTGCGCCATCGCCGAGGATGAGCCGATCCTCAAGGGGCACTGGCTGCCGCTTGGCGTCCATATCGACCTCGTCGGCCACGCCACGCCGGCGCTGCGCGAAGCCGACGACGAGGCGATGCATCGCGCTCGCGTCTTCGTCGACGCGCGCGAGGCGGCGCTCGCCGAAGCCGGCGATCTGGTCCAGCCGATCCGGTCGGGCGCGTTCAGCCCCGACGATATCGCCGGCGATCTCTTCGACTTGGCGCGCGGCAATCGCGCCGGACGGCGCTTCCACGACCAGATCACGCTGTTCAAGGCGGTGGGACATGCGCTGGAGGACCTGGCTGCCGCGAAGCAAGGGTTGGAGAATGCGCTCGCGTCGTGAGGCGCAAATCCCGTATATCCAGCGCTGCCATGAGCGAGAAACCGGCGAACCCGATCCTCTGCGCCATCGACTTGGCCGATCCGGCTAAGGCGAAGGCACTGGTGCGCGAGCTGAAAGGTGCGGTCGGCGGCATCAAGCTCGGTCTCGAGTTCTTCACCGCCAACGGCCCGCGCGCGGTTAGCGACGTCGCTCAGGGCTTGCCGCTTTTCCTCGATCTCAAACTGCACGACATCCCGAATACGGTCGTCGGCGCAGTGAAGGCGGCCGCGGCGCTCGAACCGACGTTTCTCACCGTCCATTGTGCCGGCGGCCGCGCGATGATGCAGGCGGCCGCCGAAGCGGCAAAGCAGGCGGCGCGCAAGTCGCGCATGAAGGTCCTCGGCGTCACCGTGCTCACCAGCCTCGACGAGCGCGATCTCGAGACGGTCGGCCAACGAGGCCCGACCGCCGAGCAGGTAAAGCGCCTGGCGCTGCTCGCGAAGGAGAGTGGCCTCGACGGCATCATCTGCTCGCCGCACGAGGTCGCCGAGCTGCGCCAGGTCATCGGACCCGATTTCCTGCTGGTGGTGCCGGGCATCCGCGTCGGATCCTTGGGGCATGGCGACCAGAAACGCGTGATGGGCCCCCGCGATGCGGTGCAGGCCGGTGCCGATTATCTCGTCATTGGCCGGCCGATCACCGGTTCGCCGAGCCCGCCGGCCGCCGCACGCGCGATGCTCGCCGAAATCCGCAAGCCGTGAGCGTGGCCGCCAAGATTTGCGGCCTGTCGACGCCCGAAGCCGTCGTCGCCGCGATCGCCGGCGGCGCGCGCTTCGTCGGCTTCGTGTTCTTCCCGCCGAGTCCGCGCAATCTGTCGCCGGCACAAGCGGGGCCGCTGATGCGCGGCGTGCCCGCCGGCGTGACGCGGGTCGGCGTTTTTGTCGATCCCAACGACGGTCTCCTCGGGCGCGTTCTCGCCGCCGCGCCGCTCGACCTGATCCAGCTGCACGGCGAGGAGACACCGGACCGGGTCGCCCAGATCAAACAGCGCTTCGGCAAGCCCGCGATGAAAGCGATCAAGATCGCGGACGAAAGCGATCTTGCCGTTGCATCGCGCTACTACGGCGTCGCCGATCGGCTGATGTTCGATGCGCGGCCACCGAAGGATGCAACCCGGCCGGGCGGCAACGCCCTCGCCTTCGATTGGGAATTGCTACGCGCACATAAATGGCCATTACCTTGGATGTTGTCCGGCGGACTGACCGCCGCGAATGTCGCCGAGGCGGTACGCGTTTCGCGCGCGACCGCGGTCGACGTTTCGTCCGGCGTCGAGAACGCGCCGGGCATCAAGGACCTCGCCAAGATCCGTGCGTTCCTGGCCGTGGTCGGGACCCTATAAGGCGCGAAATGAGCCTTTGAGGCTCAAGGCTTTAGGGGTAAAACTCGGGCTCCCCAGGCGGCTTCAGGCGCATTTTCGAAATGGCTGGTCCCAACACCTACCGCGGCGGGCCCGACGACCGCGGTCTGTTCGGCATTCACGGCGGACGTTTCGTCGCCGAAACGCTGATGCCGCTCGTGCTCGAGGTCGAGCGCGCCTACGAGGCCGCGAAGCGCGACCCCAGTTTCGCCGCCGAGCTGCGCTATTACCTCGAGCACTATGTCGGCCGGCCGTCGCCGCTCTATTTCGCCGAGCGCCTGACGCGCCACTGCCGGGGCGCGAAAATCTACTTGAAGCGCGAGGACCTCAACCACACGGGCGCGCACAAGGTGAACAATACGCTCGGCCAGATCCTGCTGGCGCGGCGCATGGGCAAGCGCCGCATCATCGCCGAGACCGGCGCCGGCCAGCATGGCGTCGCCACCGCGACGGTCTGCGCGCTGTTCGACCTGCCCTGCGTCGTCTACATGGGCGCGACCGACATCGAGCGGCAGCAGCCCAATGTCTTCCGCATGAAGCTTTTGGGCGCCGAGGTGCGGCCGGTGACCTCGGGCACCGCGACGCTGAAGGACGCGATGAATGAGGCGCTGCGCGACTGGGTCGCGAACGTCGACGACACCTACTACCTGATCGGCACCGTCGCCGGCCCGCATCCCTACCCCGCGATGGTGCGCGATTTCCAGACCGTGATCGGCGACGAGGTCCGCGTGCAGATGAAGCAGGCCGAGGATCGGCTGCCCGACACGCTGGTCGCCTGCGTCGGCGGCGGCTCGAATGCGATGGGTCTGTTCCATCCCTTCCTCGACGAGCCGAGCCTCGCGATGGTCGGCGTCGAGGCCGCCGGCGAGGGCATAGCGACTGGCCGGCACGCCGCGTCGATCAACGGCGGTGCGCCCGGCGTGCTGCACGGCAATCGCAGCTATTACCTCCAGGACGACGACGGCCAGATTCTCGACACCCATTCGATTTCGGCCGGCCTCGACTATCCCGGCATCGGACCGGAACACGCCTGGCTGTTCGAACAAAAGCGCGTCGAATATGCGACGGTGACCGACCGCGAGGCGCTGGTTGCGTTCCAGCTGTTGACGCGGCTTGAGGGCATCATACCGGCGCTTGAATCCGCGCATGCCGTTGCCGAGGCGGCCAAGCGCGCGCCCAGCCTGCCGCGCGATCATCTGCTGGTGATCAATCTCTCGGGCCGCGGCGACAAGGACGTCGACACCGTGGCGGCAACGCTCGGAGTGACGCTGTGAGCCGGATCACCGCGCGCTTCGCCCAGTTGCGCGCCGAGGGCCGCGCCGGTCTCGTCACCTATCTGACTTGCGGCGATCCCGATCGCGCGACCTTCGAGAAAATCCTCGCGCGGCTGCCCAAGGCCGGCGCCGATCTGATCGAGATCGGCATGCCGTTTTCGGATCCGATGGCGGACGGGCCGGCGATCCAGGCGGCCAGCTTGCGCGCGCTCAAAGCGGGCATGACGCTCGCCAAAACGCTCGACGTGCTGCGCCGCTTCCGCAAGGCGGACCGCGACACGCCGGTGATCCTGATGGGCTATTACAACCCGATCTATCGCTACGGCGTGCCGCGCTTCCTGAAGGACGCCAAGGCGGCCGGTTGCGACGGCTTGATCGTCGTCGACCTGCCGCCCGAGCACGACGACGAGCTGTGCCTGCCCGCGCGCGCCGCCGGCATCGATTTCGTGCGGCTGGCGACGCCGACGAGCGACGATCGGCGCCTGCCGGTCATTCTCAACAATGCCGGCGGCTTCCTCTATTACGTCGCGATCGCCGGCATCACCGGCACCAAATCGGCGCGTGCCGAGGTGGTTGCCGCGGCGGTCGCCCGGCTTCGCCGCCACACCGCCCTGCCGATCGCTGTCGGCTTCGGCATCCGCACGCCGGCGCAGGCAGCGGATGTCGCGCGCGTCGCCGACGCCGCCGTGGTGGGCTCGGCGCTGGTCGAGAAAGTCGCGAAGCACCTGGACAAGCGCGGTAAGGCGAAAGCGGCGCTGGTGCCGGCCGTGCTCAAGGACGTAACGGCGCTCGCACAGGGCGTGCGCAAGGCGCGGCCGCGCCATCCGGCCCGGGCGGCGCAATGAACTGGCTCACCAACTTCGTCCTGCCCAAGATCCGGGCCGTCGTCGCCAAGAAGGAGATGCCGGACAACCTCTGGCACAAATGCCCGGGCTGCGGCCAGATGCTGTTCCACCGCGAGCTCGAGGCCAATCTCCATGTCTGCGCCGCCTGCGGCCACCATCTGCGCCTGGCGCCCGAAAAACGGCTTGCCATGCTGTTCGACGATGGCAAGTACACCGTCATCGAGCTGCCCAAGAGCATCGCCGATCCGCTCAAGTTTCGCGACCGCAAGCGCTATGCCGAGCGGCTCAAGGAGGCGCAGAGTGCCAAGGGCGGCACGCGCGATGCCGCCGTGGTGGCGCACGGCATGGTCGGCGGCGTCGCCGCAGTGATCTGCGCGTTCGACTTCGGCTTCATGGGCGGCTCGATGGGCATCGCCGTCGGCGAGGCGTTGCTGGCGGCGGCGCGGCTCGCCGTGCTGCAAGAGGCGGCGCTGATCGTCGTGCCGTCGTCGGGCGGCGCGCGCATGCAGGAGGGCATCCTGTCGCTGATGCAGATGCCGCGCACGACACTGGCAGTCGAGATGGTCAAGGAGACCGGCCGACCCTATCTCGTGATCCTGGCCGATCCGACGACCGGAGGCGTCTCCGCGTCTTTCGCCATGCTCGGCGACGTGACTTTGGCCGAACCCGGCGCGGTGATCGGCTTCGCCGGAGCGCGCGTGATCGAAGAGACCATCCGCGAGAAATTGCCCGAAGGCTTCCAGCGCGCCGAATATCTGCTCGAGCACGGCATGGTCGACATGGTCGTGCATCGCCGCGATCTCAAGGCGACGCTCGACCGCATCCTCGGCCTGCTCTGCCGCAAGGGACCGCCGGCGCTCGCGGCGATCGCACCGCCGCCAGTGGCGGAACGTGGATGGGATCGCGCCTGATCGGGCCCCGGGCGCCGAGCGAACGCATTCTCGAGCGTCTGCTGACGCTCCATCCCAGACTGATCGACCTGTCGCTCGACCGCGTCATGCGGCTGCTGAAGGCGCTGGGCGATCCCCAGGACGAGCTGCCGCCGGTCATCCACGTCGCCGGCACCAACGGCAAGGGCTCGACCATCGCCTTCTTGCGCGCCTTCCTCGAAGCCGCGGGCAAGCGCGTCCATGTCTACACCTCGCCGCATCTGGTGCGCTTCCACGAGCGCATCCGGCTTGCCGGCAAGATCGTTCCCGAGAAGATGCTGGGCGCGCTGCTCGCCGAATGCGAGCGCGCCAACGCCGGCCAGCCGATCACCTTCTTCGAGATCACCACGGCGGCGGCGTTCCTCGCCTTCGCCCGCGAGGGCGCCGATTTTGCGCTGATCGAGGTCGGCCTCGGTGGTCGCTTCGATGCCACCAACGTGATCGTGAAGCCCGCGGTGGCCGTGCTGACGCCGGTCTCGCTCGATCATCAACATTTCCTGGGCGAGACCATAGCCGCGATCGCCTTCGAGAAGGCCGGCATCCTCAAGCCCGGCGCGCCCGTCGTGGTCGGACCGCAGCCACCCGAGGCGGCAAGCGTGATCGCCGCGCGCACGACCGAGCTCCGCGCACCGCTCTTTCGCCACGGCCGCGAATGGTCCGTCGGGCAGGCGGAAGGCGGCGGCTTGATCTATCGCGGTCGGCAGACGCTCAACCTGCCGCCGCCGGGCCTGGCCGGTGCGCACCAATACGACAATGCCGGCACAGCGATCGCTGTGCTCGAATGTCTGCCCGGTTTCGCGCCCGATGCCGCGGCGCTGGCGCGCGGCATGGGCAAGGTCGAATGGCCGGCGCGGCTGCAACGCCTGCGGCACGGGCCGCTGGTCAAGGCGCTGCCGCAGAGCGCCGAGCTCTGGCTCGACGGCGCCCACAACGCCGCCGGCGGCGAGGCCCTGGCGCGCTTCGTCGCCGGCTGGCGGCGTCCGACCGGTCTCGTCTTCGGCATGATCAAGACGCACGACCCGACGGCGTTCCTGAAGCCGCTCGCGCCCTATGTCGCGCGCCTGCGCGCCGTGGCGATTCCGGGCGAGGCGAACACGCTAAGCGCCGAGGAGAGCGCGGCAGCTGCGCGACGTCTGGGCATCGACGCCGCGCCGGCGAAGACGCTGCGCGACGCGGTCGCCACGGCGAGCGCGCCGGGTAATCGCACGCTGATCTGCGGTTCGCTCTATCTCGCGGGAAAGGTGCTGGCCGCGAACGGCTAGCGGATCAAAGGACCGACTGGACCCACTCGACCAGCTTGGACTTGGGCAGCGCGCCGATCTTGGTCGCCGCCACCTGGCCGTTCTTGAACAGCATCAATGTCGGAATGCCGTGCACGCCGTACTTGCTCGGCGTCTGCGGATTCTCGTCGATGTTGAGCTTGGCGACGGTCACCTTGCCGCCCATCTCGTCGGCGATGTCTTCGATGAACGGCGCGATCATCTTGCACGGTCCGCACCATTCGGCCCAGAAATCGACCAGCACCGGGCCCGGCGCCTTGAGCACGTCGGCGTCGAATGATGCGTCGGTGACTTTGTTCGGTTTCATGCTGGTCTCGCTCCACGATCCATCGCAGGCCGCAGCTTAGGCGAGCGGCGGAAACAGGGTCAAGCGAGGCTCCCGCGCGCCGGCCGCATGGCTCGGCCCTTGAAAATGATTCTCACGCCGCCCGACCGGCCAGCGCGGCATTCGACACCCACATCAGCGTCGGCCCCTCGGTCCACAGGAGGGCGCAGCGCACGGTCTTGCCCGGATAGACGCGCGCCAACGCCGCCCGATAGGCCGCGAGCTGGTCGAGATAGGCCTCGGGTACCTCCGACTCGGTTGGCGGGACGGGCCGCATGGTTTTGTAGTCGACGATTGCGACTTCGGAGTCGGTGATCACCAGCCGGTCGATGCGGCCCGACACGGCGCGCTCGCCGATCAGGCCGACGACCGGTACCTCGGCCTCGGAGCCCGGACCGAACAGCTTCGCGAAATCGGGCGCGGCGAGGATAGCGAGGGTCTCGACGGCGATCGCCGCCTGCGCCGCCGGATCGAGCGCCAGCACCGGCCGCGCGAGAAACCGCCTGGCCGCCGCTTCGCGTTGCGCCGGCGCCAGCCGCGGCAGGCTCTGGAGCAGGCGGTGGACGATCAGGCCCTTGCGGAAGATGTGCCCGTTGTCGGCACCCAACGGCGAACGCGTCGGTGGCTCGGCGCGCGGCGGCCGCGACGGCTGCAGCGGCTTCGGCGGCACGGGTTCGGCGGCTGGCGGCGCGACCGCCCATGCCGGCAGCGTGGCCGCAACCGGCGAGACGGTACGGCGCGGCGGCTGCTCGGCGCGCTCGCCGCGCTGGCGCGTCACCAGGCGCAGCCCCTCGCCGTGCCATCCGTCGTCGCCGATGAGCTTGGTGCTGTCGAACGCAAAGGGCTTGCCGCCGGCCGCCTTGAGGCCGGCGTGGACGAATGGATACCAGGCGTCGTCGGGCGATTTGCGCTTGCCGTTCCAGCCGCAGACGTAGAGCCGGTCTTCGGCGCGAGTCAGTGCGACATAGAGCAGCCGACGGTATTCCTCGTCGCGGCGTTGGTTGGCGAGCTCGGTCGCCGCGCGCGCTTCCGGCGCGTCGCCCTGAGCGAGCCACAACGGCAGGCCGTCGTTCGTCCAAACGATGCCGTGCGGCCGGTCGGGCACCTGCAGCGTATCCGGCAGGAAGACGATCGGCGCCTGCAATCCCTTGGCGCCGTGCACGGTGATCACGCGCAGCTCGTCGCGGCCGGCCTCGTTGTTGAGGTCGCGCTTGACCTCGAGTTCGCCCAGCACCAGCCAGTGCAAAAAACTCTGCAGCGACGGACCGTGGTCGCGCTCGAAGGCGAGCGCGGCGGCGAGCAGCTCATCGAGCGGATCGCCGGCCTCGGGGCCGAGGCGGGCAAGGATCTTGCGCCGCCCGGCACGTGCGCCCAGCACCTCGGCGAAGAGCTCGAACGGCGGAATGAAATCTGCGTGCGCCAGCAGCGACGTCAGCTCCTCTGCGGCGAAGCGGAATTTTTCGTTCTCGGCCGCGCGCCGCCGCAACGCATCCCACAGGCTGCCGGTGCGGCGCCACGCGAGATCGAATAGCAGATCGTCATCGAAGCCGTAGAGCGGTCCCTTCAGCACCGTGGCCAACGTCAGGTCATCCGCCGGCAGCAGCAGAAATTCGGCCAGCGCGACCAGATCCCGGACCGCGAGCTGATCCGCCAGCACCATGCGGTCGACGCCCGCCACCGGCACGCCCCGTTCCTTGAGCGCACGGACTAGCGCGCCGACGAACGGATCGCGCCGGCGCACCAGCACAAGGATGTCGCCGGCATGAATCGGCCGGCCGCGCGCTTCGAGTGTTTCGCCGGCATCGAGCCATGACCGCACCGTCGCCGCGATCGCATCCGCCAGTCGCGCGCGTGGCACCTTGAGCGGTGCCTGGCTCAGCGGCGCGTCCCAGGGCGTCGGCGGCTCGCCCGGGTCCGGCCCGACGGCCGGCCACAGCTCGACCACGCCGGCGGCACCGGTGCGGCTTGGCTCGTGCCGGATCGTGGCGCCGGCGAAGGCGACGCCGGCGGCGACGCGTTGATCCGCAAAGACCGCGTCGACCGTCTGCAGCACGGCCGCGACCGAGCGGAACGACAGCTCGAGCGCGAGCGGCCTCCAATTTTGGCTGGCGGCCTCGACGCGGGCGCGGAAATGCTCCTGCATGGCCAGGAAGGCGGCTGGATCGGCGCGCTGGAAGCTGAAGATCGACTGCTTCGGATCGCCGACGGCGAAAACCGTGCGCAGCGTGTCGCGCGCACCTTCGCCGACGAAGAACTCCTCGGCCAGCGCCGCGACGACGTCCCATTGATCGGGGTTGGTGTCCTGCGCCTCGTCGATCAATATGTGATCGATGCCGCCGTCGAGCTTGAACAGCACCCACGGCGCCACGCCCGGCCGCTGCAGCAGGTCTTTGGCCTTCAGCACCAAGTCTTCGAAATCGAGCAGCGCCCGGGCCGTTTTGTGCGCGGCGTAGGCGTCAAGCACCGCGCCGGCGAGTCGGATCAAGGCCGCAGTCGCCTCGACCAGTCGCGCCGCGTCGCTTCGCGCGCGCACGGCCGCGAGACGCTCGGCTTCGCGCGCCAGCACCGCGCCAACCTCCGGATCAATTGCGATCGCCGCATTGGTCGCCAAGCGCGCACGACGGCCGCCTTCCTTTGTGAAATAGACGCGGCAATAGTCGTCGAACCCGTGAACACGGCCGCGCACGCGGCCGAGCCATTGGCTCAGCGTCCTGCCCGCTTTCTGGTCCGATGTGCTGTCGCTGCCGGACAGCGCGCGCGCGGCCCGTTTGAGCGCAGCGCCGTCGAACGCGCCCTCCTTGCCCGCCTGCCGTACGATCGAGTCCGGCGTCTCGCCCGGCTGCAGGCCAAACCGTTCGCGTAGGCGCGCTTCGAATTTCACATCTCCCGCCTGACCCATCGCGGCAAGCCGCCCACGCTCGGCCGCAAGCTTGGCGACCAACTCGACGAAGCCGTCTTCGCCGACGATTTGCGTCACGGTGTCGAGCGCCGCCTTCAGCGCCTTCGGCTTGCCGTCGCGCGCGCGGTCGAGCATTTGTGCGACTGCGTGCCCCATCGCTTCGGCGGCGCTACGCTCCTCCATCACCTGGAAGTGCGGCGGAATGCCGGCCTCGAGCGGAAAGCGCCGCAGCAGCGACTGGCAAAAAGCGTGGATGGTTTCGATCCGCATGCCGCCGGGCGCGTCGAGCACGCGGGCGAAGAGCTGCCGCGCGCGATCGAGCAGGTCGGCGTCCGCGTCGATGCCGGCGAGTTCCTTAAGATCGGCGCGCAGGTCAGTGTCGGACAGGGTCGCCCACTTGCTCAGCCGCTCGCCGATGCGGATCGACATTTCGGCCGCGGCGGCCTTGGTGAAGGTGAGACACAGGACACGCGCGGGCGCGCTGCCGGCGAGCAGCAACGCCAGCACGCGGTCGGTCAGCACCTTGGTCTTGCCCGTGCCGGCCGAGGCCGCAACCCAGACCGACGCCGTTGGATCGGCGGCGAGACGCTGACGCGCGTCGGGAACGAGCTTGGCCGACGCGCTCATTCGCCGCCCCCGCCGGGCAGCCATTCGGCGACGCGCGCCAGATGGGTATAGTCCGAATAACGCGGCCCCTTGTCAGGCCGCGGCCAAGCGCGGTAGGGCGTCGCCGGATCGTCGAAGGCGGCGATCAGCCGTTCGAGACCGCGGCGTGCCGCTTCGGCCAGCGCGCCGACCTCGGCGGCGCCTTCGGCGTCTTTGCGCTCCTCGCCGGGTGGGTCGCGCCCGGTGAGTCGCCAATGGATCAAGGCCGCCACCTGCGCCGATGGGATGCCCGGAAAGCCACCGGCGGCGGCAATCGCCGCCTCGAGCGCGAGCTGCGGCGCGTAGCCCGATTCGACCTCGCCCTTCTGCGGCAGTCCACCGGTCTTGTAGTCGAGGATGACGAGACCGCCGGCAACCAGACGATCGATACGGTCGGCCTTGCCCGAAAGCGTGAACGGGCCGCGCGCCGACGGCAGCGTCATCGTTCCGCTGAGCTCGCCGAAGCTCTGGGCAATGAGCGCGCGGCGCTCGCGCTCGGCCTCGACCACCCAGCCGGCAATCCGTTCGAAGCGCGGCCACCAGAAGGCGCGCACGTTCGGATGCCGCAGCGCGTCGCCGAAGCATTCGCGGCCAATCGCGATGAGACGCTCCTCCGCATCGTCGGGCAGCTCGCGCGGAAACTCGCGCACGAAGCGGTCGAGCGCCTGGTGGACAAAGGTGCCGCGGTCGGCGGCGCCGGGATCGGCGTCGATCGGATCGAGCGCTCGCAGGCGCAGGACGTGCTTGGCGTAGATCGCATACGGATCGCGCAGCCACGTTTCGATCTCGGTAACCGAGAGCTGGCGCGGCCGGGCTTCAAGCGGCGGGCGCGGCACGGGCGCCTCGATACGCCGGACCGCGCCCGGATCGTCGAGCTTGATCTGCCAGCCGAGTGGCCCCCCGTCAGCGGCGAAGTTCCCCGGCAGCCTGGGGTCGAGCCCAGCGGCGCGCAGCGCGGTCTCGAGCCGCAACAGCCAGCGCGACGGAACGGTCGGATTGCCCTCGACGCGAGCGGCGCGCATGAGCACGACCTCGCCCGCCGAGAAGCACTGGGCGAAATCGTGCGCCGCCCGGCCAATCCGCTGCTCCGGCGGCGGCAGGCCGAACTCGCGCCGCATCGGCCGTGACAGCCACGGGTCGCTGTCCGCCCGCGCCGGCCAGACACCCTCGTTGAGGCCGCCCAGAATGACCAGATCGGCCTGCTGCAAGCGCGCTTCAAGCAAGCCCCGGATGAACAGCCGCGGATGCCGGCCATAGGCCGGTCGCACCACCGGCACACCGACCAGCGCCTCGAACAGATGCGGATAGTCGCCGCCGGCGATCTTGGGAAAATCGTCGGCCGCGCCGAGCAGCTCGTTGAGCCACAGCGCTGCCGCTTCGCCGGCGGCCTCGCGCCACAGGCGGCGATCGCCGCTTTCGCTGTCGCTCGCGGCCAGCGCTTCGGCGGCACGGACATGCGCCTGGACCAGAGTGGTCAGCTCGATCGCCTCGGCCGCGACCGCCTCCGCCAGCGGCGCCACCGCCTGGCCGATGCGGCGCACATGGTCGGCGAGGTCGCGTTCGCCCGCGACCGCGCGCAGGCCCTCGATGCCCGGCCCGGGGCGTGGTCCACGCAGCGCCGCGACCTCGAGCCGCCGTGTCAGCTCCCGAAACGCCGCCGGCGCCAGGCCGCAAGCGGCCAAGGGATGTTTCGACAGCGCCAACAGCGGCAACGGCGCGAATTCATCGGCGACACATGCCAGCAGCAGGCGCAGGAACACGCCCGGTGGCGTTTTGGCGAGCGGCGTGCCGGCGGAATCGTCGATCTCGATATCCCAACGACGCAGTTCGGCGGCCACCCGGCGCGCGAGATTGCGGTCGGGCGTGACCAGCGCGGCGGTTGCCCCCGGACGCTCGAGTTGCCGACGCATCAGCAGCGCGATGGTCGTCGCCTCCTCCTGCGGGCCCGGGCAATCGATACGCGCGACGCCATCGACGGCATCGGCCGGCAGACCGCCGAGCATCGCCCAGCGGTGGCTGCGCGAGGCGGGTGCGAGCGCCGCCCGCAGCAATGCGGCGCGCGCCGGATTATGCCGACCGACATCCAGCGCCGGCCAGATCGCGACCGCGGCGGGCGTTAATGCGAGCCGCGCCAGCAGCCGCGCCAGAAGGTGCTGCGGATGCGCCGGATCGTCGGCGATCGCCGCCCACTCCGCGGCGTCGGCGTCGCGATCGAGACCGGGCAGCACGACGATCCCATTCGGCAGCGCGGCAATTGCGGCGACGAGCGCGGCGACCGCCGGCACGCCGCCGGTGATGCCGGCCGCGACGACTGGATCGACCGGCGGATGCTGCCGCCACGCCTCGGCTTGACGCTCGATCACGCGATTGCGCCGGTCGGCGGCATCGAGACAACCGATATCGGCCAGCGCCTTCGGCCAATGTTCGGAGACGATGGCAAGGAATTGCACCACCTGCTGCCAATGCTTGGCGTGCTCCTCGGGCACCAGGCGATCGAGATCGGCAAGGCTGCAGCCCTCGGCCGCCACCTCGTCGAGAAAGCGCGCGAGTTCGGCGGCGAGCGGCGCCGCCTGCGCCACGTTCACGGGTCCTGCGCCGCGCGCCTGGCCCCATCGAAGGACGAGCCGCGCCAGCATGAGCCGCCGTTTGAGATCGGGCACGGCGGGCGGCAGCTCGAGGGTATCGTCGCCGGTGCCCTCCTCCGCCAGGATGGCAAGCTCGTCGGCATCGACGTCGCCCACCGGCACGAGCCGCGGCAGCAACAGCGGTCGGCCGTTGCCTTGGCGGAGAAAGGCTTCGGCGAGCGACCGTGCGGCGCGCCGCGTCGGCAGCAGCACGGTCATGCGGGCGAGCGCGAGCGGATCGCCGCTGGCGCGCGCCGCCAGCCCTGCCGCCAGTGCATCGAGGAAGGGGACGCCGGCATCGATCGTGAACACGGCGCCCATGGCGCTAGCGTTCGATCCGATGCGTATGCACGCGTGCCTCGGCAACGGCCAGGCCGTTCGGCGTGCCGACGTGATACCACTCACCGTCGTGAACCAGCCCACGCAGCCGACCGCGCTCGATCGCCGTGTCCCACAGCCGATTGATCGAGAAGGCGCCGGCCGGCGCGCCGTCGAACAGGCGACGGTGCAGAATCTCGACGCCGGCAAAGACGAACGGCACGATTTCGGTCTCGATGCGCCGGCGCACCACGCCCGCCGGATCGAGCATGAAATCGCCCGGCCCCTCGTACCCTCCGGCGCGGGCCGTAGGCTGCATCAGCAGCAGCGCATCGTCGCGCGCAGGATCGAAGGTGGCGCCGAGTCGATGCAGCGCCGGCGTTGCGCCGTCAAGCCAGAAGACGTCGGCGTTGAGCGCATAAAACACTTCGCCGAGCAGCGGCAGCGCCTTGGCGATGCCGCCGCCGGTTTCGAGCGCCTCGCTCTCGCGCGAGAATTCGATCGCGATATCGCGCCGGCGCTCGAGGTGCGCGGCGATGGCGTCGCTCATGTAGTGGAGATTGACGACGGTGCGCTTGACGCCGGCCGCGGCCAGGCGATCGAGAACATGATCGATCAGCGCGCGGCCCTCGACCGGGATCAAGGGCTTCGGCTGCCGATCGGTGAGCGCCCCCATGCGCTTGCCGCGGCCGGCGGCAAGCACGATCGCAGTCTCGGGCACGTTCACGCGGCGGGGCGGCATGGCGGTATGCGGCGCTCGGCCTCGGGGATATGATGCGCAAACCACGCCGCGATCGGCGCAAGCGCCGGATGCGCCAAATCCTGCTGCAGCAGCCGCCAAACGCGCGGAATGTGCTCGAGATATTGCGGCTTGCCGTCGCGCACGCAAAGCCGCGTGAAAATGCCGACGATCTTGGCGCTGCGCTGTGCGCCGAGAATCGCGTAAGAGGCGCCGAAGGCCGCGTGGTCGATCTCGGGAAACGCCGCGAGATAGCGCTGCTTCATGCAACCGGCGAGATCGAGCGGCACGTCGCGCCGCGCATCCTCGAGCAGCGAGACCAGGTCGTAGCTCGGCGGGCCGACCACCGCATCCTGAAAATCGAGCAAGCCGCACGCGAGCAGGCCTTTGCGGTTGCGCACGCGCATGAGGTTGTCGACGTGATAGTCGCGCAGCGCCAGGGTCGCCGGAATTTTACGCGCGGCCGGCAGCAGGTCTTCCCAAAGCGCGAGGTACTCGGCACGGAGCGCCGAATCGACCGCGCCGCCAGTCACTGACGGCCAGTACCAATCGACCAGCAGCGCCGCCTCGTCGAGCAAGCGCGTATCGTCATAGGGCGGTAGGAACTTCGCCGCCTTCACCTCCTTGGCGTCGAAACGCCGCCGGAGCGCGATCAGCACATCGACAGCGAGGGCGTAGAGCGGCTCCTCGGCCTCACCGCGCGCGAGCAGCCGCGTATAGGTCTCATCGCCGAAATCCTCGAGCAGCAACAGGCCGTGCTCCGCATCTTGATTGAAGATGGCGGGCGCTCCGAAGCCGAGCCGACGCAGCAGGCGCGCGACCGAGAGATAGGCCCGGGCATTTTCCTGCGGCGGCGCATCCATCAGCATCGCGGTGCGCTTATCAGCACCACGCAATCGGACATAGCGCCGGAACGATGCATCGCCCGGCAGGGGCTCCTGCTCTGCATCGCCCCAGCCTGCCTGCCTAATGAAACGCCCGATCAGCGCTGAACGCTCAGACACCGCTCAGCCCCTCGATGCGATCGCGCCACGTGGCCGAGGCCGCGATCGTCACGCTGCGCGAGTCGGGCGTTGGGCCGGCGCCGAACGTCAACTCAAGTCGGTCGGGCGGCAGCGACGCCGCGAGCCGCTCTGGCCATTCGACCAGACTGACGGCATCGGCCAGCGCCTCCTCGAACCCCAGCTCGCGCGCCGCCTCGGCGTTGTCCAGGCGATAGAGGTCGAAATGCCAGATCGGCAGTGCGGAGTCGCCGCCGTAGACCTCGACCAGGGTGAAGGTCGGGCTCGGCACCTCGATCGAGTCGCCGAGCCTCGCGCGAATGAACGCGCGGGCGAATGTCGTCTTGCCGCTGCCGAGTTCGCCCTTGAGCGCGATCACGTCGCCCTTTCGCGCGGAGCGCGCCAGGCGCGCCGCGAGCCGACCGGTCGCGGCCTCGTTGGCCAATGCGAGAACAAGCGCGGCACCTCCGTCCACGGCGCTGTTTTAGGCTGCGGCTTCCGACGCCGCAACCGCGGGGTTGCACCCTCGCCGACGCGCCTGCATGGTAGGGACGATGACGGAAACCGCAACGGACGTCGCGATCGTCGGCGCGGGGCCGGTCGGGCTTTTCGCGGTGTTCGAGTGCGGCATGCTGAAAATGCGCTGCTGCGTCATCGACGCCCTTGAGGCGCCCGGAGGGCAGTGCGCCGCTCTCTATCCCGAGAAGCCGATCTACGACATTCCCGGCTATCCGCGCATCGCCGCGGAGGAACTGGTGCGCAAGCTGGTCGAACAGGCCGCGCCGTTTACGCCCGATTACCGCCTGGGCCATTCGGTGACCGGCCTCGCGCACCATGATGGCGGCTTCGTGCTGCGCACGGCGAATGGCGCGACCATTGCCGCGCGCGCGGTGATCGTCGCCGCCGGCGCCGGCGCCTTCGGTCCCAATCGCCCGCCGCTGGCCGGCATCGAACAATATGAAGGCAAGAGCGTGTTCTACCTGGTGAGCCGCCGCGAGGATTTGCGCGGCAAGCGTGTGGTCATCGCCGGCGGCGGCGATTCGGCGGTCGACTGGGCACTGTCGCTCGCCGAAATCGCCGCCCAGGTGATGCTGGTTCATCGCCGCGCCAAGTTCCGCGCCGCGCCAGAGAATGTCGCGCGGCTAGAGGCCCTGGCCAAGGCCGGCTATGTCGAGCTGGTCGTGCCGTGCCAGCTCCAGGCGCTCGACGGCGAAGAGGGCAGGCTGCGTGCGGTGGTCGTCGCCGACCTCGACGGCGGGACACGGACATTACCGGCCGACGTGCTCCTGCCGTTCTTCGGCCTGGCCACCGATCTTGGGCCGATCGCGCAGTGGGGCCTGGCGCTCGAGCGCCACCACCTCAAGGTCGAGCCGGCGACCTGTGCCACCTCGCAGCTCGGCATCTTCGCCATCGGCGACGTTGCGCATTATCCCGGCAAGCTCAAGCTGATCCTGTCGGGTTTCGCCGAAGCGGCGCTGGCGGCGCGCGCCATCTTTCCGTTGGTCCATCCCGGCGAGGCGCTGCATTTCGAATATTCGACCATGACCGGCGTGCCCGGACGGTGACGTCCGCGACGGGCCAACCTCACGCCAGTTCGTTGAAATCATCGAGCAGGCTGGCGATCCGCGCATCGTCGAGCTGGTCCATGATCGCGCGGGCGCGCTGTGTCGCGGCCGCCAGGTCAAGAGCGCGGATTCGCTGCTTCACGCGCGGGATGTTGGCCGGCGACATCGACAGCTCGCGAATGCCCAGGCCGAGCAGCAGCGCCGTATAGCGCGGATCGCCCGCCATCTCGCCGCACAGGCTCACTGGAATCTGCGCGCGCAGCGCCGCCTCGACTGCGAACTGGATCAGGCGCAGCACCGCCGGATGCAGCGGGTTGTGCAGATAGGCGACGCGCTCGTCGCCGCGGTCTACCGCTAGCGCGTATTGGATCAAGTCATTGGTCCCGATTGCGAAGAAGTCGGCGACCGAAGTCAGCGCATCGGCGGCAAGCGCCGCACCCGGTATTTCGATCATCACGCCCAAGGGCGGCAAGGGGTCGGGCACGCGCACGCCGCGTCGCTTGAGCCTTCGAGCCACTTGGCCCAGATCCTCGCGCGCGGCGCGCACCTCGCTCACGCTTGAGATCATCGGCAGCAGAATGCGCGTCGGCCCGTGCGCCGCTGCACGCAGCATGGCGGCGAATTGGGCGTCGAGCAGGCGACGTTCCTTGAGCGAGAGCCGGATTGCGCGCAGGCCGAGCGCCGGATTGTTGCCCTCGCCTTCCATCAACTCGGCCAGTGGTGCCGCCAGCTTGTCGCCGCCGATGTCGAGCGTCCTGAGTGTCACCGGCTTGCCGTCCATGCCGCGGACCAACCCGGCGTATGCGGCGTATTGCTCGTCCTCGTCGGGCAGGTCGTCGCGATTCATGTAGAGGAATTCGGTGCGGACCAGACCGAGACCCTGCGCGCCGACCGACAGCGCCTGGCCGAGCTCGCGCGGCAGTTCAAGATTGGCTTCGAGCACAATCTCGACGCCGTCGCGGGTTTCCGCCGGCAGCCGCTTGAGCCGGGCGAGACCGCGCCCGGCCCGCTCGATCGCCGACCGGCGCTTCTCGAAGCGCGCCTGGGTCGCGGTGCCCGGGTTCAGCACGACCTCGCCGGTGGTGCCGTCGAGCACCACGGTATCGCCCGGCGCCGCATCCTTGAGCAGGTCGGCGATGCCCAGTACCGCGGGAATACTGAGCGAGCGCGCCATGATCGCGGTATGGCCCTCGGCGCCGCCGAGGACCGTGGCAAAGCCCTTGACCTGCTTCGGATCCATCAACGCGATGTCCGCCGGGCTCAGCTCTTCGGCGAGCACGATGGTGCCCTCGGCCAGCGTCTTGAACGCGGCATAGGGCGTCTTCGTGAGGTTGCGCAGCAAGCGTTGGCCGACGACCCGCACGTCTTCGATCCGCGCGGCCAGATAAGCATCGCCCATGGCGGCGAAGCTTTCGCCCATGCGCTCGATCTCGAGCGCCACCGCGCGCTCGGCGTTGACGCGGTCCTCGACGATGCGGCGCTCGACGCCGCGGACGAAACGGGAGCGCGACAGCATCGCGAGATGCGCATCGAGCAGGTAACCCATCTCCTCCGCCGCCGTGCCGGGCAACGCGACCGCCTTGGTCTTGAGCTTTCGCAGTTGCTTGATCGCGGTTTCGACCGCCTGGGCGAGACGTTTCTGCTCGTCATCGACCTCGGACGGCTCGAGCCGCCGCTCGGGCACGGCGATCATGCTGCTGTCGGTCACGAAGGCGCGGCCGACCGCGATTCCGGGCGCGATCCCGAGACCCTGCAACCGCCGTTCGCCGCGTGCGCCGTCAGTCCTCATTGAAGCCGCCGGTAATCAGCGCCACGAGCGCGTCGATCGCGCGCGCGGCATCGGGCCCGGTGGCGTTCAAGTCGATGGTGCTGCCGGGGCCCGCAGCGAGCATCATCAGGCCCATGATAGACTTTCCCGATACCGACGCGCCGGCTTTTGTCACGGTAACCTCGGCATCGTATTCGAAGGCGAGCTTGACGAAGCGCGCAGCGGCGCGCGCGTGCAGGCCGCGCTGGTTGCGGATGATGACGGTGCGGTGAACTTCGGACGGCGCGGCAGCGCTGGCCGGCGTATCCGCCATCAGCGAACGTCGGCGAGAAGTTGCGACGCGACGTTGATGTACTTCCGGCCGGCCTCTTGCGCGCCGCGCACCGCGTCGGTCAGCGATTCGGTCTGGCGCAGGCTGGCGAGCTTGATCAGCATCGGCAGATTGACGCCGGCGATCACCTCGACCTTGGCCTTGTCCATGATCGAGATGGCGAGGTTCGACGGCGTGCCGCCGAACATGTCGGTCAGCAGCACGACGCCGTCGCCGTTGCTGACCTCCTCCACCGAGCGAAGGATGTCCTGGCGCCGCTTCTCCATGTCGTCTTCGGGCCCGATGCATACCGCCGCGATGTTGCGCTGCGGGCCGACGACATGCTCGAGCGCTGAGATGAACTCAGCGGCGAGGCGGCCATGCGTCACGAGAACCATACCAATCATGCAATATCCTTCACGGGAGGGGCGGGCGGCTCGGCGGGATGCGGACCGGCCTCGCCGGGCCGGTCGAGATCGCGATGCATCAACGCGACGCGACGCCCAGCGGCAGCGAGCCGCGCCGCCAGCCGCTCGGCGACGTAGACGGAGCGATGCCGGCCGCCGGTACAGCCGATCGCGATCGTAAGGTAGCTCTTCCCTTCGGCCTCGTAACGCGGCAACAACCGGTCGAGCCAGGCGGCCATCTCCTCGAAACGCGCGGTAAAATCGGGATCCGCCGCGATGAACGCGGCAACGGCGCGGTCGCGACCCGACAGCGGGCGCAGGGCCGGTACATAATGCGGATTGCGTAGGAAACGCATATCGAAGACCAGATCGGCATCGCGCGGCAGCCCGTGCCGATACGAGAACGATGTCACCGCAATCGTGATGCCGCCTTGCGACGCCAAGGCAAAATGGCCTTGCAGCAGGCGCCTGAGGTCGCCAGGCGTCAGGTTGCCGGTATCGATGACGAGGTCGGCACGATCGCGGAGCGGCCAGACGCGCTGACGTTCGAGCCGAATGCCGTCGGCGACCGGCCGTTCGAGCGCCAGCGGATGACGACGGCGAGTCTCGGTGAACCGCCGCTCGAGCTGGTCGTCGTCGCAGTCGAGAAACAGCAGCTTGAGGTCGATCATCCGACCTGTTGTCAGATCGTCCAGCGTCCTGACCAGCGACGGCACGGCGAAGTCCCGGGTGCGCACATCGACGCCGATGGCGAGAGGCGCACCGGCCGCGCGCGGACCGATCAGGCTCGGCAGCAGCGACAGCGGCAGGTTGTCGACGGCCTCGTAGCCCATGTCCTCGAGTGCCTTGAGGGCGGTCGAACGTCCCGCGCCCGACAGGCCGGTCACCACGAGAAGGCGCGGGCGGACGGGGCCGGGCGTCATGGCTGAGCGGCAAGGGGCTCGGCCGCGACGTCGTCGCCCGCGACCGCTCGCAGCGCAAATCGCAGCTTGGCCGGCGTCGAGGCATCGAAGCCGCAGAGCGCGACCTGCGGCACAGCCACGCCAAAGAACGCGCAGGTGCCGCGTTCCGGCAGGCGTTCGACCGCCTCGCGGGCCACCAGATCGCAGACCAGCCGCAAAGCGGCCCGTGATGCGCGCGGCAAGCGCAGGATACCGAGGCCGCGCACCTCGATCATGCCGGCGATCGATGGCGGCGCGCTCAGCCAAATCTCCGCGCCGTCGTGCGCTACGGCGACTTGGTCATCGGCGATCAGCGCGGCGCCCGATTCGATCAGGCGGAGTGCCAAATCCGACTTGCCGCTGCCGGACGGGCCGCGCAAGAGCAAACCCGCTCGCCCCAGCTGCACCGCCGTGCCATGGACCATTTGCATCGGGGGCCTTAGGTGCGCCGGCCCGCCCTTAATGTCAATGGTGTGGCGCTGCACAGAGAGCATTGACAGGCCGTTAGTCTTTGAAAACAAAAGGATATTATCAAAATCGGCGGCCCGCATCGCGCCGCCGGAGGCGCGCTATGTTGCAAAGCAATATAGACCGCCGGCTAGGCGGCAGGCAGCCGGACGACGAACCGGGCGCCGACGACCTGGCCGTTGTCGAGCCGGTTTTCAGCCCAGATCTGGCCACGGTGATTCTCGACGATCTGCTTGGAAATCGATAGCCCCAGACCCGAATGCGTGCCGAATTTCTCGCCCCGCGGCCGCTCGGAATAGAAGCGCTCGAAGATCGCAGCGAACTTGCCTTCGGGGATGCCGGGACCCTGGTCGTCGACGGTCACGACGACGCTGCGACCGTCGCGCCGGGCCTCGATCCGGATCGCGCCGCCGGGCGGACTGAACGAGACGGCATTGGCGATGAGATTGCGAAACACCTGGACGAGCCGGCCCTCGATGCCGGGCACCGGCAGATCGCCAGTCGACGTTTCGGGCTCGCCCGGCAACGACAACAACAGCCGTGGCGACTCGTCCTTGGCGGCGGCCTCGTTCACCTGGACGAGTGTTGCCAGCAGCTTGCCGAGCGGAACCGGCACGAATTCGTCGCGCGCCAGATCGGCGTCGAGCCGCGAGGCATCGGAGATATCGCTGATCAGGCGATCGAGGCGCATCACGTCTTCGAGCACCAGCGTGAGCAGCTTGCGCTCCTTCTCGCGATCGTCGAGCCGACACGCCGTTTCGATCGCGCTCTTGAGCGACGTCAGCGGATTTTTGATCTCATGCGCCACATCGGCGGCAAAGCGCTCGATGGCGCCGACGCGCTGCCATAGCGCCGCGGTCATCTCGCGCAACGCACCCGACAGATCGCCGATCTCGTCGCCGCGACCGGTCAGGTCCGGAATCGCCGCTTCGCGCACGGGCCGGCGGCGGACCGATTCGGCGGCGGCCGCGAGGCGCCGGATCGGCCGCGCGATCGTGCCGGCGAGATAGATCGACAGCAAAACGGTGACGCCCAGGGCGAACGCGAAAACCTTGATGAATTCGATCCGTACCGAGCGAATCGCGGTCTCGATGTCGCGGCTGCCCATCGACAGCTGCACGGCGCCGAGCACCTTGCGGTAATGCTGGACCGGCACGGCGACAGTGAGGACCAGGCCCCGGTGGCGTGTCCGCACGCTGCTGCCGACGTCGCCGGCAAGCGCGCGCTGCGCATCGGGAAACGAGTTCGCATTGTCGGTCGTCGGTTCGACGTAGCGCGGAAATCCGCGCTGCCACGGAAAAATGCTGGTCACCGACCCATAGACGGCATCGGTGACGCGTTCGAAGAAGCTCGGAGCCGGCGCGGACAATTGGCTGACCTGGACCATGCCGCCCGGGCCGCCGAGGACATCGGTATCGGCGACCAGCTTGCCGTGATCGTCGAACAGGCGGGCACGCGTTTTGGTCGGCTCGACGAGCCGCCGCATCATGTCGCGGGCGAGCTGGGGATCGAGCTTGAACGACGCGCGCTGCTGGTCGACCGCGCCTTCGCCCAGCGCAGCGGCGAAGATCTCCGCCTGGGTCTTGAGCGAATCGAGGCTGGCCGTGACGAGGCTGTCCTGATATTCGCCGAGATAGAGAACGCCGATGCCGAGGAGCGCGAGCGCGAGAACGTTGACCGCGAGAATGCGGCGGGTGAGCGGCGAAATGCGCCAACGTCCGCGGCCGCGCAAACGCAGACGGCGGGCCGTCCTCGTACGGGCACTCGCGCGCGGTGCGGCACTCGCCGTGGCGTCGCGCGGGTTAGTGGTCGCGGTAACGATATCCGACGCCATACAGGGTTTCGATCTGGGCGAAGTCGGTATCGACGGCCTTGAACTTCTTCCTCAGGCGCTTGACGTGGCTGTCGATCGTGCGATCGTCGACGTAGATGTGCTCGCCGTAGGCACTGTCCATGAGTTGGTCGCGACTCTTGACGTGTCCGGGCCGGACCGCGAGCGACTTCAGGATCAGGAATTCGGTGACCGTCAGGTCGACGTCCTGGCTCTTCCAGGTGCATTGGTGCCGCCCGGGATCGAGCGTCAGATCGCCGCGCTGGATGACGGGCTCGGACTGGCTGTCGGCACCACCGCGCGCAATCTCGCCGCGACGCAGCAGCGCGCGGATGCGCTCGACAAGGAGACGCTGCGAGAACGGCTTCTTGATGTAATCGTCGGCGCCCATGCGCAGGCCGAGCACTTCGTCGACCTCGTCGTCCTTCGAAGTCAGGAAGATGACCGGCAGCGCACTCTGCTTGCGCAAATTGGACAGCAGCTCCATGCCGTCCATACGCGGCATCTTGATATCGAGGATCGCCAAGTCGACCGGCTGCGCCGTCATCGCCTTGAGCGCCTCGGCGCCGTCGTTGTAGGTGCGCACGGCGAAGCCTTCGGCCTCGAGCGCGACCGAGAGCGATTGAAGGATGTTCTTGTCGTCGTCGACCAAGGCAATGGAATTGGTCACGGATGGAGCCCTCTTATCGGCTAAAGAATATGGTGTTCCCAAGGTAGCCGGCCAAGTGTGGCGAGTTTAGGGCGGCCAGTTTAGCGCGAACTTTCGCCAAAATACCGTGTCGGAGAAGACCCTAAAGCGCGCCCGAACATGCTGGTGCCGGCGGTGGCCGGCTCGTACGGCCCGGTTCGCTGTGGCACAGGATATGGCCGCCATACGCCGGCGCGCAAGGCCCGGCCGGCCGAGCCGCTCGCATAGCCGAGCGCCGAGCGTCAACCGAGTCGTTGCGCCGTTGCCGCTCGCAGCCGAGGATGGCGCGATGAGTAACACCCTCACACTGGCAACGACGGTGCGCGATCTGCTCCGACGCGCGCCGCGGGCCAGCCTCGCCACCCTGACCGAGACCGGCGCGCCCTACGCCTCGCTGGTGCTGACGGCGGATGACGGCAGCGGCGCGCCGCTGCTGCTGCTGTCCGACTTGGCCCAGCACACGAAAAATCTGAAACGCGACCCGCGTGCATCGCTGTTGGTCGAGAGCGCCGAGACATCGGACGACGTGCTCGCGGCGGCGCGGGCAACCTTTCTCGGCGAGGCGACGCGCCTCGCCGATGACACCGCAAGGGCCGCGTTCGTCGCGCGCCATTCGTCGGCTGCCGGGTATGCCTCGTTCAAGGACTTTGCGATCTACCGTTTCGCGGTTGCGCGCATCCATTTGGTCGCCGGCTTCGGCCGCATCGACTGGATTTTGGGCGACGATTACCGCAGCGCAGCATCGGAGAAAGTGAAGTGCTGACACGCGGACCGGCACACGCGTCGCCGCGCTGCGGCAAAAATTGGCCACAGAAAGTGGACCAACGGCACGTTGCTTTCGTCATATTCGACCGATATTTTTGCTGACGAAGCCGGCACCAAGATGCGCGGGGGACACCGCATCGTCCACAAGCCGGCGAAATCGACTGGGCCCCAGGAGGAAATTGCCGTGCCTAAGGACGCAACCGAGACGACCGCCGCGCTCGCGTCGAGCTTCGGCCTCAAGCAGCAGGGCTTCCGGAATCTGGCCGGTGAGTTCTGGAACCAGTCGGTTCCCGTTCTCTACGAGCACGCGATCCGTAACGGCGAAGGTTTCCTCGGTGCCGGCGGCTCGTTCGTCGCCTATACCGGCGCCTTCACCGGCCGCACACCGAAGGACAAATATACCGTCGATGAGCCGTCGACGAACAAGGATATCGACTGGAACGAGATCAACCAGAAGCTGCCCGAGCTGACGTTCAGCACGCTGCATCGCCGCGTCCTCTCCTGGTACCAGGGCCATAAGCTCTACGTGCACGATCTGCGCGCCGGTGCCGATCCGGCCTACGGCCTCAAGGTGCGCGTGGTGACGCCGAGCGCATGGCATGCGCTGTTTGCGCGCAACATGTTCATCCGGCCGAAGCCCGACGAGCTGCGCGACTTCACGCCCGATTTTACCATCCTGCACGCGCCGAAATTGTTTGCGATGCACGAGGTCGACGGCATCCGCTCCGACACCGTCATCGCCGTGAATTTTGCCCGGAAGCTGGTACTCATCCTCGGCACCGAGTACGCCGGCGAGATCAAGAAGTCGGTGTTCGGTTATCTCAATTACGTGCTGCCCGGCCGCAACGTGCTGCCGATGCACTGCTCAGCCAATGTCGGCCCGAGCGGCGACGCGGCGATCTTCTTCGGCTTGTCGGGCACCGGCAAGACGACGCTCTCGGCCGACAGCTCGCGCACCCTTATTGGTGACGATGAACATGGCTGGAGCCAAAAAGGCCTCTTCAACTTCGAGGGCGGCTGTTACGCCAAGTGCATCAACCTGTCGAAGCAGGCCGAGCCCGAGATCTACGACACGATTTTCCGCTTTGGCACGGTGCTGGAGAATGTCGTCATCGATCCGGCGACCCGCCGGCCCGATCTCGACGATGGCAGCCTGACCGAGAACACGCGCGCGTGCTATCCGGTCGACTTCATTCCGAACATGAGCGAGACCGGCCTGGCGCCGCATCCCGAGAACGTGATCATGCTGACGGCCGACGCCTTCGGCGTGCTGCCGCCGATCGCGAAGCTGACGCCCGAGCAGGCGATGTATCATTTCCTCTCAGGCTATACGGCACGCGTCGCCGGCACCGAGAAGGGCCTCGGCAAGGAGCCGCAGGCGACGTTCTCGACCTGCTTCGGCGCGGTGTTCATGCCGCGACATCCGACGGTCTACGCCAAGATGCTCGGCGAGCGGATCGCCAAGCACAAGGCGACCTGCTGGCTGGTCAACACCGGCTGGTCGGGCGGCGCCTACGGTGTCGGCGCGCGCATGAAGATCGCCCACACTCGCGCGCTGGTGCGCGCCGCGCTCGCCGGCACGCTCAAAAACGTGGCCTGCCGTAAGGAGCCGTTCTTCGGCCTGCAGGTTCCCGAGTCCTGCGGCGAGGTGCCGGCGGAGGTCCTCAACCCCCGCAACACCTGGACCGACAAGACCTCGTACGACCAGACCGCGCGCGGCCTGACCAAGCGCTTCGAGACCAACTTCAAGCAGTACGAGCCCTATGTGAGCAATGACGTGAAGGCCGCCGGCATCCACGTCGCGGCGTAAGAGACAAACCGCTTGGGATTCACGAACGGGCCGGGCAGAGACGCTCCGGCCCGTTCGCTTTTTTAAGGGGGAAATCATGCGCATGGTCCTTTTCGGACTTGCCCTGGCGCTGGCCGCACTGCCAGCCCATGCCCAGAATTTTGGCCCGCTCGATGGCACCTGGGAGGGACGTCTCGTCAGTATCGACGGACCCGGTCTCAGCAAGATCAATTCGTTCGTAGTCCGCGTCGTCATCGACGGGACGAGCGCCCGCGTGTTCCTGCTGCCTGCCAGCGGCAAGGTCGAAGAGGTCATGCCAGGCGCGTTCCAGGTCGCGCGCCTCAAGAGCAATGCCGTCGTCATCGCCCTCGGTTCGGGAACGGACGAGGACGGGACCTGGGTTGAGACTTGGGATTTCGCGCTGACGCAGAAAGACGGCAGCAGGCTGATCGCCAACTGGGTGCGCGAGGTCAACAACGTCGACATGCCGGCAACCACGGCCGACAGCAAATTCTCGGTCGCTGCCACCGGCGAGCTCGCGCGGGCCCGCTAGCGAGCCCGATGCGGCCGGCGCCGCGCAACGGGCGCCGGTCTCGCGCTTTTTGTGCCTCCGCACGCCGGTATAGTGTGCCTGGAAAGCGCCGGTTGGGCGGGGGCCCGCGCCGGCTAAAAAGGGGGAATTCTCATGCGTCGTCTGCGCGCGCTCGCCGCATCATTCGTGCCCAGCCTAGCGGCTGCGGCGCTCGTCGCGTTCACTCTCACGTCGCCGGCCACAGCGCAGGCGCGCATCGGCATCGTGCTGATGCACGGCAAACAAGGCACCCCGATGGGCGCGTCCTACGGCCGTATGCCGATCGGCGCCGGCCTGATCGCGGCGCTGCGCAACGCCGGCTACCTCGTCGCGACGCCCGAGATGTGCTGGTCGCGGCAGCGGGATTTCGACAAGCCCTATCCGGACTGCATCGCCGAGGTCGACGGCGCCATCGTCCAGTTGAAGGCCCAAGGTGCGACCGCGATCGTCGTCGGCGGCTTAAGTCTCGGCGGCAACGGCGCCATCGCCTACGGCGCGACCCATACGGGAATCATCGGCGTCATGGCGTTCGCACCCGCCGACGATCCGACACGCAAGTCGACGCGTCCGGACGTCGCGGCCAGCCTGGCGCGCGCCCATCAGCTCATGGCGCAAGGCCAGGGCGACGTGAAGACCTCGTTCGGCGACGTCAACGCCGGCACCGGCGGCGTCTTTTCGATTACGGTGGCGACGACGCCGCGCATCTTTCTCAGCTTCAACAACGCCGGAGCGCTGACCCATATCGGCGCCAACGTCGGCAAGCTGACCGTCCCGATCCTTTGGGTGGCAGGCGATGGCGATCCGACGCAAGGATCGGCCGCCGTCGTCTTCCACATGGCGCCGCCCAATCCGCTCAACCGCTTCGTCACCGTGCACTCGAACCACCTCGGCACGCCCGATGCCGCGCTCGCCTGGCTCGCGCAACTGAAGAAATCCTGACGCCGTCGCGCCGCCGCTCGAAGGTTGTTCAATTCGCTTTTTTGGCCGGCCCCGCTTCGGCCGCCAGGCGACGCACGAGTTTTTCGAGCTTGTCCGCCGCCTCTTCGAGAGCTGTGCGGATCTCTCCGCGCGGCAGGGCCTTCGCCTCGCCGCGCATGCGGCGCACCTCGCGCATGACCATCTCGAGGTCCTTGGATTTCATGGACCCCGCTCGCGACCCTCACCGCCCGTATTCCGGGTGTATTTCGGCGGCAACGGCGGATGGCGGTGAACGAACCGCGACCGGTCCCAGATCTCGAACCCGGAGAACACGTCCTTGCGCTTCGCGAAGAGGGCCTTGGCTTCCGCGAGTGCGGCTTCGTCCGATGCATCGGTGACCATCTCGACCCCACCGATATGGCCGTCACGCATGAAATAGCAACGCATGCCAGCCCCCCCGGCCTATATCCCGGCCGGGAGTCCACGCGGTCCGCGCCGACCGCGCGCGCTGCTCAGCCGTCGGTACTACAACGTACAAGCCAATGACTGTATGGATTATTACATAAGCGCGCTCGAAGGTCAGGGCATTTTTCGCGCCCGGCCTCTGGCTCGGCACGGACCCTCGGCGCCGTTCGCTCGCGGTTTGTTGGCGCATCGCGCGTTGGCATTTTTCGCCCGGACCGGCGAAAGTTACCGCAGCGGTCACGTAACGCGGGGAGAGCGCCCGGCCGGGCGTCTAAATGGTCAAACGATGGACTCAAGCGCTTTTTGGCTGGGACTCGCGGCGAAGCTGGCGGTCACCGCCGCCTTCGTCGTAGGCGCATCGCGCGCCGCCGAGCGCGCCGGTCCGCTGGTCGGGGCGATGGTGGCGACGCTGCCGATCGCCGCCGGACCGGCTTACGTCTTCATCGCGCTCGACCACGATGCCGGTTTCATCGCCGCCAGCGCACTGGCGAGCCTTGCGGTCAACGCCGCCAACATCGTCTTCTGCACGGTCCATGCGGCCATTGCCCAATCGCGCGGCATGGCCGCGAGCCTCGCCGCCGCGCTCGGCACCTGGATCATGCTGGCGATCGGGGCGCGCGCAATCGGCTGGACGCTGCCCGAAGCAATCCTGCTCAACGTCGCCGTTCTCGCCGCAGGCCTGGCGATCGGTCGCAAGTTCCGCGTCGCGCGGATGCCGCCGACGGTACGCCGCTGGTATGACGTGCCGTTGCGCGCGGGCATGGTTGCGGTGCTGGTCGCGGCGGTGGTGGGGCTGAGCGCACGCGTCGGCCCGACCGTCACGGGTATCCTCGCGCTATTTCCGATCGTGCTGATCAGCCTGGTGCTGATTTTCCAGCCGCGCATCGGCGGCCCGGCGACGGCGGCGCTTACCGCCAATGCCGTGATCGGTCTCGGCGGCTACGCCGCCGCGCTCATCGTGCTGCACGTAGCCGCTGTGCCGCTCGGAGTGCCTATGGCGCTGGGGCTTGCGCTCGCGATCTCGACGGGCTGCAACTTCGCCGTCGCCACAGCTCGACGCTAGCGCCGCCGGCGTCGGTTGCGGCGCAACAACATGAGACCCTTGCGCCCGCCGCATCTCCAAAAAATGCCACAACGGAAGCCGAGTCGCTGCGGCGCAAAAGCCGCTTGATCGGGATAACCGCTCGAATCGCGTCACAGAACAGTCACGGCGTCGCCTCGCGAATCAGCCCTAGCCTGCGACCGTTACGGCGAGGTGACCCATGGCCGACGGAATGGCGGCCTCGATCTATCGCGAACAGGCGGCCCGTTTGCGCGAGTTGGCGCAGGAGTCGGCAAGTACGTTGCTGCGGTTCGAATTGCTCGAAGTCGCGGCCCAGTTCGAAAAACTGGCTGAATTCGCCGAACGGAAAGTGCCGCAGTGCTGAGAAACCACCAGGGATGATCCAGCCGCGAACGGGCCTGCGGCTGCCGCGAAGCGTTCGGCGGCGCCGCTCTGGCGACTGATTCAGATCAACGCCAGCGACCGCGATCGCGCGTATGCAAGGCAGCATGGTGCGAGATCAGCTTGTATCGCCGGTCTATACGATCATGCCGCTGAAGGACGGCCGCTATGCCGTCAAGGCCGCGGTCGCCGGCTCGCTCGTGGCGCAATACCAAGAGTTTCCGTCGAAGGTCGCGGCGGACGAGTGGATCAATCGGCACCGGCGTGAACTCGGCCTGAAGCCGCTATCCGCGCCTCACTGAACCCGAAGGCTCGAGCGTAGCCGGTTCGGCCGCGGCCCTCGACTTTAGTCCGCTGTATCCGCGTCGCTTGCCCCATGCAACAGCCGGGCACGTGCGTCTCGGTGCGGACCGAGCCGCCCCACCGGAGCGCCGACGGCCACCGTTGACCCGACCGGCCCGGACGGTAAAACTATTTTCGAGCGGCCCGCGCAGAGCGCGAGTCTCCGCGAGAAACGCCAACCGCCGTTGACCATCGGCGTCCGGGGGAGCGATATGCGGTGCTATTTCATGCGAGACGGCCATATCGGTGCGGTCGAGGTATTGGCCGCGGGGAATGACGACCAGGCGATTGCGGCGGCCAAGGCGCTGTTCGATGGCCAATATGCCAAGTCCTTCGAGGGCTTCGAGATCTGGGACCGCAGCCGCTTCGTCCACCGCTACCCGTCGAATGACAACGGCAAGACGGGCGGCGGCCGTAAGCGCGGCAAATCGAGCTGAGCGGCGCCTTACCTAGGCAACGAGCGCGCTGTAGTCGCACTCGAAGGTGAAGTCGTCGGTTTCAGCCCACTTGCCTCGCCATTCGTGCGCCTTACCCTGATAGTCAAACCGCAGCGCGGCGACGAAGTGGCTGACTACGGCACCGTCCTCGGCCAACGGCATTACCAGGCGATGGCAGACCAGCGGCTCCTTGCGCGATGATAGATAGCGGTGCCGCAGCAGCAGGGGCTGTCTGCGCTCGCAGATCAGGCGGTAATTCGCCATGATCGATGCGCGACGCTCGGGTGGACAGACCTCGTCGCAATACTTGCCGGTGAGCTCAGCGCCGTAGGCGGCGACCACCGCAGTGCCGGCGAGGCGATAGCGCAGTCGTCGACCGTCCTCGACCAGTTCGGTGATCAGGAGATACGGCAAGAGCCGCGGAATCTCGGTCGGATCGATATCGCGGCGGCGCGGCAGCCGGCCGTCTCGGCATCTGCCGCGCCAGTACGCATAGGCGGGACCCAGGATTGGGTCGTCGCGGAACTCGCTCTGCACGTTGCTTAACCCCGACGGTCGATGCCGGCCACAACATAGCCACGATGGTTTAACAGCGGTTAAAGCCGCCACACGTCCGCGTGCGCTTTTCCACGGTTTTCTGCGGCTATGCGCGTCATCCACAGGCTCGCTGATGCGCCGGCTTCCAAAACCGATCGGCTCACACCGCTTTTTTGCCGAATGCCAGACGAAGACGGCGATGCGTTAACGCTGCCTTAAGCGCGCGGCCGCAAGGATTTTGCCGTTCAGCGGGGGTAACAAGACATGCAAAACCGGTTTCGTCATCTCGTCCGCGGCGCATCGCGGTTGCTGTCGCACGATGGCGGCGCGACGGCCATCGAATACGGCCTGATAGCCGCGTTGATCGCGGTCGTGATCGTCACCGCGGTTACGACGGTCGGCAGTAATCTGTCGAGCACCTTCAATTCGGTCGCGTCGGTTCTTTAGCGAAACGCGACATACGGATTGGTGAGAGAGGCCCCGCTGCTTCGAGAACGTGGGGGCGGGGCCTGATTCTCCGGCGCGGCCACAGCCGGCTACTGCAGCCGCGCCTTTTTCAGCAACACTGCGCGATCGGTCGAACGCGGCGTGATCGTGAGCGTGTGGCCGTCGCGCTGCAGCGTCATCGGCACTTCGACGCCGGCGCGGCCGAGCGACCAGATACGGCGGTAGAGCGCGGCCAGCGTGCCGATCTCATGGCCGGCCACCGATACGAGGATGTCGCCGACGCGCAGATCGGCGCGCCGAGCCGGGCCATCGTTGGCGAGGCCGGCGATTACGACGCGGTCCTCGATTTCGGTCGCATAAAAGCCGAGCCATGGGCGCGGCGGCTTGTTGGGCCGGCCAAGCGTCAGCAGATCGTCGTAGATCGGCTTCAGCAAATCGATCGGCACGTTCATGTTGAGATGCTCGGAGCGGCCGTTCTCGCGCGCCTGCTGCAGGTGGAGCGAACCGATGCCGATCAACCGTCCAGCGGCATCGAGCACCGCCGCACCGCCCCAGTTGGGATGCGCGGGCGCGGTGAACAGCGCCTCGTCAAGCAGATACTCCCAGTAGCCGGCGAATTCCTGCTTGGCGGCGAGATGCGCCGCGAGCGAACGGGCGCGGCCGCCGGCGCCACCCACGACGACGTCGTCATCGACGCGCGCGGCCGCCGATTGCCCGAGCGGGACGGCTGGCAGGTCGAGGCGGCCGAGCGCCTGCACCAGGCCGAAGCCGGTCTCCTGGTCGTAGGCGACGACGTGACCCGGCAGGGCGCGGCCGTCGCCCGTGTTGAGCCACAGGCTTTCGGCCTCGGTGATGAGATAGCCGATGGTGAGGACGATGCCGTCCTCGCGGATGACTACGCCGTTGCCCGCCCGTTCGGTGCCGAGCGTCTGCGCGGTGAAAGCGTCCTCGGGCACGGTGGCGCGCACGCCCACCACCGCCGACAACGCGCGGTCCAGATCGTAAGCGTAGTCGGCCGGCTTCGGCTGCGCCTGGCGCGGCATTTCCCACTCGGTTTCCGCCATGCTGCCTCGTCCGCGAAACTCCGTCAGAATACACCGGCGACCGCTGCTGCGCGACCTGGCGGACTATTTTTCGCCCGCCGATTCGTCGGCCGGCGCGCGATGGCGCAGCCGCTTCAATCGGCCGCGAACGCGTTTGTCCTCGACGCGCTTGCGCACCGCGGCCAGCGACGGCCCGACCGGCAGGCGCGGCTTCGGCTTGAACGCGGCGCGACGCAGTAATTCGACCAGCCGTGCGCGCGCATCGGCGCGGTTGCGCTCCTGCGAGCGGAAGCGCTGGGCGGTGATGACGAGCACGCCATCATGGCGCAGCCGCTTGCCAGCAACCGTCTTGAAACGGCGGCGCATGTGGTCGTCGATGCCCTTGGCGCGATTGAGATCATAATGCAGCTTGACCGCGGTCGCCTGCTTCTGCACGGCTTGGCCGCCGGGGCCCGACGCAAGAATGAAATCCTCGTCGACCGCGCGCTCGTCGATCACGACCGGAGCCTGGCGCAAACGCTGGGACGCCTTCATCGCGATTCCTTGGTCTCGGCCTCCGGCGGGAAGCCCGGCGGCGGCACCGGCAGTGATCGACCGGGGAGCGCCGCCTCGCTCCACCCGCCGCCCAGATTCTCGACCAGCAGCACGCTCGCGTTCAAGCGGCTTTGCAGGACGTTGAGCGCGGTCTGGCGGTCGCTGAGGGCGGTCGTCTCGGCCGTCACGACACTGGTATAGTCAACGGTGCCGGCGCGGTACTGGTTCAGGATCAGATGTTCGGCGTCACTGGCCGCCGCGACCGCGGCATCCTGCACGGCCGCCTGATTCTGCAGCACCTTGAGCGCCGCGAGGTTGTCCTCGACGCCCTGGAACGCCGTCAACACCGCCTGGCGGTAATTGGCCACCGTCTCGTCGTACGCAGCACGGGCCGCGGCGACCTGGGCGGTGGTGAGGCCGCCATTGAAGACGTTGGCCGCGATCTGCGGACCGAACGACCAGGTGACGCTGGACGCGTGCAGCAGCGTATCGAGCATCGTGCTGGCGAAGCCATAGCTGCCGGTCAGTGTCAGCGTCGGAAAATAGCCGGCAACGGCGACGCCGATCTGGGCATTGGCGGCGGCCATCTGCCGCTCGGCCTGGGCGACGGTAGGATTGCGTTCGAGCAGGGTCGACGGCACGCCCGCCGGCACCACCGGCACCTGCAATGCCAATGGCGTCGGCATCGGCGCCAGCGCGAACGCAGCCGGCGGCTTGCCGACGAGCACCGCGATCGCGTGCTCGAGCTGCGCGCGCGTCACGCCCAGCGCCACCATCTGCGAGCGCGCGTTCTCGAGCGTCGCCTGGGCCTGCGCCATGTCCGATTTCGCCGCATTGCCAGCGACGTATTTGTTCCGCGTGATACGGAGCTGCTGCGTGTAGGCGGCGACGGTGTCCTCGAGCAGCTGCCGCTGCGCGTCGTTGACGCGCAACTGAAAATAATCCTGCACCAGCGTCGCCTCCGCCGAGAGCCGCGCGGCCGCCAGTTGCGCCGCGTCGGCCTGGGCGGTAGCGGTGGTGCTCTCGACGGTACGCCGAACCTGACCCCACACGTCGATGACCCAGCTGGCGTCGACCGGCAGGCTGAAATCGTTGCGAATGTGGCCGCCGCCAAACGAGCCGGTGGACGGCTTGGACCGCGTCATTGCCGGATCGATGCCGAGCGAGGGGAAAAAGCCGGCACGGTTCTCGGCGACGATGGCAACCGCCTGACGATAGGCGGCTTCGACCGCCTTCAGATTCTGGTTCGAGACCGTCACCTGCCGCTCAAGCCCGTCGAGCACCGCATCGTCATAGATCGACCACCATGGCTGGCCCGAGGCGGCGGCCTTCGGCTCCGCCGGCTTCCAGCCGGCGTTTTCCTTGTAGGCCGCAGGTGTTTCGGCCGGCGGCCGCTGGTAATCAGGCCCGACGGAGCAGCCGGCGACGAGCGTCGCAAGCAAGAGGGAGCAGGCGCGGCGCATGCTCATTCCCCCGGTGCCGGTGCGCCGCCCGGCAGGCGCACGGGGCGATGGCTCCATTGCCGCTGGCCCCACAAGCGGAAGCGATCGAGATAGAGGTAGATCACGGGCGTCGTGTAGAGCGTGAGCATCTGGCTGACCATCAGACCGCCGACGATGGCGAGGCCCAGCGGCCGGCGCAACTCGCCGCCTTCGCCCGCGCCGATGGCGAGCGGCAGCGCACCGAGCATCGCTGCCATCGTCGTCATCATGATCGGCCGGAATCGCATCAGGCACGCCTGAAAGATCGCGTCGCGCGACGACAGGCCGAGATTGCGCTCCGCCTCCAGCGCGAAGTCGATCATCATGATGGCATTCTTCTTGACGATGCCGATCAAGAGGATCACGCCGATGAGGGCGATGATGCTGAATTCGATATGGAACAGCATCAGCGCCAGCACGGCGCCGACGCCGGCCGACGGCAGAGTCGACAGGATCGTGATCGGGTGGACATAGCTCTCGTAGAGCATGCCGAGCACGATATAGACGGCGGCCAGGGCGGCGACGATGAGGAACGGCTCGGCAGCGAGCGACTGCTGGAACACCTGGGCGGTACCCTGGAAGCTGCCGAGGACGTTCGACGGCACGCCGATCTCGAGCATCGTGCGGTTGATGATCGAAGCCGCCTGGCCTAGGGCCACGCCCGGCGCCAGGTTGAACGAGATCGTCGACGCAACCGAAAGCCCTTGGTGATTGACCGCGAGCGGTGTCGTGCCGGGCTGGAAGCTGGCGAACGCCGCGAGCGGCACCACGGTCTCCTTCGCCGTGCTGACGGCCGTGCCGGTCGATGCCGGGCCGTGGCCGATCGCCGTGATCGAATTGGTCGCGAGGTTGCGCGCCGCGTCGGCAGCTACCGTCGCGGCTTTGGCGCTCTGGCCCTTGAGCACGACCGTGCCGGCAACGGCGTTGGTCGCCTGCGTGCCTCCGACGGCGCCGCCCGCGGTGCTGACGTAAAGCTGCTTCAGTGTCGCGGGGCTCTGCCAAAACTGCGGCGCAACCTCCATGATCACGTGGTACTGGTTGAGCGGATTGAAGATCGTCGAAACCTGGCGCTGCCCGAACGCGTCGTAGAGCGTGTTGTCGACCGCGCTGATGCTCAATCCGAGACGCGCCGCGGTCGCGCGGTCGATCGCCAGGTCCGCCTCGAGCCCCTTGTCCTGCTGGTCGGAGTTGACGTCCCGAAGCTGCGGGACTTTCTCCAGCGCCGCCGTGATCTTGGGCACCCATTCGTTGAGCGCCTGCAGATCGTCGCTGCGCAACGTGTATTGATAGAGCGCGTTCGAGGCTCGACCGCCGACGCGAATGTCCTGCACCGGTTGCAAGAAAAGCGTGGCGCCGGGCACGACCGACATCTCGCGCCGGAGCCGGCCGATCACCTGGTCGATGCCCGGCCGCCCGTTCGCCGGCTTGAGCGACGTGAAGATGAAGCCCGAGTTGGTCTGGAAACCGCCGGTGAAGCCGACGACGTTCGCGACCGCCGGATCCTTCCGTATGATCGCAATGAACTGGCTCAGCTTCTTCCGCATCAGCTGGAACGAAATGCTTTGGTCGGCCTGGATGATGCCGATCAGCGCGCCGGTGTCCTGCTCCGGAAAGAAGCCCTTGGGCACGACGACGAACAGCAGCACGTTGAGGCATAGCGTTGCCCCGAGAATGGCGAGCACCAGGCGTGAATGGCGGAGCGACCAGGCGAGCGACCGCCGATAATGCTCCTTGAGCCAATCGAAGGCGTGCTCGCTCCAGCGCAGAATGCAGTGCGGCGGCGCATCGTCGGCGCGCGGCCGGTGCAGAACCCGCGCGCACATCATCGGCGTCGTCGTCAGCGATAGCACCAGCGAGACTGCGATCGCGATCGACAACGTCATCGCGAACTCACGAAACAGGCGGCCGACGAGTCCGCCCATCAGCAGGATGGGCGTGAACACCGCGATGAGCGACAGGCTCATCGAGATCACGGTGAAACCGACCTCGCGGGCACCGAGAAGTGCCGCTTGGAGCCGCGGCATGCCGGCCTCGAGGTGGCGCGTCGTGTTCTCGAGCACGACGATCGCGTCGTCGACGACGAAGCCGGTCGCGATGGTGAGCGCCATGAGCGAAAGGTTGTCAAGGCTGTAGCCGAGCAGATACATGACCCCGAAGGTGCCGATCAGCGAGACCGGCACCGCGACCAGCGGGATCGTTGTCGCGCGCCCGTTGCGCAGAAACAGGTACACGACGGCAATCACCAGGAGCGTCGATATTATGAGCGTGCGTTCGACCTCGCCGAGCGAAGCGCGGATCGTGGTCGAACGGTCGATCGGTATCGCAATATCGATGGCGGCCGGCATCTCCGCCTGCAGCACCGGCAACTCGGCCTTCACGCGGTCGACCGTGCTGATGATGTTGCCGCCGGGCTGGCGATAGATGATGACCAGAACCGCCGGCTTGCCGTTGGCGAGGCCGGCATTGCGGAGATTTTCGACCGAGTCGACAACATCGGCGACCTCGTTGAGCGTCACGGCGGCGCCGTTGCGATAGGCGATGACGAGGTCCTTGTATGCGGCGGCGGCGCGCGCCTGGTCGTTGTCGTAGATCTGATAGCGCTTCGCGCCCTCTTCGATTGCGCCCTTGGGGGCATGCGCATTGGCGGCCGCGAGGGCAGCGCGTACGTCCTCGAGCCCGATGCCGTATTGCGCCAGCGCCAGTGGATTGAGCTCGACGCGCACTGCCGGCAGCGCCGAGCCGCCGACATCAGCCTCGCCGACACCCGGCAGCTGCGACAGCTTCTGCGCCAGCACGGTGCTGGCGGCGTCGTACATCTGGCCCCGGTCGAGCGTATTCGAGGTCAGTGCCAGCACCATGATCGGTGCATCGGCAGGGTTGACCTTCTTGTAGGTCGGGTTCTGGCGCAGACTGGTCGGCAGGTCGGCGCGCGCCGCGCTGATCGCCGCCTGGACGTCGCGCGCGGCGCCGTCGATGTCGCGGTCGAGGCCGAATTGTAGCGTGATCCGCGTGCCGCCGACCGTGCTCTGCGAGGTCATCTCCGTGACGTCGGCGATCTGGCCGAGATGGCGCTCGAGTGGCGTCGCCACAGAGGTCGCGACCACCTCGGGGCTGGCGCCCGGCAAAGTCGCGTGGACCGAGATGGTCGGGAAATCGACCTGCGGCAGCGGCGCCACCGGCAGCAGGAAGAACGCGACGATGCCGGCGAGCGCGACGCCGAGCGTCAGCAGCGTCGTCGCCACGGGCCGGCGGATAAAGAGCGCCGAGAGATTCATTCGGCCGGCGTCTCCCCCGGCTGGTCGTCGGTCTCGCGGTTGAAGAAGCCGGCCGTGCGCCGCCGGAAGCGCGCCGCCAGCCGGTCGAAGGCGAGATAGATCACCGGCGTCGTGAACAGCGTCAGAACCTGACTGACGATCAGGCCGCCGACGATGGTGAGGCCGAGCGGATGACGCAGCTCGGAACCGACGCCGGTGCCGACGGTGAGCGGCAATGCGCCGAGGATCGCCGCCATGGTCGTCATCATGATCGGCCGGAAGCGCAGCAGCGATGCCTGAAAGATCGCGTCGCGCGGCGACTTGCCCTCGTTGCGCTCCGCATCGAGTGCGAAGTCGATCATCATGATTGCGTTCTTCTTGACGATGCCGATCAGCAGAACGATGCCAATGATGGCGATGACGGTGAGCTCATCGCCGACCAGCAAAAGCGCCAGCAGCGCGCCAATGCCCGCCGACGGCAGGGTCGAGAGGATGGTCACCGGGTGGATGTAGCTTTCATAGAGCACGCCCAGCACGATGTAGACGGTGACCACTGCGGCCAGGATCAGGAACAGCTCGTTGGTGAGCGAGGCCTGGAAGGCGAGCGTCGCACCCTGAAACACGATGATGACGCCGCGCGGCATGCCGATCGCAGTCTCAGCCGCCTTGATCGCGTCGACCGCCGCGCCGAGCGACGCGCCAGGCGCCAGGTTGAATGAGACGGTGTTGGACGGAAACTGGCCGAGGTGATCGATCTGCAACGGCGCGGTCTCGGTCGTGACCTTGACCATCGCCGACAGCGGCACCTGCCCTCCGCTCGCGGACGGCAGGTAAACCGAGTTCAGCGCGTCGAGCGACGACTGATAGTCTTTGCCGGATTCGAGAATGACACGGTACTGGTTCGACTGGGTGAAGATAGTCGAGACGATACGCTGGCCGAACGAATCATAAAGCGCGTTGTCGATCGTCGCCGGCGTGACGCCGAAGCGGGACGCGGTGGCGCGGTCGATATTGAGATAGACCGACAGACCGTTACTCGCCTGATCGCTGACGACATCGGCGAACCCAGCCGTGCGGCCGAGCTTGTCGACGAGCTTCGGAACCCATGTGGCGAGCTCGTCGGGATTGGCGTCCTCGAGGGCGAATTGATACTGCGTGCGGCTGACCAGCGTGTCGATGGTCAAATCCTGTACCGGCTGCAGATAGAGGGTCATGCCGGCGATGTTTGCCGTCTCCTGCTCCAGCCGGCGCATCACCGTTTCGACGTCGCTGCGCTGATTCTTGGGCTTCAGGTTGATGAGCAGACGGCCGCTGTTGAGCGTCGTGTTGGTGCCGTCGACGCCGATATAGGACGAGACACTGGTGACCGCGGGATCCTTGAGCACCGCCTCGGCGAGGGCGCGCTGGCGCTCGGCCATCGCGGCGTAGGACACGCTTTGCGGCCCTTCGGAGATGCCCTGGATCAGGCCGGTATCCTGCACCGGAAAGAAGCCCTTCGGGATGACGACATAGAGCAGCACGGTGAGCGCCAGCGTCGCGACCGCAACCAGCAGCGTCGCCGCCTCGCGATCGAGCACCCAGGACAGCGCGCGGGAATAAGCATGGATGACCGCCTCGAACTTTTCGCGGTTCCAGCGCTGGAACCGCGTCTCCGGCACCTCGCCGGGGCGACGCAGCAGCTTGGCGCAGGCCATCGGCACCATGGTCAGGGACACGACAGCCGAGATCAGAATGGTGACCGCAAGCGTGAGCGCGAATTCGCGAAACAGCCGCCCGACCACGTCGCCCATAAACAGCAGCGGGATAAGAACGGCGATGAGCGAGATGGTCAGCGACATGATGGTGAAGCCGACCTGCTGCGAGCCGCGCAACGCTGCGCGCAGCGGCGTCTCGCCTTCCTCGAGGTAGCGCGAGATGTTCTCGATCATTACGATCGCATCGTCGACCACGAAACCCGACGCGATCGTCAGCGCCATCAGCGACAGATTGTTCAGGCTGAAGCCCATGAGATACATCGCGCCGAAAGTGCCGACCAGCGACAGGGGCACCGAAAGGCTCGGAATGATCGTCGCGCGGGCCGAACGCAAAAACACGAAGATCACCAGCACGACGAGAATGATCGCCAGCGTCAGCTCGAATTCGACGTCCGCGACGGACGCGCGGATGGTGACAGTGCGGTCGGTGAGCACCGTGACGTCGACCGATTGCGGCAGCGCTGCCTGAAGCCGCGGCAGCAGCGCCTTGATGCCGTCGACGACAGAAATGACGTTGGCGCCAGGCTGGCGCCGGACGTTGAGGATCACGGCCGGCGTGGTGTTCATCCAGGCGCCGAGCTTGTCGTTTTCGGCGCCGGCGACGACGCGAGCGACGTCGCCCAAATGAACCGGCGCGCCGTTCTTGTACGCAACGACCAATCCGAGATAGGCGTTCGGATCCTGGATCTGGTCGTTGGCATTGACAGTGTACGCGCGCGACGGCCCGTCGAAATTGCCCTTGGGCGCGTTGACATTGGCATTGGCGATCGTCGTGCGCAGATCGTCGATGTTGAGCCCGTAGGCGGCGAGCGCCCGCAGATCGGCCTGGACGCGCACAGCCGGCCGCTCGCCGCCGGCGATGCTGACCAGGCCTACGCCGGGAAGCTGCGAGATTTTTTGCGCGAGCCGCGTGTCGGCCAGGTCCTCGACCTGCGGCAAGGGCATGGTCGCCGAGGTGACGGCGAGCGTCAGCACCGGCGCGTCGGCGGGATTGACCTTGGCGTAGATCGGCGGCGCCGGCAGATCGGACGGCAGCAGGTTGCCGGCGGCGTTGATCGCCGCCTGCACTTCCTGCTCGGCGATGTCGAGGCTGATGTTGAGGCCGAATTGCAGCGTGATGACCGAGGCGCCGGTCGAACTGGTCGACGACATCTGGACCAGGTTGGGCATCTGCCCGAACTGGACCTCGAGCGGCGCCGTCACCGACGAGGTCATCACGTCGGGCGACGCGCCGGGGTAGAAAGTCGTCACCTCGATGGTCGGATAATCGACCTCGGGCAGCGCGGACAACGGCAGGAAGCGGAATGCGACGATGCCGACCAGCATGATCGCCGCCATGAACAGCGACGTGGCGACCGGCCGAAGGATGAACGGGCGCGACGGGCTGAGCGCCATGTCACCCGGCCGCGGTCATTGGTGAGCGGGTGCGGTTTTCGCGGGAGGCATCGGCGTGCGGCCGGGTGCCGACGGCGATGCCGCTGCGCCAACAGCCGGCGCCGGACGCAAGGCGACTTTGGCACCCTCTTTCAGTTTGTCCGCGCCATCGACCACGACCGACTCACCCGCCTGGAGTCCCTTGATCACGGCGACGCTTTCGGCGGCAGACGGACCCAGCGTCACCGGCCGCGCCGTGACGGTATCATCCTTGTTCACGACGTAGACGAAGGTGCCCGGCGCGCCGCGCTGGATGGCCGCGCTTGGAATTACGATGATATTCTTCAGGACGTCGACGGTGATCTGCACGTTGACGAACTGGTTTGGAAACAGGCTTTCGTTAGCGTTGGCGAAAACCGCGCGCAGCTGAAAGGTTCCCGTACTGGTGTTGATGGTGTTGTCGATGCTCTCGAGCGTGCCGTCGGCCAATTTGGCGACCCCGGTCCGGTCGTAGGCGCTGACCGGCAGCTTCGCGCCGCCTCGGCTTCCTTTCAGCACCGCTTCAAGATCGTCCTCGGGCAGCGCGAACAGAACCGAGATCGGCCGCATCTGGTTGAGAACGACGAGACCGTTCGTGTCCGACGGCGTGACGTAATTGCCGGGATCTACCTGGCGCAGACCGACCCGGCCCGCAATCGGCGCGACAATATGACAGTAGGAGAGATTGACCCGTGCGGTTTCGACTGCGGCTTGATCCAGTTTCACCGTGCCTTCGAGTTGGCGCACCGTCGCCGCCTGATCGTCATAGGTTTGCTTGGCGATCGAATCCTGCTTTATCAGGATGGCATACCGCGCGAGATCGACGCGTGCGCCAGCGAGCTGTGCCTGGTCTCGCGCGAGCTGGCCTTCGGCCTGGTCGAGCGCCGCTTGATACGGACGCGGATCGATCTGCACGAGAAAATCTCCGGCCTTGACCTCCTGACCTTCGGTGAAACCGGCTGCGACCAGCTGGCCGCTGATCTGCGTGCGTACCGTCACCGAGGCGAGCGGCGTCACGGTGCCAAGCGCGGTGTAGATTACCGGCATCGTGCTGGTGACCGCCGGCGCCGCAACCACGGGCAGCGGCGGCGGCGCGCTCGGCGCGCGGCTACCGGGACGCAGTGCGACCCACAGGCCGACGACGAGCGTGGCGAGTCCGATGCCAACCCAGAACAGCCGGCGGCGCCCACCAAGGCGTTGCTCAAGCTTCAGCATCGGCGGCTCGAAATCGATGCCGTTGTCAGCAGGGGGCCGGTCACGCGCATGGTCTCGTCCCTGTGGAAAGCCAGACGCTGCGGCCGGCGGAGGCGGGCGGTTCGGCGAACGGCGCCCCAGCACGATTCGGGCCACGGGCGGCCGCCGATTCCCGTCTCATGACCCCTTCTCGCGTGCCGCGCCAAGGTATAAAACCGCGGCGGATTTTGGGAAAGCTTTCGACCATGCATGGATCCCACCGCAGATTGCGCTCGCTCGTGACGCGGCGACATCCAAAGGGGAATCGCCCCGACGGTTATAGGCTGTTTGGTCGGCCACAATCCCCCGGAACGCCCGGAAAACCGCGGGCTTTTGCATCAGACCTCGGCGGCGCTCATGCAGGCCGGTGAAGCCCTGGCGCGCTGGAATGCTCGGTTCCAGGGCGAAGATTATCTTTTCGGCACGGCGCCAAATGCCTTCTTGGTCGCCCAGGCAAGCAGGCTGCAACCCGGCTGCCGCGTGCTTGCCATCGCCGACGGCGAGGGCCGCAACGGCGTGTTTCTGGCCAAGCAAGGGCTCAGGGTTCTGTCGGTCGATTTCTCGCCGGTCGCGCTCGCCAAGGCGCGGCGCCTGGCGGCGCGCGAAGGCGTCGAACTCGAAACCGAATGTGCCGATTTCGCCCGATGGACCTGGGAGCGTGAACGCTTCGACGCGGTTGTCGGCATCTTCATCCAGTTTGCCGACGCCGCGCTGCGGTCGCGCATTTTTCGCGGCATTCGCGAAACGCTCAAACCCGGCGGCCTCGTTATCACCCAGGGCTACCGACCGGAGCAGCTCCGCTACGGCACCGGCGGCCCGAAGGAGCTCGATCACCTTTATACGACCGCGATGCTGCGCGAAGCGTTCGACGGTTTCGAGGTTCTTCATCTCGCCGAGCACGACGACGTGATCCGCGAAGGCAGCGGACACAACGGCATGTCAGCACTGATCGACCTGGTGGCGCGCAAGCCGCCAGCAAGCCGGCCGTAAAAGCGCGGCGGCGCCGGAAGCGAATCCGCTCCGGCGCCGCAATTTAACGAAGTCGCCGTCGCTATTAGAGCGAGCCCTTGAGTTTTGCGCCGGCCTTGAAGCGCACACCCTTGCTCGCCTTGATCTTGATCTCTTCGCCGGTGCGCGGATTGCGACCCATGCGGGCGGCACGATGACTCACGGCGAAAGTGCCGAAGCCGGGAAGGCTGAATTTCTGGCCCTTCTTGAGTTCCTTGGCGATCGTATCGGTAATCGTATCGACGGCTTCGGCCGCGTCCGACGTGCGCATGCCGCCTTTCTTCAATGCGTCGACGAGAACTTGTTTGCTCATTGCGTGATCCCCTTCCCTTCGCTGGGCCGCGCTTCCGTGCCGGGCGCGGCCATGTTGACGAAATCCGTCGGCGTGACGTCTGGTCCCCTGTGCGTCCCGCAACAAGGCGGACGCTGAGACTTGCACTGGTATGCCGCGGCAATCAAGGATTTCGCAGCATGCCGAGCAGGCCCCCGACGAAAATGGAACCGCAATGTCAAGGCCGTTGTGACGGCCGTGCCGCGCCCACTGAACGTTAGCGCGGCAGCGGCGTCGCTATTCCGCCGCCACCGGTGTGGCCGCCGCCTCGAGTCGCGCAGCGCAGTACTTGAACTCGGGAATCTTGCCCATCGGATCGAGCTGTGGATTGGTCAGAATGTTGGCCGCAGCTTCCGCGTAGCAAAACGGAATGAAGATCATCCCGGCCGGAACGGCGTTGTCCGGCCGCGCCCGCAATTCGATGGTGCCGCGTCGGGTCGATACCCGCACCATCGCGCCGCTGGCAATGCGCAGTCGGCTCATGTCGCCGGGCGACAGCGAGGCATGCGCCTCGGGTTCGATCGCGTCGAGCACCGTCGCACGGCGTGTCATCGCGCCGGTATGCCAGTGTTCGAGCTGCCGTCCCGTGGTCAGCACCATCGGATAATCCTTGTCGGGCTCCTCGGCGGGCGGACGGATTTCGACCGGCACCAGCCGGCCGCGGCCGCTCTTGGTCGGGAAGCCTTCGCCGAAAACGATATCCTGTCCGGGCTGATCGGGCGCCAGGCACGGATAGGTGACCGAGCTTTCGCGATCGACGCGTTCCCAGGTGATATTGTCGAGCGACGGCATGCCCAGCTTCATCTCGGCAAACACGTCGGCAGCGCCGGCGTAACTCCAGGCGAGGCCAAGGCGGCGGGCGATCTCCTGGATGATCCAAAGATCGTGCCGTGCGTTGCCCGGCACCGGCAGCGCCTGGCGGCCCATCTGCACTTGGCGGTTGGTATTGCTGACCGTGCCGGTCTTTTCCGGCCAGGCCGAAGCCGGCAGGAACACGTCGGCGTAATAGGCGGTTTCGGTCAGGAACAGGTCCTGCACGACGAGATGGTCGAGCTTGGCAAGCGCCTCGCGCGCGTGCTGGACGTCGGGATCCGACATCGCCGGGTTCTCGCCCATGATGTACATGCCGTGAATCTCGCCGGCATGGATCGCGTTCACGATCTCGACGACGGTCAGGCCGCGTTTCGGGTCGAGCGTGGTGCCCCACAATTTCTCATAGAATGCCCGCCGCGCCGGATCCTCGACCGAGATATAGTCGGGGAAAAACATCGGGATGAGGCCGACGTCCGACGCGCCCTGCACGTTGTTCTGGCCGCGCAACGGATGAAGACCGGTGCCCGGGCGACCGACTTGACCGGTGATCAGCGACAATGCGATCAGGCACCGGGTGTTGTCGGTGCCGTGCACGTGCTGCGAGATGCCCATGCCCCAGAAGATGATCGCCGCCTCGGCGCGCGCGAATTTGCGCGCCACGGTCCGCAGCGTCTCGGCGTCGATGCCGCAGATCTCGGACATCTTCTCCGGCGTGCGGTCCTTGACGCTGTCGGCAAGCTTTTCGAAGTCCTCGGTGTGAGCCTGGACGTACTGCTTGTCGGTGAGGCCCTCGCCGATGATGACGTTGAGCATCGCCGACAGCATGGCGACGTCGCGGCCGGGCTTGAACTGCAGCATGTGTGTCGCATGCCGCTTGAGCGCCTGGCCGCGGGGGTCCATCACGATCAGCGTCGCGCCACGTTTCACCGCATTCTTGAAGAATGTGGCGGCGACCGGATGGTTCTCGGTGGGATTGGCGCCGATGACGACGATGACGTCGGCGTCCTTGGCCGCCATGAACGGGGCCGTCACCGCGCCCGAGCCAATGCCCTCGAGCAATCCGGCGACCGACGACGCATGGCACAGCCGGGTGCAATGATCGACGTTGTTGGTGCCGAAACCGGCCCGCACCAGCTTCTGGAAGAGGTACGCCTCCTCGTTCGAGCCTTTGGCCGAGCCGAAGCCAGCGAGGCCCTTGGGACCGTGCGCGTCACGGATCTTCTTCAGGCCTGCCGCGGCGGCGTCAAGCGCCTCTTCCCACGTCGCCTCGCGGAAATGCGTCCACGGGTTCCGTGGATCGAGCGGCGTATGCGCGTCCTTCTTCATGCCGGGCTTACGGATCATCGGCTTCGTCAGCCGCTCGGGATGGTTCACGTAATCGAATCCGAAGCGTCCTTTGACGCACAGCCGATCCAGGTTCGACGGGCCGGTGCGGCCATCGACGTAGAGCAGCTTGTCATCCTTGATCTTGTAGGTGAGCTGACAGCCGACACCGCAATAGGGACACACGCTGTCGACCTCGCGATCGGGCTTCTGCGCCTGGACGCCGCGCTCGTCGACGAGCGCCGCTTCGAGGAGCGCGCCGGTTGGGCAGGCCTGGACGCATTCGCCGCAGGCGACGCAGGTGCTGGCGCCCATCGGATCGTCGAAATCGAACACGATCTTGGCGTTGTGGCCACGCGCCGCCATGCCGATCACGTCGTTGACCTGCACTTCGCGGCAGGCGCGGACACACAGATTGCATTCGATGCAGGCATCAAGCCGCACCGCCATCGCCGGATGGCTGCGGTCGGGCTTGGGATGATGTGTCGCCGGGAAACGGCCGGCGGTGACGCCGACCTTGTCGGCCCAGCGCCAGAACTTGGATTCGGGATCGGGATGCGCGTTGCGCGCCGGCTGATCCGAGACCAGCAGGTCGAACACCATCTTGCGCGAGAACTTGGCGCGCTCCGAGGCGGATTGGACCTTCATACCCGGCGTCGGCTTGCGGATGCACGACGCGGCGAGCACGCGTTCGCCCTCGATCTCGACCATGCAGGCGCGGCAGTTGCCGTCCGGCCGATAGCTCGGCTCCGGGCTGTAGCAGAGGTGTGGAATTTCCGTACCGCGGCGATGCGCCACCTGCCAGATGGTCTCGCCGGGCAGCGCCTCGATCTCAGCGCCGTCGAGGAAGAATTTGATCGCGCCCCCTGCCAATCCGCCGCCGTCGCTCATGACACCTCCTGCGGAAAATGCTTGAGGACAAGTTTAACGGGATTCATCGCTGCCTGCCCCAGGCCGCAAATCGACGCATCGGTCATCACGCGGGTCAGCTCCTCGATCAAGGGGCCGTCCCATTTGGGCCGAGACATCAGCACCACCGCCTTCTCCGTGCCAACGCGGCACGGCGTACATTGGCCGCAGCTCTCGTCCGCAAAAAATTTGAGCAGATTGAGCGCAACAGCCTTCATATCGTCCTTGTCGGACAGCACGACAACCGCCGCCGAACCGATCAGCGCGCCGTGTGATTCAAGCGTGCCGAAGTCGAGCGGCAGATCGCCCATCGACGCGGGCAGGATGCCGCCCGAGGCGCCGCCCGGCAGGTAGCCCTTGAAAGTATGGCCGTCGGCCATGCCACCGCAGTATTCGTCGATCAACTCGCGCACGGTGATGCCGGCGGGTGCCAGCTTGACGCCGGGATTCTTGACCCGACCCGACACCGAGAAGCTGCGCGGGCCCTTGCGGCCGCGCCGACCCTGCGAACCGAACCATGCCGGCCCCTTCTCGACGATGTCACGCACCCACCACAGCGTCTCGACATTGTTGATCAGCGTCGGCCGGCCGAACAGACCCACCTGCGCCGGATAGGGCGGCTTGTGCCGCGGCAGGCCGCGCTTGCCCTCGATCGATTCGAGCATCGCGGATTCTTCGCCGCAAATATAGGCGCCGGCACCCCGGCGCAGATAAATCCGCGCGTGCTTCGACAGGCCAGCCTTTTCCAACGCCGCGATCTCGCGCAGCAGCAGCTCGCGGCACTGTGGATACTCGTCGCGCAAATAGATGTAGACCTCGGGCGCCTCGACCACCCAGGCGCCGATCAGCATGCCTTCGAGGAACCGATGCGGATCGACTTCGAGATAGTGACGATCCTTGAAGGTGCCAGGCTCACCTTCATCGGCGTTGACCGCCATCATCCGAGGCGCCTTCTCGGCGCGCACGAGCCGCCATTTGCGGCCGGTCGGGAAACCCGCGCCGCCGAGACCGCGCAGGTTCGCGTCCTCAAGCGCCTTCAGAATCTCGTCGAGCGGCTTCTTGCCGCTGAGGCAGGCCTCAAGCAGCGCATAGCCGCCCGCCTTACGATAGGCGGCGAAATCGGGGTAGGCGGGCACGTGTGGATGAGTTTCCTTCGCCCGCACCGCCTTGATGACGGTGTCGAGCGTCGCATGCTCGTGCAGCGCGTGGCCGATCGCCGTGACCGGCGCGTTGTGGCAGCCGCCCATGCACGGCGCACGCACCACGCGCACGCCGGCGCCGAGTTTCGCCGGCAGCTCGGCCAGCAGCTTCTGCGCACCGAATAGCTCGCAGCTGAGCGAGTCGCAAACCCGTACGGTCAAGGCCGGCGGCGGTGTCTCGCCGTCGAGCACGATGTCGAAATGCGCGTAGAAGCTCGCCACCTCGTAGACCTCGACGAGGGCCAGCTTCATTGCCTCGGCGAGCGCGGCGAGGTGCCGGGCATGCAGACAGCCATATTTGTCCTGCAGCAGGTGCAGGTGCTCGATCAACAGATCACGCCGGCGCGGCCGGTCGCCGAGCAGCGCCTCCACCTCTTCCCGCGCCACGGGATCGACCTGGCGCCCTTTCGGGAGGTCGCGGCCGCGACGCCGGCCGGAGCCCGGCTGGATGGAGCGTGGCGGCGTGCGTCCGGAATCGGCCATCGGTTAGCTCTCGCTATCTATTTAGGAGGCCCAGCATGGTTTTGCCAAGCGCCGCAGGCGAATCCGAGACGGCGATGCCCGCGCTCTTCATCGCTTCGATCTTGTCGCCCGCCGAACCGGTGCCGCCGGAAATGATCGCGCCGGCGTGACCCATGCGGCGGCCCGGCGGGGCCGTCGCGCCAGCGATGAACCCGACCATCGGCTTCTTGGTCCTGCTGCGCTTGACGAAATCGGCGGCCTCCTCCTCGGCCGAGCCGCCGATCTCGCCGATCATGATGATCGCCTTGGTCGCCGGGTCGCCCAGGAACAGCTCAAGGCAATCGATGAAATTGGTGCCGTTGACCGGATCACCGCCGATGCCGACGCAGGTCGACTGACCGAGCCCGACCGCGGTGGTCTGGGCCACCGCTTCGTAGGTCAGCGTGCCGGAACGCGACACAATGCCGACGGCGCCGGCCTTATGGATGTGACCCGGCATGATCCCGATCTTGCACTGGCCCGGCGTGATCACGCCCGGACAATTGGGCCCGACGAGGCGTGTCTTCGACCCGGCGACGACGCGCTTCACCTCGACCATATCGAGTACCGGTATGCCTTCGGTGATGCACACGACCAGCGGCACCTCAGCGTCGACCGCCTCGAGAATGGCGTCAGCGGCAAAGGGCGGCGGCACGTAGATCGCGCTGGCATTGGCGCCGGTCGCCTTCACCGCGTCGGCGACGGTGTCGAAGACCGGCAGATCGAGGTGCTTGCCGCCGCCCTTTCCGGGCGTCACGCCGCCAACCATCTTGGTGCCGTAGGCGATCGCCTGCTCGGAATGGAAGGTGCCCTGCGCGCCGGTGAAACCCTGGCAGATGACCTTTGTATTGTTGTCGACGAGAATGGGCATCAGGCCGCTTCCTTCACCGCTTTGACCACTTTCTGCGCTGCATCGCCGAGATCGTCGGCGGCAAGAATGGGCAGACCCGACTTGGCCAGAATCTCCTTCCCCAACTTCACGTTCGTGCCTTCGAGGCGAACGACGAGCGGTACCTCGAGGCTCACTTCGCGCGCCGCCGCGACGACGCCTTCGGCGATGACGTCGCAACGCATGATGCCGCCGAAGATATTGACCAGGATGCCTTCGACGTTCTTGTCGGAAAGAATCAGTTTGAATGCCGTGGCGACGCGCTCCTTGGTGGCGCCGCCGCCGACGTCGAGGAAGTTGGCCGGCTCGCCGCCATAGAGCTTGATGATATCCATCGTCGCCATCGCGAGGCCGGCACCATTGACCATGCAACCGATGTTGCCGTCGAGTTTGACGTAGTTGAGCGAATGCTTGCCGGCCTCAAGCTCGATCGGGTCTTCCTCGGCCTCGTCGCGCATCGCCTCGATGTCGGGATGGCGGAAGAGCGCGTTGTCGTCGAAGTTCATCTTGGCATCGAGCGCGAGCACGTCGCCGCTGCCGGTGACGACCAGCGGATTGATCTCGACGATCGAGGCATCGAGCGCGGTGAACGCCTTGTACATGCCGAGCATGAATTTGACCGCGGCGCTCACCTGCTTGCCTTCGAGCTTGAGGCCGTAAGCGAGGCGCCGGGCATGGAACGCCTCCATGCCGGTCGCCGGATCGATCGCGACCTTGAGGATCTTTTCCGGCGTCTTCGCCGCAACCTCTTCGATTTCCATGCCGCCCTCGGTCGACGCCATCACCGTGACGCGCGACGTCTTGCGGTCGATCAACATGCCGAGATAGAGCTCGCGTTTGATGTCGCAGCTCTCTTCAACGTAGATTCGCTTGACCTCGCGGCCTTTGGGCCCGGTCTGCTTGGTCACGAGCACGCGGCCGAGCATCGCGTCGGCCTCTTTCGCGGCTTCGGTCGGCGACTTCACCAGCCGCACGCCGCCTTTGCCCTTCTCGTCGCCTTTGAACTTGCCGGCGCCGCGGCCGCCGGCGTGGATTTGCGCCTTCACCACATAGACCGGTCCGGCGAGCGATTTCGCCATAGTCTCGGCCTCCTGCAACGTGTAGGCGATGCCGCCCTTGGGAACGGCGACACCGAACTTGGTCAGCAGGCTCTTCGCCTGGTACTCGTGGATGTTCATCGAGGTTACTTCACCAGGCCGGCACCGCGCGCCCAGCGATATTTCGCACCGAGCACCGCCACCGGGATTTCCGTCGAATAGGCGTAAGACGGAATGCCGTGATCGTAGAGATGCTCCGCCGCCTGCTCGACCTGCACGTCGCCGGCCAGCGACGCGACGATCGGTTTCTCGATGCCCTTGGCCTTCATCTCGTTCACCACCTCGACGACGAGATTCGCGAACACCATCGGCGGCGTGATGATGGTGTGCCAGTAGCCGAGGATGATCGCGTGGATGCGCGGGTCCTCGAGGCCGAGCCGGATGGTGTTCTTGTACGTCGTCGGCGGCTCGCCGCCGGTGATGTCGACGGGATTGCCCGCCGCGCCGAAGGGCGGAATGAACTTGCGGAACGCCTGATCGAGGTCGGCCGGCATCTTCATCAGATTGAGGCCGTTGTCGACGCAAGCATCCGACAGCAGCACGCCGGAGCCGCCGGCACCGGTGATGATGACGACGTTCTCGCCCTTGGGCGTCGGCAGCTTCTGGAGTCCGCGCGCATAGTCCAGCATGTCGCGCAGGCCGGGCGCACGGATGACGCCCGACTGCCGCAGCACGTCGTCGTAGATCTTGTCGTTGCCGGCGAGCGCGCCCGTATGCGAGCCCGCCGCCTTGGCGCCGGCCGCGGTACGGCCGGCCTTAAGGACGACGACGGGCTTTTTCTTGGAAACGCGCTTCGCCACCTCGGCGAAGGAGCGACCATCCTTCAGATCCTCGAGATGCATGGCGATGACTTTGGTGTTGTCGTCCTGCTCGAAGAAGGTGAGGAGGTCGTCTTCGTCGAGGTCCGACTTATTGCCGAGGCCGACGATCGCCGAGACGCCCATTTTGGCCGAGCGCGAGAAGCCGATGATCGCCATGCCGATGCCGCCCGATTGCGACGACAGCGCCGCGCCGCCCTTGTAATCGTAAGGCGTGCAGAATGTCGCGCAGAGATTCATCGGCGTGTAGTAGTAGCCGTAGATGTTCGGACCCATCAGCCGCACGTTGTACTTGCGACCGATCTCTTGGATCTCCTTCTGACCGGCGACGTTGCCGGTCTCGGCGAAGCCCGACGGGATCAACACTGCGCCGGAAATCTTCTTCTCGCCGACTTCGATGAGCGCGCCGGCGACGAACTTGGCCGGAATGCAGAACACGGCGACGTCGATCTCGCCCGGCACGTCCTTGACCGATTTGTAGACCTTGCGGCCCATGATTTCGGACGCCGAGGGGTGGATCGGATAGATCGCGCCCTGATAACCGCCGTTGATGAGGTTCTTCATCACCGAGTTGCCGATCTTGCCGTCCTCGGCCGAGGCGCCGATCACCGCGACCGCCTTGGGCCGCATGATGCGGTTCATGGCGCGCAGGATCTCCTCCTGCGATGGGCGATAGCGCTCCGGCTGCGGCTTCCAATCGAGGATGATGCGCACGTCGGCCGCGATCGCGCCCTTTTTCGAGGCGAAGATCGGGTTGATGTCCATCTCGACGATTTCGGGGAAATCGGCGATCAGTTTACTGACGTTTTCGATCAGCCCGGCCAGTGCGGCGCGGTTGATCGCTTCGCCGCCGCGCACGCCTTTCAGAATCTCCGCGGCCTTGATGCCGTCGAGCATGCCGAGCGCCTCATCGCGCGTCACCGGCGCCAGACGGAAGGTCACGTCCTTTAGTACCTCGACGAGAACGCCGCCCATGCCGAAGGCGACAAGCTTGCCGAAGCTCGGATCAGTGACGGCGCCGACGATGACCTCCTGGCCGCCGCCGACCATCTGCTGGATCTGGACGCCCTCGATCTTCGCCTTCCTCTTGTACTTCTTCGCGTTGGCGACGATCGTCGCGTAGGCCTTTTGCGCCTCCTGCGGCGTCTTGATCCCGACCATGACGCCGCCCGCCTCGGTCTTGTGCAGGATGTCGGGCGAGACAATTTTCTGCACGACCGGGAAGCCGATCTTCTTGGCGAGCTTCGCCGCCTCGGCGGCGCTCGTCGCAAGACCCTCCTTCGGTACCGAAATGCCGTAGGCCTCGCAGACCAACTTACCTTCGGGCGCCGTCAGCGCGGCGCGCTTGTCGGCCTTGACGCGATCGAGCACCTTGCGGACCGCTGCCTTGTGCTTCGGCATTGCTTCGCCATTTCCCCGCATGACTTGCCTCCTTCTGCGCGGTGTCTCGCACCGCGCTCGCTTATGGAAAGCGGGGCGGATGGATCACCCAACCGCCCCGCGATAAATGTCGTTCCGAGTTACTCGGCCGCCATCGGCTTTGCGCCACCAAGCGCCCCGGAGTCCTTGAACTCGCGCACCTTCTTGTCATCGAAGCCGAGCACCTGGGTAAGGATCTCCTCAGTATGCTCGCCCAGGAGCGGCGCGCGCGTCACTTCGGTCGGGCTGTCGCTGAGCTTGATCGGATTGCCGACCGTCAGGTACTTGCCACGCTTGGGGTGGTCGACTTCGACGACGGTCCCGGTTTTGCGCAGCGATTCGTCCTCGGCCAATTCCTTCATCGACAGGATCGGACCGCAGGGAATGTCGTATTTGTTGAGAATCTCCATGGCCTCAAACTTGGTCTTGGTCATGGTCCATTGTTCAATGCGGTCGAAGATCGCCTTGAGTTTCGGCAGCCGCGCTTCGGGCGTGGCGTAACCGGGATCGGTGACCCAGCCATCTTCGCCGATGACCTTGCAGATCGCCCCCCACACCGGCGCCTGGGTGATGAAGTAAAGATAAGAGTCGGGATCGGTTTCCCAGCCCTTGCATTTCAGGATCCAGCCCGGCTGACCGCCGCCAGAATCGTTGCCCGCACGCGGCACCGCGGCGCCGAAGGGGGCGCCCTCGCCGTATTGCCTATATTCTTTCAAGGGTCCATGTGCGAGGCGCTGCTGGTCTCTGAGCTTGACGCGACAGAGATTGAGCACGCCGTCCTGCATCGCGGCCGAGACGCGCTGGCCCTTGCCGGTCTTGGTGCGCTGATAGAGCGCAGTGACGATGCCGAGCGCCAGATGCAGGCCGGTGCCGGTGTCGCCGATCTGGGCGCCGGTAACCAAAGGCGGGCCTTCGCGGAAACCCGTCGTCGAGGCCGAGCCCCCGGTGCATTGCGCGACATTCTCGTAGACCTTGCAGTCCTCGTAGGGACCGGGACCGAAGCCCTTAACCGACGCCAGAATGATCTTCGGATTGAGCTGCTGTACGCGCTCCCAGCTGAAGCCCATGCGGTCGAGCACGCCAGGGCCGAAATTCTCCACCATCACGTCGCAAACCTTGACCAGGCCCTCGAGCAGCTCCTTGCCCTTCGGATGCTTGGTGTCGATCGTGATCGACCGCTTGTTGCCGTTGAGCATGGTGAAATAGAGACTGTCCGCGTTCGGCACGTCGCGGAGCTGGCCGCGCGTGATGTCGCCGACGCCCGGGCGCTCGACCTTGATACAGTCCGCGCCAAAATAGGCGAGTAGCTGCGTACAGGTCGGGCCCGATTGCACATGGGTGAAGTCGAGAATACGAACGCCTTCGAGTGCCTTGCCCATCGTATCGTCCTCCTTTGGGACCTTCTTTACTTGCACATCGTCCAGGCTTTGGTCCCAGGCGCGTATTCGCGCGGGTCGACCCAGACATTGACGATCGCCGACGTGCCGGTCTTGTCAACCGACGCGCTGGCGTTACGTAGCGCCGGCGCGATCTTGTCGGCCTCGCGCATCTCCTCACTCACCACAGCCACTCGGTACTGTCTGCGGCTTGGCCGCCGCCTTGACGTCGTCTGACATAAAGTCTCCTTCGTATCCCTCCGAGGCCTAACAGGCTGCTGAAAAACGTTTTTGGACGCGAGAAGACGCAACATTGATTCGCATGGCGACCAGTTCACGCAAGAACGATTCGCGAGAGGGCTCTCGATGATTCTTATGTTGCGTGATTCGGCTTCGCATCAGAGTTTTTCAGCAGCCTGCTAATCGAGATAGTCGCAGTGCCGCTCCACATGGGCGGCGAGATCGAGCGCGTGCTTCAGCACCAGCGCAGCGGCGCGTTCGGTATCGCGCTGCTGCAGGGCTTCGATGATGTTCATGTGATCGACGATCGAGCGCTTGGCACGGTCGTCATGGCCGATCGTCGCCTGGCGGATCGCGCGCATATGGATGAAAAGGTCGCGCGTCATCTCTTCCAGCACGGGATTGCCGGCGAGCTGGATGATCGCCTGGTGGAAGCGGATGTTGGCGTCCGAATATTCGTCGAGATGGCCTTCGGGCGATTGCTCGCGAAAGTCGTCGAACATGTGACGCAGCGCCGAAATGTCGCGATCCGAGGCGTGCTCGGTAGCGAGGCGCGCGGCGAGACTCTCCAGCGCCGCCCAGACCTGGATCATGCGAACGATCTCTTGTTTGCTCTTACGCACCACGATGACGCCGCGGCGCGGCACCGTGCGCACGAAGCCCTCGCGCTGAAGCATGGTTAGCGCCTCGCGGATGGGCGTGCGCGAAACGCCGAGCTCTTGCGACAGACGACGTTCATCAAGCCGAATCTCTTCCGCCTGGCCGTATACGTTCATCGCCGTGATAGCGTCTTTGAGCTTCCGATACGCCTGAAGGCGAAAGCTCGCCGGCGAATCGATCGGCTTGATCACCAGACGCGTGGCGGTCATATAGGCACTCCTCCCGCAGGCGCCGTTTATCCCGGCCCCGTATTGACGGCGATGGTATCTGGTATACCACCATCGGTCAAAGAGATTCCCGCATCAATCATCGTGGTGACCCCGATCGACAGCGACTGCTCACGACCCGTCGCGCATGCCGCACCGCATGTAACTTTAACTATACTTGGGTGCTGGTTAACCTTAACTACGGTCTATTTACCTATTATTTTATGATATTTACCGTAATATTGGATTGTTTCCGAGTAATCGCTGAATTACACCTGCAGACAACCATAAGACTGGCCGGCACCCCTGCGGGGAAGACCGGAACCTGTCGCCCCCGAAGGAGTTGAGCCATGACCGGATCTTTACGAGCCTTTTCCGTCCGTATTCTGTCCGCAGCGGCCGTGGCCGCGGCGATTGTCGTGGGCGTCTCGACGACGCCAGCCCACGCCATCGTCGTTCCCTGGTCCGGTGCCGGATCGAGCGGCGTCGACGGTGCACCGACGGCCAATCTTGGCGATACCTGGCAGCTGACCAACAGCGACATGACCTGGGCTATCGCGCCAACGCCGTCGCCCTTCAATTCGACGCTGTTCAACAACAGCTTCGGCACCTTCGCCACGGCGTTCCAATTCACCGTCAATTCCGGCGTCGCGGGGATCAGCTCCGCGCAGCTGGTGGACCTGACGACGAGCCAAACCTGGTCGACGGCCCTTTCGCTCGGCAGTCCGGCACAGCGCGTCACCCTCGACGCGCCGAGCGGAACGCAACTCAGCGCCGGCGATCTCTACACGCTCGATATCAACTTCACCGGCGCGGCCGATCCCGGCACCTTCAGCTTCGCGGCACTGTGGTCGGATTCGCCGATCTCGAACACGAGCGTTCCCGAACCGACGACCTTGTCGCTGTTCGGCGTGGCAGCGCTCGCGCTCGTCGCGATGCGGCGTCGCGTGCTCGCGGCGATCTGAACCAAGCGTCCGGACTTTTAAGGTGAGTCGCGACTCGATCGAGTCGCGACTCGTTTTTTGACTCGCGAATTCTAAAAAATGTCAAGTACAGTGCCGCACGGCATCGCTGATTTGCTTGAAAAATACTTATCGTCCGCTTATTTCTTTTTTTCATGGCACGCGATCAAAAACACATTTCCTTTTCTGGCCGAATGGTCATCGTCGGCTTCGGCAGCATTGGACAAGGTGTGTTGCCGCTGGTGCTTCGTCATATCGCGATGAAGCCCGAACAGATCGTCATCGTCACCGCACACGACATGGGCCGCAAGGAAGCGGAAGCCATGGGCGTGAAGTTCATCAAGAAGCCTTTGACCCGTGAGAATTACCGCAAGGTTCTCGAGCCGATGCTCGGCAAGGGCGATTTCCTGATGAACGTCTCGGTCAACGTGTCGAGCATCGAGCTGATCGAGCTGTGCCGAAAGAAGGGTGCGCTCTATCTCGACACCTGCATCGAGCCATGGCCCGGCGGCTATACCGATCCCAAACTCTCACCTTCGGCACGCTCGAACTACAAGCTGCGCGAGGAAGCGCTCGCCCTCAGGAACAAATACAAGGATGGTCCGACCGCGGTCGTCACGCACGGCGCCAATCCCGGTTTGGTCTCGCATTTTGTCAAGGATGCGCTGATCAATATCGCCAAAGCGGTGAAGCACAATGCCGACAAGCCGAGAAGCCGTACCGATTGGGCCGAGCTCGCGCGCAGTCTGGGCGTCAAGGTGATCCATATCGCCGAACGCGACACGCAGGTCTCGACCGTGCCGAAGAAAGTGGGTGAGTTCGTCAACACCTGGTCGATCGAAGGCTTCGTCAGCGAAGGCATGCAGCCGGCCGAGCTTGGCTGGGGCAGTCACGAGCTTGACTTCCCGCCGGATGGCGGTTGGCATGATTTCGGCTGCGGCGCGGCGATTTATCTGACTCGTCCGGGTGCCGGCACGCGCATGCGGTCGTGGACGCCGCACGAAGGCGCTTATCATGGCTTCCTGGTCACGCACAGCGAGTCGATTTCGATCGCCGACTATCTGACGCTCGCCGCCAACGGCCGGCCGGCGTATCGGCCGACGGTGCATTACGTCTATCACCCGTGCGATGCCGCGATCCTGTCGCTCCACGAAATGGCGGGCAAGAACTGGCACGCGCAGAAGCAAATGCGTCTGATCATGGACGACATCGCGCCAGGCGGCATCGACGAGCTTGGCGTTCTCCTGATGGGGCATAAGAAGGGCGCCTATTGGTACGGCTCGCGGCTGTCGATTGACGAAGCGCGACGCGTCGTGCCCTACAACAATGCAACCTCGCTTCAGGTCACGGCTGCGTGTCTCGCCGGCGCGATCTGGGCGATGGAGAACCCGGACTCGTTCGTGGTCGAGCCCGATGAAATAGACTACGAGCGGATCCTCGAGATCGCCCGACCCTATCTCGGCGACATGGTCGGCGAATTCAGCAACTGGACGCCGCTCCTCGATCGCCACCGCCTGTTCCACGAAGACGTCGACACGCGCGATCCCTGGCAGTTCAAAAACTTCCGCGTTTCCTAGCCGATCTCATCCAAGATCAGAAGTCCGTTCTCGAGCCGCACCGGCGCGCGTATGAGGCTGCGTCCGGCACATGGGCCGGCAACACAGAAGCCATCGGCCGGATGAAACTGTGCGCCATGGGTGCGGCAGACCAGAAAGCGACCCTCACGATCAAAAAACTCGTCCGGCACGACCTCGAGCGGCGTGCCTTGGTGCGGACAGGCGTTACGATAGGCATGGATTGTGCCGCGGTGACGCAGTACCAGCACGGCTCGGCGACAGGAACCCGCACCGAAGACGAAGCCGCGCGCCGTGCCTTCGGCGAGCGCGTCGACACGGCAGAATGATTGGTCCATTATGGCTTGAGCCCAGCCATACGGCAGAGCAGCGTCCATTCCGCGGCCGACACCGGTGAAACCGACAGTCGGCCTTGGCGTACGAGTGCGAGCGCCTTCAACCGTGGCTCAGCCTTGATCTGCGCCAGGGTCACCGGTTTCTGCGCGGCGACGAGCGGCGCTACCTCGACCATGACGAAGCGGCCGGTCTTGTCGCCCGGATCGGGATAGGCTTCGCGCACGATCTCGACCGTGCCGACGATCGCAAGCCCCTCGTTCGAATGATAGAAGAAGGCGCGGTCACCGGCCCGCATGGCCCGTAAGTTCTTTGCTGCCTGATGGTTGCGCACGCCGTTCCACGCCGTGCGGCGATCGCGCACCAAATCGGCCCATGCGTAGGCCGACGGTTCTGACTTCAGCAGCCAATGGTTCATCGCCGCGGAGGCTAACGTGAATCACGCCGTTTGTCCCGCACCCGGCTTTGCATTAAGTTGGCCGCCAATCGTTGATCGGCCTGACACTCGAAGGTGCCGCGGATGACGGAACGACACGCGGGCTGGATTGCCTGGTCCGGCATTGGGCTGGCCGGCTTCAGCCTGCTGCTGGTGGTGGTCAATATCGTGCTTGCGGTCGTGAACGGACGTACTCAGGCCGAGGTTTCGGCCCGGCAGCAATTCATCGCCGACGCACCGCAATACAATGCGATCGGCGAAGCCTTGGTCCGCAGTCTGAACGCCGCGGCGAGCGCGAACAACGATCCGGCACTGATCGCCATGATGCAGCGCCACGGCCTGAACCCATCCGCTGGGGCGAGCCCACGTCCGGCTAAGCGCGCACGATGAGCGATCAACCGGCGCCGAAGGATCGCCGCCCGCCGTTCGGGATTGGCCTAGCGCTGCTCGCGCTCGGCTTTTTTATCGCTGTCCTGTTCCAGACGGTGCAGTTGGTGCGGGAGCGCGTAAACTTCTCGACCATCCTGTTCAATCAGCAAGCGTCGCTCGAAAGTACACTCAAGCTGCGCGAGCGGATCAACGCGCTAGCCAGCGATACGGCGCAGCTCGCGCAGACGGGCAACGCTGCAGCCAAACAGGTTGTCGACGACTTGGCGCGCCAGCACATCGCCCTTCATCCCGCCAACGAAACAGGCTCATTGGCGCCGTCACCCTAGGTGATCGCTCCGGTAAGTGTTGGGTCGGTCATGCACGCGCGAAGGCGCTTAGGGCGCTTGTTGCGATATAACAACACAATATATAGTGTATATCATATATATTTTCTTATTGAACGACGTTAAATGCGATATAAGTACAGCAATGACAGCCGAGCGGCCTTGTGCCGGCGGCTTTACCGCGTGCCTCGAGGTTTTATCGCATGTTGCCGATGACGCTCGATCTGACCCGTCTCCGTCTGGCGCTTGTCGGAGCCGGCGACGCGGCGCTGCGGCGCCTGGAGCGGCTGGATGCGGCCGGCGCGCGGTCGCTCGTCGTCTTCGCGCCGCAGCCGGCGGCGGCTTTCCGGGCGCTGGCCGGACGGCGACTGGTTGCGCGCATGCCCACGACCGACGAACTCGCCCGCGCCCAAATCGTATTCGTTGCCGGCCTCGCCGCCGTCGACGCGGGCGCCATCGCGCAAAGCGCGCGGATGGCGGGCTCCGTCGTGCATGTGGAGGACATGCCCGAGATTTCCGACGTCCAGATGCCGGCGACGCTTCATCGCGGCGATCTGACGATCGCAGTGTCCACCGGCGGCCGATCGCCCGCATTAGCCGCCGAGATTAAGCGCACGCTCGACCGACTCATCGGCCCCGAATGGTCGGCTCGGCTCGAGCGGGCCGCGGCCGCGCGCCACCGTTGGCGCGCTGCAGGATTCGATCCGGCGACTGTCGCAAAGCGGACGACTGCCTGGCTTGCAGCCCGCGGCTGGCTCGCGTCGGACACGCTTTTGGAGTCACACTGGGTGCCTGGCGCCGCGGCCGACGACAGAGCCGCAGCGGCGTCCGTCAACGCTGAAACCCGTCCCTGAAGGAGGCACCCAATGTCGTTGAGAATTGGCGATACCGCGCCCGATTTCGAAGCCCAGACGACCGAAGGCAAGATCAAGTTCCACGACTGGCTCGGTACGTCGTGGGGCGTGCTGTTCTCGCATCCCAAGGACTTCACACCGGTCTGCACCACCGAGCTCGGCACGATGGCGCGGCTCAAGCCTGAGTTCGACAAGCGCAACGTCAAGATCATCGGCCTATCGGTCGATCCGGTCGGCGATCACCAACGCTGGGCCAACGACATCAAGGAGACCCAAGGCCACGCGCCCAATTACCCGATCATCGGCGACGCCGATCTCAAGGTCGCGAAGCTTTACGGCATGCTGCCGGCGGAGGCCTCGGGCGATGCGAGCAAGCGCACGCCGGCTGACAATCAGACGGTGCGCACCGTCTTCGTCGTCGGACCCGACAAGAAGATCAAGCTCATGCTGATCTATCCGATGGCGACTGGCCGCAACTTCGACGAAGTGCTGCGAGTGATCGATTCACTGCAGCTAACGGCGAAGCATCGTGTCGCGACGCCGGCCAATTGGAAGCCGGGCCAGGACGTGATCATCACGTCGGCGGTCTCCGACGACGAAGCGGCGAAAATCTTCCCTGGCTTCAAGAAGGTGAAGCCCTATCTGCGCACGACGACGCAGCCGCGAGGTTAGGAGGCGGCGTGAACGATCGCGTGCTCAAACTGGTCACCGGCAACCGACTGCGCGACGGCGCGGTGGTGTATTTCGCCGGCGTGGGCACGTGGACGCGGCGGATCGACGACGCACGGCTGGTCGAGGACGCGGATGGCGCGGCTCTGCTCGCAGAAGCGCAGGCAGGGCCGCCGCCGCATCCTGCGGTCGGCCCGGTGCTGATCGAAGCCGTGCGCGAGAGCGATCGCATCTTGCCCGTGACGCTGCGCGAGCGGATCCGTGCCTTCGGTCCGACCGTCACCTATCGCTCTCATTGACCAGATCACGACGGACGAAGAACGGAGAAGTTTGCCTTGTACCGTTACGACGAATTCGACCGGAAGTTCCTCGAGGAGCGCCTCGTCCAATACCGCGATCAGGTGCGCCGGCGCCTGGCCGGCCAGTTGAGCGAGGACGAGTTCCGCAGCCTGCGCCTGATGAACGGGCTCTATCTGCAGCTCCACGCCTATATGCTGCGCATCTCGATTCCCTACGGCACGCTATCGAGCGCGAAGCTGCGCGGGCTCGCCGCGGTCGCGCGCCGCTGGGACAAGGGTTACGGCCACTTCACCACGCGGCAGAACATTCAGTTCAATTGGATTCGCCTCGAAGATACGCCCGACATCCTGGCGCATCTCGCCGCAGTCGAGTTGCATGGCATCCAAACCAGCGGCAACTCCTTCCGCAACATAACCACAGATCCGTTCGCCGGAGTCGCCGATGACGAGATCGAGGATCCGCGACCCTACTGCGAGATCGTACGCCAGTGGTCGGCGCTCCACCCCGAATTCTCGTTCCTGCCGCGCAAGTTCAAGATCGCGATCAACGCGGCCGGCGAGGACCGCGCGGCGATCAAGATCCACGATCTCGGCCTCCGCCTGCGGCGCGACGAAAGCGGCGAGGTCGGCTTTGCGGTCATGGTCGGCGGTGGTCTCGGCCGCACGCCGATCCTGGCCCAAACGGTGCGTGAGTTCGTGCCCCGGCGCGAGCTGCTCGCCTATATAACCGCGTGCCTGCGTGTCTATAACCAGTACGGCCGCCGTGACAACCTGTTCAAGTCGCGGATCAAGATCCTGGTCCAAGCGCTCGGTATCGAGAAATACCGCGAGGAGGTCGAAGCCGAGTACGCTGCCATGGGCGCTGAGCGCGCGGCGCTTGCCTTGCCGGACGAGACCGTCGCGGCGATGCAGGCGCAGTTTGCGCCGCCGGCCTATCGGGATGCTGTGAACGACGATGCAGAGCTGGCGCGGGCGACCGCCGCCGAGCCCGAGTTCGCGCGCTGGATCGAGTACAATACGCGCGCGCACAAGCGGCCGGGCTACGCCATTGTCGTCATCTCGCTCAAGCCGCCGGGCCGGCCCACCGGCGACTGCAGCGCCGGCCAGATGGAAACGATCGCGGATCTCGCCGACGCATTGAGCTTCGGCGAGGTACGCGTCACGCACGATCAGAACCTGGTTCTGCCGCACGTTCGCAAGAGCGCGCTCTATGACTTGTGGCTGCGCCTTGGCGCGGCCGATCTCGCGACGCCCAATATCGGCCTCGCCAGCGACATCATCGCCTGCCCGGGGCTCGATTATTGCAGCCTCGCGACCGCGCGCTCGATCCCGATCGCGCAGGCGCTGAGCCAGCACCTGGCCAAGCGCGAAGAGACGATCGGTCCGCTGCAGATCAAGATTTCGGGCTGCATCAATGCTTGTGGCCATCATCACGTCGGCCACATCGGCATCCTCGGACTCGAGAAGAATGGCGCCGAGTCCTACCAGATCACGGTGGGCGGCAGCGACAACGCGCAGGCGGCACTCGGCGGCATCGTCGGCCCGGCAGTCGCCGCGCACGAAGTCACCGGGACGGTTGACCGGCTGATCGATACCTATCTGCGGCTGCGGCAAGACGGGGAGCAATTTCCGGACACCTACCGCCGCGTGGGCTTGGCGCCGTTCAAGGAGGCCCTTTATGTTGCTCGATAAGCACGGCGCGTTGTGCGCCGATTCATGGCGCCACCTCGGCGACGACGAGGCCGCGGCGGATGGTCAGGCCGTGACGATCTCGCTCAAGCGTTGGCAGGCCGAACGCGAACGCTGGTCGGATCGCAGTGCGCCACTGGGTCTGCGTCTGCCCAACGATGCCGCGCCGGCCGTAATCGGCGAGGCGCTTGACCGCTTCGCGCTGATCGCTTTGAGCTTCCCGCGCTTCATCGACGGCCGCGCCTATTCCCAGGCGTGGCTGCTGCGCGGTCGCTTCGGCTTCCGGGGCGAGTTGCGCGCCACCGGCAACGTTCTGCGCGACCAGCTCTTGTTCATGGCGCGCTGTGGTTTCGATAGTTTCGAGGTCGATGCCGAGCGTGCCCGCGCCGAGGACTGGCCGCGGGCCTTCCGCGAGTTCGACTTGTTCTACCAGCCGGCAAACGACCGCGCGGAGCCCATCCTGCAGCAGCGCCTGCGCAGTTGGCAGACCGCAGCCGAATAAGCACGGCGGATTTTCCTAAAATTATATCGATTGCCTCGTTTCACGGTTGCTTAAGTGCCCTGGCCTAATCTCGCAGGGCTTGGGTCGTATCAAGCGCCGGCGCTTTGTAGCCGGCATTGAATTTCAATTTCGCAAGTTCTCGCGCGCGAAGGTCGCGGCCGGTGGCGATCCCCCCTCAGTCGCCCCGGCCGCGATCAATTTGTCAGCCCAGCGCGTATTCGGCCTGATCTTCGTAGATCGAGCCGCTTTTGGTGAGGTAGCTCGCCACCAGCTGAAATTGCCCGACATCGAACGGCACCGCACGAAACAACGCGTGCTCGGCAAGGTACCGACCGAGCTTCGCGTCGGGCCTGCCCTTGAGCCGCGCCAGCGTCACGTGCGGTGCGAAGCGGCGACCATCCGGCTCGATGCCGCTACGCACCACCGCGCTTTCGACCTTGTCCTGGAGATGGACGAGATCGGCGTTACGCTCGACGCCGACGAACAGGTTGCGCGCGTTGAACGAGCCGATACCTGCGAGCGTCAGCGCGAATCGCTTGGCACGGATGCCGGCCAGGTGCGCATCGAGATCGCTCGCCATGCCTTCGTCGACTTCGCCGATGAATCGCAGCGTCACGTGGTAATTGCCGGGATCGACCCAGCGCGCGCTGGGCACGCCGACCGCGAGCTGCGACAGTGCAAGCTTCAGCTCGGGCGGCAGGGCGATGCCGACGAACACCCGCAGCATGTCAGCCTCTGGTGTTACGCGGCCCGATCAGACGTTCAACCGCCGGCGCGATGCGCGCGACGATCACGTCCACGCCGCGCGCCGTCGGGTGCAATCCGTCGCCTTGGTTGAGCGCCGGATCGAGCACGACACCGTCGAGGAAGAAGGGATAGAGCGGCACGCCATACTTTTTGGCAAGCTGCGGATAGATCGCATTGAACTGCGTTTCATACTGAGTGCCCCAGTTGGACGGCGCACGCATCCCGGCAAGCAGCACTTTGACGTGAGCGTCGCGAAACCGCGCCAGAATATTGTCGAGGTTGGCCTCGGCGACGGCGGGCGCGATGCCGCGCAGGGCATCGTTGGCGCCGAGCTCGACAATGGCGTATTGCGGTTTGTCCTTGAGCGACCATTTGATGCGCGACCGGCCGCCGGCCGTGGTATCGCCGGAAAATCCGCCGTTGAGCACGACGGCGTCGAACCCATCCGCCTTGAGCCGCGCCTGAAGCTTCGCCGGGAAGGCATCTTCTGGAGCAAGGCCGTAGCCGGCGGTCAGGCTGTCGCCAAAAGCGAGAATACGAACTGGCGGATCGGCCTCAGCCGCACCGGCGAAGCACACAGTGCATAGCAGCAGCGCGGGGATGGCGCCCCAATTGACAAGCCGCCGCACGCGGACGCCATATCGCCGCGCCACGCCCGGTGCCATACGCATGAAGGACGATCCTGGCCAACCCATGATTCTGCTCGACGACGTGCGCCTGAATTTGGCGAGCGCGGCGGGCGAGGTCAATGTGCTCCGCGGCGTTTCGCTGCGGATTGCCGCCGGTGAGCGCGTGGCGCTCGTCGGGCCATCGGGCTCCGGCAAGTCGACATTGATGATGGTGATCGGCGGGCTGGAGCGGCCGAGCGCCGGTCGCGTCACGATTGCCGGCAGCGATCTTGCCGCGCTCGACGAGGACGCACTCGCAGCGCTGCGCCGCCAGCGGATTGGCATCGTCTTCCAGTCGTTCCATCTCCTGCCGGCGATGACCGCGCTCGAGAACGTGGCCCTGCCGCTCGAACTTGCCGGCCGTGGCGACGCCTTCGCCCTGGCCGCGGCGCAACTCGCGGCCGTCGGGCTCGGTCCACGGATCGGGCATTACCCCGCGCAGTTGTCGGGCGGCGAGCAGCAGCGCGTCGCGATCGCCCGGGCCTTCGCGATGGGACCGGCGCTCGTCCTCGCAGACGAGCCGACCGGAAACCTCGACGGCGTCACAGGGGCGCTGGTGATCGATCTGCTGTTCCAGCTAGCGGCGGAGCGCAACACGACCCTCCTGCTGGTCACGCATGATCCGGACCTCGCCCGCCGCTGCGGTCGAGTCCTGTCGCTCGCGGATGGCCGGATCGTCGCCGACGAAAGCGCCGGCGCCGGCCTCAAACGCCTCGACGGCGGCCGACGATGAGCCTTGTGCTGCGCTTGGCGCGACGTGAGCTGCGCGGCGGTCTCGGCGGCTTTCGCGTCTTTCTTGCTTGCCTGATCCTGGGTGTGGCGGCGATTGCCGGCATCGGTTCGCTTGCCGCGGCCGTGGAGTCGGGTCTTCACGGCGACGCCCGCGCGCTGCTCGGCGGCGACATCGATCTCCATCTCTTTCATCGGACCGCAAGCGCGCCCGAACGCGCGTATCTCGCGCGGCTCGGCCAACTGAACGAAGTTGCCGACATGCGCGCGATGGCACGCAACGCGAGCGGCAGCGAAAGCAGCCTGATCCAGCTCAAGAGTGTCGACCGCGCTTATCCGCTTTACGGCGCCGTCGTGCTCCAAAGCGGCGGCGCGTTGGCTGATGCCCTCGCCCTGCGCGACGGCCATTGGGGTGCCGTTGTCGAGCCCGCTCTGCTCGTGCGCCTTGGCGCCAAGGCCGGCGATCTCATCCGCATCGGCGACGGCACCTTTCAGCTTCGCGCCGTGCTGGTGCACGAGCCGGACGCGCTCGGCGGCGGATTGTTCGCGCTTGGTCCGAAGGTGATGATTGCGCTGGCTGGGCTGCCGGCGACGGGTCTGATCCAGCCCGGAACCTTGATCGGATACTCCTATCGCCTGCATCTGCCGCCTGGGCGCGACGCGGCAGCTGTCGCGGCGCAGATACGCGCTGCTTGGCCGGACGCCGGGTGGCGCATCCAGACCTTCGGCAATGCCGCACCGGGCCTGCAGCGGCTGCTCGACCGCTTGGCCGCGTTCATGACGCTCGTCGGCTTGACGGCGCTGCTGGTCGGTGGCGTCGGCATCGGCAACGCGGTCAAGGCCTATCTCGACGGCAAGCTCGCCGCGATGGCGACGCTCAAGGCGCTGGGCGCTAGCCAGCGCACGGTATTCGCAGTTTATCTATTGCAGATTCTGGCCCTGGCGGCGCTCGGCATCGGCGTCGGCGTTGCACTTGGTGCTTTGGTGCCTTTCGCGACCGCGCCGTTGTTGCCAGCCACGCTTCCCGTTGCACCACACTTGGCGCTCTATGGCGGGCCGCTCGCGCTGGCGGCAACGTTCGGCGCGCTGGTTACGCTGGTCTTCGCGCTGTGGCCCTTGGGTCAGGCGGTAGAGATCGCGCCGGCGAGCCTGTTTCGCAGCTTGATCGAACCGCCCGCCGGCGCGCCGCGTCCCGTGATCACCGCTGGCGTTGCGATCGCGGCGCTGACGCTGGCGACGCTCGCAGTCGTCAGCGCGACTGATCACGCTATGGCGCTGTGGTTCGTACTCGGCGCCGCTGCGGCGCTGGCCGTATTTCGGTTGCTCGCAGCCGGCTTGACCTATGCCGCGCGCCTTGTCCACCCGCGGCAACCGGGCTTGCGTCTGGCGCTCGCCAATCTGCACCGACCGGGTGCCGCGACCGTCGGCGTCATTGCCTCGCTCGGTCTCGGTCTTGCCGCGCTAGTTGCGGTGATCTTGGTCTATGGCGACGTCGCCGCCGAAATCGCCCAAAATCTGCCGCAGCGCGCGCCGTCCTTCTTCTTCATCGATATCCAACCCGATCAGGCGGCTGATTTCGACCGGCTGCTCGGCAGCATGCCCGGTATCGACGAGACCGGGCGGGCGCCAATGCTGCGTGGCCGCATCACGGCACTCAACGGCGTACCGGCCGAGCGGGCACGGGTGGCGCCGAATGCGCAGTGGGCCGTACGCAGCGAGCGCGGTTTGACCTATTCCCGGGACCTGCCTGCCGGCTCGCGCGTCGTCGCCGGCAAGTGGTGGGCGGCGAACTATGCGGGCCCGCCTTTGGCGTCGCTCGACGCGACGCTCGCGCGCGGCATGGGGCTCAAGGTCGGCGATACGATCACGGTCGACGTACTCGGACGCGACGTCACGGCGACTGTCGCCAATCTGCGCGAGATCGACTGGACATCGCTTGGCATCAACTTCGTGATCGTACTCTCGCCCGACGCGCTTGCCGGCGCGCCGCATACGTTCATCGCCACTGCGCGCGCCACCACACCGGCCGGCGAGTCGGCGCTGTCGGCTGCGGTCACCAATCGCTTCCCCAACGTTTCGGCAATTTCGGTGCGCGACGCCTTGGCTAGCGTGGGCCGCGTTGTCGACGCGATCGCCGCGGCACTGGCCGCAACCGCCGCCGTGACGCTCGCCGCCGGCGTCCTGGTGCTGGCCGGTGCGATCGCAGCCGGGCGCCGACGGCGGCTTTACGAATCGGTCGTGCTCAAGGTGCTCGGCGCCGGTCGCAAGCCGATTCTCGCCAATTTCGCGATCGAGTACGGATTATTGGGCCTGGCGAGCGCGCTGCTGGCCGCCGTTATCGGCTCGGTCGCAGGCTGGCTGGTCGTGACCCGGGTGATACATGCCGACTGGACGTTTCTTCCCGGCCGGGTCGCGCTCACGCTCGCGGTCGCGATTCTCGCCATCCTGGCGATCGGCTATGCCGGCACGTGGCGGGCCCTGGCGGCGCCGGCCGCGCCCTATCTGCGCGATCAATGACAGGAAATTTAGCCTCGGCTACCAAGGGCTTACTCCGTCATTGAATTGCCCGAGGCCTGTGCCAATATCTGCCGCAAAGCCAATCCGGCTTAGAGAGGTTCCAAACCATGTCATTCGATTCCGGCAACCGCTTTGCCGCGCGGACGGCCATCCCGCAGGTCGGCATCGACCAGGGCCTGCGCAGCTACATGCTGCGGGTCTACAACTACATGGCCGGCGCGCTCGCCATCACTGGCGTGGTGGCTTACCTCGCCGCGGCCAGCGGACTCTACGTGGCGCTGATGCAGACGCCGATCCTGTTCTGGATCGTCGTGTTCGCGCCGCTCGGCCTGGTGCTGTTGCTGAGCTTCCGCATCCAAAGCATGAGCCTGGGCGCGGCACAGGCGACGTTCTGGGTCTATGCCGCGCTGGTCGGGCTGTCGCTCGCCGGGCTGTTCCTGGTCTATACCGGCGCCAGCATCGCGGAGGTGTTCTTCATCACCGCCGCCATGTTCCTGGCGACGAGCCTTTACGGCTACACGACCAAGCGGGACCTGACCGGCCTCGGCCATTTCATGTTCATGGGCCTGATCGGCATCATCATCGCGATGGTGGTGAACTTCTTCCTCAGGTCGCCCGCTCTCTACTTCGCCGTCTCGGTGATCGGCGTGCTGGTATTCACCGGCCTCACCGCCTACGACACCCAGAGCATCAAGGAGATGTACTGGGAAGGCGACGGTGGCGTCGTCGCCGGCAAGAAGGCGATCATGGGCGCGCTGCGGCTCTACCTCGACTTCATCAACCTGTTCGTCATGCTGATGCAGCTCATGGGCCAGCGCCGCAGCTAGGGCGCGCGCCGGAACCGAAATGCAAAGGGGCCCGTTCGCGGGCCCCTTTTTCTTTATAGTTTTATCGCTACCGAGTCGCATTAGAACCACGGTACCGATCGGCGTATGATTCTTGATCGCAGCCGATTCGCAGAGGGGGTGCCAAATGGCACAGTTCATTTACATTGGTGGCGGATACGTGAATCTCGACTCGATCGATAGAGTCGAACGGAAACATGACGGTAAATACCGGCTGTTTTCGAAAGGTGAACTCATAGATGACAATAATGCCGAGTTCGACCGCTGCATCGTTTCGATGATTCCTATTACCGATGAATGGGAATGCCATTTCTTTTGTGATGGCGACGAGATGACAGCAGACACCATCGTTTCCGAGCCGATAATTGCCTGGGGTCGAACCGCAGACGGCGATATGAAACCCATCACACCGGGCGAGCCCGACGGCGTTAATGGCGACTACGTTATTAGCCGTCTCGGAAGTTCACGCGTATACGCTGGTTTTGGAGGGAACATTGGCGGCTGGAAGGATTTGAACGAGTGGCTCCAATACATCGCCGCAAGCCGCAAAGCTACATCGGTCGCATAGGAAACCGCTCTGCGTAGCAGTCAGCCTAAATTCGACCGTTTTTTTCTGACTAATTCGACGCGCGGGACAGCAGCCGCCACGCCTTCAAGCCAGCGATCTCGCCGAGCGGCACGACCTTGTAGTGGCTGTCGAAGAAGGCGACGAACTTGGCCTTCGGCATGCCGTCGCGGGTCAACAGCATCCACGGCGCATTCCAGTTAGTCGGATCGAGTGCCCCGAAGACCACGACCCGACCGCCGCGCGCCAGCGCGCGATCGACATTCTGCTGCACCGCCCCGAAGAAGAGAGACGGATCCTTCGATTGCTCATAGAGCTGATCAAGCACGAGATGCGGCGTCGGCAGGTTGAAGAAGCTCATGTTCGCGCCGCCGCCATAAGTAACGAAATAAAGAAACAGATCGTTGGCGCCGTAATCGCGCACCAGCTGCGCCTGATAACGCTCGAGCGGATAGCGCGCCTCGGGCACGGCCCAGAGCGCGAGGTTGAGTGCGATAGTGACCCCGGCCCAAGCCGGCAGCGCCACGCGCGCGACACGCGACGGCGTCACCATCAGGAACAGGAACACGGTCGGCACCGTCAGGTGGAACCAATGCTCCGGCTCGTTGATGTTGAAAAACAGGTTCCATGACAGCGCGCCAACGATGAAGGCGACCGGCATCATCAGCGCCGCGCCCTTCGCCGATAGCCAAATAGTACGCAGATAGACCGCTGCGAGCAGACCGAGCGTCGCCAACCACGGTACCGCCTGGAGGATCAGGCGGCCGGCATAGGGGACGAGCGACGGGATTTGATGCAGCAGCCAGGCCCGCATCACCGGCCCGAGCGCCGGCGCGGCGATGAAATTGTTGACCGTGCCGAAGACCATGCGCCCGGCGAGATCGCTCCATGAGAACCAGCCTGTCCGTAGCGCGTCTTTGGCGCCGACCGTCGCGGAGAAGGTCGCCGGCGTCAGCCATTGGCCGAAGAACGCCAGCCGCGCGATTTCAAGCAACGCGAGGAACAGGAAGCCCGCGGTGGCGGCGTACAGCGCGGCGCGGCCGGCGCCTTTGGCCCAGCCGTCGCCGCGACGCAAGCTGGACAGCAGGATCACGAGGCCGACAAAGGGCGGTGCCGCGAGACAGCTCGAATGGAACGACGCCGCGAGCGCCATGAATACGCCCGACCAGACCAGTGTTCGGTTGCGCGCGACGCCGGCGGCGCGGTCGCGCTCCCATGCGACCGCGAAATAGAAGGTCGCGGTCAGGAACGGCAGCGCCAGCAGTTTCATGTGGCCCGTCGGCGCCAAGGTCAGGATATTGCAACTCGCCGCGACCAGCGCCGCGGCGATGATGCGCTGCCAGGTCGCGACCTCGAAACGCATCAGCGCGAAATAGAAGACCCCGACGCCGGCCGCAGCGAAGACGGTGTTGATGTGCTTCTGACTCTGCTCGGCGCTTTCGCCGAATCCCAGGTACCAGTGCCAGAGCAGCGTCGTCGGCTGGAGCCAGACGTGGCCCATATCCCAGACGAACTTGCCGCCCTCGATCTGGGCGACGAAGCGCAGGACGTCGTGATAGGGCAGCTGGCCGTAGAGTGCGACGTAGAACGCCGCCGCGGCGATGGCGACCACCGCTGGCTCCCAAAGGAACCGCGGCAGCGCGGCGGCGCGGCTGACGGCGAATTGGCTTTGTTCGGCGGAAACCATGGGCCGGATCCTGCCCGCCGGTATACGGTTTCTTAATTGAGGAAGCGTGAACAGCGGCGACATCCTGCGCGCCCCGTGCAAGGCGGCTTTGCTTTGAACGGCATGGCCAGGCGCCGTCGGCCGGTCTAGCGTGCCGGCCGCCATCTACGGAGGAAATTCCATGAAGCTCTATTATTCGCCCGGTGCGTGTTCGCTCTCGCCTCACATCGCCTTGAACGAGGCCGGTTTCACCTACGAGGTCGAAAAGGTCGACCTCGCCACCAAGAAGACCGAGAAGGGCGCCGATTTCTTCGCCGTCAACGCCAAGGGGTATGTCCCGGCGCTGGTGCTCGACGACGGCCAGCTTCTGACCGAGGGTCCGGCCATCCTGCAATATTTGGGCGACCAGAAGCCGGCGAGCGGCCTCGTCCCCAAGGCTGGCACGATGGAACGCGTGCACGCGCAGGAATGGCTCAACTTCATCACCAGCGAACTGCACAAGACCTACGGCCCGCTGTTCCGACCGACGACGCCCGAGGAGTTCAAGAAGCTGTCACGCGAATACCTCGCGCGGCGCCTCGCCGTTCTCGATAAACATCTCGCCAGCCGACAATACATCATGGGCGACAAGTTCAGCGCGCCCGACGCCTATGCCTTCACCGTGTTGCGCTGGTCGCAATACACCGGCGTCGACCTGTCGCCCTACGCCAATATCACGGCATTCATGGACCGCATGAACGCTCGGCCCAAGGTGCAGGAGACGCTGAGGCAGGAAGGCCTGCTGAAGCCCTGACGCGAACGACGCGTCAGCTTTTGCCGTAGACCGGCACGATCGCGCCGCGCGTGACGCGGTTCTCGGGCGACGCCAGGAATACGATCGTCGCGGCGATTTCGTCGACCTTGGGCCATTGCTCGTGCTTGGCCATGGGCATCGCGGCACGATTGGCCGGCGTGTCGATGATCGACGGTGCGACCGCGTTGACCAGGATGCCGTTGCTGGCGACCTCCTCGGCCAGTGCCTCGGTCAGGGCCGCAACCGCCGCCTTGCTGGCGCCGTAAGCGGCCATGCCGGCGGCGAGTCGCGGCTCGAGCGCCGGTCGCGCCGCGACGTTGACAATGCGGCCGCCCTGGTCGCCGCGCCGAAATGCGCGCACCGCCGCGGCGCAGCAAAGGTGACAGGTCACCAGATTCATCTCGAACATCCGGAGGATGTCGGCCTTTTTCGTATCGGCGATCGACGTCATGGCGAAACCGCCGGCGAGATGGATTGACGCCCAGAGCGCACCGGCACCGTCGTAGACGCGCGCGACATCGCGCTCGTCGGAGAGATCGACCGGTCCGACCAACTTCACCCGGTCTTTGAACGGAAAGCGCGCCGCCACGCCATCGCCGCGATAGGGCACAACACAGCTCGCGCCGCGCGCCAGCAGCGCCTCGACCACGGCGCAGCCGAGCGCGCCAGTGCCGCCGGTGACGACCACGACGCGGTCGTGATAATCGGTCATCGGCCGCCAGTGTAACGGATGGGTCCCGCTCCCGCCATGAATGCCAAACCCGCCGACGCCCGCGCTACCGCGCTCGACCTGCTCGACGCTGTGCTGGGGCGCCGCGAACCCCTTGATCAGGCGCTGGCGGAAAGTCGCGCACTCGCCGCGCTCAGTCCGCGCGACCGCGCCTTCGCCCGCCTATTGACCACCACCGTGTTGCGACGACTCGGTGAGATCGACGGCGTGCTCGCGCGATTTCTGGCCAAGCCGCTGCGTCCGGGCGCGGTGCGCGACAGTCTGCGGCTGGGTGCGGCGCAGCTCCTTTTTCTCAACACGCCGGCGCACGCGGCGGTGGCGACGTCGGTCGCGCTCGCGGCTCGGTATCCGGCGATGAAGGGCCTGATCAACGCGGTGCTGCGTCGCTGCGCAAGCGAAGGCGCCGCCATGGTCGCGCAGCAGGATGCGGCGCGGCTCGACACGCCCGCGTGGTTGTGGCGAAGCTGGTGTGCGAGCTATGGCGAAGCCACGGCACGCGCAATCGCCGCGGCGCATTGGCGCGAGGCGCCGCTCGACCTTTCGGTCAAGGCCGACGCCGATGCCTGGGCGGCCAGGCTCGAGGCCACGATCCTGCCGACCGGCACGCTGCGGCGTCCGGCGGGCGGTCTGATCGAGAACCTGCCGGGCTATGCCGAGGGCGCATGGTGGATACAGGACGCCGCCGCCGCGCTGCCGGCGAAGCTGCTCGGCGATGTGCGCGGCGCGGCCGTCGCCGATCTCTGCGCGGCGCCCGGCGGCAAGACCGCGCAACTCGCCGCAGCGGGCGCGCACGTCACCGCGGTCGATCTCTCCGCACCGCGCCTCAAACGGCTGCGCGACAACCTCGCGCGGCTTGAGCTCACGGCCGAATGCGTCGTAGCCGACGCCACAGCCTGGCGGCCGACCGACGCACTGCGCTTCGTTCTGCTCGACGCACCGTGTACGGCGACCGGTGCGATCCGCCGTAATCCCGACGTGCCGTACCTGAAGTCGCCCGCCGATGTCGTCCGCCTGGCCGCCCAGCAGGACCGTCTGCTCACGAATGCGATCGCCTGCCTGGCGCCGGGCGGCGTGCTGGTGTACTGCGTCTGCTCGCTCGAGGTCGAGGAAGGTCCGGCGCGCGTCGCGCAGCTGCTCGCCGCGGGCGCGCCGGTCGAGCGTCGGCCGATCGCGCCGGTCGAGATCGGCGGGCTGGCCGAATGCATCACGCCCGAGGGCGATCTGCGCACGCTGCCTTGCCAACGCGCGGCCGAGGGCGGACTCGACGGCTTCTACGCGTGCCGCTTCGTGCGCAAGCCTTGAAGCTGCGCGATATCCCTGTTAGTCAGGCCGCATGCGGCAGACGACCCGAATCGCGCCCTCGATCCTGTCGGCCGATTTCGCGCGACTCGGCGCGGAGGTTGAGGCCGTCAGCGCCGCGGGAGCCGATTACATCCACGTCGACGTCATGGACGGCCACTTCGTGCCCAACTTGACGATCGGACCGGCGGTGGTGAAGGCGCTCCGGCCGCACACGAAATTGACTTTTGACGTCCATCTGATGATCGCGCCGGTCGATCCTTATATCGAGGACTTTGCCAAGGCCGGTGCCGACATCATCACCGTCCATCCCGAGGCCGGACCGCATCTCCATCGCACCATCCAGCTCATCAAGTCGCTCGGCAAGAAGACGGGCGTCGCACTCAACCCGGCAACGCCCGTCGACGCCATCGATTACGTCCTCGGCGATCTGGATCTGGTGCTCGTGATGAGCGTCGATCCCGGCTTCGGCGGCCAGAGCTTTATTCCCGCCGCGCTCGACAAGATCCGCGCCGTGCGTCGGCGTATCGACGAAACCAAGCGCGCGATCGATCTCGAGGTCGATGGCGGTATTAATTTCGACACCGCGCGCGAGGCAGTCGCCGCCGGCGCCGACGTCTTGGTCGCGGGCACCGCGACCTTCGCCGGCGGCAGCGGCGCCTATGCCCGCAACATCGCGAGGTTGCGCGGCGGAGAGCGGTGATGGCGCTCCGCGACTGGATCTATCGTTCGGCGCTCTACAATCTCGCGCTCTGGGGGCCGGCGCCGAGCGAGTTGCGTCTGCGCCTCGCCGAGGCCTGGCCGGGTGATCCCCAGCGCGGCGAGGCGTTGCTCGGCCAGCCGCCGCAATGGACGGCGGAAAACCATCGCTTCGGCTTCCTCGCCGATCTCGCCGCGCTCGGCACCGAGCCGGCGGTCCGTACCGCGCGCGCGGCAACGGCCGACTGGCTCCAACGTTGCGACGCGATCGAGCCCGTCTCCTGGAACGCCGAAACGCTGGGCGAGCGCCTCTTCGCCTGGATCGCCCATCACGACTTGCTTGCGGCGGCCCCGCAGGATCAGGAATTCCGTCAGGCGCTGCTAATGAGCCTGGCGCGGCAGGCACGCTACCTCGATCGTGTCTGGCCCCGAGCGACCGGCCTCGGCCGGCTGCGGGCGCTGCGCGGGCTGGTCGCCGCATTGGCCGCATTGCGTGACGAACGGCGGCTGCGATCGGCATGCATGCGTCTTGGCGCCGAGGCGCAAGCACAGATCCTGCCGGACGGCGGCCATATCTCGCGCGGCCCCCACCAGCAGCTCGCGGCGCTGATGGCACTGATCGACGCGCGCGACACTTTGATCGCGGCCAGCACGGAAATTCCCAAGAACGTCATGGATGCCATCGACCGCGCGGCTCCGATGTTGCGCTTCTTCCGGCACGGCGACGGCGGGCTGGGGCTGTTCAATGGCGCCATGGCCGGCGACATCGAACTGATTGACCTCGTGCTTCAGCGCTCGACGGCCAAGGGTCGGCCGCCGCCGCGGGCGCCACAGACCGGCTACGAGCGGCTGCAGGCCGGTCGCAGCTTGGCGCTCTTCGACTGCGGCAGCGCTCCGCCGGCGCCCTTCGACCGCGATGCCCACGCTGGCGCGCTCGCATTCGAGTTCAGTCACGGCCGAGAACGACTCGTCGTCAATTGTGGCGCCTATCTCGGCAGCGACGCGCATTGGCGAGCGGCCATGCGCGCCACCGCGGCGCACTCGACCCTGATCGCCGCGGACACGGCGTCGGCGACCATCGGCCACGACGGGCACTTCGTGACACGGCCCGACGTCAAGGCCCAGCGCAACGAGCAGGACGGCAACGTCTGGGTCGGTGCGAGCCATACCGGGTACGTACCGAACTTCGGCCTCCGGCACGAACGCGAGCTTTACCTCGCCGCCGACGGCGATGATTTGCGCGGCGAGGATCGGCTTGTCGTCGTCGGCGACGGCCCGCCGCGCGGCCACGGCTTCGCCATCCGCTTTCATCTCCATCCCGACGTGCAGGCGTCGACCACCCAGGACGGCAACACGGTGCTGCTGAAATCTCCGAGCGGCGTATTCTGGCGCCTGAAAGCGGCGGGCGCTGTGATGAACCTGGCGGAAAGCGTCTATCTCGGCGACGGCGCCGTCCGCAAGACACAGCAAGTCGTGCTCGACGGCCACGCTGGCTCGACCGGCGCGGCGGTCAAATGGGCGCTCAAGCGCGAAGCCAAGAAGGGCGAGAAGCCGGCGGGGGAATAGGACGCCGTGAGCGATCTTCCAGGTTTCTTCACCGGCACGGAGATGCCGACGGCGGGCTGGTGGCCGGTGCTGTGGCCCGATCCGGCGGCCGTGCTCGCCGCCATCGGCGTCGTCCGCGGCATGGACGTCATCGACCTCTGCTGCGGCGACGGCTGGTTCACCGCGCCGCTGGCCGCGATCGCCCGGCGCGTCGCGGCGATCGACCTCGACCCCACGTTTCTCGACGCCGCGCGGACGCGAGTTGCCGCGACCGGCGCAAAGAACTGCACGTTCATCGCGGGAGACGCCTATGACATCGCGACACTGGTGCCGCTCCCGGTCGATTACGTGCTGATGGCCAACGCCTTTCACGGCGTGCCCGAGCCGGCGCGACTGGCGCGCGCGATCGTCCGCATCCTGAAGCCGGGCGGGCGGTTCGGCGCGGTGAACTGGCATAAGCGGCCGCGCGAGGAGACGCCGGTGATGGGCGAGCCGCGCGGTCCCGCCACCGAGTTCAGGCTGTCGCCGGAAGAGACCGCGGCGCGGCTCTTACCCGGCGGATTGAAGCTCGCGACTGTCGTCGAGCTGCCGCCTTACCACTACGGCGCCATCTTCACCGCCGGCTGACCTTGCACGCTGCGCAGCACGGCCTTATGGTCGCGCTGCCTTTGCGCGGAAGTTCCATGTCCGATCCCCGCCTTCGCCCGATTCGACGGGCGCTGATCTCGGTTTCCGACAAGGCCGGTCTCATACCTTTTGCCCAGGCGCTCGTGCGGCACGGCGCGACGCTGATCTCGACCGGCGGCACCGCGCGTGTGCTGGCGGATGCAGGCTTGGCGGTCGAGGAGGTTGCCGCGCTCACCAAGTTCCCGGAAATGCTCGACGGAAGGGTCAAGACGCTGCACCCGGCGATCCACGGCGGTATTCTCGCCAAGCGCGGCGAGCGCGCGCACATGGAAGCGATCGCCAAGCACGACATCGCGCCGATCGACCTCGTCGTGGTCAATCTCTACCCATTCGCGGCAACCGTTTCGCAGGGCGCGTCATTCGAAACTTGTGTCGAGAACATCGATATCGGCGGTCCGTCTCTGATCCGCGCCGCCGCCAAGAACCACGAAGACGTCGTCGTGGTGACCGATCCGGCCGATTACGTCGAAGTCGTCCGCGAGCTCGACGCGCACAAAGGGGCGACGACGCTGGCGCTGCGCCGCGCGCTGGCGCAGCGCGCCTTTGCCCGCACCGCCGCCTATGACGCCGAGATCGCGCGCTGGTTCGCCCGCCAGTCGGGCGAGGAATTCCCCGAGGCGCTGATTCTTGCCGCCGCGCGCAAGCAGCTGCTGCGGTACGGCGAGAATCCGCACCAGCATGCTGCCTTCTACGTGGGCGGCGCCGCGCGCAAGGGCGTCGCGACCGCGCATCAGCTACAGGGCAAGGAGCTCAGCTACAACAACCTCAACGATACCGACGTGGCTTTCGAGCTCGCTGCGGAATTCGCCGAACCGGCGGTGGTCATCGTCAAGCACGCCAATCCCTGCGGCGTCGCCATTGCGAGCAATCTCCGTGGCGCCTGGGACAAGGCGCTGGCTAGCGATCCGGTGAGCGCCTTCGGCGGCATCGTCGCGGTCAACCGGCCGCTCGATCGCATGACCGCGGAGGCGATCGCCAAGCTATTCATGGAGGTGGTGATCGCGCCTTCAGTCGACGAGGCTGCGCTCGAAGTTTTCAAGAAGAAGACAGCGCTGCGCGTGCTGACGACGGGCGGCATGCCCGATCCGTCCGAAGCGGGTGTCACGCTCAAATCGCTGGCCGGCGGCTATCTGTTGCAATCGCGCGACGCCGGCCGGGTCTCCGAGAACGAGCTCAAGACCGTGACCAAGCGCGCACCGACACGGGCGGAGATTTCCGACATGATCTTCGCCTTTCGTGTCTGCAAGCACGTCAAGTCGAACGCCATCGTCTTCGCCAGGGACGGCGCCACGGTGGGTGTCGGTGCGGGCCAGATGAGCCGCGTCGATTCGGTCAAGATCGCCGTTCAGAAGGGCGGCGACGCCGTCAAGGGGTCGGTGGTCGCGAGTGACGCCTTCTTCCCCTTCGCCGACGGCCTCGAAGCGGCGATCGCGGCTGGTTCGACCGCGGCGATTCAGCCCGGCGGTTCGGTGCGCGACGCCGAGGTCATCGCCGCCGCCGACAAAGCCGGCATCGCCATGGTGTTCACCGGAATGCGGCATTTCCGGCACTGATTTGGCACAACATCGGCACCGACCCGCCGCGATCATGCGCGGCCGCGACATGGCGCTGGCCGCCGCGACCTCGGTCATCTGGGGGTTTGCCTTTCCGGCGATCAAGATCGCCATGGTCGACTTCTCCGCGCCGCAACTGACGGTGCTGCGCTTCATCGTCGGCGCGCTGCCGGTTTTCTTCCTCAAGCGACCGCGGGTTTCGTGGACGGCGATCGTGCTGATCGGCCTGTTCCTGTTCACCGTCCAGTTCCTGCTGATGTTCAGCGCCTACGCGCTCGGCATGCCGCCGGGCCTCGCCTCGGTGACGCAGCAGATCCAGGTGTTCTTCACCGTCGGACTGTCGGCGCTGTTCCTCGGCGATCATCCGACCAAGCGCCAGATCATCGGCATGGCGGTGGCCTTCGCCGGTCTGGCGCTGATCGCGCTGACCATCGGCGGCGACCTCAGGGCGGCGGCGCTCGGCCTGGCGCTGGGCGCGGCATTCAGCTGGTCCATCGGCAACGTCCTGGTGACCCGTGCCAAAGGCGCGCCGATCGTCGCGCTCCTGGTATGGTGCAGCCTCGTGCCGCCGCTGCCGTCGCTGGCGGTCTCGGCCGCAGTCGACCGCGTGCCGATCTGGACGGCGCTCGTGCATGCGTCGTGGTCGAGCCTGATCGCGGTGCTCTATCTCGGCACGATCGTGACCAACGTCGGCTACGCCGCCTGGGGATGGCTGTTGCAGCGCTACAAGGCCGGCACCGTCGCGCCGTTCGCGCTGTTGTCGCCGTGCACCGGCATTCTCGCCTCGGCGGTGATGTTCGGCGAAGTCTTCCCGCCGGTGCGCTATGCCGGCATGGCGCTGATCCTCGCCGGGCTCGCGGTCATCCTGCTGCCCGGCACCAAGCCGCCGCCGGAAACCGAGACTTTCGTCTAACCCCGGCACGCTTGTCCGTCCGGCGGTAGGCTCATAAATTAGCCGAAACAAGCCTTCGGGAGAGCGCCATGCCGGACACCGCCGTGAACAGTTTCCCCGTGCCGCGCAACGTGGCCCAAAGCGCGTGGGTCGGCGAGCGGAAATACTTCGAGATGTACGAGGATTCGATCCGGAACCCGGACAGGTTCTGGGCCGAGCACGGCAAGCGCATCGACTGGATCAAGCCGTTCACGAAGGTCAAAAACACGACGTTCGACGGCAACGTCAGCATCAAGTGGTACGAGGACGGCACGCTCAACGCGTCCTACAACTGCATCGATCGCCACCTGAAGCTGCGCGCCGACCAGACCGCGATCCTATGGGAGGGCGATGATCCCAAGGACAGCCGCCACGTCAGCTACAGCGAGTTGCATGAGAGCGTGTGCCGGCTCGGCAATGTGCTGAAGGGTCTCGGCGTCAAGAAGGGCGACCGGGTAACCATCTACATGCCGATGATCCCCGAGGCGGCCTTCGCCATGCTCGCCTGCGCCAGGATTGGCGCCGTGCACTCGGTCGTGTTCGGCGGCTTCTCACCCGAGAGCCTGATCGGCCGCATCAAGGATTGCCGCTCGACGGTGATCATCACCGCCGACGAGGGCCTGCGCGGCAGCCGTAAGATACCGCTCAAGGCGAACACCGACGAGGCCGTGAAGCAATGCCCCGAGGTCGAGCAGGTGCTGGTGGTGCGGCGCACCGGCGGCCAGGTCGGCTGGGACGCAAAACGCGATCGTTGGTACCACGAGGAGATGGCGAAGGCGTCGAAGGACTGCCCGCCCGTGGAGATGAGCGCCGAGGATCCGCTGTTCATCCTCTACACCTCGGGCTCGACTGGCAAGCCGAAGGGCGTCCTGCACACCACCGGCGGCTATCTCGTCTACGTGGCCATGACGCACCAATACGTCTTCGACTACCACGACGGCGAGATCTATTGGTGCACCGCCGATGTCGGCTGGGTTACCGGCCACAGCTACATCGTCTATGGGCCCTTGGCCAATGGGGCCACGACCCTGATGTTCGAGGGCGTCCCCAATTATCCCGACGCCTCGCGCTTCTGGCAGGTGGTCGACAAGCACAAGGTCAACATCTTCTACACCGCGCCAACCGCGATCCGCGCGCTGATGCGCGAGGGCGATTCGTTCGTCGGCAAAACGTCACGCAAATCACTCAAGCTTCTTGGCACGGTGGGCGAGCCGATCAACCCGGAGGCCTGGCTGTGGTACCACCGCGTCGTCGGCGACGGCCGCGTGCCGATCGTCGATACCTGGTGGCAAACCGAGACCGGCGGCATCCTGATCACGCCGTTGCCGGGCGCCACGCCGCTGAAGCCGGGCTCGGCGACGCGGCCGTTCTTCGGCGTCAAGCCGGCGATCGTCGACGGCGAAGGCAAGATTCTCGAGGGCGTCGCCGAGGGCAATCTCTGCATCCTCGATGCCTGGCCGGGCATGATGCGCACCGTGTTCGGCGACCACAAGCGATTCGTCGAAACCTATTTCTCGACCTTCAAGGGCAAGTATTTCACTGGCGACGGTGCGCGTCGCGATGACGATGGCTATTACTGGATCACCGGCCGCGTCGACGACGTGATCAACGTCGCCGGCCACCGCATCGGCACCGCGGAGGTCGAAAGCGCGTTGGTGGCGCATCCCAAGGTCGCGGAAGCCGCCGTAGTCGGCTTCCCGCATGATATCAAGGGCCAGGGCATCTACGCCTATGTCACCTTGAAGATCGGCAACGACCCCAACGAGGAATTGCGCAAGGAGCTCGCGCAATGGGTGCGCAAGCAGATCGGCGCAATCGCCGCGCCGGATTTCATCCAATGGGCGCCGGGCCTGCCCAAGACGCGCTCGGGCAAGATCATGCGCCGCATTCTGCGCAAGATCGCCGCCAACGAGCAGGGTCAGCTCGGCGACACCTCGACGCTCGCCGATCCAGCGGTGGTCAACGACCTGGTGGGCAATCGCCTGAACCGCGGCTGAGCTTCGCTAAGGGTTGCGGGCAAGCGCGACGCCGATCATGGCGTCACGGCTCACCAGCTTGGCGAGTTTCTCGGCGTCCCAGCCGTCGGTGCCGGCCGGCCGCTGCGGCAGCACCAGATAGCGCATGTCGGCGGTCGAATCATGCACCCGGATTGCGACGTCGTTCGGAATTACGGTGCCGAATTCCTTGAGGACCGCCCGCGGCTCGCGCGCTGTGCGGCTGCGGTAGTTCCGGCTCTTGTACCAGTCTGGCGGCAGACCCAAAACCATGCGTGGATAGCACGAGCACAGCGTGCACACGATCATGTTGTGCACTGCGGGCGTATTCTCGACAACGAAGAGTCGCGTCGTGCCCATGTCGACGCCGAAATCACGCACCGCCTCGGTGCCGTCGGCCATGAGCCGCGCCTTGAAGGCGTGATCGGTCCAGGCGCGCGCCACGATCTTGGCGCCCAACGCCTCGCCGCGCGCGTCCATCGCCTCGATCGCGTGCTGAACTTCGGCCGGCGAAATGATGCCTTTCTCGATCAGCAGCTCGCGCACCGCGATCTCCATGACCTGGTAGTGGCCGAGCCTGTCGTCGGTGTCCGGCCGCGGCGGATGGCGGTGCGGCTGAGTGTGGTCGTGAGGCGGGTGGCCGTGCGAGTCGCTCATCGCACAGCGGGCTCGAGCCAGTGCTGGAAGATCTCGATGTCGAGCGTGTCGGCCGGATTGCCCGCATAATCCGGCCAGACCACAGCCTGGCGGAAGCGGACGCGGTAGAGCGGCTGCGCGGGCAGCCCCGGTCGGTTGTAGGCGAGCTCCTCGGGATTGGGAAATGGACCGAGGGCGTGCACCACTGTGCCGCTGTGACCGCGGATGTACCACGGCGTGCGGATATGACCGGGGGGATAGGCCCGGCGCACGGCGACCGTATCGCCCGGCTTGAACCGGGCCGGAACGGCGGCGTTGGCGGTGGCGCGCGCGGTCATGGGCCGACGCCCTCGCACCGGGCAATCTCTTCCATCTTGCGGCCGAGCTCGTCGGCCGTGAGGACGCCACGTTGCAGCAGCGTGTTGGCGATAGCCGAGATCCAGCGCTCGTAATAGGTCATCCGCTCGTAAGCGTCCGGCGGCAAGGCCTCGATATTCTTGCGCATCTCGTCGACCCGCAGATGGCCCTTGGACGCCAACAGGACGTTCATCGCGTCGACGCGCTTTTCCCAGAAAGCGTAGTCGTGCTCGGTTCGCTCGACAGGACCGGCAGGCAGCCCGCCCATGTCGTGATGGCCGCGGATTGGTTCGCGCATGGCGCAATTATTGTCTGCGATCCCCCGGGCGGCAAGACAGACGGGTGAGGATTATTTCATTCTTTGGGCAGGTTGATAAACCTGCCGTTTACCATTCTCGGGAAGAATGAAGCTCAAATCTTTCCAAGGGCGGACTGCCGCCTGACCGGAGAGCGCTGTGCCCGCCGATAATATCGAACCGGAACTTCCGAGCGCGACGCCCGCGGCTGCCGCACCGCGGCCGAACGGGCCGCGCGTTCCGACGCTGTGCCGGCTTGTGTGTCAGGCGTTCGAGGCCTTCCTGAGTGACCGACCGGACGACCCGCACGTTCCGGGATTGATTCCGCGCACGATGATCGGCCCGTGGTGGAACGCCATCACCGCGCTCTGCGCCGATGAGCTCGTCCGTTTCGAGGTCAAGCTCAAGACCATCATCGGTACCGGCGAATTCGAAGAAGCCGACCCCCTTGCGGTCGATCTGCAAAAGGCCGCGATCGGCTGGAACCGGCGCGTGCTTGCGGCAATCGATCAGCCGGCCTCCCATCCGGCAATCGCTGCCGTCGCCGCTGATCCGCTGCTCGTCGACGACATTCGTGAAATCGCCCGCATACTGCCGATCGCCCCACTGCTCAAATCGCAGCTCGCCCTCACGTTTTCGCTGCTGGCCGAAGACGGCCAGATGGAAGGCCGCCGTATCTACGACCTGTCGGGCGACACGATCGCGATGCTGCGGCAGCAATATGCGCGATTCGCCGAGCGCGCCGGCGCCGATGCCGCCTACTTCGCGCTGGCGGTGCTCAACCGCATGCTGCGGCCGTGGCAGATTCTGCTCGTCGGACGTGCGCTGGCGTGGCAACCGCACGAGGCGGGCTCGCGTTATGCCGAATTCGATGTCGTGGCGCGCCGACTCATGCTCGAGCTCAAGCGCATGGCGCGCGAGATCGCGGCGCTCGCGCACCATGACGATCTCGCCGGATTCATGCCGGTGATCAAGTCGATGACCGCGCATTATTTCGACGAGGTCAATGGAATGATCGGCACGTTCGGTCCGGCCTTTACCGGCGGCGGCGACGCATCATGGAACACGCTGACTGAGACCCGGGCCGTGCTTACGGCGGCCTTCGGCCGCGCTTTCATCGACCGCGTCGCGGCGCTGGTGTTGCGCGCCGACGAGTCCGACGGCGCGCCGGCGATCCCGGCTGCGGAGTTCCTAGCGATCATCGTCGAGAACGGCCCACTTTACGGCTTTGCCGGCGAGGCCCGCGACTGCCGCGAACGGCTCGGCCGGGAGGTCGAGACCAAGGCTGGCGCCATCATCGCCACGCTGCAGACGACGCCGAGTCCCGGCAATCAGACGCAGGCTTATGCGATGCTGCGCGTGGCTGAAATCATGTTCAAGGACGCGCAAGGCCGCCAGTTGGCGCGCAATCTGCGCATGGCGCGTCAGACCTCGGCCGCCTGAACGCAACCCACCAATACGCCGCCCGCGCTTGACCGTTGCGGCCGATGCCATTAGGCAGGGCACAACCAACCGGGAGGACAAGCATGCAGATCGGATTCTGCGGCCTCGGCCGCATGGGCGCGGCGATGGTCGCGCGCCTGCTCGACCAGGGACAGCAGCCCGTTGTCTGGAATCGCACGCCCGACCGGACGAAGCCGCTCGTCGCCAAGGGCGCGCGCAGCGCGTTGACGCCGGCCGACGTGGCGGCGCAATCCGACATCGTGCTCTCGATCCTGCTCGACGAAGCGGCGGTGCGCGCCGTCTACGACGGCAAAGACGGACTATTCTCGGGCGACATCAAGGGTAAGCTCTTCATCGACATGAGCACGGTCGCGCCGACCGTGCCGCAGGATCTGGCGAAGCGCGCTCGCGCCAAAGGCGCTGGGTTCCTCGAGTGTCCGGTCGGCGGCACCGTCGGTCCGGCGCGCGAGGGCAGGCTGATCGGCATGGTCGGCGGCGAGGCCGCCGATTTCGCGCGAGCCAAGCCGGTTCTCGATCTGCTCTGCCGGAAGGTCGATCATCTCGGCCCCAACGGCGCCGGAGCGGCGATGAAGCTCGCGATTAACCTGCCGCTCTGCATCTACTGGGAGGCGCTCGGCGAAGCGATTGCGCTCACCCGCGACTTCAGGATTCCGCCGGCCAAGATGATGGAAATTTTCGCCGAGAGCTCGGGCGGCATCAACGGCCTCAAGGTGCGTGGACCGGCGGTAGTCAAGGCACTCGAGACCGGCGAGCGGCCGCCGGTCGGCTTCACCATCGACGGCGTGATCAAGGACATGAACATCATGACGGCCTGGGCGAAGCATCTCGGCGTCGAGTTGCCGGCGCTTGAGCGCGTGCTCGCCTCCTACCAGGCGGCGGCGCGCGCGGGCTGGGACCAGGCGGACAATTGCAGCGTGCTGTTCTATCGCCTCGACGAGGCGAAGAAAGCCATGCGCTAGCCGATTAATCGCCGGCCTGGCGCCGCGAAGGCAGCGGCGGCGGTATCCCCCGCGCCGGCGAAATCCGCTTGATTTCAAAAGCTTAGTGGCGACGGGCGGCCGCTTGACAGCCCGGCGCCGCGGTTCAATATGGCCGTCGTCGCGGTCGCACGAATTTCAGGGGACACGCAGGATGGACAGCACGAGCGCCCTCGCACACACCGTCAATCCGGCGAACGAGCGCAGCCGCGAAGGTTTCTATCAGCGCGCCAGCGGCCAGAATCTGGCGCCGCTGTGGCGCGTGCTCGGCGCGCTCGTTACCGACGAGCCGGTAACGCCCGTCAAGGCGGCGATCTGGAAATACGCGGATGTGCGTCCCTACCTGATGGAGGCGTGCAAGCTCATCACCGCCGCCGAGGCCGAGCGCCGCGTCATGATTCTCGAGAACCCGGGACTGACCGGTCAGTCGCGCATCACCCACAGCCTGTTCGCCGGCTTGCAGATCATCCTGCCCGGCGAGGTCGCTCCCGCCCATCGCCATGTCGCCTCGGCGCTGCGCTTCATTATCGAAGGCAAGGACGCCTACACGGCGGTCGCCGGCGAGAAAACCTATATGCTGCCCGGCGATTTCGTGATTACGCCGTCGATGACCTGGCACGATCATGGCAACGAGGGTGGCGGGCCCATGGTGTGGCTCGACGGCCTCGACGTGCCGATCGTCAATCTGATGGATGCGAGCTTCCGCGACGGCTATCCCGAGGCAAGCCATCCAGTGACACGGCCTGAAGGCGCGGCCGACGTCGAATACGGCTACAACATGCTGCCGTTAGACCAGGAATTCGGCGGTCCGACGTCACCGATCTTCAATTATCCCTATGCCCGCACCCGCGAAGGCCTCGAGAAGCTGCGGCGCTTCCGCAAGCCCGACCCCTATACCGGCTTCAAGATGAAGTTCATCAATCCGGTCACCGGCAGCTGGGCGATGCCGACGATCTCGACGTGGATGCAGCTTGTGCCCAAAGGGTTCAAGACGCAGCCCTATCGCTCGACGGACAGCACGGTGTTCACGGTGGTCGAGGGGCGCGGCACCAGCACGATCGGCGGCCAACGCATTGATTGGGAGCCGCACGATATCTTCGTCGCGCCGAGCTGGCATTTCCAGGAGCACGAGCCGTCCGAAGATGCTGTGCTCTTCGGCTTCTCCGACCGCGTTTGCCAGGAGAAGCTCGGCTTCTTCCGCGAACAGCGCGGCAACGGCTGACCGGCACCGCGCGCGAAATTCCGGCGCGGCCGCGAGCAATTTTGGCGAGGCTATTGCAGCGGGAACGGCGTCAGGCAGGGCAGGTCCGCCGGGCACGTACCCTGTTCCTGCTGCAACTCGTTCCAGTTCATCGCAATCTGGGTCTCGATGCGTTCGGCGACCGCCGGCTTGATCGGATGGGTCGCCAGCACCGCCGTGGCGATCAACAGGGCACCTACGGCATTCCACAATTCATTGGGCACGTTCGGCTCCGCCAGAATTTCCAGCCGGCTTCTGCCGGTCAACGTCTCGCTGCTAGAGATAACCGATTCCGGTTAACCCTCGGTTGAAGCATGCTTAATCGATGCTTAATTGGCCGAACGCGCCGGTGGCAGCCGCCGTTCCGCCGCGGCGAGCGCGGCTAAGTGCCGCGGCCGTCGTGTGCCGATGACGGCGATGCCCAGGCCGAGCCGCAGGCCGGTAACGATCGTCGGCCATGGGCCGGAACGGCGTTCATGTGTCCGCCGTCGGTGCACGCGATCGTATCCTGCCATCGCCGCCAGCCACGAGGGATGACGCCTGTCTTGCTCGGTTCCGGCTCCGACCGCTAGTGTACACGGCATGAGCGGCGCCGACGGCGATTCGACGCAAAGCGCGAGCTGGAAACCGACGTTCGTCGCTGGCGGCCGGTTGGCGCTCACGCTCGCGATCAGCCGCTACGACCACGTCCGCGACCTGACGGCCGGCGAGGTCACGGTCGACGGCGTGGCGCTCACCGCGCTCAATCTCCCGGTCGAGGAAATCTTCCATCGCTTTCTCAAATTTCGCGAATGGGAGATTTCGGAGCTGTCGTTCGCCAAATACGCCGCGTTGACCTCGCAGCAGAATTCGCCTTTCACCGCGATTCCGGTATTCCCGTCGCGCTTCTTCCGGCACAGCTCGATCTACGTGCGTGCGGGCGGGCCAGTGAAGGCGCCGAGTGACCTCAAGGGCCGGCGCGTCGGCATTCCCGAATGGGCCCAGACCGCGGCGGTCTACAGTCGCGGCGTCCTCGCGGAGGATTACGGTCTCGACCTGACCGCCATCGACTGGATCCAGGCCGGCGTCAACGAGCCGGGACGGCGCGAAAAAGTCGCCCTGAACCTGCCGCCGGGCATGCGGTTGACGCCGCAGCCGGAGAAGTCGCTCGACGGCATGCTGCTCGCGGGCGAAATCGACGCGGTCATGAGCGCGCACGCGCCCGCGGCGGCCGAAGCCGGCGATCCGCGCGTCACCCGGCTGTTCGAGAATTTCCACCAGGTCGAAGAGGAATACTGGAAGCGGACGCGCGTCTTTCCGATCATGCACGTCATTGCGATTCGCCGCGAGGTCGTCGATCGCTTTCCGTGGGTGCCGATGAACCTGATGAAGGCGTTCGAGGAGGCGAAGCTGCGCAGCGTTCAGCGCCTCACCACATTCACCGCCAGCCGTTACCCGATCCCATGGATGGCCGATATCGCCGCACGCACCTACGCCGCGTTCGGCGGCGACCCGTTCTCTTACGGCATCGAGGCCAATCGGCCCACGCTCGATACGTTCCTGCGTTGGGCGTTCGAGCAGGGAGTGTGTCGGCGCCGGCTGACGCCCGAGGATTTGTTCGCGCCGGGCACCGAGCAACGCTTCAAAATCTGAACGGCGCGCTTCACGGCCCCGGCCGGAAGACCCAGATCGCGGCCGGTGCGCCGCCCGCGGCGCGCGCCGCGACAAACAGGCGGTCGAACGCCGGGACCCAAAGTGACGTGCGCGCACCGGACGCCGACGGAATCCGTGCAATGCGTTTGAGCCGCGCTGCATCGGCGGAAAAGATGTCGATGACTCCCTCGCCGCAGCTGACGTAGACACGACTGCGCTTCGTGTCGACGAACGCATCGTCGGCGTCGGCGCAGAGTGGTGCGATCGCGGCAACCGCGCCGTCCGGTGTTAGCGCCATCAGCTTCGGCGGTCGCCATGTTCCGATCAAGATCCGCCCATTATCGCGATCGAGCGCCATCGGAAAATTGGCGTGCGCAGCGCGCAACGGCCACACCGCGACCAGCTTCGCTGTCGCAAGATCGACAGCGCCGACGCGGCCGGCATCGGGCAAGTTGACGTAGATTCGGCGGACGGCGGGATCGATCTGGAAGCTTTCGGGATGCGCCGGGAGCTTGATGTCAGCGATGAGGTGGGATCCTGCGTCGATGACCGCGATGCCGCCGCCACCGCCGCCGACGAGGGAACCGATACCGCCGCCGCCATGACCGACATAGACACGCGCCGCCAGGTCGTCAGTGCGAAGATTGTCGGCGTCGCGGTCGAGCGCAATCTCGCCAGCGGGCGCAAAATCCCGGCCGCTGAAGAGCCGCACCAAGCCATCGCCGCCATTCGCGACATAGAGCGTATCGGTCGCCGCAAGATAGCCGACGCCCTGTGGCTCGCTCAGGCCGCGAACTGTGTGCAGCACGGCGCGGCGCTCGAGATCGACGACGGCGACGCTGTCGGCGCCGAGCTCGGCCACGAACAGGCGCTTGCGGGCGAGATCGATCGCCAGATGGTCGATGCGACCGGCGATCGGGCCGAGCGGAATTTTAGTCTCGAGCATGAGCGGTGGCGCTGGTGTCTGCGATCGACCATCGGCGGGCGGCAACGCTAGCATCAGCCCAACAACAGTTGCCGTAGCGCCGGCGCGCAACCAGCCTCGTGGGAAACGTCGTGAGAGCTTGAAATCGCCCGAATTATCCATCCCGACGCGCTCCTCGCGGCGCGAGTGCGGCACAAAGGATGAAGGGCCGAGCCACCTGACGGGAAGCTGGCTCAATCCCCTGCAGAACGGACCGGAATGCCGGCGGGTTCAGGGTGGCGGCTGCATGCCGATGAGGCGCTCGGCAAGCCAGGCAGCCGCAGCCAGGGCAACGCCAGCGGCGATGAATTCAACGCCGAGAAGCCGCAGGCCGAAGCCGAGCCAGAACGGCGCGACAATGCGCATGACCGCGCCGACGGCGATCGCAGCCGATGCCAGCAGCCACATGGCGCTGATGACTGGGTGCCGCTTGCGGGCGGCGCCTTGTGCCTTTGCCATCCAATCCCCTCGCCCGGAGAATCGCCGGCCGGACAGCGCCGATCCTAGCGCTAAACGTCGAGATTGGCCACTTCGAGCGCGTGGTGCTGGATGAATTCGCGGCGCGGCTCGACGACGTCGCCCATCAGCGTCGAAAAGATCTCGAGCGCCGAATCCTCGTGCGTGACCTTGACTTGGAGCAGCGAGCGCGCCGAGGGATCGAGCGTGGTCTCCCAGAGCTGCTCCGGATTCATCTCGCCGAGGCCTTTGTAGCGCTGGATATCGCCCTGCTTGGGGCCGAGCGCGATGATCGCCTCGACCAGCGCGGTTGGGCCGTTGACGGGGGTTTCCTTGTCCTTGGCGACGAGCTTACCCGGTTTGCCATAAATCCCCTGAAGTTCGGCGGTCCGATCGTCGAGGCGGCGCGCCTCGGCGCTCTTCAACAGGGCGGCGTCGAAGACGCGTCGCTCGGTGACGCCATGGCGCCTGCGCGTCAGCACCAAGCTCTCGCGCGGTACCAGCTCACCCTTCCACCCGCGCGCGTCGGGCGGCGCCAGAAGGTCGAGCCGCGAGGCGAGATATCGGGCCGCCTCGGCGCCCTCCTTGGGCTTGTCGAGCAGCGTCGGATCGAGCACGCCGGCGATCGCGGCTTGTTCGACCACCTCGAGGCTGCCGACCTTGCGCCACAGCGGCAGCAGCAGCGTGCGGACCTGCCGCGCGCGCTCGACCAAGTCCTTCAGATCGTTGCCGGCGCGCTCCACACCGTCGTGCTGGCGGAACTTGGCGTCCTTGATGCCGGCCGTGATGCGGTATTCCTCGAGGGCAGGGTCATCCTTGAGGTAGACCGACTTGCCCTGGCCGCGCTTCACCTGATAGAGCGGCGGCTGCGCGATGTAGAGAAAACCCTTCTCGATCAGGCTGCGCATCTGGCGGAAGAAGAACGTCAACAGCAGGGTGCGGATGTGGCTGCCGTCGACGTCGGCGTCGGTCATGATGATGATGCGGTGATAGCGCGCCTTGTCGGCGTCGAACTCCTCGGGGCCGATGCCGGTGCCGAGCGCCGCGATCAGCGTGCCGATCTCGGCCGAACTCAGCATCTTGTCGAAGCGTGCGCGCTCGACGTTCAGGATCTTGCCCTTGAGCGGCAGGATAGCTTGGGACCGGCGGTCGCGACCCTGCTTGGCGGAACCGCCGGCGCTGTCGCCCTCGACGATGAATATCTCGCTCTGCGCCGGGTCGCGCTCCTGGCAATCGGCCAGCTTGCCCGGCAGGTTGGCGATGTCGAGCGCGCCCTTGCGCCGCGTCAGGTCGCGCGCCTTGCGCGCCGCCTCGCGCGCGGTCGCCGCCTCGACCACCTTGCCGACGATGCGTTTCGCCTCGGATGGATGCTTTTCGAACCATTCCTGCAGCTTGTCGGCGATGACCGCGTCGACCACCGGTCGCACCTCGGATGACACCAGCTTGTCTTTGGTCTGCGACGAGAATTTCGGATCGGGAACCTTGAGCGAGAGGATGCACGTCAGGCCCTCGCGCATATCCTCGCCGGTGAGCGGAATCTTGTCCTTGCCCTTGGTCAGGCCGCTTTCATCGGCATAGTTATTGATCGTGCGCGTCAGCGCCGCGCGGAAGCCGGCGAGATGGGTGCCGCCGTCGCGCTGCGGAATGTTGTTGGTGAAGCACAGCATCGTCTCGTGATAGCTGTCGGTCCACTCCATCGCGACTTCGACGGTGACGCCGTCCTTGGTCGCCGCCATCGTGATCGTCGGATGGAGGCCCTGCTTCGACCGGTCGAGATACTTGGCGAAGGCCTCGAGCCCGCCTTCGTAATGCAGGCGCACGGCCTTGGGCTCGACGCCGCGCGCGTCGGTCAATTCGAGGGTTACGCCCGAGTTGAGGAATGCCAATTCGCGCAGCCGGTGCTCGAGCGTCGCGAAATCGAATTCGGTCTTGGTGAAGGTCTGCGTGCTCGGCCAGAACGTGACTTCGGTGCCGGTCTTTGGCACGGCCTTGCCATGGCGCTCGATCGACGGTGCCTTGCCCACGGCCTTGAGCGGCGCCTCGGGGTCGCCGTCCTTGAAGCGCATGAAATATTCGTTGCCGCCGCGCCAAATGCGCAGGTCGAGGCGCGCCGATAAGGCGTTCACCACTGAGACGCCGACGCCGTGCAGGCCACCCGATACCTTGTAGGAATTCTGATCGAATTTTCCGCCGGCGTGGAGCTGGGTCATGATGACCTGCGCCGCCGAAACCTTCTCCTCCTTGTGGATGTCGACCGGAATGCCGCGTCCGTTGTCGGTCACGGTGCACGAGCCATCCGGATTGAGCGTCACGATCACGGTGTCGCAGAACCCGGCGAGCGCCTCGTCGATCGAATTATCGACGACCTCATAGACCATGTGATGGAGGCCCGATCCGTCGTCGGTGTCGCCGATATACATGCCGGGCCGCTTGCGCACGGCATCGAGACCGCGCAGCACCTTGATCGACTTGGCGCTGTATTCTTCTTCCGGGTCTTGGGAAACCGGTTCGCTCATGATCCATCCATACCGTTACGACGACACTTTCATGCGGGCGATAGCGCGGCTTCCGATACCGCGAAAAACTGGGCGTATCCCCGGAGCTCGGCGAACAGCGTGGCATCGGTGCCCGCCAGCCAGCATTGTCCGCCGAGCGCCTGCAGCGCCTGGAACAGCGCGCTGCGCCGCGCGGCGTCGAGATGCGCCGTAACCTCGTCGAGCAGCAGAACGGGCGAGGCGCCGCGCCGGAGCGCCATCAGCCGCGCATAGCCCAGCACGATCGCGATCAGCAGCGCCTTTTGTTCGCCCGTCGAGCAAAGCGCGGCGACTTCACCGGTGCCGAGATGATGCGCCAGCAGATCGGAGCGGTGCGGACCGATTTGCGTAACGCCGCTGTCGCGGTCGAGCGCGCGCGAGTCGTGGAGTGCGCGTCGGAACGCCTCTTCGGCAGCGAGCGCCGGCATCGTACAGAGCCAATTCTCGACCACGCCCGTAACCGCCAGCCCGGCGCGCGGAAACGGTCCCGGCGCCTCGGCGCACGCGCCAGCCAGCCGCGCAACCGCTTCGAGCCGCGCGGCAGCGAGCGCCACACCGGTCTCGGCCATGATCTCCTCGAGCGCCTTGAGCCAGGACGGATCAGCCACGCCTTCGCGCAGTAGTCGCGCCCGCTCGCGCATTGCGCGCTCGTAGGCCGAGAGGCGCGACCAGTGGCCGGGATCGAATCCGGTGACCAGCCGATCGAGAAAACGGCGCCGGCCCGAGGCGGCGTCGGCGAAGAGCCGATCCATCTGCGGCGTCAGCCAGACGACGCTGAGCCGCTCGGACAAGTCCTGCTGGCTCTTGGCGGGCGCACCGTCGATGCGCAGGTGGCGCCGTTCGCCGCTTTCGCTCTCAACGTCGCGGCCGGTGCCGATGTCGAACTCGCCGGCGGGATTGGTCACCGTCGCGGCGAGCGCCCATGCGCCGCCGCCGCGCCGGTCAATCTCGCTCAGCCGGGCGCGGCGCAGGCCCTTGCCGGGCGCCAAGAACGAGATCGCCTCGAGCAGATTGGTCTTCCCGGCGCCGTTCGGCCCGGTCAGCACGACGGCAGCGGCATCGACCGCAAGCCGGACGCGCGCATAACCGCGGAAGTCGGTCAGCACCAGCCGGACCACCGCGGCCGCCGGCGCGGCTTGCGCCGTCCGCGGCAAAGGCTTCGCGAAGGGAACCACCCGTTCGGGTGCCATGCCCGCGCCTAAACGCGCATCGGCATGAGGACGTAAAGCGCGCTGGCGTCGGTGGCGTCGCGCACCACGGTAGGCGAGGCGGCGTCGGCCATGACGAACTTGGCGCCTTCGCCCTCGATCTGCTCGGTGATGTCGAGGAGATAGCGCGAATTGAAGCCGATTTCGATCGGCGAGGCGCTATAGCGCACCTCGATCTCTTCGGAAGCGGTGCCGTTCTCGGCGCTGGTGGCCGAAAGCGTGAGGCTGTTGCGCTCGATTGCCAGCTTCACGGCCCGGCTCTTCTCGCTCGAGATGGTCGAGACCCGGTCGACCGCGGCCGCGAACGACTTGCACTCGACTTCGAGCACCTTGTCGTTGGCGGTCGGAATGACGCGGTCGTAATCCGGAAACGTGCCGTCGATCAGCTTGGACGTGAGAACCGTGCTCTCGCCGAAGCCGAAACGGATCTTGGTATCCGAGAGCGATACGGCGACGTCCTGATCGAACTCGTCGAGCAGCTTGCGCAACTCGCCGACCGCCTTACGCGGTACGATCACCCCGGGCATGCCGGCGGCGCCGTCCGGCAGCGGCAGCTCCATTCGCGCCAGCCGATGGCCATCGGTGGCAACCGCGCGCAGCATGTTGACGTCATTGCTCTTCGCGGCGTGGAGATAGATGCCGTTCAGGTAGTAGCGCGTCTCTTCGGTCGAAATCGCGAAGCGGGTGCGATCGATGAGGCGTTTCAGGTCGGCGGCCGAAATGGTGAAATTATGCGCCAGATCGCTACCCGACATGACCGGGTAGTCTTCGGAAGGCAGGCAGGCGAGCGTAAAGGTCGAGCGGCCGGAACGCAGTGTCATCTGGCCTTTGTCCGAGCCCAGCTCGAGCAGCACCTGTGCACCTTCCGGCAGCTTGCGGGTGATGTCGTAGAGCGTGTGTGCCGGCACCGTGGTGCCGCCGCTCTTCACGCCCTGCGCCGGCACGGACGAGATCATCTCGATATCCATGTCGGTCGCCGAGAGCGCCACCTTGCCGTCGGCGCCGCGCAGCAGCACGTTCGACAGGATGGGGATGGTGTTACGCCGCTCGACCACGCTCTGCACGTGGCCCAATGCCTTGAGCAGAGCGGTGCGTTCGATCGTCAGTTTCATGGGTGGTTGGCGTTCGTTCGTTGTGGCGGCTTTTTCCTCGCGTCGAACCGACATACCGGTCCGGCACCCGCCGCGCTGGACCGCGGTGCGCATCGCGATGCGCGCCGAAAACAGCCCCCGCACGGGAAAAAACTATAACACAGGGGGTGCGGAGCGTATACCGCGGCGGGAGCCGGGATCGACCCGCCGAGTCGCATTTTTTCTTTTTTAGATCAGCCGTTTATCAGGAGCGCGCGGCGCCGGTTGCGGCTCAATTTTCGAGCATGCGGCGGAGCAGCTCGACGTCCTCGGCCAGCGTCGTATCGGCGGCCTTCAGCTCCTCGATCTTGCGCACCGCGTGCATCACCGTGGTGTGGTCGCGGCCGCCGAACTTGCGCCCGATCTCGGGCAGCGAGCGCGGCGTGAGCTGCTTGCAGAGATACATCGCCACTTGGCGCGGCCGCGCCACGGCACGGGCGCGGCGGGCTGAATGCATGTCGGCCAGCCGGATGTTGAAATGCTCCGCCACGCGCTTCTGGATCTCGTCGATGGTGACCCGGCGATCGTTGGCGCGTAGCAGGTCGTGCAGCACCTCTTGCGCACCCTCAAGGGTCACCATGCCGCCGGTGAGCTGCGTGTGGGCACTGATCCGATGCAGCGCGCCCTCGAGCTCGCGGACGTTGGACGTGATCTTATGAGCAAGGAATTCCAATACCTTAGGCGGCACCGGCAGGTGCGTGGTTTCGGCCTTGGCCTGGAGAATGCCAAGGCGGAGCTCATAGGTGGTGGGGTGGATATCTGCGACCAGACCCCAGCCGAGCCGGGATTTGACCCGCTCCTCGATGCCCTCGAGGTCGGATGGCGACTTATCGGCGGAGATCACGATCTGCCGGTTCTGGTCGACTAAGGCATTGAAAGTATGAAAGAATTCCTCCTGCGTGGCATCGCGGCCGCCGATGAACTGGACGTCGTCGATCATCAGCACATCGACCGAGCGGAACAGCTCCTTGAACGCCATGGTGTCCTTGAAGCGGATCGCCCGGACGAACTGGAACATGAACTTTTCGGCCGACAGATAGATCACCTTGCGATGCGGCGCCCGCGTGCGGATGTGCCACGCGATCGCATGCATGAGGTGCGTCTTGCCGAGGCCAACGCCGCCGTAAAGGAAGAGCGGATTGAACGGCAGTTGCGGGTTGCCACCGGGCCGCACGCCGGCCTGCGCCTCGGCGACGCGACGGGCGGCGGCGTGCGCGAGCTCGTTAGGCTTGCCAACGACGAAATTCTCGAAGGTGAAACGCGGATCAAGCGGCGCGCTGATGTCTTTTTCCTCCGCCGCAGCGGCACCGGGTTCGAGGCCATCGCTGGCCGGCGCCGTTACCTCGGCCTCGATCGGTTGCGCCACCGTGCGGCCGGTGACCAGGATTTCGACCGCCGCAATCGCGTCGTTCTCATCGTTCCAGAGCGCGCGGATACGATCCGAGTAATGTTGGCTGACCCAATCGCGCAAGAAGCGGGTCGGCACGCCGATCTTCACGCGGCCATCGTCGACGCCGTAAAGCGTCATCGACTTGAGCCACGCGCGATAGGCGGCATCGCCACACTCTTCACGCAGGCGCCCGCGCACGCGGGCCCATTGCGACTGGAGATCGCCGCTGCGGCCGGTCGGTTCCGTCATGCGTGCTCCCAGAGAGCAGGAGCGTCGGATGCCGCCGCTTTCACGTTCTTTCGCGTCGAAGCTGCCCATTCGGGCGCCGACGCTTCCGCTTGATCCGTCACCACGCCCCCCAAGGAACCCCGAAAACGCAAACGGGTGCCCTTTGTCGGAAGAGGCCTTCTTTCTCTTCCGGCGCTACCCTTTAGACGAAACCCTGAACTCGAAATGCGAAGCCGCCGACCTGATCGTCCCGATGTCGTCCGGATCTTTCCGGCTTTGATGGAGCGCTACGTCCGACATCATGGTGCGACGATCTCCAAAACACCCTTCACTGCGACGGCGCAGCCGACTCTACCGAAGCCCGACACAGAAAGGCAATACGGCCGACACGCGAACGCAAAAATTTATTTTCCCGTGCGGCAGAACGGTCACGGCGATCAACCTTTAAGCGCTTTGATGCGTGCCGAGAGACGCGAGGTCTTGCGCGCCGCGGCGCTGCGCGTAATTACGCCCTGCGCCGCGCCGCGCTGCAATTCGGGCTGCGCTAGCGCGAACGCTTCGCGCGCTGCCTTCTTGTCGCCAGCAGCGATCGCGGTCTCTACGGCCTTCACGGCGCTGCGAAACCGGCTCGCGCGCACGCGGTTGACCGCGGTGCGATGCGCGGTTTGCCGAATTCTTTTTTCTGCGGATTTATGCGTCGCCATCGCTGACCTGTGCCTTCGCCCGGAGTGCGAATTGAATTGTAGAGAAGCGGCGCTTATAGCCGTCGCGCGGGCGACGCGTCAAGGCGCGTGCGGCACCGGCGCTCATCGGTTCCGAAAATTTGGCTTGCGTTTTTCCACGAACGCCGACATGCCCTCTTTCTGATCCTCCGTCGCAAACAGCGCGTGAAAAAGTCGACGCTCGAAGCGCACGCCCTCGGCGAGCGTCGTCTCGTACGCGCGATTGACCATCTCCTTCGCCATCAGCACCGCGGGACGCGACAATGCGGCGATCTGCGTTGCCATCTTGACGGTCTCGTCGACGAGCTGCGCCGCCGGCACGACGCGCGAAACCAGGCCGGAACGCTCGGCTTCGGCGGCGTCCATTAGGCGCCCGGTGAGGATCATGTCCATCGCCTTAGCCTTGCCGACGAAACGCGTCAGGCGCTGGGTACCGCCGGCGCCGGGCGTGATGCCAAGATTGATCTCGGGCTGGCCGAACTTGGCATTGTCGGCGCAAACGATCGTGTCGCACATCATCGCCAGTTCGCAGCCGCCGCCCAGGGCATAGCCCGCGACGGCGGCGATCACCGGCTTGCGGCACAGCGTGATGCGCTCCCAGGTTTTGACGAAATCGGCGAGATAGACGTCGATGAACGACCGGCCCTGCATCTCCTTGATATCGGCGCCGGCGGCAAACGCCTTGTCGCTGCCGGTGAGCACGATCGCGCCGATCGCGTTTTCGGATTCGAAGACGTCGAGCGCCTGGCCGAGCTCGCGCACCAGGGCATCGCACAGGGCATTCAGGGCCTTCGGCCGATTGAGCGTGATGAGCCCGACGGCACCGCGCGTTTCGACCAGGATGTTCTCGTAGCTCAAAGATGGCCTCCGTCTCTCATTGCGGCGCAAGCATGAAGCCGACCGTCAGGTCGGCGTCGGGACCGCGGAAGTCGAGGCGGAGCCGCTCGCCGGCGCGCGTCCAGGTGGCAGGAACACCCAAAACGCGCCGCCAGCCGAGCTGCGGCAGGGTCTGGGTGTAGAAGCGCGTCACGGCATAGCGCGTGAGCTTGCCGTGTGCCGCACTTTCGACGATGCGGCCTTCGGGCTTGTCGAAGACGACGGCCGAACCCGCGACCGATACAAGACCCGGCATCAACGGCAGGTCCTCGGTGCCCGGCACGAATCCATCGGCGTGCGCCGCCAGCGGCGCGGCGATGAGCACGAGCGCGAGAAGAAGCCGCCGCATCGCGCACAGCGTAAACTCAACGCTGGCGCTTGGCACAGTAAAATGTCGAGCGTCCCGATTGCACAATCCGCTTGATGCGCGCACCGCAGTCGCAGCCAGGGCAGCGTTCGCCTTCGCGATCATAGACCGCGAAGTGGCGCTGGAAATTGCCGAGCTCGCCGTGCGCATTGACGTAATCGCGGAGGCTCGAACCGCCAACCGAAATGGCGTGCTCGAGGACGCGTTTGATCGCCCGCGCCAGGCGCTTGGCGCGTTCGCCCCGAACCGTGTAGGCCATCCGCCTGGGTGACAGCTTCGCCCAGTAGAGGCTCTCGCAGGCATAGATGTTGCCGATGCCGACGACGACGCGTTGATCGAGCAGCGCCGCCTTCAGCGGCGTTCTCTTGCCCCTGAGGAGTCGCACCAACAGGGCACCGTCGAATGCGGGCGACAGCGGCTCCGGCCCGAGATGCGCCAGCAGCTTGTGGCGCGGCAGCGAATCCTCGCGGGCGTAATCGATCAGGCCGAAGCGCCGTGGATCGTGGAAACGCAGCTCGATACAGCCCTCGAAATCCATCACGGCATGATCGTGTGGTCGCGGCGGTGCCGGATGGGCGGAATCGCCGAGCGTGAGCCGTCCCGACATACCGAGATGCGCGATCAGCACGCCGCCGTCCGCGAAATGCATCAGGATGTACTTGGCGCGGCGATCGATGAATGCCACGCGCTGTCCCTCGATCTTGCCAGCGAGGCCCGTCGGAACGGCCTGGCGCAGATCGCCGCGATTGAGCTTGAGACGCAACAGTCGCTTGCCCTCGACGCGTGCCTTAAGGCCGCGCACCACGGTTTCGACTTCCGGCAATTCGGGCATGGGCTGGTCTCGACGGAGGACGGCGGCTATGGTGCCAAGATGACGGCGAAAGGGACAGCGGATTTCGGCTATCGCCGCGTGCCGGCGCGCGAACACACGCGTCTTGTACACGACGTCTTCGTCCGCGTGGCGCGACGCTACGACCTGATGAACGACCTGATGTCGGGCGGCGTCCATCGACTGTGGAAGGCGCAGCTGATCGACCGGCTCGGCCCGCGGCCGGGCCAGATTCTTCTCGACGTCGCCGGTGGCACCGGCGATATCGCGCGGCGTTTCATGGCGCGCGCCGGCGGCAGCGCCCGCGCAATCATCTGCGATATCAACGTCAACATGCTGGAAGCCGGCCGGGTGCGCGGGTTGGATGCGGGCGACGGCGACGCGGTGCGCTGGCTGTGCGGCGATGCCGAAGCGCTGCCAATCGCCAGCGCCAGCGTGGACATCTATACGATCGCGTTTGGCTTGCGCAACGTGACCCGGATTCCCGCGGCACTTGCCGAGGCACGGCGCGTTTTGAGCCCGGGCGGGCGTTTCCTTTGCCTTGAATTCAGCAATGTCGAGGGGCCGCTGTTGAAACGTGTCTACGACCTCTATTCGTTCGGCGTATTACCGCGGCTCGGCGCCATGGTCGCGCGAGATCGCGACGCCTATCAGTATCTGGTCGAAAGCATCCGCCGTTTCCCCAATCGCGCGCGGCTTGCCGATCTCATGGTCCAGGCCGGTTTCGAGCGGGTTACGGCGCGTCCGCTCAGCGGCGGCATCGCGGCCATCCATTCGGGTTGGCGGCTTTGAGCTTTGAAATTACACCGCCGATAGAGTAAATTCTTTCGCTATCCCGCAAGTTACCGCATGAAAGCCGATGTTGCACGGACGCCGCATCCTGTTGGTGATCGCCGGCGGTATCGCCGCCTATAAGAGCCTCGAGCTCATTCGCCGCCTGCGCGAACGCGGCGCGGCGGTGCGCTGCGTGATGACGGCGGCTGCACAGCGCTTCATCACGCCGCTTGCGACCCAGACGCTGTCCGGCGATCGGGTCTATACCGACCTCTTTTCGCTGACCGAGGAGAGCGAAATGGGCCACCTGCGGCTTTCGCAGGAGGCCGATCTGATCGTCGTGGCCCCGGCCACCGCCGACTTGATTGCCAAACTGGCAGCCGGCTTGGCCGACGATCTCGCCTCGACGGTGCTGATCGCGAGCGGCAAGCCGATCCTGCTCGCGCCGGCGATGAACACGCGGATGTGGGCGAGTGCCGCGACGCAGGCCAATATCGCCCAGCTCGAAAAGCGCGGCATCAAGCGCGTCGGGCCCGACGCCGGCGCGCTGGCCGAAGCCGAAAGCGGTATCGGCCGCATGGTGGAGCCGCCCGCGATCGCCGATGCGATCGAAGCCCATTTCGTCGCACATGCCGCGCTGCGCGGACGCAAGGCGCTGGTAACGAGCGGCCCGACCGAAGAGGCAATTGACCCGGTGCGCTACATCGCCAATCGCTCTTCGGGCAAGCAGGGACACGCAATCGCCGCGGCGCTGGCGCGGCTGGGCGCCGATACCGTCCTGGTAGCGGGTCCGACGCGCGAGACCGACCCGCCAGGCGTACGTGTCATCCATGTTCGTTCGGCGCGCGAGATGCTCGCGGCGTGCGAAGCGCAGCTGCCGGTCGACGTCGCCGTTTGTGCCGCCGCCGTCGCCGATTGGCGCGTCGAAATGGCGCCGCAGAAGTTGAAGAAGAAGGACGCCCCGCCGGCGCTCAAGTTCGTCGAGAATCCCGATATCCTGGCGACGCTGGCGCATGCGGCCAACCGGCGGCCGCGCCTCATTGTCGGGTTCGCCGCCGAGACCGAGAATCTGATCGCCGCGGCGCGCGAGAAGCGCGCCAAGAAAGGCTGTGATTGGATTTTGGCGAACGACGTTTCCGCAACGAGCGGCGTATTCGGCGGCGATTCCAACGAAATCCACCTGCTCGACGAGCGCGGCACGGAGGCCTGGGGTCGGCTCAGCAAGCGCGACGTCGGCGAGCGTCTTGCCGCGCGCATCGCCCAGTTCCTCGACCGCAAGGCGGCCGAATAAGCCGCTACCGCCATGGTCAGGCTCACCAAGAAACTCCTGTTCGCGATCGAGGCGGTGCTGGACATCGCTTACAATGCCGGCACCTTGCCGGTGCAGTCGGGCGAAATCACGCGGCGCCAGGGTATTCCGCGCCGCTATCTCGAGCAGGTGCTGCAGCAGCTGGTGCGCGCCGGCATTCTCGCGGGCGTGCGCGGGCCGCGCGGCGGCTACCGTCTGGCGCGCGAGCGTCGGCGTATCAACCTCGGTGAGATCGTGCGCGTCGTGCGCGCGCTCGATGGCGGCGAGGATCCGCTCGCCGAAAGCGGCGGCGCCGAACTCGGTCATCGCGTCGTCCGGCCGTTGTGGCAGGAGCTTAATGTCGAAGTGATGGCCCGGCTCGACAGCATTACGATCGAGGATCTTTGCCTGCGCGCGCATAAGATGGGCGTGCCCGGCGAATACGGCGCCCGCCTCGATTTTTCCATCTGAAGGAGCCGCACATGGCCCGCCCTCAATCCACGACAGCGCCGAACACCGCCCCGGAGACAGGAGCATTCCGCGGCCGCGTCTATGACAGCATCGTCGACACGATCGGTGCGACGCCGCTGGTGCGGCTGTCGCGCTTCGCGGCGGCGCACGCCATTAAGGCCGAGATCCTGGCCAAATGTGAGTTCTTCAATCCGGTATCTTCGGTGAAGGATCGCATCGGCGCGGCGATGATCGACGCGGCCGAGCGCGCCGGCATAATTACGCCCGGTAAGACGCTGCTCGTCGAGCCGACGTCCGGCAATACGGGGATAGCGCTCGCCTTCGTCGCTGCCGCCAAGGGCTACCGCCTGATTCTGATCATGCCCGACAGCATGTCGGTCGAACGCCGCCACATGCTGAAGCTGCTGGGCGCCGAACTCGAGCTGACGCCGGCGGCGCAGGGCATGCGCGGCGCAATCGCCCGGGCCGAGGCTCTGGTGAAGAAGCTCGGCGACGCCTTCATGCCGCAGCAATTCAACAATCCGGCCAATCCTGAAATCCACCGTCGTACCACCGCCGAGGAAATCTGGCGTGATACCGACGGACGCGTCGATGCGGTGGTGAGCGGCATCGGCACCGGCGGCACGCTGACCGGCGTCGGCTCGGTGCTCAAGGCGCGCAAGCCCGGCTTGCGCATGATCGCCGTCGAGCCCGAGGACAGCGCCGTGCTCTCGGGCGGCCCGCCGGGACCGCACAAGATCCAGGGTCTTGGCGCCGGATTCGTGCCGGCGATCCTTGATACCACTCTGATCGACGAAGTCGTCCGCATCGGCAACGAGACCGCCTTCAAGACCGCGCGCGAGGTGGCGCGGCTCGAAGGCGTGGCGTGCGGCATCTCATCGGGTGCCGCGCTTGCGGCCGCAACGGAAATCGGCCAGCGCGCCGATATGGCCGGCAAAGTCATGGTCGTCGTGCTGCCCGACACCGCCGAGCGTTACCTGTCGACGGCATTGTTCGAGGGCTTGTGATGACGGAAACGCTGGCCCATCCGCTCAGCGAGGAGCAGTTCCAGCGTTACGCCCGGCACCTGATCCTCGACGAGGTCGGCGAGGAGGGCCAGGCAAAGCTGCTTGCCGCGCGCGTTCTGGTGGTCGGCGCGGGCGGACTCGGCTCGCCGCTGCTGATGTATCTCGCTGCGGCCGGCGTCGGGACGCTGGGCATCGTCGATGACGACGCGGTCGATTTGTCCAATTTGCAGCGCCAGATCGTCCACGCCACGGCGAGCATCGGCAGCCCCAAGACCGCGAGCGCACAGGCAACGCTGGCGCAGATCAATCCTGAAGTACGCGTCGAAACCCATGCCCTTCGGCTCGACGCGCACAACGTCCGCGACATTGTCGCGCGGTACGATCTGATCGCCGACGGCAGCGACAATTTCGCGACGCGCTATCTGCTGAATGACTGGTGCTATCGGCTGCGCAAGACCTTGATCGGCGCGGCGCTCTCGCCCTTCGACGGTCAGCTCTCGACCTTCAAGGCGCATCTCGGTCCGCCGCATCCCTGCTATCGCTGCCTGTTCCGCGAGGCGCCGCCGCCCGAAACGGTGCCGCGCTGCGAGACCGCCGGCATCTTGGGCGCGATCGCCGGCGTCATGGGCACGTTGCAGGCGGTCGAGGTACTCAAGGAAATCCTCGGCATCGGCACCAGCCTCAGCGGCACGCTGCTGATGTATGACTCGCTCGCCGCCGATTTCCACAAGATCGAGGTTCCACGCGATCCGGACTGCCCGACCTGTGGCGGCTGAGGACGGCACTTGGCACGGCTGACGCTGCGCGTCGATCTCGGCCCGGGCAAAGCGATCGGGCCGGGCAAGATCCGTCTGCTCGAAGCGATCCGCGACAGCGGATCGATCTCGCGCGGCAGTCGCACGCTTGGCATGTCGTACCGGCGGGCGTGGATGCTGATCGACAGTCTCAATCGCACGTTCCGGCGCAAGGTCGTGACGGCACGACCCGGCGGCGAGCGCGGCGGCGGCGCGCGGCTGACGCCGTTCGGCCTGGCGCTGATCGTCAGCTACCGCACGATTGAGCGGCGGACGCAAAAGGCTGCGATACGCGAGCTGGCGACGCTCCAGCGTGCATTGCGCCGCTAGCCCGGATATCTCACCGAAGAGCAGTGCATCGGGGCGCAGACTCTGAGAAAATTGTTGTGCCGCAACGATTTTTCGGAGTCTGAAGGAGCGCCCCGATGCCGACAGAGTGTATCCCGGAGT
>Ga0307372_10000209_pt1 | contig 102756 bp, 113 predicted proteins | sample OX1MG_FD_202533 | JGI IMG/M metagenome (GOLD analysis project Ga0307372, IMG submission 202533) | Soil microbial communities from Risofladan, Vaasa, Finland - OX-1 | ecosystem: Environmental > Terrestrial > Soil > Coastal area > Acid sulfate soil | place: Finland: Risofladan, Vaasa... | reverse complement strand
GCGGAGTATCGCTAAAGGCAAAAGTAGGCCCGGCGTGTCTGGCTGCGACACCCGGCTGGTAATGTCGACTCAGTTAGTCAGGAATGAGTCAAACCGGAAGGGATGTGATGACGGCACTAGTTCGAATTCCCACAGTTCTGCGACCAGCCATGGGCGGCGACACGTCGGTCACCGTGGAAGGGTCCACGGTGGGCGAGGTCCTCGACCACTTGACGTCGAACCACCCTGCCGTGAAGAGCCAGTTGCTCAATAGCGACGGGTCGCTGCACCGATTCTTGAACGTCTACGTGAACGATGACGACGTGCGTTACATCGGCGGCGTCGACGCGCCCGTCACCAATGGTGACGAGATCACGTTGCTGCCCGCGGTCGCAGGAGGCACGTTGTAGTGACGCGCTACGCGTCGGTGCTCGATCTCATCGGTCAAACTCCCATCGTCGACGTCAGCGCACTTTCTCCGAAGTCCAACGTCACGATCCTGGCCAAACTGGAAGGCCGCAACCCCGCCGGTTCCGTGAAAGACCGTGTTGCGGTCTCCTTGGTCGATGCGGCCGAACGCGACGGTCGATTGATCCCGGGTAAGCCGGACCAGGTCCTCATCGAACCATCCTCTGGCAACACCGGCATCGCGCTCGCCATGGTCTGTCGACTACGCGGCTATCAACTCAAGGTCGTACTGCCGACCAATGTCTCACCGGAGCGCCGTCAACTCTTGAACGCCTGGGGCGCGGACATCATCGATTCACCCGGCGCCGAAGGGTCAAACGGCGCAGTGCGACTGGCCCAGTCACTGAGTGAGGACAACCCCGAGTGGACGTTCCTCTATCAATACGCCAATCCGGCCAATCCCGAAGCGCACTATCTCCATACCGGTCCCGAAATACTCGCCGACGTGCCCGAGATCACCCACTTCGTTGCCGGACTCGGAACTTCGGGCACGCTGATGGGCGTCGGGCGTTTCCTGCGCGAGCACCGCCCCGAGGTACAGATCTGGGCGGTCGAACCGCCTGCGGGGGAGATGGTCGACGGCCTGCGCAACTTAGACGACGGCTACATCCCACCGATCTTCACCGAGAACCACGGCGCACAACTGCTCGACCGACGAGTGGTCGTGCGACCGAAAGAGTCCGTCGAGTGGACTCGACGCTTCACCGAAGTGGGGCTCTTCGTCGGTCTTTCGTCGGGCGCCATCATGGCCGGTGCCGCCAAGTGTGCGCAGTCGATTCCCGATGAGGACTCCGCAACCATCGTCACGATCGTGGCCGACGACGGTTGGAAGTATCTGTCGACTGGCGCATGGAGCGATGACATAGACGACGTCGTCGAGCGCGCCAAGTCCATAATCTACTTCTAAGAAATCTGAGCTCGAGAAGCTCTACTACCGTTGAGAGCACCATTGATCTCGAGGAGTCCCATGTCAATCACGCGCGCCGACGGACGTAGTCCCGATCAGGCTCGGCCCCTCACTTTCGAACGTGATTTCACCGCGATGGCGGCCGGTTCAGTACTGGTGAGTTTCGGGCAGACAGTTGTCTTGTGCACGGCGTCGGTGGAAGAGGACATTCCGCGATGGCTGCGCGGTTCGGGCAAGGGCTGGGTCACCGCCGAATATTCGATGCTGCCCGGTTCGACGCCCGAGCGCGCGGGCCGAGAAGCGGCCCGCGGCAAGCAGTCCGGCCGAACCCAAGAGATCCAACGACTCATCGGTCGATCGCTACGCACCGTGACACGTCTCGACCTGCTCGCCGACGTACAGATCACCGTCGACTGCGACGTCTTGCAGGCCGACGGGGGGACGCGTACGGCCTCGATCTGCGGGGGCTACGTCGCGTTGCACGACGCCATTTCGCGTCTCATCCAACAAGGAAAGTTGACCGAGCACGCGTTGAGCGACTCGGTGGCGGCGATCTCGGTCGGGATCGTGGACGGCGTACCCCTACTCGATCTCCCTTATGAAGAGGACTCGAGGGCCGAGACGGACATGAACGTGGTGATGACCGGCGCCGGGCGCTTCGTGGAGGTACAAGGAACGGCCGAACAAGAGGCCTTCACCCGCGAAGAGCTCGACCAGTTGCTCGACCTCGCCGCGACGGGCATTTCGTCGATTCACGACGCGCAGCGTCTGGTGCTTGCCAGTGCGCCACCACCTCGAAAGTGACGACGTTCGTCCTGGCTACGGCGAATCCTCACAAGGCGGTCGAGATGCGTGCCGTGTTGACGCCGTTGGGCGTTGAAGTGGAGGACCGTCCCGCCGACGTCGCCGACGTCGAAGAGACCGGCGAGACGCTCGAAGAGAACGCGCTGTTGAAAGCCCGGGCGCTGGTCGCCGCGACGCACCGCGCGGCCATCGCCGACGACACGGGACTCTTCGTTGACGCCCTGGACGGACGACCGGGCGTACACAGTGCGCGCTACGCCGGCGAGACGGCGAGCTACGACGACAACGTCACGAAGTTGTTGGGCGAATTAGAGGGCGTCGAGACGCGAACAGCGCGCTTCGTCACCGTCATCGCCGTCGCCTTGCCCGACGGGACGTCGTTCTGTGTCCAAGGTGAACTCAAAGGAACTATCGACTACGCGCGCGCCGGTGATCAGGGTTTTGGATACGATCCGGTCTTCGTGCCTGACGGCGACGCACGGACCCTGGCCGAACTGACGCCACAAGAGAAAAACGCATCGTCGCACCGCGCTCGCGCACTGCGGGCCTTGAGCGAAGAACTCACTCGAAGATAAGTCAGTTCACTTGGATTCCACCTTAGGGTGGAGTCGTGAAGGACCAACTATTACCCATGTTTCCGTTGGGTATGGTCATCTTTCCGCATCAGATCGTCGGGCTCTGCGTGTTCGAATCGCGCTATCACCAAATGCTCCAGGACATCGAGTCGCCGCAGCGCTTCGGCACCTGTTTGATCGCTCGGGGTTCTGAGGTTGGCGGCTTCGACGAACGAACGTCGGTCGGGACGTTGATGCAGGTTATGGGAACGCAGTCGCTGCCCAACGGTCAGACCGTCGTGATGGCCAAAGGCGTCGAATGTTTCGAAGTAGCGCGCTGGCTCGATGACGATCCGTATCCACGTGCCGTGGTGAGGGATCGATGTTGTGACGAGGACCACGTGACGGCGGCGCTCCTCAAGTCGACCGAATCGGCCGTTCGAGCCATTCGCGCACTCCAGAGCGAACTCTTCGCCGACGAATGCCTGCAGTCCAACTGTGAGATGGACGCCGATCCGTGGGTTCGCAGTTGGCAACTGTGTTCCATGACCCCCATGTCGACGCTCGATCAGTTCAAGGTCCTGAGTTTGAGTGACCCCAACGATCGACTTCGCCTCGTGGCCGAAATCTGTTGCGAGCGCTACGGCGACTATCAGCGGATGGTGGCGATTGACTCGTCACCCAGTCCTCTGGACTAACGCAGCTCCAGCAAGTCCACGACGAAGATCAAGGTCTCACCCGGCGCGATCACGCCGCCGGCGCCCCGATCACCGTAACCGAGACTCGCCGGGATCACGAGTCGGCGTCGTCCGCCAACCTTCATTCCGAGTACGCCCCGGTCCCAACCCTTTATGACGTGTCCGCCACCGAGAGGGAACTCGAAGGGCTCCCCGCGATTCCACGACGCGTCGAACTCTTCGCCACTCGTGACGCCGACGCCCACGTAATGCACGACGGCCGTTTGACCTGCGTTCGCCTCGTCACCGGAGCCCACGATGAGGTCCTCGATGATGAGGTCGTCGGGAGCCGGTCCGAGATGGGGATCGACGAGTGGCTTGTCAGACATGCGATGAGATCCTAACGACGGCGCTCACGGCCACCGCCGACGACGCGAACGTTGCGCGCCTCACGGCCCTTGGGACCGCTGGCCTCTTCAAACGTGATCTTTTGACCTTGGGCCAATGACTTGAATCCATCGCCCACGATGTTCGAGAAGTGAATGAACAAATCGTCGCCCTTGTCATCGCTCGCGAAGCCGAATCCCTTCGCGTCGTTAAAGAAACTCACGACCGCTTCATTACCGCCTCCGGCGAAGCCGCTCTTGGTGAACTGTGCGTCACGCACGCTCGAGCGATCAGTGCGCGGTGCGCGCTCAGTGAAGACGCGCTCTGCGCGGGGTCGGTCGCTTCGCGGTGCGCGCGCCCCGCGCTCACTGAAAGTCCGCTCGGGGCGCGCTGAGCGTTCCGGTCGGTCGGTGAAACTCCGGGCCGGACGAGCGTGCTCGGTGCTTCGATCGGGACGCGCTGTACGCTCAGCCGGTACGCGATCACTTCGGGTACCGCGTTCGAATCCGCGTGGGCCGCGTTCGCGTGGCGTCGAGCGCTCGGAGCGACCCTTGCCGCCTCGGTCGTCCAGTCGCTCCGCGGCGACGGCGTCGTCGACCGCACCGAGGCGAAGTGCTGGCGCGTCGTCACGAAGTTCGATGGAAGCCTCAAGTCCCAGGGCTCGTTGCAGTCGTTTCACTTGACCGACGACGTCTTCGCCGACGAGCGAGATGACGACGCCGGTGGCGCCGGCTCGACCGGTGCGACCGGAGCGGTGCAAGTAGTCGGTCGCCTGCGCCGGCGGGTCGTAGTGGATGACCACGGGCAGCAGGTCGATGTGAATGCCGCGAGCGGCGACGTCGGTCGCGACCAATACTTGGACCTGGCCGTTCTTCACACTGCGCAGCGCTCGTTCACGCTGGGCCTGGGTGCGGTCACCATGCAGCGGCACGGCAGAAATCCCGCGTTCGCCGAGTTGGCGGGCCAGGCGGTCGGCGCCGTGCTTGGTGCGGGTGAACACGAGTGCTCGTTCGTACTCTTCGACGATGTCGGCCGTGAGCTGGGGACGCTGTTCGCGCGGCACGCGCCAGAAGTAGTGGTCGACGTCATTCGGCGCTTCATCTCCCACGACGTCGTGGATTGCCGCGTCGTTCGTGAATTCCTTGACCAGCGACTTGACATCGGGTCCCATCGTGGCCGAGAACAGCATCACGTGGCGATCGCGGGGTGTGGCTCCGACGATTCGCCGCACGCAGGGCAAAAATCCCATGTCCGCCATGCGGTCGGCTTCGTCGACGACGACCGTGGTGACTGAAGAGAGGTCGAGGGCGCCCTGTTCGAGCATGTCCTCGAGGCGGCCGGGGCACGCGACGACGACGTCGACGCCGAAGTTGAGGGCCTTTCGAGCGACGTTGTACGAGGTGCCGCCGTAGATGCAGATGACACGCCGTCCGCGGTCGTCGGTGAGCTGTGCGAGTTCTTTTTGAACCTGCGCGGCTAGTTCACGGGTCGGTACGAGCACCAGGGCCACGGGCTTACGCGGGCGGGCCTTGGTGAGACGCGCCATCAAAGGCAGGCCGAAGGCCAGCGTCTTGCCGGATCCCGTGATGGCCTTTCCGACGACGTCTCGGCCGGCGAGGGCGTCGGGGAGAGCAGCCTCTTGAATGGGGAAGGCTTCGGTGATGCCGCGTTGTTTCAAGCGTTCGACCAGATTGGACGGCACGCCGAGCGCGGCGAAGGACACAGACATATAACTCCTACAAGTTGAGATGAGCCCAACTCGAGGTTTTACAGTCGAATCGGTCTCCACCGCGATATGCGGCGAAACAGTCATCTCACCCTAGCAGACGTCATTGTCGGTCCGCGCACAGTGGTCAATGAGTGCGGGCGGAGGGACTCGAACCCACACTCCGAAGAACTGGTACCTAAAACCAGCGCGTCTGCCAATTCCGCCACGCCCGCAAGCGACTTCAGTCTACGACGCACAGCGAGAAGTTCGGAAGTCTCGCACAGTAGATTGGACGCATGAATATCTCCAACAGAGTCGACGGATTCGGCGCGAACGACCTCAATCAACGACTACTTCGCGAGCGAATTGTCTTCCTCGGCTCGGAAGTCAACGACGAATCGGCCAACCGAATTTGTGCCGAGCTCCTGCTGCTCGACGCCGAGGACTCCGAGCGCGACATCAGTCTCTATATCAACTCCCCGGGTGGCGTAATCACTGATGGGCTGGCCATTTATGACACCATGCAGTACGTGAACGCCGATGTGCGCACCATCTGCATCGGCATGGCGGCCTCGATGGGGCAGTTCTTGCTGTGCGCCGGAGCGACGGGCAAGCGATTCTCGCTGCCGAGCAGTCGAATCTTGATGCACCAGCCCTTGATGGGTGGGATGCAAGGCCAGGCCTCGGACATTGCGATCCAGGCCGAACAGATCGGATTCATGAAGAAGCAGTTGGCTGAGCGGATCGCGTTTCACACGGGCAAGTCGCTGGCGCAGATCGAAGCGGACTCCGACCGCAACCGTTGGTTCACCGCACAAGAGGCGCTGGAGTACGGATTCATCGATGCAGTCATTGAACATTCGGCCGTTCGTCTAGGCGCGTAGTGAGCGAAGGCTCGTCGACGCGAGTCGATCGCCGTTCATTGGAGAGCGACGCGTTTCGCGTCGTCAGCGCTCGCGACAGTCTGTTCACCAGATTGCGCAACCTTTGGAATCGACGTGAACTTCTAGATAGCCTGATCAGGTCGGATATTCGTATCAAGTACAAGAACTCGGCGTTGGGCATCGTCTGGTCGATGTTGACGCCGTCACTGTTCCTCGCCATCTACTGGTTGGTCTTCGCCAAGTTCCTCAAGAACGGCATCCCGGACTTCGTGACGTATCTATTCGCGGGCATGATCGTCTGGAACATGTTCAACACGTCGCTCTCAACGGCGACGGGCGTGATCGTCGTGCGTTCCGGTCTGGTGAAGAAGGTCTCATTTCCGCGCGAGATCCTCGCGCTCGCCAACGTCGGCGCTGCGACCTTCTACTTCTTCATCCAACTCTGCGTGTTCGGTTTGTATCTCGTCGTGGTACAACACTCACCGGACTACGCCTACTTCTGGCTGTTACCGATTGCCTTCTTAGCGCTGTATTTCTTCACCGCCGCGCTGGCGATTCTGATGTCGGCCATCACCGTATACATGCGCGACATGGAGCACTTCATCCTCATCATCTTGCAACTCTGGTTTTTCCTTTCGCCCGTCGTTTACTCCTACGAGCACTCCATCGCGCCGCAGCTCCACGCGCACGGCTTGGCCTGGCTCTATTTCTTGAACCCGATCACCTTGATCATGTTGACGTTCCAACGGGCTTTCTACGTGGCCACGACCGCGCCCTCGACGGCGCAGACGGTGGTCGTGCACGGTCACAGCGTGCCGATGGTCTTGAAGATCTTGCCATCGTGGCCGATGTCGACGTACTGCTACTTGGATCTGGCGTTGCTCGGTATCACGGTCCTGGTCTTTCTTTTGGCTGAAGTGCTCTTCGGTCGTCTGCAGGGCAACTTCGAGTCAGAGCTGTGACGACGGTCATCAAGGTCGAGGGGATCTCCAAGACCTTCAATATCCACCATGAACGCCACCAGTCGCTGAAAGAGCGCATGCTGCATCCGCGCTCGGGATCGACCGAGACCTTCAACGCACTCAACGACATAAATTTCTCGGTGGACACCAATGAGACGGTTGGTCTCGTCGGCCACAACGGATCGGGCAAATCAACATTACTCAAGTGCATCTGCGGCGTCTTGCAGCCGACCTCGGGTCAGATTCATCTTCGGGGCAGCCTCGCCGCACTGTTGGAACTCGGCGCCGGTTTCCAACCGGAACTCTCTGGTCGCGACAACGTGTTCCTCTACGGCGCGATGCTCGGGTTTTCCAAGAAGATGGTCGAGGGGATCTTCGACGACGTCGTGGACTTCAGCGAGATCGAGAACTTCATCGACACGCAAGTGAAGTTTTATTCGAGCGGTATGTACGTGCGCCTGGCCTTCGCCGTCGCCGTGAACGTCGACCCTGACATACTCGTCGTCGATGAAGTGCTCGCCGTGGGCGACGAACGATTCCAGGCGAAGTGCATCGATCGCATTCGTACTTTTCAGGACGAGGGCCGCTCAATACTCTTCGTCACCCATAACGCCGATCAGGTGCGCGCGATTTGTGACCGCGCGATCGTGCTCGATGGTGGGCACATGATCGCCGACGGACCCACACACGAATCGCTTCGAATCTTCCGGGAGCACTTGATGGACAGCGCGGTCGAACACGACCGCAGTGGTCTGCTCGCCTCGATCAGCATCGACTCGATCACGACGCCGTCGGGCTCGTTCGACGTGCGAAGCGGCGCCGGCATGCATTTCGACGTCAATATCACGTCGCAGGGTGCTTACAGCGGCAACTTCGTCATGGAGATCTTCACGCGAAAGGGCCTGCTGATCAGTCGAAGTGATGCCAAGGGCTCGCCGGTGAATCTCACGCCGGGAAGGAACTGCATCGGCATTGACTTAGAGCAGATCCCGCTGCTCGACGGCATCTACGACGTCAACGTGGGCGTCGTCGATCCGCGCGGCAACACCGTCATCGCGTGGCGCGAACAGGCCGCCTCAATCCAGGTGACCTACGACGGTCGTGAAGGGGGCCTCGTCGAACTGGGCGCGGCGATCCGCCAGCAGTGATTCACTGATCGGCACTTTTCAGGCGCGGAAATCGGCGCAACGAGCCGACCACGCGAATCTTGCCGACATTGAAGGGATACATCGCGCCGCTCAACATGCGTCGGTCACCGCGCGAGTTTCCGTAGGCGTAGATGATCGGGGGTGTGGGGTAGTGGCGAGATTCGATCCACTCGTCGAGACGCCGTAGTTTTTCGGTGCCCCGACAGTTCTTGCCGAGGTAGCCGCCGGTGAGACGGCCCCGCGGATCAACCGCCAAGCGGGTCCCGAGTCCGCCGCTGGCCCGGAGTTCTTCGGTCATGACGTCGACGTAGAGCTGGGACGAGGCCGAGACGATCACCACGTCGTGGCCCTGATCACGGTGCCAGTCGAGGCGCTCCAACAACAGTGCCCGTCCTTCGAGCGCGAGGTGTTCGATCGCGAAGACCCGCGTCTTCTCCTTGATCGCCTCTTCGTCAATTCCCGTGAGGAGTTTCAAGAACAACCGTTCCTTCGCGTTGTCGGCCCACCGGCTGGAGCGAATCGCGCCGACCGTGAGGGGCACCGCGAGTGACGCCGCGGCCCGCCAGGTTCGGGCGCGACCGGCGATCGACTTGAGCCAGGGGAAGACACTGCCACCTTCGGTTAGGGTGCCGTCGAGATCAAACGCGGCCACGACCGGGGGGCTATCTGTGTTCACCGAACTAGTTTCACAGCCTTTGTGATCAACGCGTTTCTATCTCCCTACAAATCCGATAGATATGGGCAACAATTCGAAACTTGCCGCTAGGGTTGGCACGTTCAGTCAAGGGACTGACATCACGCACAAGGAGCACAACATGGCGATTCGACTCGGCGACGAGGCCCCTGACTTCACAGCGGAGACCACCGAAGGTACGCTCAACTTTTACGATTACCTGGGCGACGGTTGGGGAATTCTCTTCTCACACCCCAAGGACTTCACCCCGGTATGCACCACCGAACTGGGCGCGTTTGCCGCTCGCCGCGGTGACTTCGACAAGCGCAACACCAAGTTGATCGCCGTGTCGGTCGACGACGTCGACTCCCACCAGCGTTGGAAGAGCGACATCAGCGAGACCCAAGGAGCGGAACTCAACTTCCCGATCATCGGTGACGCCGATCACAAGGTCGCCGACCTCTACGACATGATTCACCCGAACGCGAACGACACCTTGACCGTTCGTAGCGTGTTCATCGTGGACCCCAACAAGAAGGTGAAGCTCACGCTGACCTACCCGGCTTCAACGGGTCGCAACGTGGACGAGATCGTGCGCGTGCTCGACTCACTGCAGCTGTCGGCCAAGTTCCCGGTCTCGACACCCGTCGACTGGAAGGACGGCGAGGACGTCATCATCTCGCCGGCCCTCAGCGACGACGACGCCAAGAAGAAGTTCCCGAAGGGTTTCCGCAAGGTGAAGGACTACCTGCGTTACACCCCGCAGCCCAGCAAGTAATCGCCTCTACCTCGAAAAGCGGCCACCCTCGGGTGGCCGCTTTTCGACGTTCGCACCATAAGGTGACGTTTCGACGAGGAGTTTCATGACGACACCGACCACCTTCACGTACGCGAACCAGACCGTGAACCGTCTGGGCTTTGGCGCGATGCGCATCACCGGTGAAGGCATTTGGGGACCTCCCAAGGACCCCGACGAGTGTCGGGCGGTTCTTCGCCGGGCGGTTGAGCTCGGCGTCAATCTCATCGACACGGCCGATTCGTACGGGCCCTACGTATCCGAAGAGCTGATTCGTGAAGCTCTTCACCCCTACGGTGAGGTCAAGATCGCGACCAAAGCGGGTTACTTGCGCATCGGTCCGAACGCGTGGCGCGAATGCGGTCGTCCCGATTATTTGCGCCAGGAGTGCGAGATGTCGCTTCGTCGACTGGGCCAAGAGTCCCTCGACCTCTTCCAGCTGCACCGCATCGATCACACCGTCGCGCCCGAGGACCAATTCGGACTGCTTCGAGACTTGCTCAACGAGGGAAAGATTCAAGCTGTCGGACTCTCGGAGGTGAGCGTGCAACAGATCGAAGCCGCGAGAAAAGTCGTCGCCATCTCGACGGTGCAGAACCTCTACAACTTCACCGATCGACACAGCGAACCAGTGCTCGAGTACTGCGAGCGCGAAGGCATAGGATTCATCCCGTGGTACCCGGTCGCGGCGGGCAGCCTGGCGCGCAGCGGGGGACCACTCGATGAACTCGCCAAGAAGAACGCCATCACGGTCGGACAGCTCTCACTCGCGTGGTTGTTGCGGCGTTCTTCGGTCATGTTGCCGATTCCCGGCACGTCCAAAGTCGCCCACCTCGAGGAGAACTGCGCAGCTGCGAACATCGCGCTCGACGACGGGACGTTCGAGGCTCTCCAAGCACTGGGCGTTTAAGCCGAACGCTTCACCTGCTCGACCAACGACGAGCGAAGTTCTCGTTTGAGAATCTTTCCCTGCGGATTACGCGGCAGCGGATCGGCGCGAAAGAAGATCCTCGTCGGCACTTGGAAGCGCGCGAGGTGGTTCGCCACGTGACGAGTGATCTCCTCGGCTTCGATGACTCGTCCCGGTCGTAGCACGATGACCGCGGCGACCTCTTCGCCCATCGTGCGGTGCGGGAGACCGACGACGGCGCAGTCCGCCACGTCGGGGTGATCGAAAATGGCCGCTTCGACGACGATCGAATAGACATTCTCACCCCCGCGAATGATCATGTCCTTGGCGCGGTCAACGATAAACACGAATCCCTCGTCGTCAATTCGCGCGATGTCACCACTACGAAGCCAGCCACGGATGAAGGCTTTCGCGGTCTCTTCGGGCTTGTTCCAGTAACCCCGCACGACGTTGGGGCCCTTGATCCACAGTTCGCCGACCACTCCAGGTCCGCTAGCCAGCTCGGACGTCGGTTCGCCGCCGTCGAAGTCCTCGGGAATGATGGCGACTTCAACCACCGGCAGGGGCGGACCGCAACTGTCCGGCTTGGCGACGTAGTCCGCGCCGGCGTTCAAGCACACCGCGGCCGAAGTTTCGGTCAACCCGTAGCCGTTTCCTGGCTGACCGGTGGGAAAGGCCGCCTGGATTCGTCGCACGAGTTCCGGGGGAGCGGGTGCGCCACCATAGGAGACGGATTTCACGCTGGACGTGTCGAACTTGGTGAAGTCGGGATGGTCCAGGATCTGCATGGCGATGGTTGGCACGCCGCCAAACATCGTGAGGCGCTCGGACTCGATCAGGGCCAGGGCTTGGCCGGCATCGAAATGATGCATCATGACCAACTTTCCACCCGACGCGGTATTGGTGATCATCGTCGCGAGACAGCCCGTCGCGTGAAAGAGCGGAACGCTCAAGAGACCGGCGTTGGGAATGCTTTCACCGGTCTCGTCAACATTGCCACCGCCAAAGCGCATAACGGCACGCGCCCCGACGAAGAAGAGGTTCATCAGATTCGTGATCGCGTTGCGATGTGTGCCGACGGCGCCCTTGGGGTGGCCGGTCGTGCCTGAGGTATAGAACATCGTCGCGTCGTCGTCCGTCGAAATGTCGACCTCCGGTGGTACCGCATTCGCACTTATATCGCCCAGATACTCATTGAAGTCCACCACGCGAACGCGCGGGTGTGCCGCACCCAGTCGAGCTGGACGACTGGGGTCTTCACTTATCACGACGACACTTGAAAGTTCTGGCAGATCATCGAGTTTGTTTCGGATCCGTTCGAGTCGCTCTTCGTCGACGAACGCGATCGAGGCGCCCGAGTCGCTGAGCCCGTAGGCCAGTTCATCGGGCGTCCACCACGCGTTGATCGGGACCACGACCGCACCCGTCACGACGACTCCCCAAAAGGCGATGACCCACTGGGGGAGATTGCGCGACGCGATCGCCACCCGGTCACCTTTGGAGACGCCATGAGCCACCAATCGCGCGGCCAATGTCGACGCCGCGCGGTAGTGCTCGTCGAAGGTGAAGCGCTGTCCTTCGTACACGAGGAAGTCACGCGTCGCATGATTCAGCGAGAGGTCGAGCACCTGACGAAGCGTTGCCGGAGCTTGCTTCCACACGGTCATTTCGACGCCACTGACCGACACGCGCTCGGTTTCGAACATCGAACCCGGCGCCGTCAAGAGCGCGGTCGCCTGCGCGAGCGACAGGACCTCGTCATTCATCGGGCGTGGGAGGGTTCACCGGTGCTTTAGGAAATAGTGCGTTGCGGTAGTGCTGGAGTTCCGCGATCGATTCGCGAATGTCGTCGAGGGCTCGGTGCGATGTCGCCTTGTCCGGCTGCGCGTCCAGGACTTCGGGATGCCAGCGACGCGTCAGCTCTTTCAGGGTCGAGACGTCCACGTTGCGGTAATGGAGGAACTCCTCGAGCGTCGGCATGTACTCCTGGAGGAACCTCCGATCGGTGCCAATCGAATTCCCGCACAGAGGTACTGACCGAGGTTCGGCGATGTGTTCTTTGAGGAAGGCCAGGGTCTGCGCTTCGGCTTCTTCGTTGGTCACTTTCGACTTCTTGACTGCCTCGATCAGGCCGGATTTCGTGTGCATCTCGGTGACGAAGTCACCCATCTCGGCCATCTGCTCGGGACTGGCGCGAATCACCAGGTCCGGTCCGTCGGCGATCACATTGAGATTGTCGTCAGTGATCAGGGTGGCGATCTCGATGATGACGTGGCGCAGTGGTTCGAGTCCTGTCATCTCCAGATCCATCCACACGAGCACAAAGCGACATTACTTAACCTTCAGGGGTCTTCGTACCGCCCATTGGTAGCCTCGCGCTATGGAAATCCCCGTTCGGGTCGTGCATCCCGACGCCACATTGCCCGTCTACGCCCACGATGGCGACGCGGGATGCGATCTCGTCGCCGTAGATTCGTGCACGATAACCGCCGGCGGCGGTCGCGCCATGGTGTCGACCGGCTTGACGGTGGCGATCCCGGAAGGTCACGGTGGGTTCGTGCTGCCCCGAAGTGGATTGGCGGCCAAACACGGTGTCACGTGCATCAACGCTCCCGGACTGATCGACGCTGGATATCGCGGTGAAGTGATCATCGCTCTCGTGAACCTTGACCCCACGCACGATTACGTAGTGAAAAAGGGCGACCGAATCGCTCAGCTCGTCGTCCTTCCGGTCCCGTTCGCCCATTTCACCGCGGTGGAAGAACTCCCGTCGGCGAAGCGCGGCGCCGGGGGATTCGGAAGTAGCGGTCGTTGATATGGCCCCAATTTTCGTCTTCGAACGAATGAGTCGACTTCAATTGCGACGGGACCGTGGGCTACTATTGGTGTCGACGCGGACGTAGCTCAGTTGGTAGAGCGCGACCTTGCCAAGGTCGAGGTCGCCGGTTCGAGCCCGGTCGTCCGCTCCAGAGAGTTCATGGCTCATCGGATTTCAGGGCTCTTCCGGTAGTAGCGGGGTGAGCCGCGAGTCACTCGTCATCTCACGACGATCGAGTCGAAGACTCTGAGGTTGGGCTTTCCGGCGTAGAGCAGGGCTCGTATTCGGAAGTTCTCGAAGTTCGTGAACCCGAAGGCGACACGTTTGAAATCCGATGAGCCGACATTTTTCGGATCCGCCGAACAAGTGGCGTCGTAGACTCCTCTCTCTAGCCATCGAGATGATGGGTGTCGTGAAAGGCCGCTAACGGACCGAGTGATCAGACCTTTGCGAGTGGCTGTTGCGAGCGTCGCTGTTCGGGTGGCGACGCGTTGAACGAGACCGGCGCGAGCGCGGAACTAGTGATCACCAACGTGCTCGATCAATTCGCCCGGAACTTTCTCCTCAACGACTTGAGCACGGTTCAGTCGGGCAAGTTGCTGGAGGCGACTCGCGGGGATGTCATGTTTCAGTTGCCGCGCCGTGAAGCTCGTCGCCGAGACACCGACATCGGTCGGGTCCATCAGGCGCGCGTCAGCGTGCGACGTCTCAGGTCCGTGGTGCGCGCCTACTCGGGGCTCTTTGAAGCTGAATGGTCAGTTCCGCTGCTCGTCGAACTCTCCTGGTACGCCGGGGTGCTCGGCGAAGTTCGCGATCTCGACGTCTTGCGCTCGGGGATCGTGAAGTCGCTGTCGTTGGTCGAAGACGAACCACTGAAGACCGAGATTGAAGTTCGACTGGACAAGCGCATCAACGAAGCGCAAGAGCGAAGCGCGCTCGAACGCGCAACCAAGCGCTACGCGCTCCTGGTTGATGGGATTGCGACGATCGGTTCGTCGGTCGCCTTGAATACTCGGGCCAGGGGACCGGCGCTGAAGGTCCTCGGCTCGCAGATCAAAGGCCCGTGGCGTGACGTTCGAAAGGCGAATCGCACAGCGCGGTCAGACTCGTCCAATGAAAATCTCCATAAGTTACGGATCGAATTGAAACGACTGCAATGTGCTGGTGAGGTGCTGGGATTAGTCGTGGGCAAGCCGGCGGTCAAGATGGCTCGAGCGGCCGAAACTACCCAGACCAAGTTGGGCGTGGTACACGACGAAGCCGTCGCGAGCGCATGGCTCAATTCCTTGACCGTCGTTGATCCGGATTGGAAAGCGCCGCTTCGAGAGATTCGAACATTCCACAAGGACGCGCACCGAGAGGCCAAACGCGGATGGCGAGATTCATTCGACAATGTCGCCCGGAGCTGGGACGACCTCGAAAGCTGACTCGGTTGCGACGTGGCGTCGGGCGAGCCGTAGTCTCTAACGAAGGAGGTCGCCATGGTCCACCCCTCGCTCGAGCCCTACGTCAACGCCGTACGCGCCGAACCACCGACGCACCCCTCACTCCTCAGTTCTGACGAGCGTCGCGCCGCCTTCCGCGAGTTGTCGTTGGGCGCAGGCGGCGAGCCCGTGACCGTGGAGTCGGTTCGTGACGTGGAACTCGAACTCGACGGGCGAACACTGGCGGCTCGACTGTACGCGCCGTTCAAGGACGAGAGTAAGGCGCTGGTGGTCTATTTCCACGGTGGCGGATTCGTGATGGGTGACCTAGATACGCACGACGCTCTGTGTCGACGACTCTCATCTGATACTCGGATGCGGTTCCTCTCGGTTGAATACCGGCTTGCTCCAGAGCACCCTTTTCCCGCCGGCATCAATGACGCGGTCGACACGATTCGCTACGTGCTCGCGCACCTGGGTGAGTTCGACGACCCTGCGGCGGAGTTGATCGTGATGGGGGACTCCGCCGGAGCGACATTGATCACCGTGGCCTGCGCGCTGACCAAAGATGAGAAGCTGGGCATCGCCGCCCAGGTCGTGATCTACCCGACGCTCGGACCGGAGTTGTTCACCGACTCGGTGCAAAAGTACGGCGACGGTTACGGACTCAATATCGAGCATTTGCGCTATGACTACGGGCTCTATCTCGATGGGTGGTCCGATCACAGCGATCCGCGCGTCACGCCGCTCATGTTCAATGACCTGACGGGCGCTCCTCCGGCGATCGTGGTCGTCGCCGAATGCGATCCGCTTCGTGACGAAGCGGTCGCCTACGCGGGACTCCTCGAACACTTCGGTGTGCGAGTCGAGTTGTTGGAAGCCGAAGGAATGATTCACAACTTCTTGCGCATGCCGACGATCGTGCCCGAAGCCAAAGAGATCGTCGACGACCTGGCCAAGCACATGCACCATTACGTCGAAGCGGCGAAGTGAACGTACTTTTCATCACGCTTGACCAGTTTCGCGGAGACTCCTACGGAGCGGCGGGCCATCCGCTGGTCCAGACCCCGACCCTTGACCGCATCGCACGCGAGGGCGTGCGGCTTTCGCGGCACTACTCCCAGGCCGCGCCGTGCTCGCCCGGACGAGCCGCAATCTACACCGGGACCTACCAGATGAACAATCGGGTCGTCGCCAATGGGACACCGCTGCCCAAGGGACTCGACAACATCGCCCACGTGGCCCGTCGAGCCGGTTACGACCCGACGCTCTTTGGCTACACCGACCAGGGCGTCGATCCGGCGAACGCCGTGGGCGTCGACGATCCCCGGCTTGACAGTTACGACGGCGTACTACCGGGCCTCTCGGTCGCCTTGTACCTACCCGAAAGCCAGGCCGGTTGGATCCAGCACCTGCGAGCGAAGGGTTACGACGTGCCCTACGGTTGGGAAGCGGCCGCGCGCGGTGAACCGGATCGCCCGGCCGAGCTTTCGCTCAGTGGTTTTCTCACGACCCGTTTCTTGGAGTGGTTGGGATCCCAAGAGAGCGGATGGTTCGCCCACCTCAGTTACCTGCGCCCTCATCCTCCTTACGCCGCGGCTGGAGCGTTCTCGCGAATGTACGATCCGGCAGACGTCGAGATGCCGATTGCGGCGGTTCCTTCGAAGGAACGCCACGCCATCCACGACGCGGCGATGGGTGTTGAAACCAGCGCCGCGCCGAGTGATCCGGATCTGATGCGCGCTTTGAAAGCGCAGTACTACGGAATGATCAGTGAAGTCGACTCGCAACTGGGGCGAGTCGTCGCGGCGATCGAAGCTCGCGGGGAGTGGCAGGACACCGTGGTCGTCATCACCGCCGACCATGGCGAACAGTTAGGCGATCATGGTCTCAAGGAAAAGTTGGGTTTCTTTCCGCAGAGTTATCACGTGATTGGTCTTTGGAGGGATCCTCACTCGGCCAACGCCGGTCGAGTTGTCACCAAGTTCAGCGAGAATGTTGATCTCCTACCGACGCTGGCCGACGTCATGTCGATTGAGGAACCGGCGCAGAGCGATGGCCGCTCCTTGACACCCCTTATGGATGGTGAGGACGTGGCGTGGCGAAGCGCCGCCCACTACGAATGGGACTATCGCACGTATTTCATCCGACACGTCACGAATGGCTGGCCGAAGGATCGCAGTCTGTCACTGGCCAATTTGGCCGCTTCGGTTAGCGACGATCTCGGATACGTGCAGTTTGCCGACGGCACGTTCAAGTGCTTCGATATCCTCGCCGATCCGTCGTGGCGCACCGAGTGCCACGACGCTGAACGCATCATGCGTGGAGCCCAGGAACAACTGGTGTGGCGTCAAGAACACTTGCGACGCGATCTGACGGACATGCTGTTGCGACCGAGTCGACCAGGACGATGGCCGAAGGGCTACAAGGATTCGGCGTTTGTCAGTGTCAATTCCTCGTGAGATCAATCGCTCGAATCACTACCTTACACATTTGATTTAGAAATGCCGTGTCTCGACCGTCTCGTTAAGTAAGGTCGCAAGTGTTCGGCACGACCGAATATCTGCTTGATAAGCGATGCAGAACATGATGTTTTGGGGGGTCAGTGCCAACGTTTGCCAGTGAACGGCGATGGCTGGTGCTGGTCGTCCTTTGTATCGCCGTATTTCTCGTGGTCGTTGACAACACCATCGTGAACGTCGCGTTGCCCACGATCTCTCGCGACCTGCACGCGTCGAATTCATCGCTTCAGTGGATCGTTGACGGATATTCCTTACCGTTCGCCGGACTCCTGCTCGCCGGCGGGGGACTTTCGGATCGTTGGGGTCGCCGGCGCGTCATGCAGTGGGCTCTGTTCGCGTTCTCGGTCTTTTCAATACTGGCCGCTTTCTCCCACAACGTGTCGACGCTCTTGACGGCGCGCGCCTTGATGGGTGCCAGCGCGGCGTTCATTTTTCCTGCCACGCTTTCCACATTGACGGTCATCTTCGAAGACCGCCGTGAACGCGCGAAGGCGTTTGGAATCTGGGCCGCGACGACGGGCATCGCCATCGCCCTAGGACCGGTGGCTGGAGGTGCACTGCTCACTCAATTTTTCTTCGGTTCGATCTTCCTGGTCAACGTCCCGGTCGCTCTCATTGGCATCGTGGCGATCGCGTCGGTCGTGCCGGAATCGACCAACCCCGACCGCCATCCGATCGACCTGGTGGGACTCGCGCTCGGAACTACCGGCATCACCGCATTGATCTTGGCGATTATCCAGGGACCGTCGTGGGGTTGGCGCTCGTCACCGACGTTGGTCCTGTTTGGGGTGGCCGTCATGTTGCTCACCGGATTCGCGAACTACGAGCTGCGACGCGAGGGCCCGCTCATGAACGTGCGAATCTTCAACAACCGGACCTACGCCGCGAGCGCCGGTGCCATGGCGACGAATTTCTTCTGCCTCTTCGGGTTCATCTTCCTGGTGACGCAGTACTTCCAACTCGTGCGAGGATTTTCACCTTTGTCCGCTGGAATTCACACGCTGCCTTTTGCGTTCGCGGTCATGGTCGCCACACCACTCGGGGCCCACGCCGCTCTTCGACTCGGCACACGGTTCGTGGTCTCGATCGGTCTGCTCGTGACCGCGGTGGCACTCACTTGGATGTCGATGCTGAGGGCCAACGCGGCCTATGCGGGCCCGATCCTCGGTTCGATGATTATCCTGGCCGTCGGTTTCTCGCTCGTGAATGCCCCTTCGGTCGCCGCCACCATGGACACGCTCGAACTGAATGAAATTGGAACAGGCGCCGCGGGCAATGAAACGACTCGTGAGCTCGGAGGAACGATGGGTGTCGCGATCATCGGTTCGGTCTTCGCCTCACTTTTCGGACCCGCCGTGCGTCGGGCGTTCGAGCCATTGCAAGGGCACGGCATCAGCGCTCATCAACTCGACGTCGCGCAGAGATCGATGCAAGCGGCCAAAATGACCGCTGCTCATCTCCCAGCGGTGGCCCGGGCCACGGTCGACCCCAAGCTCACCGCCGCGTTCATGAACGGATTTCATCGAGGGTGTCTGGTTGCTGCCGCCTGCGCCGTGGTGGTCGCGATCATCGTGTTCCACTATCTCCCGACCACGTCATCGACGTCGAATCCGGAAATGGTTTTTGAGCAGTGAGGCGACCTCCAGCGCTCTGCGAGTTAACTGAGCGAATTATCTGATATCAATAGAACCCAGACGCCGACCTCGGCGAGGGGAAAATTAGGGAGATTTCATGCAGCGCTTAACACGATTCCGTCAGGTTCTCGTCATGGCGGGAGTTGCTTCGCTGATGCTGGCCACCAGCGTAAGTGCGGGGGCCAGTTCGACATCGGGCAAGTACAACGCGGCGGACGCCAAGCTCGTCCCGTCGACCTACAAGGGCAAGACGCTCCAGGTCGCCACCGACGCCTCCTACGCACCGGACGAGTCGATGCACGGCAGCACCATGGTGGGCTTCGACGTCGACCTCATGTACGCGATTGCGAAGACTCTCGGTATCCAGGTGAAGGAGAACAACGTCCTATTTGACAGCATTCTTCTTGGAATCGGCTCTGGCAAGTACGCCATTGGAAACTCCTCTTTCACTGATGAGAAGAGTCGTGAGAAGCAGGTCAACTTCGTTGATTACTTTCAGGCCGGCGAGGGCGTCTACGCCAAGAGTTCGACGACCGCAACGTTTCGCGGCCTGAGGAGCTTTTGCGGCCACTCCGTGGCAGTTGAGATCCAAACGACAGAGCAAAGCGACGCGCAGAAGACCGCCAAGGCTTGCCCCGCGAACAAGAAGCTGACTGTTCTGTCGTATCCCACCCAGACCGAAGCGGATCTGGCGGTCTCCTCAGGCCAGGCGACGTTCGGTTTCTTGGACAGTCAGGTCGCGGGCTATGTGGTCTCGCAAAACAAGGGCGTATTCAAACTGGTTGGCAAGGCTATCGAAGTAGCTCCTTACGGGATCGCCACTCCGAAGACACCCAACGGCAAGCAGCTCGCCAAGGCGATTCAAGCGGCGATCAAGACCCTGATTGCCAACGGCACCTACGGCGCCATATTGAAGCACTACGGCGTCACCGCCGGTGGACTTACTTCATCGAAGATCGTCCTCAACGGAGCGCTCTCGTAAGTCGTAGTAAAAACTAATTTCATGAGTGCGAACGGGGACGAAGCTTTCAAGGTCGTCCCCGTTCGACACGTAGGCCAGTGGATTGGCATGGTGGTTCTGGCGCTCTTCATCGCCATGTTCGTCCATACGCTCTTTTCGAAGATCCCTTCGGGCGCTCGAGTCTGCCACAGGGTGTCTGGCCGATATGTCTGTCACGCGCAGTTCAAATGGCGCTTCGGATGGAACGTCATTTTCCACTACTTCACGAACGGGGAGATTCTCCGGGGATTGGTCGTCACCCTCGAACTCACGGCACTGGCCATGATTGCCGGCATCGTCTTGGGCATCATCGTGGCGATCATGCGACTTTCGCACAATCGGCTGATGTCAGGCGTGGCTTGGACGTACACGTGGGCCTTTCGTGGAACTCCCGTCTACGTACAGCTCCTGCTGTGGAGTTTCATCGCTTTTCTCTACCCGTCGTTCGCAATCGGGATTCCGTTCACGCATGTCTATCTATTCCATTTCAATTCGAACAACGTGTTCATTCCCTTTACCGCGGCGGTCGTCGCCCTCGGACTCAATGAAGGTGCGTACTTCTCCGAGATCGTTCGTTCGGGGATCATTGCCGTAGATGAGGGCCAATCGGAGGCGGCGATCTCTCTCGGTATGACAAGGGGCCAGACGCTTCGACTGGTCGTTCTACCACAGGCCATGCGCGTTATCATCCCCCCGACCGGCAACGAAGTCATTTCGATGCTGAAGACCACGTCGCTCGTGGTGGTCGCGGGAGTGGTCGAACTTCTCGGAGCGGTGACCAACATCTACGGTGAGACGTATCAGATCATGCCAATGCTGTTGCTCGCGAGTCTCTGGTATCTGATTGTGTCGACCGTGCTGTCGATTGGACAGTTCTATGTCGAACGCCACTTCTCCCGGGGCGCGTTGCGTACAGCGCCGCCCACGCCGATCCAGCGGATGCGCCGCGACCTACGCGGGATTGCTTCCAAGTACCGCACGAAGCGCGGCGTCCAGGTGGGAGTGGGTTCATGACCCAGGCGATGGTCGAGGCGATCGGTGTCCATAAGTCCTACGCGGGCGTCGAGGTGTTGAAGGGTGTGAATCTCACGGTCGCCAGGGGCGAAGTGACCTGTTTGATCGGTCCATCTGGTTCTGGCAAAAGCACCTTGTTGCGCTGTATCAATCACCTGGAAAAGCACGACGCCGGTGAGCTTCTCGTTGACGGCGAACTCGTGGGCTATGAACTCCGGGGTGACAAACTCTATGAACTCAACGACCGGCGGATCTGCCACGAACGTTCGCAAATTGGAATGGTCTTCCAACGATTCAATCTGTTTCAGAATCTGAACGTGCTCGAGAACATCACCGTGGGACCGATCAAGGTCAAGGACATCAACGAAGAGCAGGCAAAGAAGTTCGCCCGAGAACTGCTGGTACGTGTCGGTCTCGAAGGTAAGGAAAGGAATTATCCCACTCAGCTGTCAGGGGGACAGCAGCAAAGGGTCGCGATCGCGCGGGCACTCGCCATGGAGCCGAAGTTGATGTTGTTCGATGAACCAACTTCGGCGCTCGACCCGGAGTTGGTGGGGGAAGTACTCGACGTCATGAAAGACCTCGCGCGAAGCGGTATGACGATGATCGTGGTAACCCACGAAATGGGTTTTGCAAAAGAAGTCGCCGACACCGTGTACTTCTTGGACCAGGGTGTCATCGAAGAGTCGGGGGACCCCAAGACCGTGCTGACGTCGCCTTCGTCGCCGCGACTTCAGAGCTTTCTCTCCAAAGTGCTCTGATGGAGTGGTCCCTCGACCCGACGAACGTGGGAACCGGATTGCCGCTCGAAGGGGTGCGAGTCCTGGACCTTTCGCGGGTAGTGGCGGGACCCTTGTGCGCGATGGTCGCGGGCGATCTTGGAGCGGACGTCATCAAGGTGGAATCCCCGGGTGGCGATCCGGTTCGTTCCCTCGCGCCGCCTCGTCACGGTGATGACGCGACGTACTTCTTGGCCGTCAATCGTCATCGTCGCAACGTGGTGGCCGATCTTCGCGATCCGAAGGATTTCGAACGGGTCGCTTCCTTGGTACGTCTCGCCGACGCCGTCGTAGAGAACTATCTGCCCAGTCAGAGCGCCTCATTGGGAATCGACCGACTGCGGGCGAGCAATCCGGAGTGCGTCTGGGTGAGCATCACGCCAGCCACCACCGGCGGACCGGTCGCCGACCAGCCGTCATTCGATCTGTTGGCCCAGGCCCGCTCCGGGATCATGGGCGTGACGGGCGAACCGGACGGACCTCCCACCAAGGTTGGCGCGCCGATCGCCGATGTCGTGACGGGTCTCTATGGGACCGTCGGCCTGCTGGCGGGACTGTTCGGTCGACTTCGGGGACAGCCGGGCCGCCACTTCGAAGCGCCGCTCTTGGAATCGGCGATGAGCGCACTGGTGAACCAAGCCCAGGGTTATCTGGTGACCGGAGTGAATCCGTCTCGACTGGGTAACGATCACCCGAGTATCACGCCTTATGGGCCGGTGACGAGCGCAGACGGATTTCTACTCCTCGCGGTCGGCACCGACGCGCAGTACAAGCGATTAGTCGCTGTATTGGACGATTCGGAGTTGACGAGTCACGACGAGTGGCGAGAGAATGCGGCGCGAGTGTTGCACCGCAACGAACTCAGCGTGACATTGGATCGGATCTTCTCGACGCATTCGACCGAGCACTGGCTTGACGTTCTCGACACTTCGGGCGTTCCGCACGCGCCGATACTCGACGTCGCGGGCGCCTTCGGTCAGGCGCAGATACGCGACGGTGACTTTGTCGGTCCGATGGATACTCCCGGTGGGGAAGTGACAACGATGCGAACGCCGCTGGTAATTGACGGCGTGCGTCCAACGATTCGTCGTGGTCCGCGACGACTCGCTGAAGACTCCGACGAGATCTTCGGTGACTAACCCGTCGGCGTGAAGTTCGCGCCGTCGAAGGAATCGGTGGTGGTGAACTCCTCGACGGTACGTCGCTTCAGCTTCGTCACGAGATTCGATGGATGACCGAGCGCCACCACGGTCGCCACGATTTGGTTGTCAGGAATTTCGAGGACCGCTCGTACGCCCGACTCGTTGCGCGTGGCAATGGTCGTCATCACGCCGGCGAGCCCCCGTGCTCGAGCGGCCAAGAGAATGCTCCAGACGAACGGATAGATCGATGCGCCACCGGCGATCTGGTAGCGATCGAGGTCCCGGTCGGTCGCCGCCAACGCGTTGAGATCAGCACAGACGACCAGCATGACCGGCACTTCGTCGAGCGTCTCGGAGAAGCCGTCAGGTTTCGAGGTCGCGATCGCCGCGTCTCGTTTCGCCGCGGCGCTGGCGCGGTCCTCGTCGCTCGCCAGCGGAGAAAAGGGTACGAGTCCGGCCAGCACGTGGGCCACGTAATCGTGCCAGCCGTCGAGGTAGAGATCGCGTAAGGCTCGGCGACGTTGCGCGTCTTTCACGACGATCACGTGCCACGCTTGGCGATTGCCACCCGACGGTGCGAAGCGGGCATCGTCGAGGATCGCGTAGAGGACGTCATCCGCTACTGGCTTGTCGAGGAACTTTCGAACGGAGCCGGTCGTGCGTAGCGCGTCACTCAGTTCCATCAGGTCACTCTAGAACCGGATTTACTGGTTGGGCCCGGCGTCGCGTCGCTGGAAGAGCGCCATGGCAATCATGAGGGTAGCGACGACGTAGGCGAGCAAGATGAACGTCGCGCTCCAGGCGCCGAAAGAGTTCGACGGGGCGAACGGCGACTGCATCGACACGCCCAGTGTTGACGGTTCGAAACGCGTGAAGTCGTTCTGCCAACTCTGAGGAAAGAAGAGCCCGATGATCGGCACGATCAGCAGCAACGACACGAAGACGCTGATCGCGGCGGCGCTCTGGCGAAGGATGAGTCCGAGGGCGAAGGCGAAGATCGCCAGTAACGCTAAATACAGTCCGGCGAGTATCACCGAGCGCAGTACCGTGCCACTATCGATTGACGCGGTCGGCACGACACCGAGGTAGATCCGTTGACCGATCAGGAACGCGGCGAAACAGACGAACTCACCGAGGATGAGCGTCGTGATCAAGAGCACGATGCACTTGGCGGCAATCAATCGGAAACGATTGGGGACCGCGGTCAGGGTCGTGCGAATCGAACCCGACGTGTATTCATTCGTGATGAAGAGCGTGCCGATCACGCCCACCGCGAACTGGGCGAAGAGACTGCCACGAAGACTGCTCGAGACCGGGTCAAACGTCGCGACGCGAATGGCGCTCAATTGGCTCCAGTGGGTCCGAATGAGGGTGGTGATGAGGACACCGAGGCCGATCGTGAGCAGCACGGTCACGGCGACGCCCATAATCGACGAACGGACGGTTCGGAACTTGATCCACTCGGACTTCGTCGTGGCCATGAGTGTTGATTCATTGGCCACGGGCTGGATCCGTCTTCTTGGAGCCGTATTCGACGGCGTCGGCGGTGAGGTCCATGAACACCTCTTCGAGAGACGCACGTTGGGGAGTTAATTCAAAGATTGCGATTCCGGCGTCGAAAGCCAATCGACCGACCTCATCCGACGTCAGGCCCGAGATGGTGATGCCCTCATCATTGGCATCGTGGACGACTCCGTGATGCGAGGTCACGAGGGCACTGAGTTTGTCGAGGTCTGACGCGCGCGCCAGTACGGTACCGCCGACATTCTTAGTGAGGTCGTTGACCGAGCCGGACGTGATGAAACGGCCGCGACCGATCACGATGATCTCGTCGACGCTGACGGCCATTTCGCTCATGAGGTGTGAACTGACGAAGACCGTTCGTCCTTCATTGGCGAGCGCCCGAAAGAACTCGCGTATCCACTTGATCCCTTCGGGGTCGAGCCCGTTCACCGGCTCGTCGAAGAGCAAGACACCGGGATCGCCCAACAGAGCTCCGGCAATGCCCAAGCGCTGACTCATGCCCAAGGAGTACGTCCCGACCTTCTTATTGGCGACGGCGGCGATACCTACGAAATCCAGCACCTCGTCGACTCGCGATCTCCGGATTTGATTCGACGCGGCTAGTGCCCGCAGGTGATTTCTGGCGGTACGTCCAGGGTGTACGGCCTTGGCGTCGAGCAACGCGCCGACTTCGCGAACGGGATCCTTCAATTCGGCGTAGCGATGGCCGTTGACTATCGCTCGGCCTCCGGTCGGGTGATCGAGACCGAGGATGATTCGCATTGTCGTGGACTTGCCGGAGCCGTTTGGTCCGAGAAAGCCCGTTACCACGCCGGGTTTGACTTCGAAGTCCAGATCATCGAGCGCGAGTGTGTCGCCGTACCTCTTCGTGAGATGGTCGATTTTGATCATGGGGTACCTTGTGAAACTCTACTTTTGCCCTTCGGCGTGAATCGAGGCCGGTACTAAGAAGCGCCTAAGAGTACGGTCAGTCCGATCGTCGCCGATGGGCTTGGCAGTATTCGCACGTGCCGGTCACGGCCACGTGGTGGCGGTCCAACATGAAACCGAACGTGCGTTGGAGGTCCTTGCTCAACGCGTCAAAGTGCGCCGCCGGAATCTCGAAGGTCGCGCCGCAGGTGTCACACGTGAGGTGTCCGTGCACGGCCCCGGCGAGATGGAACACCGCGGCGTGTTGGTCGAGATGGGAGTGCACGACGATCTGCAAATCCTGGAACTCTTCGAGGATCCGGTAGACGGTCGACGGACTGACGTCAGGTTGACGGGCTTGCACTTCCTGGGTGATCTCTTCAGCGGTGAGATGACCGCGAGCGGCGACCAGGACGTCGGCGACCGTACGCTTGGCGACGGTAACCCGCTTGGCGGCCCCACGAATCGCCGAAAGTATCTCGTCGACTTCGGGACTGGCATCAGTCATGGAAAAACACTAGGTCGGTCGGGCTGACTGGATGACGCTCAAGGCATCGATCACACGCTGCGCCTCTTCAACCATTGAACGCACGATGTCACCGGCTGGAACGATCGACGTGATGGCCCCGACGGCCTGTCCCGCCGGGTATCCCTCGCGACGCGGGTCGACGCCGGTCGTGTGTTCGTCACCGCCGAGGTGGAAAGTCCCGTCGTTGAAGGCCACCGTCAATTGGTCCGGGAATTTCTTCAATAACGACGGATCGGCGTCGTAGCGATCGGTCGTCTCGTTTCTGAGCACCCTCATGGTCTTGCCACTGAACGCGCGCGAGATTACGGTGCCGTCTTCGCGCGTCGCGAGCATCGTTTCGCGATATCCGGGGATGGCGCGTGCCTCCAGCGTCGCAATGAATCGAGTGCCGATCCACACTCCGGCGGCGCCCAGTGACAAAGCGGCGGCGAGACCGCGACCGTCGAATATTCCTCCGGCGGCAACGACAGGGATCGCGCCGTCCATGGCGTCGACGATCAACGGCACAAGCGGCATCGTCGCGACGGTACCGGTGTGACCGCCGGCCTCGGTTCCTTGGGCCACAACGAGGTCACACCCAGCGTCCAACGCTCGTTTGGCGTGTTCGACCTTGCCGCACATCGAGATCACGAGCACGTCGTGCTCGTGACAGAGGTCGATGAGGTGCGAAGGGACGCCGAGTCCGGCTACGAACGTGCTCGCGCCGCCCTCGATCAACAGTTCCACGTTGTGTTTCAGAGTTTCGGGGAATGCGGTCAACAAGTCAACGCCGAAGGGCTTGGAGGTGAGTTCCTTGGTGGCCGCGATCTCGTGTGAGAGACGTTCGCTCGACATAGTGGAGGCCCCGAGACATCCGTAGCCACCGGCGTTGGAGACCGCCGCGACCAGCGCGCTGTAGGCGACACCACCCATACCCGCGAGCATCACCGGGTGTTCGATGTGCAACATCTCGGTGAGTCTGGTTTTCATTGGTCTCCTCTTGGCCCAAACTAGGGCGCAATCAAACTGGTCAGCGCAACAATCAAAGCTAATAAACAGAGAATGACGTCGAATGGCATAGTCACAAGGGAGACTGATAAATTTGTTGTATGCCGAAAGCAACTTATCAAGCACCACGTGAGGGGGTGGCGCTCTCGCCTAACGAACTTCGTCGAGTGGCGTCGAGTTTGACCGTTCTTTCGCGCGCGTTCACGCTCGCGCGTTCGCACGAGCAACTGTTGAAGGAAGCGGGCGTACGACTTGACCGCGCTGGATCCGCGCTGCTCTTGAAACTGCGTTCGCATGGCGAGTCGGCCCGCGTGAGTGATCTCGCTGACCTTCTCGGGATCGACACGCCTGCGGTTACTCGTAAGGTTCAACAGCTCGAACGGCTCGGTTATGTCGCCATCGGGCCAGACGCCCAGGACAAGCGTGCCAAGCGCATCACCTTAACGAGGTCCGGAGTGAAGACGATTGAGCGAATCATGCTCGCCATCAACCATCGACTGACGCGCCTCTTTGAAGGTTGGACCAAAGAAGAAGTGATCATTTTCTCATCATCACTCGAGAAGTTCGCTCGCGCCTTAACAGGCGAGATGGAGAGTGATCGTGACTGATGACCTTGACAGTGTCGTCATGGCCGCACCCGAGGAACACGAGTTCACGAAGGAAGAACATCGTCGAATTTTGGTGATCCTCTCCGCCTTGATGCTTGGAATGTTCCTGGCCGCATTGGACCAGACGATTGTGGCGACCGCCCTTCCGACGATCGCCGGTGACCTACACGGTCTCAACCATCTGTCGTGGGTCGTTACCGCCTACTTGATCACGTCGACGATCACCCTGCCGCTATGGGGCAAGTTCGGTGATCTCTACGGGCGCAAGAAATTCTTTCAGATCGCGATCGTCATCTTCTTGGCCGGTTCGATACTTTCGGGCCTCTCACAAAACATGCTCGAACTCATCGTGTGCCGCGCTATCCAGGGCGCTGGCGCCGGTGGTTTGATGGTGGGTTCGCAGGCAATCATCGGCGACGTCATCCCTCCCCGTCAACGTGGTCGCTACATGGGGTACTTCGGCGCCGTTTTTGGTCTCTCGAGCATTCTCGGCCCACTTGCCGGCGGATTCTTCACTCAGCACATTTCCTGGCGTTGGATCTTCTACATCAACGTGCCAATCGGTGTCGTGGCCCTCTTCATCATTGCGGCTGTGCTGCACATTCCCATGCACAAGGTCCATCACAAGATCGACTGGTGGGGCACATCGTTGCTCTCAGCGGGCGTCGTCGGTTGGATTCTGGTCACAACGCTGGGCGGTACGAAAGGCTGGGCCTGGAGTTCTCCGGCAATCCTCGTAATGGGAATCGCCAGCACGGCATTGCTAATCATCTTTTGCTTCGTTGAGGCGAATGTTGCTGAACCCATCATCCCACCTGGACTCTTTCGCAACCGCACGTTCTCTGCGGCCTCGGCGGTCAGCTTCGCCATTGGTTTTACGATGTTCGGTTCGATTGTCTTTCTGCCGCTCTACCTGCAGATTGTGCACGGCGCCACTCCGACGTCGTCGGGCCTCGAGCTTCTGCCGATGGTGGGCGGCATGCTCATCACCTTTATTGTCAGCGGGCGACTTGTCTCGCGCACGGGTCGATACAAGATTTTCCCAATAATGGGCCTCGCGGTCACGACCGTCGGCCTCGTTTTCCTAGCGCAACTCGGCCCACGCACCTCCTACAGCTTCGCGGCGATCGACATGTTCGTAGTCGGCCTCGGGCTTGGTCTGGTAATGCAGGTTCTCGTCGTTGCCGTTCAGAACTCAGTACCGCACTCCCAACTCGGTACCGCGACCGCCACCGCGACGTTCTTTCGAACCATCGGTGGCGCGTTCGGCGTGGCAATCCTGGGCGCCTTTCTCAACAGCCAGTTACTGAGTCACCTTCGTGCAACGGCGTCGCCCGCCTTCATGAAGTTAATTGGTGGCGCAGATATTTCGGAGAATCCGGCCCAGATTGCCAAATTGCCACCGGCTGCACGAGAACTCGTCATCAATGCGTTCAGCCATTCATTACAGACCGTGTTTATCGTCTCGATCCCGTTGGTCGTCGCGGCCTTCATCACCGCATTCTTCATGAAGGAAATTCCTCTGCGTCAACAAGTTCACATTTCCGTGGAGGACACCGTGCCGAGCGAACTGCCCGGGTTCTAGACTTTCCAGTCCTATTAGTACTCACCAGTCAGTGGCTCGGTGGAAAGCCTCTCTCAACTAACAGAGACTTTCCAGTCCTATTAGTCGTCCTCGATCATTGAGAGTACGTTCGCCCTGCATCGTCAGCACGGACGGCGTCCTCCCCATGATCCATTACCCGACCCTGCACGAGGTCAAGCTTCGCGCGAGCCTGGGTCCAATCGCTGACGAAATTCCCATGTCAAACGCTGACCTCCAGCTCTGACCGTCTCCAAGCATTCGTCGAAATCGGCGTCGTTTCCGTAATACGGATCGAACAGGTCGAGGTCTCGTCCCGGTTCGATGAGGTTGCGCATCAAGACCACTTCGGTGTCGTCGTTGGCAAGACGTTTTCTTACTTCGTGAACGTGCTCACGAGTCATACCGATAACGATGTCCTGGTTGTTCAGGTACGTCCGGTCCGCGAAGGCCGCGAGCGATCCGGCACCCCTAAAGCCAGCCCGATTGAGGGCGCTGCGCGCACGCTGATCCATCGCGCTTCCCACGTGCCAGTTGGCGGTGCCGGCGCTGGTCACGTCGACTCGACCGCGCAGCGTTGACTCGCCGTCGATGAGATGTTGGAGGACGACCTCAGCCATCGGCGAGCGACAGATGTTCCCGGTGCAGATCATGGCCACTCGCAGGCGTGTCTCGGACACCGAACTCCTTTGTACGGACCTGATTTTATCGTCCTAAGGAACCGATAAGTGATGTGCCGGGCCCGATGTCGAGTAACTACTATGGGTTCAGGTTCACACGGAAGGAGGCGCGGTGCCACTCTCAGAGCACGAACAGCGAATCCTGGCCGAACTTGAGGAATCGCTTTCGAAGCAAGATCCACGTTTCGCGAAGAACGTTCGAGAGACCAATGTGTACTCGCACGGTGGACGACGCGTTCGTTGGGGTATCGCCGGATTCGTCGCGGGCCTCGTGATCCTTATCCTCTGTTTCTCCAGTTCGGTCCTTTTGGGACTCGTTGGCGTGGCACTCATGTTTATTTCCGCAGTAGTAATCGAGCGAAATGCTCGTCTTATGGGACGTGCATCGTGGCAGGACATCACTCGTCCGAGCCGTGGTGACGATACCCGCGCGAACTACGGTCCTCGGACCAGTTCGCTTCGCGACTGGTTGTCGCGTCAGCGCCGCACTCGAGAATGACCCCCGTCGGGGTAGCGCGTAACGCGCCCCCGTGCCTGGCTCTCGACATTGGCGCGACCAAGGTCGAGGCCGCGCTGATTGACGGCGAGGGGACGCTGCGTGCGCGCTCGCGAATCAACGACGCCGACCACCACGACGATTTGATCACTGCCATAATTGACCTTTCGCGCCGAGTCGTGGAAGAAGGTCTGGTAGAGGTCGTGGGCGTCGGATGCCCCGGTCCGATGACTCGCGGGGGAGAGGAAGTCTCACCGCTCAACATCCCGCAATGGCGCGCGTTCCCATTACGAAGCACGTTGCGCGACGCCCTCGGTCGTGACGTCTACGTTGACGGCGACGCCCGCGCGCTCGCATTAGCCGAAGGCGCGTTCGGTGCCGCACGCAACGTTTCTTCGTACCTCTCAATGGTGGTCTCGACTGGCGTTGGCGGTGGTCTGGTCATCGACGGTGAGTTGCTCGACGGCGAATCAGGCAACGCCGGTCACATTGGACACCTCAACGTCGTGCCGAACGGCAACCTCTGTTCGTGCGGTGCGTTCGGCTGTCTCGAAGCCGAAGCGTCCGGCTGGGCGATCGAAGCGATGACCGGACGCAGTCCCGCTGAGGCGGACGCCGCGACGCGAGTGCGAACGGCTGACCTCGTCGGACGGGCGGTGGGTTCACTCGCATCGGTCCTGGATTTCAACCACTGCTACATCGCTGGTTCGGTCGCGCTCGGCTTCGGTGACGAGTTCTTCGACGTCGCGAACAAATCGGCACGAGCGATGGCGCGCTTGCCCTATTCCGAACACCTCGAGATCGCGAGGTCTGGACTCGGAGCTGACGGACCACTACTAGGCGCGGCGCTCGTCGCGTGGAGAGCTCGATCATGAAGGGTCTGCTCGCTCCTGGTCTCGGTCGTCACCTCACGCGACGTCCCGCTGACGCGGTGGTGCTGGTGCGCGCCGGGTGGCGACTTCGTCGTGAGGGTTGGTTGCATCGCTGGCCATTCCTACCGCTGCCCGACGAGAAGTATTGGCACTTTCGGATGGTGACCGTCAATGGTCCTGCCGATGACGCATTGAGCCCGAACTCGGTCGTGGATGCCGCGAAGTGGGCCGTGGCCCAACCAGTGGGACGGCGCTCGTGAGTCGGGTCCTTCTCTTGAACGCCACCTTCGAACCCTTGCAGCTGGTGAGCGAACGACGCGCCGTCGTGTTGATGCTGGCCGGTCGCGCTGAGCCGATCGCCACCCCGGAATATCCCAACGTTTGTCGGTCGGCTTCGCTCGTGGTACAGATTCCGGCGATCGTTCGACTCCACGACATGGTGAAGTTGCCTTCCCGGGTGCGTACACCTCCGTTGACACGACGTTCTCTCTTGCTTCGTGACAGTTACCGATGCGCGTACTGCCTTGAGCATGCCGACACCATCGATCACGTCGTTCCGCGTAGTCGAGGCGGTCGACATGAATGGACCAACGTGGTCGCAGCCTGTCGACGTCACAACATGCAAAAGGGAGACCGGCTACTCGAAGAGATCGGATGGCGCATGCACTTCGAACCTCGAGTACCCGACGGGCCGTGGTGGCGTTGGCGTCACCTGCCCGATCCTGATCCGTTGTGGGCGCCGTATCTGCCACGGGCTTCGTGAACGAACCGCTGGCCGAGCTCTACGACTACGACCTACTTCGCGCCGAGCGTGACGCGGTCATGTTTGTCGTGCGCACCGACCGGCCAACGCTGGTGCTCGGCAGCGCGCAGTCGATCGAACTTCTTGATTCAGATGGTCTCGGCGACATCGCGCTGCGACGACGACGAGGCGGTGGTGGTCTGGTGCTTTTGCAGCCTGACGACCTGTGGATCGATTGGTGGATTCCGGCCGGCGACGATCGCTGGCGTAGTGACGTGCACGCCAGTTCTCGAATGGCGGGGCTGTGGTGGGCCGAGGCCCTCGCGGACTTCGTCGAGGGCCTCATCACGGTGCACGACGGCCCACTCGAGGGCGACCCGGCCTTTCGTTTGGTGTGTTTCGCGGGTCGCGGACCGGGCGAAGTCTTCGTGGACGGGAGAAAAGCGGTCGGCGTGACCCAATGGCGGGTTCGAGAAGGTATCTTCGTGTCGACCGTCATGCCCGCTCACGCCTCGCATGAGGTGCTGACGTTTCTCAAGGAACAGCCCGAAGGACTTGATCAAGCCCTCGATCACCAAGTACTCTCCTCGCTCAGCGACGCAGAACCAGAAGTCTTGGTCGCCGCTCTTCGACGAATCAGCGGTCCCTGGGTGAACCGCACCCTCTCACTACACGCCTGACACAACCTCCCACGCGCCACCGTCTCGGAGCTCGTCACGTCACGGGCACGAAATTTGACCGCAAATTGATTTGATTTGCATTCAAGTGGGGATAGGTGGTGTAATGTGTCACCAAATGGGGGAGAGTGGTGTACTCGTGGGAGGATCGTGATGCTCGGATTTGTCGGCCAGTACCAGCACTCGCTGGACGCCAAGGGTCGACTCATCCTGCCGGCGAAGTTTCGCGCCGAGTTCGAACGCGGAGGTCATCTCAGTCCCAATACCGAAGGGTGTATCGCCCTGTGGACCCCGGGCGAGTTCGCCCGTCAAACCGAAGAGCGTCTAGAACAGAGTCGTACCGGTGGATCGACCGAGCGCCAGCAAGTGCGCTATTGGGCAGCCAACTCCTCGGACGTTGAATTCGACAAGCAGGGTCGATTCGCCTTGCCTTCGGCGATTCGTGAGTATGGACAGTTGAGTGGCGACGTCTTGATCGTGGGGACTCTCGATCACATCGAGCTCTGGAATCCGTCGACCTACGCCGAGAAAGTCAATTCGGCCGAGGAGCTTTTTAAGCAGGGCAGTGACTAATGAATGGAGTGCAACAGAAGTATCGGCCGCGGACCATGCGCAGCCTGGCAATCGTCAAGACGGGTAGAGAATCCTCCTCCGCCTGCTCGCCCATCTTGACGATTGAAAGGCTGCAGATGGCCCAGGACACATTTCACGTACCGGTGCTCGAAAGTGAGATCGTTGAGCTCTTCACCAGCCAACCGGCCGGCGTGATCATCGACGCCACATTGGGTGGCGGCGGCCACGCGTCCGCACTACTCACCGGTGCGCCACAACTTCGCATTCTTGGCATCGACCGGGATCCCGATGCCCGAGCCGCCTCCGCGGAGCGACTCGCCGAGTTCGGGGGTCGCGTCCGCATCGCAGACGCGACCTTCGGCCAATTGCGCGACACGATGGTGCGCAATGCCGACTTCATCGGAGACGACTCAATCGTCGGTGTTCTGATGGACCTCGGTGTTTCGTCGCACCAGCTCGACGACGCGAGCCGAGGATTTTCGTTCCGCGCAGACGCTCCACTCGATATGCGAATGGACCCCACCCGCGGCGAGACCGCGGCACAGTTCCTCAGCCATGTCGATCAGCACCAATTTGTACGGCTTCTTCGCGATAATGGTGAGGGTCGATTCGCCGGTTCCATCGCCAAGTCCGTACTTGAGCGCCAGCCCCAGACGACGGGCGAATTGACCGAGGCGGTCGAGCGCGCAGTTCCGATGGCCGCTCGCCGTCGCGGTCACGTCGCGACTCGAGTCTTCCAGGCGCTACGTATCGCCGTGAACTCTGAAGTGGACGAACTGGCGAGTGGACTCGATGCCGCGCTCGATGTATTGGCGCCCGGCGGCCTCGTGGCCGTCATCTCCTATCACTCGGGCGAGGACCGCGTCGTCAAGTCGGTCCTTCACGAAGCGTCCACGGGCGGTTGCCACTGCCCGCCCGAACTGGGATGCGTCTGCGGTGCCATCCCGCGAGTGGCCGTGTTCAAGGCCAGTGCCCGCCTCGCTAGCCCACATGAAATCGACCAAAATCCGCGAGCAAGGTCAGCTCGACTGCGGGTCGCTCGGAAACTTCCGTGAGCGTCATCAGCTTTCCTCGTCGGGTCGACACGCAACGTCCGCGACCGGATGTTCGTCCTCGCACGCGCCCAACGGCCCGGCCCGATGTTCGTCGTCGTCCGACTCACGAAGCCGTGGCTCCGCGTCGTCGAGCCATAACTGGGACCTGGCGTCGCGCGTCGTCACTGAGAAGGTCGTGCATCGTCGTGATCATCGCTCTCGCGCTCTCGATGGCCGGTTCCATGGTGGTCGCCAATCGACAAGTACAACTCCACTCACTTCAGAGCCAGTTGTTACAGGCTCAGTCGACCTACGCCGAGCAAGTCGGGTCGAATACGAACCTCGCCGCACCCAGCCTCATAGCGACCAAGGCCGGCGCCTTACACTTGGTCTATCCCGTCTCGGTGACGCAAGTCCCGTCCACGTCACTTGATGAGCCACTGCGGCTACCGAAGTTCCTGGGTTATGCACCGGCTACATCAAGGACGATTCGGTGAGCACCCATTATTCACCTACTCACACGCGCACCCAAGTCCTCCATCACCCGGCGCGCAAACGCGTCAGCGGACCGCGACGTCTCGTTTTGCTCCGCTCCCTGCTCGCGTTGGCCTTCGTTGCCCTAGGGGTCCGACTTTTCTTTCTCCAGGTCGTCGACCACGCGCATTACGCGAAGCTCTCGGTGGCCCAGGTTCGGGTCAATCTGACGACGACGGCGCTACGCGCGGGCATCTACGACCGACACGGACAGATCCTCGCCGTCTCGCGCCCTACGTCATTGGTCATCGCCGACGACATGCAGATCAGCCATCCGCTTCGCGAAGCACAGGCGATGTCGCCGATCATTCAAATGCCGGTCGGTCGACTCGAGGCATTCCTCTCCAAATCAAAAGACGGCTACGTCATCTTGGACAACAAGTTGAACCTGAACGCCGGGCGTCGTCTCTCCGCCCTTGGCTTCCCCGGGATCGTGGTGCAGGACTCGTCGGTGCGCACCTATCCCAACGGCCCGGTCGCGACCTCGGTGCTCGGGGGCACGAACGGCGCTGGCGTCGGTTCGGCCGGTCTCGAATACCAGTATCAGAACCTGCTGGCCGGACGAACGGGCGTCACTCGCGAATTCGTCTCCTCCTCGGGTGTGAATCTGCCGAGTTCTCTCAGCAAGGTGATTCGCAAACCCCAACAGGGCGTCGGACTCGAGTTGACGTTGGACACGTCGTTACAGTTCGTCGCTGAACGCGACCTCGCTCGACAGCTGGCCGCGACCGACGCGGTGTCGGGCGTCGCCGTGGTGTTGGACGTGAAGACCGGCGAGATCCTCGCCGACGCGTCACTCGCCAATACGAAGTCCCATCCTGGAGTCCTCGGGACCGACTCGGTGTGGGGACAAAGCGTGGGCGTGCCCGGTATCGAACAGACCGTGAACAACCTGGCGTTCACCCAGACCTACGAGCCCGGTTCGGTATTCAAGATCGTGACATTTTCAGCGGCGTTGCAGGCCGGACTTATCACGCCATCATCGGTGATCACCGTGCCACCATCGGTGGTCGTCGGCGGAAGATACTTCCACGACGCCGAGAACCATCCCCTCGAGCACCTCACCGCGACCGAGGTCCTCGCGCAGTCGTCCAACATCGGAACCTACGAGATCGGGACGCGGGTCGGCGAGAATGGCCTCTTGGCCCAGGTCGAGCGGCTCGGCTTCGGTCAGCCGACAGGCGCCGACTTCCCGGGTCAGTCGCCCGGACTACTTGTCAGCGCTGCGAACTGGTACGCCAGTGACCAAGTGGCCCTGCCCATCGGCCAGGTCGACGCCGTCCCAGCGATCCAGGTGCTCGACGCCTTCAACGCCATCGCCAACGGAGGTGTCTTCGTCGAACCCAAGCTGGTACGTGGTTACGTCTACGCCAACGGCACGGTGAAGGCCACGCCTCCGAGCGCCGAACGTGAGGCGATGTCTCCGAGCGTGTCGGCCACGATGATCAAGATGCTCGAGCAGGTCGTGCTCGCGGGAACGGGCACCAACGCCATCATCCCGGGATACAGCGTCGCGGGAAAGACCGGGACCGCGACCATGCCGTATCCGGGCAAAGACCAACTGTTGACCGGCGATTACAACGCCAGCTTCGTGGGATTTGCGCCTGCGAACAACCCGGTACTGTCAATGATCGTGGTGGTGGAGCGTCCCGAAACGACGATTTTCGGTGGCGCGGTGGCGGCGCCGATCTTCCAAGAGGTCATGTCCTACGCCTTGCACCACTACAACATCCCGTCAAACGGCACGTACCAGAAGCCACTCAAGGGCACCGGCGCGTCGATCTCATCGGACGTGACGTGATGCAGCTGGGCGACATCTTGGACGACTTCACCCTCGATGTGGCGACCGGGGGATTGGAGATCACCCACGTGGACATCGATTCGCGCGACTGCATCCCCGGTTCGCTCTTCTTCGCCATGCCCGGCACTTCGACCAACGGCGCCAAGTTTGCCGCGGACGCGGTGCAACGCGGAGCGCTCTGCGTGGTGGCCAGTGCTCCGATCGACGTATCGGCACCGGTGGTGGTCGTACCTTCGACGCTGTTGAACGCGCTGTGCGCGCACGCCAGCGCCGCCGTCGTGGGTCACCCCGAGACCAAGACCCGGCTGGTCGCGGTGACGGGCACGAACGGAAAGACCAGCGTGACGTCGATCGTCGGTGAACTGGCGCGCGCCCTGTCATGGAACGGCGCGAACATCGGCACGCTGACCAACGAGCGAACGACGCCGGCGCCGCCCGAACTCTTCCGGACTCTTGCCTCACTCGTCGAAGGTTTCGACCCCTCCGTCCAGGATTCAGTGGTGGCCATGGAGGTGTCGAGCCACGCGATGAGTCAGCACCGCGTCGACGGACTGGAGTTCACGGTCGCCGCGTTCACCAACCTCAGTCACGAGCACCTCGACTACCACGGTTCGATGGAGGAGTACTTCGTCGTGAAGTCGCGTCTGTTCAGCCCCGAGCATTGCCACCGCGCCGTCATATGGGACGACGACTCCTACGGCGAACGACTCGCCGAATCGACGGCGCTACCCGTGACGCGGGTGTCGCGCCGCGATGCGAGCGACGTCGTGACCTCACTCACGGGTACGACGTTCTTCTGGCGCCAACACCTCGTCAATTCCGCACTGCTCGGTGACTACAACGTCGATAACGCGCTGATCGCCATGACGATTATGAGCGTGCTCGGCGCTGACGACGCAGCTGTCGCGGCCGCGATGGGCGAGGTCGTCCCCGTCGCCGGTCGCTTCGACGTGGTTCGCGGATCGCACGTCACCGTGATCGTGGACTATGCGCATACGCCCGAGGGCCTACGCCGACTCTTGGAAGACGTGCGCTTGCTCACCCCCGGAGGCCGCGTGATCACCGTATTCGGTTGCGGGGGCGACCGCGACCGAGCGAAGCGCCCCGAGATGGGTCTCGTGGCGTCGACATATTCCGACGTGACGATCGTCACCTCGGACAATCCCCGTTCGGAGTCGCCCGAGTCGATAATCGACGCCATCATGTCTGGCGTGGTGAGCGGCGCGAACGTGGTGCGCGACGTCGATCGCCGAAGCGCGATAGCGCGTGCACTCAAAGTGGCCACGCCGGGTGACGTCATCGTGGTGGCCGGCAAGGGACACGAGACGACCCAGACCATTGGCGATCTCGTCGTACCCTTCGATGACCGCGTGGTCGCCCGAGAGTTGATGGGGTGAGATCCTCGTGTTGAGTCTGATGGAAGCCGGCGGCGTGGCGTTTCTCGTCTCGCTGTTCGCGACGCCCCTTTGGATCAAATTCCTCACCCGCCGCTCACTTGGACAAAGGATCCACGAAGACTTGCCGTCATCGCATCACGCCAAAGCTGGGACGCCGACGATGGGCGGGGTCATCATTGTCGTCTCGGCGGTCCTGGGTTACCTCATGGGTCACCTCGGAACGTCGATCGTCGTCACGCGAAGCGGGCTATTGGTCGTGGGGGTGATCGTGGCGTCGGGTTTCCTGGGATTCCTCGACGACTACATCGGTATTCGCAATGCTCGAAATCTGGGGCTCAACAAACGATGGAAGCTCATCGGTCAATTACTCATCGCCGTGGTATTCGCGGTGTTGGCAATTGATTGGGTCCACACGTCGACGAACCTGTCGTTCACTCGCTTCTCACTGCCCGGATGGAATCTGACGTCGATTGGATGGATCCTGCTCGCGTTGTTGGTGATCATCGCGAGTTCGAATGCGGTCAACTTGACCGACGGCCTCGACGGATTGGCGGCGGGATCGGGAACCTTCTGCTTCGGTGTCTTGGCGATCATCGGTTATTGGCAGTTCCGCCATTTTTCGATCTACCACTTGCACGCCGCCTTGGACCTGGGTCTCGTGGCCGTCGGGCTCGTCGGAGGATGTCTTGGTTTCCTCTGGTGGAACGCCGCGCCGGCGCGCATCATCATGGGTGATACCGGCTCACTAGCGGTCGGCACCGGTCTCGGCGCGCTCTGTCTCTTAATGAACTTGGACTTGTTGCTTCCGGTGATCGGCGGTCTCTTCGTTGCCGAAACGGCGTCGGTGATCATGCAGGTCGTGAGTTTTCGTCTCTTCGGACGGCGGATATTTCGCTTGGCGCCCTTCCACCACCACTTCGAGATGCTCGATTGGCCCGAGTTCACGATCATCGTGCGTCTGTGGATCCTGGCTGGTCTCTTAGCGGCTCTTGGTCTCGGTATCTTCTACGGCGATTTCTTGAAGATCGCCAAGGTGGTGTGATCGTGGCGATACGACAAAAGGACCTGCGAAGCGATACCCGCACCCGGCGCGTCGTCCCTGAAGCGCGCACGAAACCACGAGGTCTGTTCCAGCCGATGCCCCAAGGCGTCGCGAGCGGCCGGGTGTTGTTGCTGATCACGGCGCTACTGGTCACCTTCGGCACGATTGCCGTGGCCTCGGCGAGCGAAGGTCAGGCGACGGCCAACGGCGGATCGACCTGGTCGATCATGATCCACGACCTCGTCTATCTTGGTTTCGGGATCTTCGCGCTCTATATGGCGTCGCGCGTGCGCCTCGATCGACTGGTGCGTTGCGCTCCGATGTTGATCACGTGCGGACTTGGGCTCTTGCTCGCGGTTCGTGCCATCGGCGTGACGAGTAACGGGGGCACCCGTTGGCTCAACCTGCACGTCATCTACCTCCAGCCGTCGGAGCTCTTCAAGCTCTTCACAGCGCTCTTCGTCGCGTGGTTGGTCCAACACCACCACGATGAACTAGGTCACTGGCGACAGCTCGCGCTCTGGTCGGTGCCGGTCACCTTCGGCTGCGCCCTCATTGTCATCGAGCCCGATATCGGCACTGCGTCGGTCGTCGCGGTGATCGCATTCGCCATGCTCGCGGTCGGCGGACTCTCGAGAAAGATGTTGGGTCGCATCGGCTTCTTGGGAGTCCTCGCCTTCGGGGCCTACCTGGCGTACAAACCGTATTCGTTCAGGCGTTTCTTCTCCTTCTTGCACCCGAACACCCAACTGCTCGGCAGCGGCTACCAACTCTTCCAAAGTCGCATCGGCTTGGGTGCCGGCGGAGTCGGGGGGCTGGGTCTCGGTCACAGTCGCGAAAAGTGGGGACTCCTGCCGAATCCGCACACTGACTTCATCTTCACCGTCATTGGTGAGGAGATGGGGTTCATCGGCACCATGGTGGTCATTGCGTTGTTCGTGGCGTTTCTTTTCGCCGCGGTCCGTATCGCACAGCAGTGCACGAACTCCGTCTACCGACTCGTCGCCGTGGGTATCACGACGTGGATCGCCGTCGAGGCTCTTATCAACATCGCGTCGGTCGTCGGATGGTGGGCCGTCACCGGAATCCCGCTGCCCTTCTTCTCCTACGGCGGCACCGCGTTGATCACCGAATTGGCCGCGGTGGGACTGCTCTACAACATCGCGCATGACCGCAGCCACAGCGGTGACGTGACGATCCGCGAACACCGAATCACGAGTTTTCGAGAGACCATCGAACGAAAGACGGCTCCGCGCTCACGCTCCATGAACGATCCGCGCCGGACCCGCTAATGCGCGGTCCCATCGTCATCACCGGGGGTGGGACCGGAGGACACATATATCCGATGGTGGCCGTGGCCGACCAACTGCGCGCTCTGGGCATCGACGCGAAGGACCTTCGGTTCGTCGGCAGCCGACGGGGTCAAGAGTCCGCGCTGCTCGCGACCAGCGACGTCGCGCTCACCTTGTTACCGGGGCGAGGACTTCGGCGCTCATTCGCCCCCGAAGCCCTGATCCAGAACATCGGTGCCGCCATTTCGCTGGTGGCCGCGGTGGCAATCGCCGTCACCCAGGTGCGCCGGTGGCGACCGTCGGTCGTGGTCTCCTTCGGCGGCTACGCCTCGTTCGCGACGACCTTGGCGGCGGCGCTGTGGCGTCGACCCCTCGTACTGGTCGAACTCGACGCCGAACCTGGTGCCGCCCAACGACTGTTCACGCGAATAGCCCGGGCCCGCTGTTGCGCCTTTCCTACGAGCGACCCCAAGGCGATCGTCACCGGGACGCCCCTTCGCGAAAGTATCGTCACCGTCGATCGATCGCCCGATTCGATTGCGGCGACCCGCCGCCGGGTCGATCCACCCATCGACGAAGGGCGAATTGTCGTCGTGGTGATGACGGGCTCACTCGGATCGTCGAGCGTCAATCGCGCGGTGAGTGAACTGGCCAAGCGGTGGTCGCATCGACACGACCGCACGATATTTCACGTCGCCGGGCGTCGCGACGTCGCGCTGGTGCGAAGCCAGGCGCCGGTCACTGACGGACTGGACTACCGCATCCTCGAATTCGGTGACATGGTCGAACTCTGGTCGCTGTGCGATGCGGCGGTGTGTCGCGCCGGTGCATCGACGGTGGCTGAGTTGACGACGTTGAAGATACCTTCCGTGCTCGTGCCGCTGCCCTACATGGGGGAACACCAAATGAAGAACGCCCTCGCCGTGGTCGGGGCCGGAGGTGCTCGCTTGGTACTCGACTCCGAGTGCACCGGCGCCAAGCTCGATGACGTGCTGGAGTCGATGACCGAAGGCGGCGTGCTCCAGTCGATGAGCGAGGCCGCGGGCACATTGGGCCGTCGCGACGCCGCGGCGGCGATAGCGCGTATCGTGGCGCACGCGGGTGGCTGGTGGTGAAGGTCTTCGACCAAGACGTCCGGGTCCACATCGTGGGCGTGGGAGGCGCCGGTATGAGCGGACTCGCTCGATTACTCGTCGAATCCGGTGCGACCGTGAGTGGCAGCGATCTCGCGGACTCGTCGCTCATCGAAGCGTTGCGCACGATCGGCGTGTCGATTTCGATCGGCCACGAAGCCACCCACGTCGATCGGGCGGACGTGGTTCTCTGGTCGCCCGCCGTCTCGAATGAGAACGTGGAATTGGTCGCGGCGCGCGATAATGGAGCGGTGGCGCTCTCGCGGGCCGAGGTTCTGGCCGAGTTGGCCCAGGTTCGACCAGTCATTGGCTTGACCGGGACCCACGGTAAGACGACGGCTACTTCGATGATGGTCCACGTGCTGGCCGCCGACCAACGTGATGCCGGTCGACTGCTCGGCGCTGACGTGCTCGGAGTCGGCGCCAACGGCCATTGGGGCAGCGGCGAAATCGTGCTCGAAGTCGATGAAAGCTACGGGACGTTTGGTCTGGTGCGTCCTCGGGCCCTCGGACTCCTCAACGTTGAGGCCGATCACCTCGACCACTACGGCACGTTGGCGGCGCTCGAGGGTGCCTTCGCCCAACTGATCGAGCGCACGACGGGACCGGTCGTGCTGTGGGGCGACGATGCTGGCTGTCAACACGTGGCCGCTCTCGCGTCGCGCGATGTCGGGCGCGTCGGTACCGCGTCCGGCAACGACTGGTTGGTGGGTGACGTGACGCTCAGCCCACACGGCTCGAGTTTCCGGGTCGACGGGCCCGGACTCAGCGTCGCTCTCACGCTCAACGTCGCCGGCGTCCACAACGTCGCCGACGCGGCGGTCGTCGCGGTGCTGGCGATGCAGGTGGGGGTATCCGAGGTGGCCGTTCGAAGGGGACTGGCCGCTTTCCAGGGCGCCCCTCGGCGCTATGACCTGTTGGGCTCGTGGCGCGGCGTCGACGTCTACGAAAGTTACGCGCACCTACCCGGTGAGATCGCCGCCATTCTCAAGGCGACCCGCGCCGCCGGCTACGAACGCATTGCCGCCGTCTTCCAACCTCACCGAGTCACCCGAACGCTCTCCTTGGTCGATGACTTCGCCCCCAGCTTCGACCTGGCCACGACGGTGATCGTGACGGATATTTACCGCGCCGGCGAGCCGAATCCGACCGGCGTGACCGGCCAGGTGATCGCCGACGCCATCAAGAAACGCGGCGCTGGCGTTAGGACGATCTATAGCCCTTCGACGAACGACGTTCCCGAAGTGCTCGAAGCGCTGCATGACGAGAGCGACGTCGTCGTACTGCTCGGAGCAGGCGACGTGGCGTCGATCGCCTCGCGACTTCGAGGGATGAGCTGATGTCACTGGAAGAACTGGTCGAGGTCGGTGGCGCGCGAATACAAGAGCACGCGTCCTTCGGTGCTCGCACGACGTACCGCGTGGGCGGGACGGTGCGCGCGCTCGTCACGCTGTCCTCGTTCGCTGACCTTGAAGAACTCGGCCCCTTGATGTTGAGCTCCGGCTTGGAGCTCTTCGTCGTGGGTAACGGTTCGAATCTCTTGGTCGCCGACGGCGAGCACGATGTCCTGGGCGTGCACCTGGTCGGTGAGTTCGAAGAACTGACGACGCGCAAACAAGAGGACGTCGTCGTCGTCGATGCCGGCGCGGGCGTGCACTTGCCCGTCGCGGCGCGACGACTCGCCAAATCGGGTGTGGTGGGTTTCGAGTGGGCCGTTGGGGTGCCGGGAAGTTTTGGAGGCGCGGCGGTGATGAACGCCGGTGGTCATGGTTCGGACCTCAACGAGTCGTTGGTGTCGGTGACGGTCTGGCACGACGGCACGACGCGCACCTGGTCGCCGGAGTTGTTGGACTACGGCTATCGCACGAGCTCGCTTCGTGAAGACGACGTGGTGATCGCGGTGCGCCTTCACCTTCGCGCGGGGGACGCCGAGGCGTCCCAGGAACGTATCCGCGAGATCGTGCGGTGGCGACGCGAACACCAACCAGGTGGCGCGAACGCCGGCAGCGCATTTCGCAATCCTGAAGGTGATTTCGCAGGTCGCCTCATCGAAGAAGCGGGCTGCAAAGGACTGCGCATCGGTACCGCGGTCGTATCTGAGAAGCACGCCAATTTCATTATCGCTGACGCCGACGGACGCGGGAACGATGTCTATGAACTTCTCACGACCATTCAGGCGCGGGTGAAAGAACACTCGGGGGTCGACCTCGTGAGCGAGCATCGATTCCTCGGATTCGAGGCACCGTGAGTCGCACCGCGCGCACCGCGCGCGAACGCGTCGAGGCTAACGTAGCAACGCGACCTCGCGGTGCGAGTCGCGTTGACACGACTGATCGACGAGCGGCTGGCCGGGCGCCTCGGCGACCGCTGGTGCGACTGTTCAGATTCGTGATGGTCACCCTCTTGGTGCTCGCGACGCTTGGGGCTGTCGGCGAGTGGGTTCTTCGTCAGTCGTATTTTCGGGTTCAGCACATCACCTTCGTCGGCGTGCGACACGAACCACTGGCGTTGGTGATTGCGGCCTCGGGTCTCGAGTCGCACCCGACGATGCTCAACGTCAACGACGCGACTCTTAAGTCGAACCTGGCGCAGTTCGCATGGATTGACTCTGTGCATCTCGTCAAGCAGTGGCCCAATACCGTCGTGGTGACAGTGCACGAGGGAAACGCCGTCGCCGTCGCCTTCGACGACAAGCACGCGCTGCAATACGTTGATCAACACGGTAGCGATCTGGGCGCGGCACCGCTGCACGCGAACTTGCCGACGTTGGAATACGTGCATCCCCACAACGCGCTGTGGCCGTTCGCGCGCGCTGGTCGTTCTGCCGCACTTGTCGCGTCCCAACTCCCGGCGGCCTTCGCTTCCCAGGTCTCGGTTGTCACGGAGGACGATCACGGCACAGTGACGCTCAAGATGACGACGCCGGTCACCTTCATCATTGGTCCGCCCACGCAATTGCACGCGAAATTCGTGGCGATCGCCTCGGTCATCGCGCACAGCACACTACGCCCTGGCGATGTCGTAGACGTGACGGTTCCTGGTGAATTAGCGGTGACCGGAGGGTCGCCGTCGTAAGGTGCCATTTGACCAAAAAGCAAGGTCTGACTAGCCTTCGATGACGTTTGTTCGCCAATGTTCGCGCCTTCGTCATAGGTGCGACACAATGGAAGAGTTAACCCAAGGGGAGTTCATGAGTCTCAATCAGAACAATTACCACGCCGTGATCAAAGTCATCGGCGTCGGTGGAGGCGGCGTGAACGCAGTGAACCGGATGATTTCCTCGGGACTCCGCAATATCGAGTTCATCGCAGCCAATACCGACGCGCAGGCCCTTCTGATGAGCGAAGCCGACCTCAAATTGGACATCGGTCGTGAGTTGACCAAGGGACTGGGCGCGGGCAGTGACCCGGAGATCGGGCGACAGGCTGCTGACGACCACCGTCGGGAGATCGAAGAGGCCCTGATGGAGACCGACATGGTCTTCATCACCGCCGGTGAGGGTGGCGGCACGGGTACCGGCGCCGCACCCGTCGTCGCCGAGATCGCTCGCGGACTGGGCATTTTGACCATCGGTGTCGTCACGCGACCGTTCTCCTTCGAGGGGAAGCGCCGCGCTACCCAGGCCGAAAAAGGCATCCAGGCGCTGCGCGACAAGGTCGACACCCTCATCGTCATTCCCAACGACCGTTTGCTCTCGGTGACCGCTGCTGACACGTCGATGTTGGACGCCTTCAAGATCGCCGACGACGTGTTGCTCTCGGCCGTGCGCGGCGTGACCGACCTGATCACCGTACCCGGACTTATCAACACCGACTTCGCTGACGTGAATGCCATCATGCGTAACGCCGGCACCGCGATCATGGGCGTGGGTTCGTCGACCGGCGAGGGACGAGCCGTGAACGCCGCGCGCGCCGCGATCACGTCACCCTTGCTCGAAGCGTCGATCGACGGCGCTCGCGGCATCTTGATGAACATCGTCGGTGGACCGGACGTCACGCTCTCCGAGGTGACCCAGGCCGCCGAGATCATCCATTCGGTCGCGCACCCCGACGCCAACATCATCTTCGGCAGCGTCATCGACGAGTCCATTGGCGACACGGTGCGCGTCACGGTCATCGCTGCCGGCTTCGACCACAACGCGCAAGCCAAGACGTCACCGCTCACGTCGAGTGAGCCGTCGATGACCGAAGGGCCGCGAAGCGACATCTTCACCAGCACCACCAATGACGACTTCTTCGACGTCGGTGGCGATGACGACCTTCCCAGCTTCCTTCGCTGACGCCGAGCTCGTTGCGCGTGTCGCTCAGAATCTGACGCAACTTCGCGCGCGCATTGCGACGACCGGCCGAGATCCCGAGACGGTTCGGATCGTCGCGGTGACCAAAACTTTTGGCGTCGAGACCGTGCGTGCGGCACTCGCCAACGGACTGCGTCACGTGGGCGAGAACTACGTGGACGAACTCGAAACCAAATACGCGCAGAGCCGTGATCTGGAGATCTCGTGGCATTTCTTAGGTGCATTGCAATCGAACAAGATCGCTCGGGTATGCGCGCACGCCCAAGTGGTGAGTACGGTGTCGCGAACCAAGGAACTTGAGAAGATCGCCGCGACCAACGATCGTCCGCAGCTCTACGTGCAGGTCGATTACACCGGGGGAGCGACCCGCAACGGCGCCGCAGCGAGTGAAGTGCCCGAACTGCTGCGACGAGCGCGAAACCTCGAACTCGATATCCGCGGTCTCATGACCGTCGCGGCGCCAGATGAAGCGCAGGCGCGTTCGGCCTTTGCGAAACTCAGCGCGCTACGCGTTGATCAGGGACTCGTGGAGTGCTCGATGGGAATGAGCGATGACCTAGAAATCGCCTGTGAATTGGGCACGACCGAACTGCGAATCGGGCGCGCGCTCTTCGGCCAACGGGACCCTCACTCGGTCGCCTGACCTAGCATGGTCCAAAGCGCCGGAACCGCAAGGAGATGTCGATGAAAGATAAGTTGCGCGGGCTCTTAGGATTCCTAGGCCTCATTGAGGACGAATACGGCGAGTACGGCTCCACCGGATCGGCGCCGGTGCGTCCCTTCTCGGATTCATCCAATGTCGACGTCGAGCCAGAGTACGGCACCGCCAGCGCCCGACAGTTCCCCACGTCGTCATCGAACGCGGCGCCACTTCGTCCGGTCTCGAGCCCTCGCACTTCGTCGATCTCGGTGCTCGACTCCTCGGGCCAGACGCGGGTTCGTCCGATGACGAGCGCGTCGAGGGCGGTCTCGTCCTTTTCGCCCGAGCGTGACGTCGCGATCTTCGCGCCGCGCAGCTACGACGAGTCTCGACGCATCACCGATCTCTTGCGAGCGAATCGCGCGGTCGTCTTGAACGTAAATTCGGTCGACCCGAACCTCGGTCGTCGCCTGGTGGACTTCGCTTCGGGCACGGCCTACGCCTTGAATGCGAAGATCGAGATTCTCGGTAACAGCCTGTATCTCATGAGCCCACAGGGTATGCACTTGGGACCAGAAGCGAAGGATCGGTTGAGGGAAGCGAACTACCGCGATCTCGGCGACGCATGAGATTCATTCAAGATCTGTTGACGCTCTACATCTTGATCATCGTCGTGTCGTCACTGCTCAGTTGGTTTCCTACGGACGGATCGTCCCAGGGCATGCTCACGACCAAACGCGTACTCGCGCGGCTCACTGATCCAATCCTTCGACCACTGCGATCGATCATGCCGGGCACTCGCATCGGCGTTGATTTCTCACCGTTCGTGGCGGTCATCATCCTTTACATCATCAAAGCCAACATCTAAGTCTATTTATCGACTCGCGACAAAGCCGGTTGTAATAGTGTGGCTGCATGGATAGCACTGACTCGTCTACTTCGGCTCTGGACGCCATTGACACGGTGGCTTTCAAAATCGGGGTTCGGGGATACAACGTCGACGAGGTCGATGACTTCCTCGAACGCCTTTCGGGAGAGGTCCATCAACTGAAGGAGTTGGTCCACCAACAGCGCCAACAACTACGCCAGGCTGGCGAACGCATAAGCCAACTCGACGTTCGTTCCAGCGCAGAGTCACCGTTGGCGCCCGCTCCGGCACCGGCTCCGGCCGCGGCGCCGCGACACATCACCGTCTCGGGCGCCGAGCAGGTGACCGCCATGATCGCCATGGCCCAACAGTTCATCGAAAAGGCTCAGCAAGAGGCCGAGTCCAAGGCTCGCGAGATGACGACGGGTGCGCAAGAACGCGCGCGCGAGATCGTCTCTGAGGCTCGTAGTCGCGCCGAGGACGAGGTCAATCGTCTGAATGGACTCAAGCAACGACTGAGCGAAGACGTCGAGACGCTCACGCGCCAACTCGATACCGAACGCAAGCGAATCGGTAGCGCGCTCGCGGAGTTCTCGCGTTGGATCGAGAGTTCGCTGCAAGTAGGCGGCGCTCGCACGTCGGCGAGTACGCCACCCGAGCCGGCCCCGCGACCGATCAAGCCACCCCCGGCCCCGGCTCCTGTTTCGGACCAGGGTGGTCAGGTGCTCAACTTTGAAGCGCCCACGCTCGACGATCGACAATAAGTTCTTCACGAACTGGTAGGGTCGGCGCGCACTTGTTGTGCAACGTCGAGGAGTTCACCATGCCGTCCACTGTAAAAACCGCGAAAAAGGCGCCCGCCAAGAAGGCGGCGGCCAAAAAGAGCGTGGTCACGCGGGCCGCTGCGAAAAAAGCGACTCCCAAGCGCCCGGTAGCCTCCAAGGCCCAGCCCAAGAAGCCGGTGAAGAAAGTCCCCGCCAAAAAGGCAGCGCCGCATAAGCCGCTGGCCAAGAAAGCTCCGGCGAAGCCGGTCAAGAAGACCGCGACGTTGAGCGCTGCCCAAAAGGCGGCCGCCGCGAAGAAGCTCGCCGCGACCAAAGCCAAGGCAGCCGCCGCGGCAAAACTACTCAAAGAGCGAGAGGCCAAGTCCAAGGCCGCCGCCAAGGAGAAGGCCGCCGCCGCCAAAGCCAAAGCCGTGGCGGCCGCCAAAGCCAAGAAGGAACGCGACGCCCGAGCCAAGATCGCGGCCAAGGAACGTGAAGTCCAGCGCAAGGCTCGCGAAAAGGCCGCGGCCGAAGCGAAGAAGCAACGCGAGATCGACGCCAAGCGCAAGGCCATTGAAGCCGAGAAGCTGCGCAAGCTACGAGAGATCGAACGACGCAACCAAGAGGAGTTGAAGCGTCAGGAACGTCGCGAGGCCGAAGAGCGCAAGCGCCTCGAAGCCCTCGAACGAAAGATGCACTCCAAGCCCTTCGCTGACGAGCCGGAATTCCTCGAAGAGCTCCGTCGGCTCCTTCTCGAGACCCGAAGCGCGACCAACGACGACATCGTGGTGATGGAGTCTGAGGCCGACGAGATGCTGGTCGACCGAGAGCGACTCGAATACGACGACGAGGACGGCAGCAGCGTCGCCTCGGACATTCAGCGCGACCAAAAGAAGGACCTCGCTTCATTGCTGCGTCTGAAGGTCGACGAGATCGACGTCGCCCTCTCGCGCATCGATGACGGTAGTTACGGGCGCTGTGACGAATGCTACGAAGCCATTTCGAAGCCCCGTCTGCTGGCTCAGCTACCGGTCTTTATGTGTGTCTCGTGCCGCGCAAGCGTCTAGTTGATCGGATAAATCTCACGGTCATCGCGATCGCCCTCGTCGTGACGGCGGTCGATGCTTTCTCCAAGGTCTGGGCGCGTCACGCTCTGGCGACCCACGCCATCCACGTCGGCGGCACGATCTGGCTCCGTCTGCAATACAACTCGGGGATCTCGTTCTCGTTCAATCAGTCGAGGACCTTGCTGACGACGATCGCCACCGTCATTGTGGCCATGGTCGTCGTGGTCGTGGGTCTGCGCGCGCGTCGCGGACTATCGGCGACGGGCTTCGGCCTTTTGATCGGTGGCGGCGTCGCCAATATCGTGGACCGACTCTCGGCCACACCGCCCCGAGTAACTGACTTCATCGCGCTCGGGTCGTTTCCCGTCTTCAACCTCGCCGACGTGGCGATCACCGCCGGCTTCATCACCTTGCTGGTGGCCGCACTCACGGGCGAGAGACTGCTCTCGTGAGCGACGACGAAATCCTCGACGCCTTTGACGGCGAGGTACTGGACCTGCTCGTCCCGGCCACGCTCGACGAGATCCGTCTCGATCGAGTTCTGGCGTTGCTGACCGGCCTGTCGCGCTCCGAAACGAACGTCATCATCGCCAGCGGTGCCGTCACGTTGGGTGACAAGGTGATCGTGAAGTCCTCGACGCCGGTGCGCGAGGGCCAACGCCTGGTGGCCGTTTTACCCGCGCCGGAGAGTGCCGACGTCCAGGCCGACGCGAACGTCGAAGTGGACGTCGTGCTGGACGACGACGACTTCGCCGTCGTCAACAAAGCACCTAGTCAAGTGGTCCATCCCGGCGCGGGGCACCGCGACGGCACTCTGGTCGCTGGCCTCTTGGCCCTCTATCCCCAGATGCGCGAACTCAGTAGCGAAGGTCTATGTGATCCGATGCGACCGGGCATCGTGCACCGGCTCGACAAGGGCACCTCGGGTGTACTGGTCGTCGCCAAAACACCTATGGGCTTTTCGAACTTGAGCATTCAACTCGCCGAACGGCTAATGGAGCGCACGTACTACGGAATGGTGGAGGGTCACGTCACCGAAGAGCGCGGGATTGTCGACGCGCCCATTGGACGCTCCACTCGAACACCGACGGTGATGGCGGTGCGCTCCGACGGTCGAACCGCTCGAACCGGATACGAGGTCTTGGCCCGCATCGACAAACCGCACGCCATGACCTTGTTGCGACTGCAACTGGACACCGGGCGTACTCACCAAATTCGAGTCCACCTCGCGACTATTGGTCATCCGGTCGTGAACGACGCGCGCTACGGTCACCGCCGCGAGAAGCGATTGGCCGAGGATAGGTTCTTCCTGCACTCGACGACACTGGCCTTCGCCCATCCGAAAACCGACGAATGGATCACGACGAGCGTGCCGCTGCCCGTCGATCTGCGCGCGTTGGTGCCGGAGTCGGTCGAGTTCTAAGCGACTTCGCGCGCGGCCATGACAGCCGAGTCATCGCGAAGCAGCGCCAGAGCCTCTTCTTCGGCGCGACGGACGCGGCGAACGCCGATGTCCATCTTGGTCGCCGTCGCCTGCAAAGACAGGGGAGTGGCTCCACTGAGTCCGAAGCGCAAGTTCAACACCTCTCGCTGCAGGTCGTTCAACTTCTCGAGCGCCCCGTGGAGCTGATCGTCCATCATGGTCTGCTCGATCTCACCGACCCAGTCGTGCTGGCTCGGGGCCACGAGGTCACCCAGGGTCGTCGCAGAATCGGACGACGCGGGCTGGTCCAGGCTCGCGGTGACGCCGGCCAGTCCGTGCAGGTTGTCGCGCACGGCCTTGGACATTCCGGTCGCTTCAGTCAGTTCGTCATCGGTCGGCTTGCGACCGAAGATCGAGGTCAACTCGGCAGTCGTCGCTTCGAGGCGCTGCAGTTGCTCACCGACTTCGAGGGGGATGCGAATGGTGCGACCGTGCTGTTGGACGGCGCGCTGTAGGGCCTGGCGAATCCACCAGGTGGCATACGTCGAGAACTTGAAACCGCGTTCCCAGTCGAACTTCTCGACGGCGCGCAGTAGTCCGAACGTACCCTCTTGAACCAGGTCGATCATCTCGACGCCGCGGTCCTGGTAGCGACGGGCCCAGTGGAGCACGAGTCGCAGGTTGGCCGCGACCATCTGCTTCTTGGCCTCTTCGTCACCGGCCGTTACGCGCTTAGCCAATTCGACCTGTTCGTCGTAATTGGGCATCGGGTAACGGTCCAGGTCTCTCATCAAAAGACCCAACATGTCGTTGGTATTCACGGCTGATCGTCGGGGGGTGGCAATCACTTGAATCTCCTACCTTCCATCCAGGGAGAACTCGCCCGTGGGCGGTAATTTCTCCTACGAACGTGTAATTAATTTATCACTTTATTTATTAGAATTCAAGGCCCGTTCTCTTTGAAAATCGTAAGAATCGCACTATGCACTGTGGGTCCTTTTGACCGGTCGGCCGCCGCGGGCCTGGAGGACCATGTCGGCCAAGGTGAAGCTCGAAAGATGCTCGCGCATGTGGTTCCCGACGTCGGCCCAGACGCCCAACAGGACGCACTGGCCCTCGTGGTCACAGGCGCCGTCCTTATGCGGTTCGCCGAAGTCCCCGGCGACGATGGGCCCGTCGACCGCGGCGACGATCTCGGCCAACGTGATGCGCTCGGCCGGTCGTGCCAAGACGTAGCCGCCGCCGACGCCTCGCTTGGAGCGCACCAACCCCACGCCCTTCAGACTCAGGAGGATCTGTTCGAGGTACGGCTGGGGCAGTCCGGTCCGTGTGGCGAGGTCGCGAACCGATGTCGGCCTCGAGAGGTCCGTGCCGAGGGCAAGGCTCAATAGTGCGCGACTAGCGTAGTCGCCTCTCGTCGAAACTCTCACTTTCTCAATCTACCGTCGCGGGGTCGCGAAAACCTCGGACGTGCACGTCCTTGGGCGATTGTCTGGCACAGTGGAAGGGTGGAAAACGCCCCCAACCAAAACGTGACCGTAAACCCCGACGAAGTGCTTTCACCGGGCCAGGACGAGAAGCCCGCTGAAGACGAGAACTCGGACTACATCAGCCAGCCCGCCAAGGTGATGCGCATCGGCTCGATGGTGAAATCACTGCTCGACGAGGCCCGAAGCGCACCCCTGGACGAGGCCGGGCGAACCCGACTTCGCGAGATCTACGAGACGTCGATAAGCGAACTCTCCGGCGCGCTCTCGCCCGACCTCGGCACCGAGTTGGGCAAGATGGCATTGCCCTTCAGCGCCGACGTGCCGACCGAATCCGAGCTGCGAATCGCCCAAGCCCAACTCGTCGGGTGGCTCGAGGGTCTATTCCATGGAATCCAGGCGTCGCTCTTCGCCCAACAGGCCGCCGCTTCCGCGCAGCTCGAAAAGATGCGCGACCGCTCGCTGCCCCCGGGCACCGGCGAGCCGCGCGCCGGCACGTACCTCTAGACGTGACGCGTCACACGCTCTCGCTACCGTCGCACGTGAACGGGTATGGTCCTCGTCACTTCGCGAAAGGGTTCGTCAGCTAATGGCTGAGGGCTTCGTCCACCTCCATAACCACACCGAGTACTCGATGCTCGACGGCGCGGCGCGCGTCGAAGAGATGGTGCTCGCCGCCAAGGCCGACGGGCAGCGCGCCATCGCCATCACGGACCACGGCAACCTCTACGGGGTCATCGACTTCTACGAGGCCTGCCGAAAGCACGGACTGACCCCGATCATCGGTCTCGAGGCCTATATGGCGGCCAATTCGCGCTTCGACCGACCGGCGCGCCGGGGCAAGATCGACGACACCGGCGGCGAGACCGAAGGCGGTCAGAAGCTCTATCACCACCTGACCTTGCTCGCGACCTCCAACGAGGGATACCGCAATCTGCGCGAACTCTCGTCGTTGGCGTTCCTCGAGGGCTACTACTACAAACCTCGTCTCGACTGGGACCTTCTCGAGCGTTACAACACCGGACTCGTCGCCACGTCGGGCTGTCTCGGTGGTGTCGTTCTCCAGGCGTTGTTGCGTGACGACTATCCCAAGGCGCTTGAGTTGGCCGGTCGTCTGCAGAGCATCTTCGGCCAGGAGAACTTCTTCATCGAACTCCAGGACCACGGACTGCCCGAACAGACCCGAACGAATCCGCAACTACTGCAGATCGCGACGGACCTTCGGGCCCCCTTAGTGGCGACGAACGACTTGCACTACGTCGAACACGGCGACGCCGAGATGCACGACGCGCTGCTTTGTATCGGCACCGGTTCGTTGGTCGCCGATCCCAACCGCTTCCGCTTCCACAGTGATCAGCATTATCTGAAAACCGCCGCCGAGATGCGCTATCTCTTTCGTGACCTGCCCGAGGCCTGTGACAACACGTTGCTGATCGCCGAGCGCGCCGCGGTCACGATCGAGTTCGATAACGACGCGCTGCCGGAGTTCCCGATCCCCGAGGCCTTCCACGGCGCCTCGCACAAAGAGGGCGCCAATCGGTACCTCCGTGATCTGGTACTGCGGGGAGCGCACGAGCGTTACGGTGACGTCCTCAGCGATGAAGTAATGACGCGATTGGAGTACGAACTCGGCGTCGTCTCGGACATGGGATTCTCGGACTACTTCCTCGTGGTCTGGGACCTCATCCGACACGCGCGCGAGCAGGGCATCCGAGTGGGTCCGGGACGCGGATCATCGGCCGGTTGTTGCGTCGCGTACTGCTTACGGATCGTGGACCTCGACCCCCTGCGCTACGGATTAATCTTCGAGCGCTTCTTGAATCCCGGGCGGCGCTCGATGCCCGATATCGACATGGACTTCGACGAGCGTTTTCGCGGCGACATGATCCGGTACGCCGCCGAGCGCTATGGCTCGGACCATGTGGCCCAGATCGTGACGTTCTCGACGATCAAGGCCCGGGCCGCGGTGCGCGACGCCGCGCGTGTGCTCGGGTACCCGCCACAACTGGGTGACAAGATCGCCAAGGCGATGCCCCCGTTGGTGATGGGTCAAGACCTGCCGCTCGAGGCGTGTTTCCAACCGACACCGGGCTACGAGGGACGTTTCGTCGAAGCGGCCGAACTACGCGGTCTCTACGAGAACGATGCTGACGTGAAGCACTCGATCGACGTGGCCATGGGATTCGTGGACAAGCGACGTCAAGACGGTATCCACGCGGCCGCCGTGGTGATCACCAAAGACCCGATGCTCGACTACGTGCCGGTACAGCGCAAATCCGGTCCCTCCGGCTCAGGTGAGGACGCGCCGATCGTCACTCAGTACGAGGCGACGGCCATCGAGAAGCTCGGCCTGTTGAAGATGGACTTCCTCGGACTGCGCAACCTGGCGATCATCGAACGAGCTTTAGAGAACATCCGACGCCGCCACGGCATCACCGTGGACATCGACAAAGTCGAACTTGACGATCCGAAGGTCTATGAGATGTTGCGTCTGGGCAATTCGATCGGCATCTTCCAACTCGAGGGCGACAAGATGCGCCAGCTCATGCGTCGCCTCGCGCCCACCGGCTTCGACGACATCGCGGCCTTGAACGCACTGTACCGACCGGGACCGCTCTCAGAGAACGTGCACAACGACTACGCCGATCGCAAGAACGGCCGACAGTCCGTGAGCTATGACCACCCCGATTTGGAAGCGATCCTCGGCGAGACGTCGGGGCTCATGATCTACCAAGAGGACATCATGCGCGTCGCGACCTTGATCGCGGGCTTTTCAATGACCGAAGCCGATGACCTGCGCAAGGCCTGTTCGAAGAAGATCCGCGAGATGATTCGCGCCCAACGTTCAAAGTTCGTCGACGGCGCCGAGCGAATGGGCTACGGCCGCGAACTCGGAGAGGCCATCTTCAACAAGATCGAACCGTTCGCCGACTACGCGTTCCCGAAAGGCCACGCCTACGGTTACGCCTTGCTCGGCTACCAAGACGCGTGGTTGAAGGTGAACTATCCGGTCGAGTACATGGCGGCGTTGCTGACGTCGTTCCGCGACGACAAGGACAAGGCGTCGGTCTACCTGAACGAAGCGCGCCAGATGGGCATCACCGTCGGGGTGCCGGACGTCAATGAGTCCTTCGCCGAGTACGCACCGAGCCTCTCTCAGGAGCAGACGATCCTCTTCGGGCTCGCCGCGGTGCGCAACGTTGGTGAAGCGGTAGTGGAAAAGATCGTCAGCGAACGTGAAGCCCACGGTCGGTATTCGTCGGTCTATGACTTCGTTCGCCGCGTCGATCCCATGGTCCTCAATCGACGGACGATGGAGTCGCTCATCAAGGCCGGGGCCTTCGACACGTTGGGCGTGGCGCGATTGGGTTTCTTATTGAAGGTCGACGAGCTCTGCGACGTCACCCTCGCTCGTCGACGCGACCACTCCCTCGGCATCACGACGTTGTTTGCCGCCTTCGGCGAAGGCGACGGACACGACTGGGAGGGGACCGACATCGCGGTGAGCGACATCGAGTTCGACAAGTCCGTGAAGCTGGACTTCGAGCGCGAGATGCTCGGCACCTACATCTCGGACCACCCGCTCTACGAAGTGGAGAGCCAACTGGCCACGAAGACCGACGGCTCCATCATCAGCGTGCGCGAACGCGGCGAAGAACTGGCGCGAACCGGTAAGGCGGTCACGGTCGGGGGAATCCTCGCCGAAGTTCAGATACGCACGACCAAGATGGGTAAGCAGTACGCCCGCGTGGTCGTCGAAGACCTCGGCGCGTCGATGGAGATCAACTTCTCAGCGAACAATTTCGAGAAGTTCAGCGGATTCCTCGCCAAAGACAACATCGTGCTCGTCAAGGTGCGTCCAGGTTTCGAAGAGGAGCTTCGTTTCAGCGCCATCGACGTCGAACTCTTGAGCGTGGAACGAGGCAACGAGGAGCTGCGTTTGGCGCTTCGCCCGGAAGACCTCACCCAGAGTTCCATTGGGACGTTACGAGAGATCTTGGCCCGTTATCCCGGGCGATCGCCGGTCATCGTGGAGACCGGAGCGGCCGGTAAAGCCTTCAAACTCGGCCCGGAGTTCAACGTCAACATTCCCAGTGTTGTCGCCGATCTACGCACCGAATTCGGTCGAAACGTCATTAAGGCCTAGTCGACCGGGTCGTTGTGTAAAGAGTCGTAGAATGTATTCCTATGGCAATGACCGTTTCTACTAAAGACACCACCGCGCTCAGCGACGCAGAACTCGCCGCGATGGCCGATCTCTGCGTCGATCGCGAGCCGAATTTTGACATCGGCTTTCTCTCCAAGCAGCGAGAGGACTGGGTGCTGGTCACTCAGGTGCGCGAGGGCAACAAGTTGCGCGGCTATTCGTTCTGCACGCTCGAACGCATCGGCGGCACGCCGTCACTGCTCGTCGGCCTGCTGCTCGTTGACCGCAACGCGAAGTCCGACCAGACGTTGAAGGCGATCCTGCACGATCAATTCCGTCGAGCGCTGTTGGCCTTTCCCGACGAAGACGTCTTGTTGGGTTCACGTCTCACGTCCCCGGACGGTTTTCGCGCCTTCGTTGGCCTCGAAGACGTCGTGCCGCGTCTCGGCTACAAGCCGACGGGCGAGGACCGCGCGTGGGGCCGACGGTTGGCCAAGCGATTCGGTTCCGAGAAGTCCATCGACGACAAGACGTTCGTCATGACGGTGACGCCTGGACCGGTCGGCGGTCTGGACTACATCGCGTCCAAGGGACCGATCCCCGATGGCGTCGACACTTTCTTCAACGGTCTCAAGCCCCACAAGGGCGAGCGGCTCGTGGTCTTTGGCTGGGCCATGGCCGAGTCGCTGGCCTCAGGCAAACTGCCCAAATAGTTCAACCGCGCGGTAGTAAACCGGTACAACTCTTGTAGCAGTGGCCGTCGATCGGCTTGGAGAGCGTCGTCAGGACGTAGGTCGGACGAAACCCGAGCGCCGAGGCCAGGTCCTTACCCGCGAGCGACGGTCGCCGGGTGGCTTCCATGGTGCGGATGGCGTGCGCGTCTTCGCAGAGCAGCCACACGTCATCACCGAACCAGCCGAAGCGAACCCAGGTGGAGCCGTCATCGTGTCGACGCAGGAGCTGCGGACCGCGATCGGCGGCGATCAACGCCACGCTGGGCCGTTCGCCGCGGAACTCCCAGTACGGCGCACTGGGGCCGCGGAAACCGAAGAGGGGTCCGTCGGCGGGACTGGCCAGTTGCTCGAGCCACCTTCGGACGCGCCGCCCGCGGTAGGTGCCGAGTCGTCGCGGCAGATCCACGAGCGTGACCGCCTCGGGTTGAGCGAGGTCGTTGCGTTCGACGTCATCGGCCAGTTGACCTTCGACCACGTCGAAGACCGCGAGGTCGGTGACGTAGTCCGACGGCCACGGTATTCGCCAGCGCACGATCGCCTGGGACTTGAGATCGACGACGGTGGTCGTCTCGTTGGTCGAACCGAGCACCAAACCGTAGACCGTGGCGCCACCCGTCAACTCGACGGTGTCGCGCTGGGGAATTCGCTCGACGAGGCGCTTGTTTGCCCGAGCGGCGGGGTCCCGAGTGAAGATCGACATCAGGCTCCCACGTTACGCAATTGAACTGCGAGCCCGGTGAGTGAGTCCACGGGAAGCTGGCACACGCCGGCTCGACAGACGTAAGCCAATCCGGCGCGGCGATCATCTAACAGTGGTGACGAGCCCGTTCCCCTCACCACGACCGCACGCCTGGTAAAGATCGCGTTCATGTACTCGCTCAGCACGTTGAGGTCACCGGGAATTACCACTTCCACGCCCGATAGCGCGAAGCCCGCCGCCTCTAGGAGATCGGGAACCGCGACGGGGTGTGTCGCGAGAAGTGACGCTCCGAGTTCAACCAATCGCTGCGCGGCCGTCAAGAGGTCGAGATCACCGGTGCACAGCGCCAAGCGGGCCAGAGCGCGACACGCCACGGCGTGACTCGACGGGGTCGCGCCGTCGAAGATCTCCTTCGGTCGAGTGCGGAGATCGGTGACGAGGTCGCTGTGCGAAAAGACGCCGTTTCCGACGTGCGGGAACATCGACGACGGCACCTCGCCATCCCAGTAATGCTCGAGCAGGTACGTAGCGAGTGAACGAGCTACGTCGAGCCACTCGTTGAAGCCAGTGGCTTCAAAGGCGTCGACGCACGCGTCGAGCGTCCAGGCCACGTCACCGGCGCTGGCGTGTGCCCGCCGACTTTGGGTGCGCCACCACACGACGCCGTCGAAGTGCGTGCGCTGGAGCGATTCGAGCAGTGCCGTGCCGCGCTGCACGAGCGCCTCCAGGCGGCTCTCAAAGAGCGCCGAGGCGAACATGGCGTTCCATTCGAGGATCACCTTCTCGTCTCGGCTCGGCTGGACTCGGCGTGAGCGTGAACGACGGAGTGCGTCGCGAGCGGGAACGAGTGAGGCCGGCGTGCTGAACGGCTCGGCGTCACCGAGTCGGGGGATGGACCGGCCCTCAAAGGCGCCCGGCTCAACGATTCTCCAGCGGCGCAGCGTCGCTTCGAGGTCATCACCGAGCCCGTCTTCTTCGAGAGCTTGGTCCACTTCAAGAGGTGTCCAGGTGACGTGCGAGCCCTCGATGCCACCGGCGTCAGCGTCGAGGGCCGAGGCGAAACCTTGTTCCACGGCGAGGTCATTCAAGACGAAATTGATCGTGTCGAGCGCGACCTCGCGCCACTCCGGATGATCGGGCATGGCTCTGGCAGCGCGAAAGTAGGTACGGGCGAGGAGTGCCTGGTCGCTGAGCATCTTCTCGAAGTGCGGCACGTGCCACTCGGCGTCCACGCTGTATCGCGCGAAGCCGCCGCGTATGTGGTCATAGAGTCCTCGCCTCGACATGACGTCCAACGTCAGTTCGATGGCGAAGCGCGACTCTTCGTCACTGAATTCCAACAGCGCTTCGACGTAGCTTGGTCGTGGAAATTTCGGCGCATCGCTGAACCCGCCTTCGGGATCGAATCGTTGCACGAGGTCGTCGCGCAGCCGCTGACGTGACGTCGCCAGATCGAGGTCGTCCGTGAAAGGCGCAAGGTGATCGACGAAGCTGACTTCACGGTTCATGGCACTCGAGAGCTCGTCGGCCTGGTGCTCGACGGCGTCGCGGCGATTGGTCCAGGCGTCGTGCATGGCGTTCAACACGGTCGCGAAGCTCGCTTGACCGTGACGCTCGACCGGTGGATAGTACGTGCCGGCCATGAAGGGCCGCCCGTCGGGAACCAAGAACACCGACATCGGCCAACCGCCGTGTCCGCTCACCAACTGGGTCGCCGCCATGTAGAGCGCGTCGACGTCGGGTCGCTCTTCACGATCAACCTTGATCGGGATGAAGTTTTCGTTCAAGAGTTCAGCGACGTCGGGGTCCTCGAACGATTCATGAGCCATCACGTGACACCAGTGGCACGCGGCGTACCCGATAGACAAAAAAATGGGTCGATCGAGTCGCGCGGCTTCGTCGAGGGCTTCTTGGTCCCACGTCCACCAGTTGACTGGATTGTCCGCATGTTGGCGCAGGTACGCGCTCGAAGCGTTCGCGAGTCGATTGGTCACCGTCGCAGCGTATCGACCACGTGCCGTCAGCGGCGCGACGCACTTGGGTTCACTTGGTTGCGAACAGCACGTCCGTCGTGACGAACGTTTACTTGGCGACGGCACTCGTGTTACTGGCGGCGGTCTCCATCGACTCGATCGCCCGACGCGGCAGTACGGTCCTCGGCTAAGAGCGACCAATTTGACCACTGGGGTTGGTCGAGTCGGCGTCGACGAGACGCGATGTAGAACGGCCGTCAGGACACGTTGGGTAGGTCACTACGGCGTATTTTGCCGTTGCCCGTGCGCGGAATCGCGACGACGTAGCGGATCTCTTTCGGCTTCGCCCAGGGACCGATCCGCTCCTCGGCCACGCCACGAACGGACTCGTCCAGTCGCGATCCGTCGCTGACGATCAAGGCAACGACCCGTTGTCCCCATTCGGGATCGTCGACACTGGTGACGGCTACGTCGTGCACGCCCTCTATGGTCGCGAGCGCCGTCTCGAGCTCTTCTGGCCATAGCTTCTCGCCACCGGTGTTGATGAGGAATCCGAGTCGTCCGCGCACCGTGACGATGCCGTCGGTGACATCGCCAGCGTCGCCGGTCGGGAACCAATCATCGCGACCGTCGGGACCGCGAACCGTCGGGCGTGGCTCACTCCGGTAGGAACGAAAGAGCGTGGGCGTTCGAACGCAGATCTCGCCGTCGATGCTTGCGACGTCAACACCCGGTAGTGCTACGCCGTCGTAGACGACTCCGGATCCTGTTTCGGTCATGCCCCAGGTCGAGATGACATTCTCCGGTAGGGCCGTTGGTGGACGCGCACCGCCCAGGAGCACGTGGTGAAAACCACTTACGTCGTGACGAGCCAGTTGCGGACGAACGACCGACACGTGTGTGGCACCGTGAGCGGCGCCTGATTCCAAGTTTTCGCCCTCGCCCCAGAGCAAAGTGGCGTCACTGAGAATGGCGCGCAACAGTACGGCCAAGCCGCCAATGTGACTTGCCGGCAGACACGGCAGCCACACGGGAGGCAAGTCACCGCGAAGCGTTGCCTGGGTGAGTTCGGCACTTGCGCGAAGGGCCGACCAGGTGAGTTCGGCCGCCTTCGGCTCGCCGCTCGAACCCGACGTCAGCATGACTAACCCGATCTCGTCGTCCACGGGCGTCCCATTCGCCAGTTCGGTGACACCGTTGGCGTCACGAACAGCGGTGGCCCCGAGCCGTTCTAAATCTTCGAGGCGACGACGCGGCGACGTTCGGCGCTCCAGAACGCAAAAGGCGACTGACGCGTCCACACTCTCGCGAATGGCTTGCTCTAAGTCCGGGCCGAGCTCGAAATCGAGCGCGAGCAAGGAAGTCACAAAATCAGACTATATGTTTAGGAACTAAGGTGAGGCTACTGGGGGGTGGTACCCGTGGCCTCAATACGTCACGAACGAAGGATTGAGGCCGACGCGGACACAGTGTGGAGTGTCATTCGACGACCTGAGAGTATCCCCGAGTGGTTCCCGGGGATTGTCTCTTGCACCGTCGAGGGCAACCGACGCGTGATCACGACCGCCATCGGCCTCGACATTCCGGATGAGATTCTAAGCAATGACGACGTCACGCGGCATTTCGCTTATCGGATTACGGCGCCGCAGTACACGTTCCACCTCGGCGTCATCGACGTCATCGAGATTGCGCCCAACGATTCGTTGTGCGTGTATTCCACGACCGCGTTACCCGACACCTTGGCAATTCTGATCGCTGGGGGAACGTTGGGCGCGCTCGATGAAATACAACGCCTGGCCGAGTCGTTGCCGGTCGCGTCGTGAGCCGCAAGATCCTATTCGTCACGACCGATCAACAGCGTTACGACACCCTCGGCGTCAACGGTGGCACGCTCTCGCGTACGCCGGTGCTCGATCGGCTGGCCAGTGAGGGTATTCGTTACGAACGCTGTCAACCCACGTCGGTGGTGTGCATGCCGTCGCGCTCGTCGATGCTGACCGGTCAGTTTCCCTCAACCCACGGCGCGTGGATGAACGGCGTGCCGCTCGCCATCGACGCGCCGTCGGTCGCCGAGACGCTGCACGATGCCGGGTACGCCACCGCGCTCATCGGCAAGGCCCACTTCGAGCCGTTCATGGACCCCTTCGGTCTCTACGCCGAGAACGCCCTCGCTAATCTCGGCGTCCCCACCATCGAACAGGACTGGTTCGACGGACGTCGAGGCGTGCACAGAGGATTCGACTACCTGGAATTCGCGACCCACGGCGTGATGGGAGCCCTGCACTACGCCAAATGGATGAGAGACGAACACCCCGAGGCGATTCGCGGTTTCTATCAGGTGGTCGACCAGGACTTCAACGTGAATGCCGCGGGCGGGGGCGAATCCGGTGCGCCGCAGGTCAAGTACAACTCGGTGCCGCGAGAGTGGTACCACACGGACTGGGTGGCGGACCGCACAATTCGTTGGCTCGACGAGCAAAAGACGGATCAGGACTGGTTTTGTTGGATGAGTTTTCCCGATCCCCATCACCCGTGGGACCCACCGAAGTCCGAGGTCGCCCGAGTGCCCTGGCGCGACGTCCCCTTGCCGGAGAACTACCCCCAGAGCGCAGGTGAACGAGAGTCGCTGTTGGACCAAAAGGCCCGTCACTGGCGCGCCTGGTACGACGGACGACTGGTGAGCAACTACGAAGCGCCGGCCAAGTGGGTCCCGGCCACCATGACCGCCGACCAGGTGCGAGAAGTGAACGCCCTCAACGCCGTGGAAGTCGAGTTGATCGACGAGGCCATTGGACGAGTCCTCGCGTGCATCGATCGCAAGGGGTGGGGTGATGACGTCGACGTGGTCTTCACGAGCGACCACGGCGAACTGCAAGGCGACTTCGGCCTGCTCTTCAAGGGCCCCTATCACGTCGACGCCTTGATGCGACTGCCGCTGATCTGGCGTCCGGCGCGCTCGACGGCCACGGCTCCCAGCGTGGTGCACGCACCAGTCAGCCTCGTCTCACTCGCCGCCACGTTCCTAAAGATCGCGAGCGAGCCGACCCCGTACTGGGCCGAGGGCGCGACGTTGCCGACCGACGACCAAGACGCCTCGACTCGCTCATTCGACGCGACGTTCACCGAATGGGACTCATCCATCTTCGGTGTCGATGTGCACGTGCGAAGCGTCGTCACCGACGACCATCTCTATAGCGAGTACCAACCGGGTACGGCGCACGACGGCAGCGAGGGCGAACTCTACGACCTCGCCGATGACCCGTTGCAACGGGTCAATCGATTCGATGATCCGGCGATGGTGGCCGTTCGTGCGGAATTGTCAGAACGTCTCTCGGCGCACGAGAATCGGCCGGGCGATCGTGCGACCCCAGGCGTTTTGATGGCCCCGGTTTAGACGAATAACCTTGACGCTATGTCCGAAACCGTCATTCAAGGTTCACCGATCGACCCCGTGGAGGAGTTCCGCTCCTGGCCGTTGCCGCAATGGGAGCGATTGGGGGACTTCAACGACATCGTGTACGAGGTGGGCGAGGGAATCGCTCGCATAACGATCAATCGGCCCGAGGTTCGAAACGCCTTTCGTCCTCAAACACTGTTCGAGCTCTCGCGCGCCTTCGAGTTGGCCCGCGACAACGTCACCGTCGGGGCGATCATCTTGACCGGGTCCGGGCCCGACGCGTTTTGCTCCGGAGGAGATCAGAGCATTCGTGGTGATGACGGTTATATGGGGGACGACGCCGTTGCCCAACAAGGCGTTGGACGTCTCAACGTCCTCGATCTACAAATTCAGATCCGCCGACTTCCGAAGCCGGTGATCGCGCAGATTGCCGGCTACGCGATCGGCGGCGGCCACATCCTCCATCTGGTGTGCGACCTCTCGATTGCGGCGGACAATGCGCGCTTCGGACAAACCGGACCGAGAGTCGGATCGTTCGACGGCGGATACGGGTCGTCGTTGCTCGCTCGAACGATCGGGGTGAAGCGCGCCAAGGAAGTGTGGTTCCTCTGTCGTCAGTATGACGCGAACCAAGCGCTCGAGTGGGGGCTCGTCAATACCGTCGTCGCGCTCGACCTTCTTGAAGCCGAAACGGTCGCGTGGTGTCGCCAGATCCTGACGCTTTCGCCTATTGCGTTACGCATGCTCAAAGCGGGCTTCAACGCGGCTGAGGACGGAATGGCCGGAATCCAACAGTTGGCCGGTGACGCGACGATGCTGTTCTACATGTCCGAAGAAGGACAAGAAGGACGCAACGCCTACGTCGAACACCGCAAACCGGACTTTTGGAAGTTTCCTAAGCGTCCATGAGCGAAGTGCCCGGGCCGCTTCGGCGATGGGTTCTCGCGGCGCGACCTCGCACGTTGCCCGCGGCCATGGTGCCCGTCATCGTCGGCGTGGCGCTGATTCGGCCACGCACGATCAACTGGGGCAACTCGGTGTTGTGTCTCGTGATTGCGCTCGCATTGCAGATCGGCACGAACTACGCCAACGATTACTCTGACGGCATTCGCGGCACTGACGCGGTTCGCGTAGGACCGTTTCGTCTGACGGCCTCGAAACTCGTGCCGGCGTCGATGGTGCGCAACGTCGCCTTCGCGTCATTCCTTTTCGCCGGTTTCGCCGGACTGCTTCTCGCGTCCAGGACCGCGTGGTGGTTGGTCGCCATCGGTGCCACGGCCATGTGTGCGGGGTGGTTCTATACCGGAGGACCGCGACCCTACGGCTACTACGGTTTTGGCGAGCTCTTCGTCTTCATCTATTTCGGCATCGTGGCGACCGTGGGCAGCGCCTACGTGCAACACCTCTCCATTCCGAGCCGGGCGTGGTGGCTCGGCGTCGCGACCGGCTTCATGGCGTGTGCGCTCCTCGAAGCGAACAACCTGCGCGACGTCGACGGCGACAGGTCGGCGGGGAAAAAGACATTGGCCGCGCGAATGGACCGCGCGCGGGCACCATGGCTCTTCGCGGTGTGCGTACTCGGTGTGCTCGTAGGCGCAGTCGGAGCGGGACACACGGTCGTAGGCATCGTCGCGATCCTTTTGTACGTGCCGGCCATGCGATTGGCATTCTCGAACAAGCGCGGCCGCGAACTCTTGCCGATGTTGAAGTACTCAGCGCAAGTGCAAGTGGTACTCGGAGCGCTGCTGGCAGTCGTGCTGCTGTTCAGAATTGGCGTGTGAAACGCTGCACGAGTACTGCGGTCAAGTCCGGGTGCTCAAGGTGCGCGGCGTGATGCGCGTCGGGGACATATTCGGCGTCGCCGTTGACCACGCCCTCGGCGATCGCCGTCGCCTCGAGCGAGAACTTTCGGTCCAAGGCGCCGGCCAGCGCCAAGGTCGGCACCGATAGTGATGCCAGTTCGGGCGCAAGCCAGCGCTGTGTGCCGGCGCCCGCATGTCGCAGGGAGCTCGCGAGCCCTGAGGCGTCGGTACTTCGCGCAGCTCGCTCGAGTGGGTCCTTCGGTAGCGACTTAAACATCTCACGTGCGAGCCACTCGTCGAGAAACGTGTCTGACCCGATTTCTTCGATCCGCGCGGCGAGGGCGTCATCGCTTTGCTTGCGCTTCTCACGTTCAGCCCGGTCGAAGATACCGCGGGAAGCGCCAAGTAACACCAAAGCACTCAAACGTTGGGGATAGCGAAGTGCGAAATGCAATGCCACCCGAGACCCGAAGGAGTAACCGCCCAACGTAAATGGATCTTGGGGAAGAACCTCGGCGAGCAGATCGGCAGTCTCGTCGAGGGACGCCGCAATTGCCGCATTCTCCCCGTGACCGGGCAGGTCGAGAGTGAGAAGCTCGTTCGTTCCTGCCAGAATGGAACGAAACTGATGTGCCGAGCCCTTGGTCTGCGTGAAGCCGTGCAGCCACACGAGGGGTGGGCCCGAGCCGCGACGTTGGACACCGAGGAGTGACATTGCCACAGAGCGTACCGAGCCCGAGTGAGGTGCAGGCCACGTACGCGGCGACTCTGTTCGACGAATGGATCCGATTGGGACTTCGCGACGTTGTGGTCTGTCCCGGATCTCGTTCGACACCGCTCGCGCTGGCCTGCGCATCTCGCGGTGAGCTGCGCGTACACGTGAGAATCGACGAACGAAGTGCGGGCTTCTTCGCTCTCGGTCGTGCACTGGCCACCAACGAACCGGTGGCGATCGTGGTCACCAGCGGTACCGCCGCCGCGGAGTTGCACGCCTGTGTCGCTGAGGCTTCCCAGGCGTTCGTACCCCTTATCGTGATCACTGCCGATCGACCCCCCGAACTCCACGGCGTCGGCGCCCCGCAGACCATTGATCAACGCGAGCTGTTTGGTCAGTTGGTTCGACTCTTCGAGGATCCGGGTCCCGCGAAACTCGAAGACGCTCATACGTGGCGCTCGCTCGCTAATCGTCTCTGGAACATGGCGACACAACGCTCGGTCGAGACACCCAAGCCCGGTCCCGTGCACTTGAACGCCGCATTCGTCGAACCTCTGGTGGCCAGTCCAATGCCGCTACCGGCACCCTCAATGCTCGATTCGATGTCGCGCGAGCCAATCGTGAGTGTCGCCGGACTGGAGGACCTTCGGGTCCTGTGCGTCGCCGGGCACGGTGTCTCAGCTCGAATGGTCGAAGACTGTTCCTCGTTGAATTGGGTCGTCGTCGGTGACGCGACCGCACTCGGCACCATCTCGTACTTCGATTCGCTCCTGCGAGACGATTACTTCGCCGAACTCGTCAAGCCGGACGTCGTGGTGCGTCTCGGCGGTATGCCGGCCTCGCGCACGCTGCAAGAGCGCCTGCGCGACTGGCGCGTACGCACCGTGGGGTTCGATGGAGCGGGCTTCGTCTCCGATCCCGATCGACTGGTGAGCGAGCACCTACCCGGGGCGCCGGATCAACTTCACGAACCCAAAGCCGATGGCGAATACCTGCGAATCTGGAGCGAGGCGTCGACCCACGTCGGTGAATGGCTGGCCAAACTCGACACTGACGATGACGCGTTGAACGAATTGTCCGTGGCGCGTTGCCTCGTTGAAGTCAGTTCACGCGACGATGTCGCACTGGTGATCGGATCGTCGATGCCGGTCCGTGATGTGGAGTGGTGGACGCCACCTCGGGTGACGTCCACCTTTTCGAACCGAGGCGTGAACGGAATTGACGGCGTCGTGTCCACGACGCTCGGCGTAGCCGCGGGATCTCGCGCCCTAGGGCTCGTCGGCGATATCACCATGCTCCACGACGTATCGGCGTTGGTTGACGGCTTGGGCGAAGCGGGCGGGTGTTGCGCCTTGGTAGTGGCTGACAATCGCGGGGGAGGGATCTTCACGTTTCTCGCTCAGCGCAGCGCACTTGATGAAGCTCGTTTCGAACAGCTTTTCGGGACACCGCGGCCGCACGACCTCGTCGCGGTAGCCCGGTCCTTCGGCCATGAGAGCATTCGCGTCGCGACGCTGGCTCACCTGCGCAGGGCACTCGACGAGGCGCTGGCTCGCAACGGACTGACGGTGATCGTGGCCGACGTGCCATCGCGCGATGAAAACCTGCGTCTGCACGATGAATGGAATGAGAAAGTAACGAGCATCATTCAAGGCATTCGATGATCGCCACACTTCCCAGTTCGTTGTTGGCGGCGCTCCCCATTGCGGTCGCCGCGGGATTCGTCTCCTTCATCTCGCCGTGCGTGTTACCCCTCCTGCCGGGTTATCTGGCGTTCTTGAGCGGTGCAACCGGGTCACTCGAGGGCCGCACCGGGCGGGGGCGTGCGGTGATCGGCGCGATTGCCTTCATCATCGGGTTCGCCGTCGTCTTCGTGAGTGTTGGCGCCCTCTTCGGCGGATTCGGGGCGATGTTGAAGGGCCATGAACGTCCCCTGTCACTCGTGTTCGGGTCGATCACGATCTTCCTAGGGATGTTCTTCGCGGGGTGGTGGCCCTCGAGGTGGCTTAATCGCGAACGACGCATTCATCACCTGCCGCGCGTCTCGATCCTCGGTGCGGGCTCGTTGGGATTCTTGTTCGCGCTCGGATGGACGCCGTGTCTCGGTCCCACGTTGGGCGCGATCCTCGGTCTCGAGGGTTCGACCGCGGACGCCACCGCGCTTCGCGGATCGATCCTCGCGTTCTTCTATTGCTTGGGCCTCGGCATCCCTTTCGTTGTCGCGGCCTTAGCAACCGAATGGGTGTCGACTGCGTCGTCGTGGTTGCGCCGTCACCAGCGTGCCATCGGTCGAATCGGCGGGATGTTGTTGATCGTCATCGGGATACTCGAGGTGAGTGGCGCCTGGAACACGTTCGTGATCTGGTTGCAAGTGCACTTTCCTTCGTCGCGAGCAATTTTGTAGGCATCGTCGCCTCGTAGACTGGGCCGATGAAACTACGTGACGATTGGCAGTTTCGTGGTCTGGTGCACCAGAGCACGGGCGATGCGGTACTGGACCGCCTCGACTTGGGCGGCGTCACGGCCTATATCGGATTCGACCCGACAGCCCGTTCACTTCATTTGGGTCACCTCATGCAAATCTGCACGCTTCGCCGTCTCCAAATGGCGGGTAATCGGCCCATCGCCCTGGCCGGTGGCGGTACCGGCCTGATCGGTGATCCCAGCTTCAAGTCCGCGGAACGACCGCTGCTCACGATTGACCAGATCGACGACAACTTGGTGGGCATACGCGAGCAATTGGGACGTTTCCTTGATTTCTCAGAAACTGCAGGACCTTCGCGAGCGCTTCTATTGAACAACGCCGACTGGCTCACCACCGTGTCGTTGACCGACTTCTTGCGCGATGTGGGCAAGCACTTCACCGTGAACCAGATGATCGCCAAGGACACCGTGAAGAGCCGGCTCGATCGTGATGACGTGGGTCTCTCATACACCGAGTTCTCCTACATGTTGTTGCAGGCGTACGACTTCTTGCGCCTGAATCTGGATTACGACTGCACGCTGCAACTCGGAGGATCCGATCAGTGGGGCAACATCACCGTCGGCACCGAACTCGTGCGCAAGGCCACCGGCCATAGTGCCGATGGCTTGACTACGCCGCTGCTGCTCCGCGCGGACGGACAGAAATTCGGCAAGTCCGAGATCGGCAACGAACACGTGTGGTTGGACGCCTCGATGACGTCGCCGTTCGAGATGCACCAGTTCCTGTTGAACGCCGACGACGTCGCCGCGCCGGCGATGCTGCGATACTTCACCTTCCTCGATCACGAGACGATCCTCGAGATCGACGAATCCACCCGCACGGCACCTCAAGAGCGCCGAGCCCAGCGAGCCGCCGCCAACGCCATCGTCGCGCTGGTGCACGGTGAGGACGCAGCCACGAGAGCCGAACGAGCAGGCGAGGCGCTGTTCGCCGAGTCGATCGCCGAGCTCGAAGAAGCGACGCTGTTGCAGGTTGTGGCCGACGCACCGTCGTCCAAGATCGCGCGCTCTGAACTCGACGCTGGCATCGACGCCGTCGAACTTGTGATGCGCACTGAACTGGCGTCATCATTGAGCGAGGCGCGGCGATTCGTGGAACAAGGTGGCCTCTACGTGAACAACGTCCGCGTAGGAGATGGCGCCATCATTGATGCGTCGCAGTTACTGCACGGTCGTTACCTCATCCTTCGACGTGGACGGCGACAAATGCATCTGGTGGTCGTTGCGTGATCCGGCGCGTCGCGGCGCTGCTCGCGGCGGGTCTACTGCTGTGCGCGTGCGGAACGGTAAGTGCGTCAAAGGCGATGTCGGGATGGGTGAAGCAGAGTGGCTTCACGAACAACGCGACATCGCTGTATCAGGACGTGAAGAATTCGGCCAAGGATCTTAAGAACCTTTCGTTAACGAGTAACGACCTTCACACGCTCTGCAACGTGCTCTTCGTCGACGACGGCTCGATGCAGTCGTCACTGCCGACGCCCGACAGTCAAGCAACGCACCTGCTCAACACGGCGTACCGTGACTTCGCCACCGCTGCGGTTGAGTGCTACAGCGCGAATGTCCTGCCAGCCGATAGGACGAAAGCTCTTGCGATGCTGAGAAGTGGCGCGGCCGCGTTCTCCGAGGCCAGGGCGCGCGTGAAGGCGATCGGCAGTTAAGAACCGGTTAAGAACTGGGCGGTCGAAGGTCGATCTCGAGGCGCAAGATTCCGTCTTCGAGAGTGGCCGTCGCGTCGCCCAACATCGCGAAGTCCTGGAAGTCGAGGTTCGCGGCTTCAATGAAGCGCTGACGCTCGGGTCCTTCGACCGGCGGAAATCCTCGTCGTTTGACGGCGTCGGCTCGCTCGCGAAATCGAAGCACCATCTCATGGGGGTCAAAGGGTGAACTCACAACGCGATGATAGGGGCTTCAGACGAGAATTGAGTTGGTATCATGGTTATTCAACTCAGTACTCCTGAGTTGTGGCCGCCGCCAGTTATGGCCCGCGGCCAGTGAGGAGTGGACGTGAAAAAAGGCCGCCATCGTCGGTTTGTTGAAGCTCGCGAACTCAAACGTTCTACCGGTCCTCGAGCCACGACCTGTGTCGAATGTGGCGCCGCGCCCGAAGACGTTCACGCGGAGTGGTGTCTGGCCGAAGAGGACCGCTACGACGAGATTCTGGGTTCATTGCCGCGAACGACGTTCAACGAAGAAGACCCCCTTAAAGCTGAGGGTTAGACCCGCTTCCTCATAACGGGATGCGGTAGCCGCGTCCCCTTGGGCTGAGCCTCACGCTTGTCCATATACGCCAGCAACTGGTCGTAGACGAGTTGGCCGACCATGGCCACCAGCTCTTCGGACATCGAGTCGACGACTCGCTCGCGTCCGATGAACGCCGCCGGGTCTTCGGTACACCACCAATGGAAGTCGGCACCGCCGGCTCCCCAGTGACTTCGATTCCACTGCGAGATTCGGGTGATGACGTGACCGTTGTCTTCGACCTCGTCATCGCGTCGCAACGGCAACTGCCAACAGACTTCGGGCTTCAAGGGGATGTAACTCTCCTCGTTGTCGATAGCCATGACGTGCAACGCACATCCCGGTCCACGAGCGAAGTCCGGTCGATTGAGAAAGATGCACGCGCCTTGGACGAGCCGGGTGACGATCTCGCCGTTCTTCTTCACCCTCGTGGTGCCTTGGCGCCCCTTGGATTTGAACTGCCACTGATCGGCGTTGAGGCGCTTGGCCGCCTTCTCGACGCGTCGCTGGTCCTTCTCGTCGGTGAAGTGAGCGCCGTAGCTACAGCATCCCTGGACCAGCTCGGGGGTCGCTTCGGTGAGTACACCCTGGCAGCCCGCCCCGAAGATGCACTTCCAGTTGCTCTCCAAGAACGTCACGTCGAACATCCACGTACGCTGCCGCTTGGTGTCTTCGAAGCTGATCCACTCGTGGGCATCAGGCGGTATGGAACTCACAGTGAGAAACTTAGTTGGTGTGAAACAAATCCAGGAACCCCCTACACTTGAGTCATGACTACCGTCGATACTTTTGAAGTCCTGAGTTTGACTGACGAGGCCCGCAACGTCGTGACTGACGCTCTCAATGCGGAGGAACACTCCGAATCGTTGGCGCTCTACGTCGAAGTGACCGGCACGCGCGGCGCTGGCTACTCCTATGACCTCTATTTCTCTGATCGCACCGACGCACCCGAAGGGGCCGCCATCGGAAGTGACGGCGGTGTGACCATCGTGGTGCCGCCCAAGAGCGTGGAGCGGCTGCGCGGTAGCCGTCTCGAGTTCGCCAGTGAGGGTGGCGGGGGACTGGTGCTCGTCAATCCGAACACGCCCACACCTGAAGAGATGAACCCCGGAGTCCCGGCGGACATCCTCGCACTTGGCATCACCGGACCGCTCGCCACGCTGGCCATCGAAGTCCTCGAGGCCAGTGTGAATCCGGCGATCGCCGCGCACGGCGGGCGAGCGGATCTCATCGCACTCGACGAGGAGAAGAAGGTCGCCTACTTGAAGCTCTCGGGCGGATGTCAGGGATGCTCAATGAGTCGACTTACGCTCTCCCAAGGCATCGAGACCCAACTCATCGAAGCCATTCCCGAACTGACTGGTGTCATCGACGTCACTGACCACGCGTCCGGAGAGAATCCCTTCTACTCGAAGGACTAAGGACTTCCGTCGGTCGTTCTAGAATTACCAGATGTTGCGCTTCCTCACGGCCGGAGAGAGTCACGGACCTTCGTTGAGCGTCATCGTGGAAGGTTTGCCCGCTGGCATAGCCATTGATATTGAAGCGATTGCCGACGAGTTGGCTCGACGTCGCCTCGGTTACGGGCGAGGCCCGCGGATGCGTTTTGAACGCGACGATCTGCGACTCATCGGAGGCGTGCGTCACGGGCGCACCCTCGGCTCGCCGGTCGCCGTCGAGATCCTTAACTCCGAGTGGCCCAAATGGGAAGAAGATATGTCGGCCGCCCCTGGTACGCCCGCGCAAAAGCAGACCAAACCGCGGCCCGGTCACGCCGACTTGGCCGGCATGTTGAAGTACGGCTTCGATGACGCGCGCGACGTCTTAGAGCGAGCGAGCGCCCGAGAGACCGCGGCTCGAGTCGCTGCCGGCGCATTGGCGAAGGCGCTTCTCGCGAACATCGGCGTGGGGATCGTGAGCCACGTGATTCGCATCGGCAAAGCCGCGACGCCGAACGATCTGCGGCCACTGCCCAGCGATCTCGAGACCATAGACGACAACGAAGTTCGGTGTTTCGACCCGGAGAGCGCCGCGGCGATGATCGGTGAGATCAAGGCGGCGGCCAAAGTAGGGGACTCGCTCGGCGGCGTCGTCGAGGTCATTGCCTACGGCGTGCCGGTCGGACTGGGTAGCCACGTCCACTGGGACCGCAAGCTCGACGGGTTGCTGGCGGGTGCCCTCATGAGCATTCAGGCGGTTAAGGCCGTCGAAATCGGTGACGGTTTCTCCCAGGCTTTCCAACGCGGGAGCGTCGCGCACGACGCGATCGCCTACGACGAGACCTACGTCCAAGGCGGTGGCTACATCCGTCGCACCGATCACGCCGGTGGCACGGAAGGTGGCATCTCAACGGGTGCTCCGATCATCGCCAAGGCCGCGATGAAACCGCTCTCCACTCTCAACCGGCCGGTCTTGGAGACCGTCGACGTGGTTACGCACGAGAGTGCGGTCTCATTCAAGGAACGAACTGACGTCACGGCGGTGCCGGCGCTCGGCGTGGTCGCCGAGGCCATGATGGCGCTCGTCTTGGCCAATGAGGCGTTGCGCAAGTTTGGCGGCGATACCGTCCAAGAGTTCACCCGTAATCACGCGTCCTACGTGGCCAATCTTGGTTCGACCCCGTCCGTAGCCCGCCCCAGCTAGTCGTGCGTCGTCTCGTGCTCGTTGGTCTACCCGCGACCGGAAAGACGACGGTGGCGCGAGCACTCGCCGACGAATGGCAGGTTCAGGCTCTGGACACCGACGACATCGTGGCCCAGAACGTGGGGATGTCGGCGGCGCAGTACCTGCGCGCCGAAGGCGAAGCTAACTTTCGAGACCGCGAACTCGACGCTCTTCGCTCGGTCGTCCATGGCGTCGCGGACGTAGTCGTAGCGACTGGTGGCGGGATCGTCACGAGCGCCGACGCGCGATCGATACTGGCCGCTGAGTTCACGCTGTGGCTCGACTGTGACGACGAGGTGCTTCTCAGTCGCCTCGATGACGCGGAGCGGCCCTTGCTCGAGCCAGGAGCGGCTGAAGCACTGGCGCGGTTGAGAACCGAACGAGACGAGTGGTACCGCGAGGTGGCGCGGGCTCGGATCGACTGCGCGGCGTCAATCGACGAGGTGGTTGCGCGCGTGACGCGCGAGGTCGATAGGTTGACGCGATGAACGTCAGTGTCGAACTCGGAGATCGCTCGTATGACGTGGTGTTGGCCAAGGGCGCACGACACCAACTCGCCGAATTGATTTCGACGCGATCGCCTCGAGCCCAGGTCGCGGTGATCGTGACGACACCTTCGATCGCCGTCCAACCGTGGTCCGAAGTGACCAGTGGGATCGAACAGCACGTGCTCCACGTACCCGACGGCGAAGCCGCGAAATCACTCGACGTGCTCGAGCAACTCTTGGAAGAGGTCGCCCAGTTCGAGCTGTCGAGAAACGACGTGCTCGTGGGCTTCGGGGGCGGTGCGTTAACCGATCTCGCGGGTTTCGCCGCCGCGACGTACCTGCGCGGTATTGACCTCGTCCATATTCCGACGTCACTCGTCGGCCAGGTCGACGCCGCCATCGGCGGTAAGACCGGTGTCAATTTGCGTTCGGGCAAGAACCTCGTGGGTGCGTTCCACCAACCGGTGGGCGTGTTGTGCGATTTCGAGACCATCGCTACTCTCCCGGAACGCGAGCGCCTCGCTGGCCTGGGGGAAGTGGCAAAGTGCTGGCTCTTGGAAGGCGGTTTCGCCGAAGAATTGGCTGGCGTCTCCCTGCACGATCTCATCGTGATGTCGGTGAAACTTAAGGCCGCGATCGTGAGCGCCGACGAACTCGAAGGAAGTAGGCGCGCGGTGTTGAACTACGGGCACACGCTGGCCCACGCATTGGAAAAAGTGGCGCTCGCTCGTGACCACGACGAACTACGCCACGGTGAAGCCGTCGCCATCGGCCTGGCCTTCGCTGTGCGATTGGCCGAAGCGCTGGGACGAGTCGACCACAACGAAGTGCTGCGACACGACGACGTATTGGCGTTCTTCGGCCTCCGCCGTCGAATCCCCGAGAACTATCCCACGTCGTCGCTCCTCGAAGCCATGACGCACGACAAGAAGGCGCACCACGACCTGACCTTCGTGCTTGCCGGCGCTGAGGGCTTCGAGATTGTCAATGACGTCGACCCTCAATTGGTGAGCGACGAACTAGAAAGATTTAGGGGTGAACCATGAGTAACGAAATACTCTTGCTGTCGGGTCCGAATCTCGACCTGCTGGGGACGCGTAGTCCGGAGATATACGGCACGACCACCTTGGCCGAGCACGTCGAGCGTTTCGAACAGCTCGCCAGGGATGCCGGTTTCATTGTTCGTCACGTGCAGTCGAATTTCGAGGGCGATCTCATCGAGGCCGTGCACGGCGCGCGCGGTGGTGCGGTGGCGATCGTAATCAACGCCGGGGCCCTCACGCACTCGTCGTGGGCACTGGCCGATGCGCTCGATACCTTCGACGGGATCAAGGTCGAGGTCCATATTTCAAATCCGGCGGCCCGAGAGCCTTTTCGCCACCTCAGCACGCTGGCCGGTTCAGTCAACGGAACGATCGCCGGGTTCGGCGCCACCAGCTACGAACTGGCTCTTGACGCGGTGCGTCGTCTGACGACATCGTCGTCCTAACCGAGTGAAGTACGGCGTTGCGTAGACTGGGCAACGCACGATTCGCGAAAGGTCTCTATTCCCATGCCTGTGATTTCAATGTCGGACATAAAGAACGGCATCACGATCAAGCTCGACGACGGGCTCTTCACGATCATTGAGTTCCAACACGTCAAGCCCGGAAAGGGTGGGGCGTTTGTGCGCACCAAACTGCGAAACGCCCGCTCCGGAGCCGTGATCGAACGCACGTACCGGTCCGACGAACGTCTCGAGCAGGCCTTGATGGATAAGCGCGATACGCAATTCCTCTACCGCGACGGCGACGACTACATCTTCATGGATCAGTCGACTTACGACCAGGTGCCGGTATCGTCCAAAAGCTTGGGGGATGCGGCCAACTATCTCAGAGAAACCGGCAAGGCGATGTTGATCCTGCACGATGACGAGATCATCGGCGTGGAACTTCCGGCGTCGGTCGAATTGACGATCACTCAAACCGAACCGGGCATCCAGGGTGACCGCGTCTCCGGGGCGCGCAAGTCCGCAACCTTAGAGACCGGACTCGTGGTGCAGGTCCCATTGTTCGTCGGGCCAGGCGAACTCATCAAGGTCGACACACGGACCGGTGAATACATGACCCGGGCCTAAGGTGAGCGAGCTGGGTGTCCGACGGCACCATTCCCGCGAACGCGCACTCGAGATCATGTATGAGGCGTCCGTCAAGGAACGGCCCGTTCTCGTAGTGGTCGAAGAACTCAACCTTCGGCCAGACGACTACGCGTTGGCCCTGTTGACCTCCAGTGAAGCGAATGAATCGCGCGCCAACGAGCTCATCAGCGAATTCTCTATCGACTGGCCGCTCGAGAGAATCGCCCTGGTCGACCGACTGGTCATGACGCTCGCGGTCGGCGAGATGATGATGGATGACCCACCGCCCAAGGCCGTCATTCTCGATGAGGCGGTGGAGTTGGCGAAGACGTACTCAACTGACGCCTCACCTAAATTCGTCAATGGCGTGCTGTCGTCAATCGCTGAACAACTTCTCAGCTAACGCACGATACGTCCGAGAATGGATGCGCGATCGCCTTCGTCGGGTCGACGCGCTGAGCTCAGACGTCGTGCCGGTCGGGCGCGGACGGTCGATCGCGCTGATGCACTGACTCGAGGTACGCGTTCCAGGCATCGAGTGCAGGATCTTCTTCGTCGTACACGACCGGACGACTGGAACCTTCCCCGCGCTCATCCTTCAGAAGCTTGTGCCACATGTAGACGGCGTACACGCTGAGCAGCGGCCATTCAAAGACGTAGGCCCACGACAGGGTGTTCCCGCCGAGAGCACGCTTGATCTCAGTGATGAAGGCTGTAATGCAGATCAGTTCGGCGAAGAAGAGGCCCAGGTTGATCTTGAACGTACTCTTCGATGCCGCGGCCATTACCAGGATTTTAGGTCTCTTTCTTTGTGGGGCTCCGCTCGCCCCGGGGCTCGTTCTGGCAAGGTTCACCTGGTCCTCTATCTTCGTCGCCGGAGGCAACGACTACGATTAACACGATTCATTAACACAACACGGCTCCGGCATCGGTTTGAACGACGATGGCGCGGGGTTGTCGTGAAGCGGGTCCCGCGAGGCTCGTACGACAGGAGAACGATGGGCAGCGAGGACGAACGCAAGGCGCGAACTCGCGACCTGACGTTCAGCGCGAAGAGCCAGCTCATGGATGCCGAGGACGTCAAGCGGGCCTTGTGGCGTATGGCCCACGAAATCGTCGAGCGCAATCACTCACTGGAGGCGCTCTCGGTCATCGGTCTGCAAACGGGCGGCACGTCCATCGCCTCAGCGCTCGCGTCGATACTTTCCGAGGTATCCGGCGAGCCCGTGAAAGCCGGTCTGCTGGACGTCTCGTTCTATCGCGACGACCTCTCGCGTAATCCGATCCCCGCATCGTCGGCGACCGACATCGATCACGACCTCACGGATCGCACCGTCGTGCTCGTCGACGACGTGCTCTTCACCGGCCGAACCGTTCGCGGGGCCTTGAACGCGCTCTCGGATTGGGGACGACCGCGCGCCGTGCAGCTGGCGGTGCTGGTCGACCGCGGCCACCGCGAACTGCCGATCCGGCCCGACTACGTGGGCAAGAACCTCCCGACGTCCTTAGATGAAGCGATCGTGGCGACGCTCGAGGGCGTATGGATCGGCACGAAGGAGCGCTCGTGATCGAATCCATCCGAGGCCGTAGTCTCCTCTCGCTGGACGACCTTTCCAAGGCGGCGATTGTCGAGGTGCTCGATACCGCGGAGTCCTTCGTCGAGGTCAATCGTCGAAGTATCAAGAAAGTGCCGGCTTTAAAGGGCCGGGTCGTGGCCTCGCTCTTCTTCGAAGAGTCGACGCGCACTCGTCTCAGTTTCGAAACGGCCGCCAAACGCCTCAGCGCCGACGTCCTTTCGTTGGCCGTAGCCTCGAGCAGTGTCAAAAAGGGTGAGTCCCTTCGCGACACCATCGGCACCATTGACGCCTTGGGCATAGACGCCGTGGTGTTGCGTCACCGCTCCAGCGGGGCGGCCTTGCAGGTCAGTCGTTACGTGCCGCACGTAAAGGTGATCAATGGCGGAGACGGTCAACACCAACACCCGACCCAGGGTCTATTGGACGCCTTCACGATCCGTCAGGTACTGAGCGAACGTCACGACACGTCGGGGCTCGAGTCTGGGAGCGCTTTGTTCGAGGGACTCAAGGTCTTGATCGTCGGGGACATTCGACACAGTCGAGTGGCGCGAAGCGACGTATCGGTCTACACCACGCTGGGCGCTGAGGTTCGCCTCTGCGCGCCGGGGACTCTCTTGCCTGACGAAGTGGCGAGTTGGCCGGTCACGGTCGTGCACGACTTCGACGAAGCGCTGGCCTGGGCCGACGTCGTCGGCCTCTTGCGCCTCCAGAGCGAACGAGGGTCGGGCGACTTCGTAGCGAGCCTCGATGAGTTCACTTTCACCCACGGACTCAGCATCGAACGCGCGCGACGCTTGAAGCCCGAGGTGCTGATCATGCACCCCGGCCCGATGAACCGCGGAGTGGAAATCGATTCACGCGTTGCCGATTCATGTCAATCGGTCGTGGAGCGACAGGTCAGCAATGGCGTGCCGATTCGCATGGCCGTGTTGTACTTGAGCATCGCCGGAGCGGAAGGGCAGGGACTATGAGTGCCATCGTCATCCGTCAGGGACTCGTTGTCGGCGAAGACGGCCCTCAGGTGACCGATGTCTTGATCGTCGATGATCGAATCGCCGAGGTTGGTGTATCAATTGAAGCGCCGAGCGGTGCCCACGAAGTCGACGCGCGTGACTGCTGGGTCGGTCCGGGTTTCGTGGACCTTCACACGCACCTTCGAGAACCGGGACGAGAGGCCGCCGAGACCATCGAAAGCGGTGCCCGGGCCGGCGCGCTCGGTGGCTATTGCGCGTTGGTCGCCATGCCGAACACAGAGCCAGCTCTCGACTGCGTCGCGCTGGTCTCCTACGTTCTCGAACGCGGTGCTCGAACGCCGCTCGACGTGGCGGTCGCCGGTGCCATCACCGTTGGTCGCGAGGGAGAAGCGCTGGCTCCTCTGGCCGAGATGGCCGCTCTCGGGGTTCGACTCTTCACGGATGACGGCATCGGCGTGCAGGACCCGTTGGTGATGCGACGCGCTCTCGCCTACGCCAAGCCGCTCGGCGTCCGTCTTGCCCAACACTGCGAGGACGAACGACTGGCCTCCGGTGGAACAATGAACGAAGGAGCTCTCAGTGGGCAACTCGGACTACTCGGTCGTCCGGCGATTGCCGAGGAGCTGATGGTGATGCGCGACATCGAGCTCGTGCGCGTAACCGGAGCCCCGTTGCACTTCTTGCACCTTTCGACCGGTCGATCGCTGGACATGGTACGAGCCGCTCGCGCCGAGGGGCTCCCGGTCACCTTCGAAGTGGCGCCCCATCACTTCACGCTGGATGAGAGCGCGTGTGCCACGTACGACCCGGTCTTCAAAGTGCACCCACCGTTACGGTCTGCGGACGACCTTGAGGCGATACGCGGCGCGCTTCGTAGCGGCCACGTGGACGCGGTCGCCACCGACCACGCGCCGCACGCGCCCGAACTGAAAGACCTGGCGTTCGACGAGGCGCCGGCCGGCATGCTCGGGCTCGAACACGCCGCATCGCTGACCTACGAAGCCCTTGGCCCGTCGCCCGATCCGGCGACGTTCTTCGCGGTCCTGAGTCGAGGACCGGCGCGCATCGCACAGTTGCGTCAAGATGACGACCGAGTTCGACACAGCGCCCACGGCGCATCGATGGTCGCGGGCGAGGACGCCAACATCACGGTCTTTGACCCCGCTAGTCGTTGGATGGTCGATCGACACGCTCTCGCGAGTCGGTCGATGAACACTCCCTACGACGGTCGTTCGATGTCGGGTCGCGTGCGTACGACGATCGCCAAGGGTCGCCTGATCGTGGATCAAGGTGTCCTGAGGTGACGCGCCAACCATCGGTACTCGTGTTGGCCGACGGCGCCACTTTCGAGGGCTACGCCGCCGGCCACTTACCCGACGAGGGCTTCACGAGTGGCGAATTCGTCTTCAACACCGCCCTTTCGGGTTACCAAGAAGTCATCACCGATCCGAGCTACGCCGGTCAGATCATCACCTTCACCTATCCGCACATCGGCAACTACGGTGTCACGACACTCGACGACGAGTCATTGCGACCGTGGTGCGAGGGCGTGGTGATGCGCGAACTGTCCCATGTTCCTTCCAACTGGCGTTCGGTCGGGCCCCTCGAAGGGTTTATGCGCCAGCACCGCGTGGCGGGAATCGTGGGCGTCGACACGCGACGCCTGACCCGTCACTTACGGGCTCATGGCGCGTTGCCTGGTGCCTTTGGTCACGGAGACCTCGCCGTTGTCACCGCAGCCGCTCGGACCGCCCGCGGTACTGACGACACCGATCTGGTCACGCGAGTCACCACCGATGAGATCTACACGCGCGGCGCCGGCGAGCGCCACGTGGTGGCCCTCGACTACGGCATCAAGACCACGATGGTGCGTCAGCTCGCTGAACGGTTCCGGGTCACCGTCGTGCCCGCCGCGACGAGCGCCGACGAGATTCGTTCGCTCGAGCCCGACGGTGTGTTCCTCTCGAACGGTCCCGGCGACCCGGCGGCCCTTGGCGTACAGGTCCGGGTGCTGGAAGAGTTGTTGGGGACCGTACCGATCTTCGGCATCTGTCTCGGTCATCAACTCCTCGCGCTGGCCCTCGGGGGGCGTACGTTCAAGTTGCCCTTCGGCCATCACGGCAGCAATCACCCGGTCTGTGACCTGGCGACCGGGCGAATCGAGATCACGGCGCAGAACCACAATTACGCGGTCGAACCGGAGTCGCTTGCGCGCGGCGTCGTCAGTCACGTCAATCTGAATGACGGCGTCATCGAAGGCGTGACGGCGCCGAGCGAACGTTGCTTCTCGGTGCAGTATCACCCTGAAGCCGGCCCGGGACCACACGACGCGCGCTATCTCTTCCAACGTTTCGCGGATACCTTGAACGCGGTGACGGCCTGATGCCCAAGCGCACCGACATCGCTTCGATCATGGTGATCGGCTCCGGCCCGATCGTCATCGGCCAGGCCTGTGAATTCGATTATTCCGGGACGCAGGCTTGCCAGGTGTTGCGCGCCGAGGGCTTCAAAGTGATCCTGGTGAACTCGAATCCCGCCACGATCATGACCGACCCTTCCACGGCCGACGTCACCTACGTCGAACCGCTCGACGCCGATGTCCTCACGGACATCATTGGGCGCGAACGTCCCGACGCGTTGCTCCCGACTCTGGGCGGTCAGACGGCGCTCAACTTGACCATGGAACTCGTTCGGCGGGGGGTGACCGAACGTTACGGGGTCGAGGTCATCGGCGCGCGTCCGGACGCCATTGCGACGGCCGAGGACCGCGAACTCTTTAAGTTGGCGATGGCCGACATCGGTCTCGCCGTGCCCGACTCGGGTTTCGCTCGCAGCGTCGAGGAAGCACTCGCGGTCGTGGCGCGCATCGACTGGCCCGTGATGATTCGACCCAGTTTCATCTTGGGAGGATCGGGCACCGGCATCGCGCACGACGAAGAACAACTTCGATTACTTGCCGGTGAGGGAATCGCAGCGTCACCCATTGGCGAGATCCTGGTCGAGCGTTCGGTCGCGGGGTGGAAGGAGTTCGAGCTCGAAGTCATGCGCGACCATGCTGACAACTGCGTCGTGGTCTGCGGGATCGAGAACTTCGATCCGATGGGCGTGCACACCGGAGACTCGATCACGGTCGCTCCGATCCAGACCCTCTCGGACGTGGAGTACCAGGCAATGCGCGACGACGCCTTCGCGGTGCTGCGACGAGTGGGGGTGGAGACCGGGGGATCCAACGTGCAGTTCGCGGTGGATCCCGCGACGGGAGAACGACTCGTCATCGAGATGAACCCTCGCGTGAGTCGTTCGAGCGCATTGGCCTCCAAGGCCACTGGTTTTCCCATCGCCAAGATCGCGGCGCGCTTGGCAGTCGGCTACACGCTCGACGAGATCCGAAACGACATCACTCAAGTGACGCCCGCCTCCTTCGAGCCCGCGATCGACTACGTGGTGACCAAGATCCCACGCTGGGCCTTCGAGAAATTGCCCGGCGCACCAGCCGAGCTCGGCACCAGGATGCAGTCGGTGGGCGAGGTCATGGCGATTGGTCGTAACTTCGCCGAGTCGCTGCAAAAGGCGGTTCGCTCCCTCGAACAGGGCCGCGTTGGTTTCGCGTTGGGACGACACTCGGAGTTCGTGGGCTACGACATCGACCGGCTTTGGCACAGTTCGGTCGTGGCCACGCCGGAGCGCCTCTTCGCCCTCCACGAACTACTTTGGCGCGGTGCGTCGATCGATGACGTCGTTGCGCGCACCGGCATTGATCCGTGGTTCATTCAGCAATTGAGCGAGATTATCGAGCGCGAACGCGAGCTCGTCCCCGAAGCCCCACTCGAGTCCTTCGACGCGCGTCGGTGGCGTCGCTACAAGCAATGGGGATTCTCCGATCCCCAGATCGCCGACCTGTGCGCGCGCGAGATTGACGACGTCACGAAAATTCGGCGCGCCGCCGGCGTCGTGACGACGTTCAAGACCGTTGACACGTGTGCGGCGGAGTTCGACGCGTCGACGCCGTATCACTACAGCACCTATGAGGACACCAGTGAGGTTCGAGCGTCGTCTCGTGATCGCGTGATCATCCTCGGCTCCGGGCCGAATCGAATTGGTCAAGGTATCGAATTCGACTACTGCTGCGTGCACGCATCGATTGTCCTGCGCGAGATGGGTTACGAGACGGTCATGGTGAACTGCAATCCCGAGACGGTGTCGACTGACTATTCAACGTCGGACCGTCTGTACTTCGAGCCATTGACGCCCGAAGACGTGGCCGAAGTGATCGTCGCCGAACAGGCCGCGTGCGTCAACGGCGCTCGTGTTCTGGGCGTGATCGTGGCACTGGGCGGTCAGACACCGCTGAAGCTTTCGCACTCGATCGATCCGGAGTTGGTTCTGGGAACGCCCGTCGCCTCGATTGACGCGGCCGAAGACCGCGAACAGTGGTCGGAAATTTGCAGCTCTCTGGGACTGCGCCAACCACCGGGTGATGTCGCGCTCAACCTGGGTGAGGCACGGATCATCGCGCGTCAGATTGGCTACCCGGTACTGGTGCGACCCAGCTACGTCCTTGGCGGGCGGGCCATGGAGATCGTCTACGACGACGCGTCGCTCGAGAGGGTGATGAAGGACCTGACCAGCCAACACGGATCGTTGGCGCGCGAAGGCGGGGTCTCGCAAAGTCGACCGATTCTGATCGATAGCTTCTTGGAAGACGCGATCGAAGTGGACGTCGACGCCGTGCGCGACGAATCTGGAGACGTGTTCGTCGCGGGCGTGATGGAACACGTCGAAGAGGCGGGCGTGCATTCCGGCGACTCGGCCTGTGCTCTGCCGCCTCAGACCCTGAGCGACGCGGTGCTCGCGACCTTGCACTCGCACACCAAAAAGATCGCCGATGCTCTCGGCGTTGTGGGACTGATCAATGTGCAATACGCCGTCAAAGAAGACGAGGTCTTCGTGCTGGAGGCGAATCCGCGTGCCTCGCGCACGGTGCCCTTCGTCGCCAAGGCGACCGGCGTGGCGCTCGCCCAAGTCGCAGTTCGCCTGATGATGGGCCAGTCGCTGCGAGAACTGATCGACGTCGGCATCGTGCCCGAGGCGACACCGGTGCCGGCGTACGTGTCAGTGAAAGAAGCGGTGTTGCCGTTCAATCGCTTTCCTGGGGTGGACACGGTGCTCGGGCCCGAGATGCGCTCGACCGGCGAGGTCATGGGCGTGGGGGAGAGCTTCGGCATCGCCTTCGCCAAGGCGCAATTGGCTGCCGGCACGCGACTGCCCGACCAGGGTCAAGTGTTCATGAGTCTCGCGGATCGTGACAAAGTCCAGGGCCTCGAGTTGGCTCGTCTTTTATCCGACCTGGGATTCACGATTGCCGCCACACTCGGCACTGCGGGGTACCTGCGCGCGAACGGGGTGACGGTGGCCACGCTGGTGGGCAAGGTCGGTCTCGCCGACATGGGTGTGGACGCCGTCTCGATGATCGCGGCCGGCGACGTGCAACTGGTTATCAACACACCGTCGGGCAGCGGGGCGCGCGCCGACGGCGCGCTGATTCGTGGTGCCTGTGTCGTGCACGCCGTCTCGTGTCTTACGACACTGAGCGCTGGTTTCGCGGCCGCCAAAGGTATCGCTGACACCAGGTCCCAGGGCTGGCGCGTAGCGTCGCTACAGGAGTTACACCGTGAGTGATCTGGCGACCAACGTCGGCGCGGTCGCCCTTCGATCGCCGATCCTGACGGCGGCCGGAACCTCGGGCTACGGCGACGAACTTGCCGGCTACGGCGATCTGAAGGCATTAGGCGCAATCGTCGTAAAGTCATTGGCCGTCTTCGCGTGGGAGGGCAACGCCGCGCCCCGCGTGGCCGCTTCGGGCGAACACATGGTGAACGCCGTGGGACTCGCGGGCCCAGGCGTGTCGGCGTGGCGCCAGCGTTACCTGCCGGACCTGCAACGAAGCGACTGCGACGTCGTGGCCTCCATCTGGGGACGAACGGTCGAGGAGTTCACACAGGCGGCCGAAGCAATGTGTGGCGCCGGTGTCGTGGCCGTGGAAGTCAACGCCAGTTGCCCGAACCTCGAAAGTCGCTCCACGATCTTCGCCCACTCGGCGCTCGCGACGGCCGAGATCGTTCGCGCATCCAAGGTGGCGGGGCTGCCGCTCTGGATCAAGCTCAGCCCCAACACGCCGGAACTCGTGGACATCGCCCGCGCTGCGCTGGACGCCGGGGCTGATGCTCTGGTCCTGGTCAACACGGTGCTCGGTCTGGCGATCGACATCGAACAGCGACGACCAACACTCGGCAACGGCGGGGGTGGGGTGAGCGGCCCAGGTATATTGCCGGTCGCCCTGCGCTGCGTGTACGAGTGTCGCGCCGCGTTCCCCGACACACCGATCGTGGGTGTCGGCGGTGTGAGCAGTGGCGAGGACGCCGTGGCGATGATCATGGCTGGCGCGAACGCGGTTGAAGTCGGTACCGCGACGTTCGCCAACCCGCGCGCTCCGTGGATCGTGCAACAAGAATTGGAGCGTTGGATGCGACGACACGACGTGACGAACGTGAACGACATAGTAGGAGCAGCGCATGGATGAGACGTTCGGTACTCGACTGCGCGAGCGCATTCGCGCCCTCGGCCCGCTGTGTGTCGGTGTCGATCCGAGCCGTGAGTTGCTCGAGTCCTGGGATCGCAGTGACACCGTCGAGGGACTCGAGTTCTTCGCACGCGCGACACTGGACGCGGTCGTGGGCACGGCGTCGGCGATCAAACCGCAAGTCGCGTTCTTCGAACGTTTTGGTTCCGAAGGATATCGAGTGCTCGAACAGCTGATCAGTGACGCGCGTGACGCGGACATGCTGGTCGTCGCCGACGCCAAACGCGGTGACTTCGAAGTGACCAACGTCGGTTACGCCGAGGCGTGGTTGTCCGACCGCTCAACGCTGCGGGTTGACGCGGTCACTGCGAGTCCTTATCTCGGAGTCGACGCGCTCGCGCCGTTGTTCGACCTCGCGAACGAGCACGCACGAGGAGTCTTTGTCCTGGCCGCGACCTCCAACCAAGAGGGGCGAGCCGTACAGCGAGCTCGCACACCAGAGGGGGAACGGGTGGAGGACTTGGTGCTTCGCGCGGTCGCCGAGCGCAACAAACGCGATGACGGCCTGGGAACAATCGGAGTGGTGATCGGCGCGACGCGTGACGCGCCGGAGTTCGATCTGGCGCACTTGGGTGGTGCGATTTTAGTGCCGGGCGTGGGGGCTCAAGGGGGCAGCGCCGAGCAGGTTGCGCGGTTGACCGCTCGATGTCCGTCCAACACCGTGCTTGTGAATGTGGCGCGTTCCATACTGAATGTCGGACCCGAGCGAGCGGCCCTGCGTGATGCGGCGCGCCGATGGCGCGATGATCTCAGTCAGGCCTTGGCCTGAACAACAGTCGGCGCGGGGCGGTAATCTGACATCGTGACCCCCACCCCGCCGAACCTGTCGCAAGAACAGCGAGTGGAGGCGTCGCGTCTCGCGGTAGCGAACCGTCGTCGACGTGCCGAAGTCAAACGCCAGGTGAAGTCCGGTGAGCTTTCGCTCGAAGAGTTGTTCGAACTCGCTGCTCGCGAAGAGTGCGTCGCTCAGATGCGTGCCTATGACCTCATCAGTGCGCTACCCGCAATTGGTGAAGTAAAGGCCGAACGCATTATGAACAACGCGTCGATTGCCAAGACCCGTAGGATCAGGGGTCTTGGACCCAAGCAGCGCGCGGAACTGTTTCGAGCTCTTGTCCGCTGAACCCTTCACTGCGGTTCTTATCGGTCCCGGCGGCGTTGGCAAAGGCACTCTCGCTCGACGTCTCGTGGAAGCCGACGACCGACTCTGGTTGAGCAAGAGTTGGACGACGCGACCAAAGCGTCCCACCGAAGACGGTACTGAGTACCACTTCGTTGACCGCGCCACTTTCGAGAAAGCAATCGACGACGACGTGTTCTTGGAGTGGGCGGAGTTCCACGGCCACCTGTACGGGACACCGCGTCCCGAGTCCGGCGATCGCGACGTGTTGCTCGAGATCGAGGTCCAAGGTGCTGAGCAGATACTCGCTCAGGACCCCTCGGCCGTTGTCGTTCTCGTGGTCGCACCGTCGATGGAACACCTCGAAGATCGTCTACGACGTCGCGGCGACTCCGATGAGCACATCCAAAAACGTCTCTCGAGCGCGCCGTTGGAACTCGCGAAAGGCCAAGAGATTGCTACGCGCGTGGTGGTCAATGACGACCTAGACCGAGCAACGAGCGAAATCCTCTCTATACTGGAAGCACTTCGCCCGTCCCGGCGATCCCCCTCGAAAAAGGACTGAATACCATGGCCGAACGCCCCACCCTCGTTGATCCACCGATCGAGACCCTTCTCGCCAAGGTCGGCGACTCAAAGTTCACGCTCGTCGCCGTCTCGGCCATCCGGGCTCGAGAGATCAATGAGTACTACAACGGCCTCGGCTCGGGACACGGCGCGCTCATTCCACCGCAGGTGACGTCGCTGTCGAACAAGTCATTGTCGCTCGCGATGGAAGAGCTCTACCAAGGCAAGTTGGAGTTTCACCGCCCGACGCCCGAAGAGCTCGAAGACGAGCGCCTTCAGGCCGTCGCGTTGGAAGAGGCCCGTCAGGACGCGAACAACGACCTCGACGCCTTCACCGATGCCCTCCGCGACGCCTGAGTCGTCGTCACCCCGTATTGTCCTCGGCGTTGCCGGCGGCATTGCCGCTTACAAATCGGTTGAGTTGCTGCGCTTGTTGCGCGACGCCAACTATCACGTCGCACCAATACTCACTCCGGACGCAACGCGTTTCGTCGGAGCGCTGACCTTCAGCGCATTGGCCAGTGAGCCCGCGCGCACACAACTCTTCGGTGACCCGAGCACCCCGATCCCGCATACCTATCTCGGTCAAAGCGCTGACCTCATCGTGGTCGCACCGGCGACCGCGCACCTCATCGCACGTTTCGCCACGGGACTGGCGGACGATCTCTTAAGCGCAACCTTGTTGGCCACCAAAGCGCCGGTGCTGCTGTGCGCGGCGATGCACTCTGAGATGTGGGCGCAACCGTCTGTGCAGGAGAATCTCGCGACGCTGCGACGACGCGGGGTGATGATCCTCGAGCCCGAGGTGGGGCACCTCGCGGGCGGCGACGAGGGCGTCGGTCGAATGGCAGAACCGGCGACGATATTCGAGCTAGTCGAACGAATCGTGCGCGGTTATCGAGGTCCACTCACCGGTCGACGCGTGCTAATCAGCGCCGGGGGAACCCGAGAGCTGATCGACCCAGTGCGCGTCATCTCGAACCGGTCATCGGGGCGTCAGGGCTACGCACTGGCCGAAGTGGCGAGTCGCCTGGGTGCCAACGTGACCTTGGTCTCCACTGTCGAACGCGACCTGGCTCTCGACGTGGCGTCGACAATCGCGGTGGTACACGTCGAGAGTGCGGCTCAGATGCGCGACGTCATGCTCGAAAGATTTGCGAATAGTGACTGCGCGATCATGGCCGCCGCGGTGGGTGATTTCACCGTCAAGCCGGCGCCCGAGAAGATCAAGAAGACTACGGGGTTACCGTCGTTGAATCTTGAACTGACCGCCGACATCGTGGTCGACCTCGTCGCCAAGCGGCAAGAAGGACAGCTGGTGGTCGCGTTTGCCGCAGAGACGACCAACGTCATGGAGAACGCTCGCGAGAAACTACGCCGCAAAGGCGTGGACCTCTTGGTCGTGAACGACGTCGCGGCTCCCGGCACGGGTTTCGAACACGACACCAACGAAGTCGTCCTTCTGGACCGAGACGGTGTCGCCGAATCGGTGTCGTTACGCTCGAAAGAAGCGGTTTCGCTGGCGATCTTGACTAGGGTGGCCTCATTGTTATCCAAGGAGCCCCATGAGTGACCGAACCCTCTTCACCTCGGAGTCGGTGACCGAAGGACATCCCGACAAAGTCGCCGACCAGGTCTCGGACGCCGTCCTCGATGCCATCCTCGCCCAAGACCCCATGGCGCGAGTCGCCTGCGAGACGCTGCTCACCACGGGACTGTGCGTCGTGGCCGGAGAGATCAGCACCAGCGCGTACGTCGACATCAATCATCTTGCGCGCCAGACGATCATTGGCATCGGTTACAACGACGGTGCCATGGGATTCGACGGCCGCAGTTGCGGAATCCTGGTGTCGCTCGACAAACAGAGTCCCGACATCGCTGAAGGCGTCGACGTCGCCCTCGAACAACGTTCGGGCGTCGGCGACGAAGACGCTCTTAACTCTCAAGGAGCCGGCGACCAGGGGATGATGTTCGGGTACGCCTGCAATGACAACGACGACTTCATGCCCTTGCCAATCTGGCTGGCTCACCGATTCGCCATGCGTCTTGCGCAAGTTCGCCGTTCCGAGCTCGTGCCGTATCTGCGACCGGATGGCAAGACCCAAGTGACCATCGTCTACGAGGACGGCAAACCAGTCGCGGTGGAAACGGTCTTGATCTCCACCCAGCACGAAGACGGCATTGATTCGCTGACCACGATCAGAGATGACGTGATCGAACACGTGATCAATCCGATGTTGCCGACCGACCTCGACACCAGTGCGATGCGAGTCATCGTGAATCCCTCGGGCAAATTCGTGCTCGGCGGTCCGCACGCTGACACCGGCCTCACCGGGCGAAAGATCATCGTGGACACCTACGGCGGCATGGCCCGACACGGTGGTGGTGCCTTCTCGGGTAAGGATCCATCGAAGGTCGATCGTTCTGGCGCCTACGCCGCCCGGTGGGTCGCCAAGCACGTCGTAGCCGCGGGCGCGGCAGAACGTTGCGAAGTTCAAGTGGCCTACGCCATCGGTGTCGCGCGACCGGTGTCCGTGTTGGTCGACACCTTCGGAACCGAACGCGTGGACCGCGTGAGGATCGCCAAGGCCGTGGACGCGCTGTTCGACCTTCGTCCCGCGGCGATCATCCGCGACCTCGATCTGCGTCGTCCGCTTTATCAACGCACGGCGGCCTACGGCCACTTCGGCCGCAGCGATCAGGGCTTCACCTGGGAGCAGACTTCGCGAGTTGACGATCTGCGCCGAGAACTGTCGCTGTAGCGGTGGGCGCCGAGCGCGCTGTACGAATCATCACTGAAGTCGCGGCCGTCGATCGACCGTTTGATTACCTCGTCACCGAGCGAACGTCGCGCGCGACGGTCGGTGACCGAGTGCGCGTGGACTTCAACGGCCGATCGGTTCGCGGGTGGGTAGTCGGCGACGCGAAGGTCAGCCCCGAACTCAAGCCCCTCACGAAATGGTTGGGTTACGGCCCGCCGGCGCGATTGCTCGAACTGTTGTCCTGGGCCAGCCAACGTTGGTACAGCCCGCCCAGTCGCTTCCTTATCTCGGCGTCGCCAAAACGACTCGTGACCGACCTGCCGATCGCTCCGGAGGCGAAAGCGTTGGCGTCTTCGGTGTTGCGCGATGTCGCCGAGGTGGATCCCGGCGTGCTTGAAGTCGCTCCCACGACCGACCCGCTGCCGCTGATTCTCGCTGCCTATGAGTCGACGCGCGCAAAGGGAGGCTCACTGTTGGTCCTCGTGCCGACCGAGTCGTGGGCCGGGCGATTACGTGGCCGTTTGGAGCAGAGGGGATGTGACGTCGCGTTCGGTGATGACCAGTGGGACCGTATGCGCGCGGGCTGGCCCGTCGTCGTTGGCGCCCGGGGCACCGCGCTCGCGCCGGTGCCGAAGGTCAGTGGCGCGGTCATCGTTGACGCCGATGACGAGGCCTATCGAAGTGAGCGAACGCCGACGTGGGACGTCGTATCGATGCTTCGCGAGCGCTGCCGTCGTGACGCCGCACCTTGGTGGGCCACGTCGATCGCGCCGTCCCCTTCGTTACTCAACGACGGTACGTATCGAACGTGGGGCGAGATGACGGGGGCGTGGCCGCGTATTGACGTCGTCGACCGACGCCGCAGTGATCCGCACGACGGCGTGCTGGCGCGCGAGTCGCTGGACGCCGCCCATCACGCGCTGACGGGTGACGAACCGGTGGCGGTGGTGGTCGTCTTGCAACGTCTGGGTGACGGGCGGCTGTTGGCATGTGCGAAGTGCGGAGAATTGGCTCGTTGCGCGATATGCGGACAGGCCGAGGGAGAGGTCGAGGGCCAGTTGATGTGTCGCGATCGTCACGAGCCCCGGGCCAATTTCTGTCGATCGTGTGGTGCGACGAATCTCAAACGTGTGCGAACGGGCGTGACGACCTTGGCCCGCGACGTCGCAGCCCAACTTGGCCAAAAAGTCAGCGAAGTCACGGCCACGACTGATCCCAACGAGAGTCTGGAACGAGTGGTGGTGGGCACCGAAGCCGTATGGCAACGAGTACGCCACTGTGGTGTCGTCATCTTCGTCGACTTCGATCAGTACCTTCTGGCACCGAGGGACTCCGCTCGTCGTAGCGCCATAACTGCGGTAGGAAAGGGTGGCCGTCTGGTCGGCCCGCGTCGAGAGGGTCGCGGAGCGGTCGTGTTGCAGACGCGTCGTAGTGATGACCCCGTGATAGAAGCCCTCGTTCACGAGAAGTTCGATGCGATCATTGACGACGACCTGGCGACAGCTCGATTGTTGCAGCTCGCGCCCTACGGCGCCGTCGCTGAAGTATCCGGTGAAGGCGCCGCGTCGTTTGTCGCGGAACTAACGGATGCCGAGGTATCGATCAGTACGGCAGCTTCCGGTTTCATCATTCGAGCGAACGACGTGGCGACGTTGACGGCGGCCCTGCGTTCGGTCCCGCGACCCCTCGCGAAAGTGCGCGTGGCGGTCCACTGAGCGCTCGATCGCGACCGTTATTTCTCAGCGATAACGTAGGGGAGTGACGACGCTTCCCATCCGAATCTACGGTGACCCGGTCCTGAACCAGGTCACGACCGAGATCGAAAACATAGACGGACGCATCGCCGCCCTGGCCCAGACCATGATCGAAACAATGAACGAAGCGCCTGGCGTCGGACTCGCGGCGAATCAAGTCGGCGTTCAAAAACGCTTGTTCGTCTACGACAAGGGGGAGGGTCCCCACGTGGTCGTGAATCCCAAGATCCTCGAGACCGATGGCGAATGGACCTACGAAGAAGGATGCCTCTCGGTACCCGGACTGAGTTGGGAGATCACTCGGGCGAACTCGGTCCATCTGGTCGGATTCGACCTTGATGGCAATGAGATCGACCTGCAGACTGATGAGTACGAAGGAAGAATCTTCCAGCACGAAATGGACCATCTCGAAGGCGTCTTGCTCGTCGAACGACTCGACGCCGACCAACGTCGTGAGGCGAAACAGATTCTGCGACTGCGCAATCTCGAACTGTCCGGTTCGGATCCCGACGGATTGCACAGCTTGCTGGGTGAGTAAGTGCGTCTCGCATTCCTCGGCACGCCCGAGGCGGCGGTGCCGTCGCTGCGCGCCCTCGTCGACGCCGGTCATCACGTAGAACTCGTCATCACTCGCCCCGATCGCAAGCGCGCTCGAGGCGGCCAACTGTCACCCAGTCCGGTGAAGGCGTGCGCGCTCGAGCTCGGTCTCACGGTTCGCCATCGCTTACGCGATCTGGAGGATCTGGACGTCGAACGAGGCGTCGTCGTCGCCTACGGACGCCTCATCCCAGCCGACCTGTTGGCGCGCACCCCGATGCTGAATGTCCACTTCTCGTTGTTGCCGAGGTGGCGCGGTGCGGCGCCTGTTGAGCGCGCGATTCTCGCGGGCGACGAGGAAACTGGCGTCAGCATCATGACGCTCGACGTTGACCTTGACACTGGACCGGTCCATCTCGAGAAACGTGTGGCGATCGACGAGAAGTCGCTTTCGGGTTTGCTGGATGAACTCGCGGTTGTGGGCGCCGCAGCCCTAACCGAAGTGCTCGCATCGCCAGAGTTATTGGCGAATCCCGTTGCCCAAGTAGGTGAAGCAACGTTCGCGGCGAAGCTGAGCAAAGAGGACTTTCATCTCGTGCCTTCCTTGCCCGCTGAGCAACTCCTTCGGATCGTTCGACTGGGTCGCGCGTTCACGGTGGTGAGTGGCCGTCGCGTCCTCGTGGAGAGTGCGACACGTGTGGACGTCGACGACGTGCCCAGTGGATCGATCGCCGTTCGAAGCGCGCAGGTCGTCTTGGCTGCGACAGACGGCGCGATTATCCTCGACCGGGTGCGGCCCGAGAGTGCTAAGTCCATGAGTGCGATGGCGTGGTGGGTCGGTTCGAGACTCCAGGACGACACGGCTCGATGGACGTGAAGAATCCGCACCACGAATAGGCTGCCCTTGTGACTTCTATCGACGCTGGCCCCTCCGGAGCGCTACGCGTCGCGCCGTCAATACTTGCTGCCGACTTCGGATCCTTGGCCAATGCCGTGCGCGAGATCGACGCCGAGACGGACTGGCTCCACGTGGACGTGATGGACGGTCATTTCGTCCCGAACGTGTCCATTGGACCTCCCGTCGTGAAGTCACTTCGTCGCTACAGCGCTCGATTCTTCGATTGCCACTTGATGATGAGCGAACCGGGCCGCTACCTCGAAGCCTTCCGTCTCGCTGGAGCCGACGGCTGCACGGTGCACGTTGAGGTCGGTTCCACCGTGACGCTCATCGACGAAGCGCGTTCGATGGGACTGCGGGTGGGCTTGGCCGCCAATCCCGACACACCTTTTTCGAAGGTCGCGCCATTTCTTGGTGAGATTGACCTCTTGTTGCTGATGACGGTCTTTCCCGGATTTGGCGGTCAGTCGTTCATGGCTGAGGTAATGGGCAAGGTCAAGGAAGCCCGTCGGGAAGTGGACGTCAACGAACTGGCGCTCGACATCGAAGTCGATGGCGGCATCGACGCCGAGACGGCTCCCATCGCCGTCGAAGCTGGTGCCAACGTGCTCGTCGCCGGATCGGCGATTTTCAATCGTCCCAATCCCTTGGAAGCGGCGCACGAACTCAGAGCGGCCGCGAGGTCTGTTCGAGGATGAGATTTTCCAATACCGAGCTGATGACGATGGCGATGGGTGCCGGTGATAAGGCGCGTTACCTCTCACCACCAAATCCCTGGGTCGGGGCGCTGGTCGTAAGCGATCGGGGTGTCGTCTTGAGCGAGGGTCACACTCAAGTGCCCGGTGAGTCGCACGCCGAGATCGAGGCCTTACGACGCGCGGGCGATGGTGCGCGTGGCTCGACAATGGTCGTCACGCTCGAACCCTGCTCACACGAAGGTCGCACCGGTCCCTGCGTGGAGGCGATCGTCGAAGCCGGAGTCTCGCGCGTGATCGTGGGCACCGTTGACCCGGATCCTCGAGTATCGGGGTCGGGCGTGGAACTTTTGAAGTCCTCAGGAATCGACGTCGAAGTGGGCGTGGAAGAGGTCGCGGTACGCGCGCAGCTCGCGCCATATATATGGCATCGTGTGACCGGTCGACCTTACGTCGTGTTAAAGGTCGCCAGTACGCTCGACGGCGTGGTCGCGATGGCCGACGGTACGAGTCAGTGGATTACTGGCGAAGAAGCGCGCCGCGACGCTCACGTCCTGCGAGCCCAGAGTCAGGCGGTCCTCGTCGGGGCCGGCACCGCGCGAAGCGACGATCCGGCGTTGACGGCGCGCCTCGGTGACATGGTGCTCGAACCGCTGCGCGTGGTGTTGGGGACAGCGCCCGCCAGGGCCAAGATGCGGCCTTGTCTCGAGTTGAGCGGCGAACTTGCCCATGTGCTTGACGAGATCGCGAACCACGACGTGCTCCAGCTGCTGGTCGAAGGTGGCCCTACGACGGCGAGTTCATTCCTTGAAGCCGGTTTGGTGAACCACATTGTCTGGTACCAATCGGCGTCATTTGCCGGTAGTAACGGTACGCTCGGCGCCCTGAGCGCACTTTCGACCCCGACCATCGCGGCGCTTCGGCGAGGACGAATTGTGGACGTTCGGCGGCTCGGCGAAGATATTCGTATAGACGTGGAGGTCTGATGGCACTGTCAACCATCGAAGAGGCAATTGATCAGTTGCGACGAGGTGGGATGGTCGTCGTGGTCGACGACGAGGACCGCGAGAACGAAGGCGACCTCATCATGCCCGCTGAGGACGTCACGTCTGAGGACATGGCGTTTTTCCTCGAGTACACCTCGGGCGTGTTCTGCGTTCCCATCGAGTCGGCGCGCGCCGACGCACTTGACCTTCCGCTGATGGTGGTCGCCAATACCGAGGCGCAGCGCACGGCCTTCACCGTGACGGTTGATTACCGCCATGGCACCTCGACCGGCATTTCGACGAGTGACCGCGCGGCGACGGTGCGCGCGCTCATCGATCCCGAAACCCGACCGAGCGACCTCAATCGTCCAGGACACATCTTCCCCCTGCGTTATAAGGCCGGCGGTGTCTTGAAGCGCGCCGGTCACACCGAAGCGACTGTGGATCTCTGCCGGCTAGCCGGCAAGCGGCCCTCGGGCGTGCTCTGTGAGATCGTCACGGCCGACAAGTCGGGCATGGCTCGATTGCCGGAGCTCGAGCAATTCGCCCAGAAGCACGCTCTGCCGATCGTCTCGATCGCCGATCTGATTCGTTATCGTCGGCGCCACGAAAAGCTGGTCAGGCGCGTCGCCGAGGCTTCACTACCCACCGAGCACGGACAGTTCCAGGCGTACGTCTATGAGAACGTCCTCGACGGCGAACAGCACATGGCACTCGTGTACGGCGATATTTCGACGACGCCCGACGTGCTCGTACGGGTGCACTCCGAATGTCTCACGGGTGACGTCTTCGGATCGATGCGCTGTGACTGCGGACCTCAGTTGGAAACCGCGCTCGCCAAGGTCGCGGCCGAAGGAGCCGGCGTCGTGGTGTACCTGCGAGGCCACGAAGGACGCGGCATCGGGCTCGGGCACAAGATTCGCGCCTACGCCCTACAAGAAGCGGGACGCGACACCGTCGACGCCAACCTCGAACTCGGGTTCCCGGTCGACTCGCGTGAGTACGGAATCGGCGCTCAGATACTGGTCGACCTCGGGGTCACGTCGATGCGCGTCATGACCAACAATCCTTCGAAGTACGGCGGCCTCGAAGGCTTCGGTTTGAACATCGCCGAGCGCGTCCCACTCGAAAGCAGCCCTACGGCGTTCAACATCGACTATCTACGCACGAAGCGCGAGCGTCTGGGCCACATGCTCGGGGGTCTCGATGACGTCGAGTGACCAGACACAGCTCGATCCTCGTCGGGTGACCGAGTTGCGAAAGCGAGTCGGTGCGCATCTGGAAGGATCGCTGGATGGTCGAGGCGTTCGAATTGCGATCGTGTGCAGTCGTTTTAACGGCGCCATCACGACTCGCCTCCTCGAGGGCGCCCTCGACGTCTTGCGCGAGGCCGGCGTCGATCGCAGTGACATCGCGGTCGGCTGGGTTCCTGGCGCGTTCGAGGTTCCATTGATGGCACTGGCCTTGGCCGACGGTGATCGCCCCGTCGACGCGGTAATCACACTCGGTGCAGTCATTCGAGGCGAAACCACGCACTACGAAATCGTGTCCCAAGAGTGCGCCCGGGGCGTCCAAGACGTGCAACTCAGCACTCGTGTCCCCGTCGTCTTTGGTGTGCTCACCGTGGAAAACCTTGAGCAAGCACTCGAACGTTCTGCAAGCGGTGAGTCCAACAAGGGACGTGAGTCAGCGGTGACGGCACTGGAAATGGTGTCGGTGCTGCGTCAAGGGTCGTTGGGTTCGTAGTGATAATCGACGGTCGCGTCGAGACCTTCGACGAACGTCACGGCGACGGTGTACTCGCGAGTGACGACGGCATCACGTTTTATTTTCACTGCGTGAACATTGCCGACGGTTCGCGGAGCGTGAACCCTGGCCAAAGGGTCTCGGCTAGGCGCGGCGTGGGACACCTCGGACACGACGAGGCGTTCACAATTGAAAAAATCACCGGGGACTGAGAATTACTACGCGATGACGGGCCCCAGATTCCGGGTGCGATGTCGACTTAGTACTTCACCGACAATGCTCGGTTACTTGCGATAAGGCTTCACCGGTGGATTGCCGAGCAGTGACAGAGCGTTCGAGCGGTTGATGGTGGCTTCAGTAATCGCGTAGCGATAGGCCGCTCGAGCGCTGATGCGTTCCGTCGCGGTACTCGAAGGACCGGTCGCCAGAGCCAAACTGGCATGGGCGGAGTTCACTGCGGCCAGAAAGACAGTATTAATTTCGCGCAATCTCTCTCGATAGATCTTGTCGGCGGCGCGCCATTTCTTCATCGTCGTGATAACGGTCACCGACGTCGTGGTGGACGTGGTGTTGGCATAGGCCAAGGCTGGCGTGCCAACACCAAGCGTTGCCACGATCGCCAATCCGGCGATGGTGCGCTTCGCGATGTTCGTCATTTGTGACCTTTCAAAGGACATACGAATGGTACCGAGAATTCCTTTGAAATTTATGTGAATCGGATGAATAAAGGTTGTGAAACCGTTGCTCGTTGTTCACCAAGGGATGTCTCATACCAAGGAATCCTTGAAAAGTGCGCCCCGTGGCACAAAAAACAATCCGCGCGCCGCTCATGTGAACAGCGCGCGGATTGGGGACTGCGGAGGAACTACAGAGTCGTCGTGGTTGACGCAACCGTGGTGGTCGTGGTTGGGGAACCTCCGGAATTCACCGGAGGCGGTCCAAGCGCTACTAGGGCTGCAGCACGGGCAACAGCGGCGTTGGCGATGGCCAACTCCAAGGTGGCTCGAACGGTGGCGCGCTCAGCTGCGGTGGTGGCGCTGGGGAAAGTCGCCGCGAACGTAGCGTCAGCGGCCGCAACGGCGTTGCGGTACGTCTGGTTGATGGCCTGAAGCGCGTCAATGTACGCCGAACGCGGCGTTGCGACCGGTGGCGCCGGAGGAGCTCCGAGCGCGGTGAGCGCCGTGGCACGGGCCTGCATTGCGTTGGCAATCGACAGCGTCAAAGCAGCTCGGGCCGCCGCACGCGCCTCTTGGCGGTTCAGCGAGCCCCTGGAGGCCTTGATCGCCAGGTGGTACTCGTGACGAGCAGTGTTCACCGAAACCCTAAAGGTGCGGTTGATCACGTGCAATTGCGCGAGGTAGGCGTTCTCCGCCTTGCGCCACGCCTTCCACGCCGTCGTGGAACCGTGGTTGACGTGAACGGTGGTGGTTGTCGGTGCCGATGTCGTGGTGTCGGCCGTCGCAATCGCTGGGGCACTCATGCCCAGGGCTGCGAGTATGGCCACCGCCACAACGCCTGTCGTGAACTTCCTCATTTGGACCCCTTTCAAAGGAACGGGACCAACTGTAAAATCCCTGTTTTCGAAAACCCTGTGAAGTACTTGTTTATTCGCTGTGAACGGGGCTGGGCGGACAACTCCTCATCACGAGGCATATGTGGGCGATACGCTCACAACATGCGAGCAACGCCATGACGAAGATTCTGATAGTCGATGACGAGCCGGGGGTGCGCGATCTGCTTCGTGACGCCCTCGAGGTCGCCGGCTACCAGACAGAGTTGGCGTCTAACGGCGCCGAAGCCTTGGATCAACTGCGTCGACAGGACTGCAATCTCTGCGTCGTCGACATCAATATGCCCACGATGGATGGGTTCGAGTTCCTCTCGAAGCTGCGTGAGCACGACACCACCACACCGGTCCTGATGCTCTCGGCGCGCGACTCCCCGGTCGACGTCGCCAAGGGGCTGCGTTACGGCGCCGATGACTACGTCCGAAAGCCCTTCAGCTTGGAAGAGATCCTGTTGCGGATCTCGGCGATCCTACGGCGATCCAACGCCGAGATGACCGGCGACGTGGTGCTCTCTTCGGGGCCGATCGAGATGAACGTCGACACCCACGAGGTCACCGTCGACGCTGTACCGGTCACGCTGTCGGCGACGGAATTCCGACTCCTGGAGGTGCTGCTCGAACGCAAGGACCGCCTGGTCACCAGAGAGCTGTTGTTGCGTGAGGTCTGGAACATCGACTTCGACTCCGAGACCTCGGTGCTTGACACCTATATCTCGTACCTTCGACGAAAGATCCACCACGACGACTTCAACCCGATCACCACCGTGAGGGGAGTTGGGTTCAAGCTCGTCACGTGGACCCCTGGGAAGTGAAGATTGCCACTCGACTGACGATCCTCCTCATCGGCCTCACGACCATGGTGGCGTTCTTAGTGGGGTGGTTCGCGGTGGAAGCCAGCACTCGTTCGCTGTACTCGGCACTTGACCAACAAATCAACGCCGTGATCCACAGCGGAGCCGGTCACCCGGACGCCGCGCTGAGCGACGCCGTCAACATCGTCCAGGAGAGCAGCTACCCCCTGACGCTTGACGTCGTCGACCCGTCGGGCGCTGTGGCGCAGATCAACACTCCAGATGCACCACTGCGAAAGAAGCCGACACTGGCGAACGCTCTCGCGACACTCGCTAGCGTCGGCGAGCTACCGGACCTGCCCGGTTTTCGGATCCGCTCGATGAACGTGGGAGGCGGCGACTATCTCGTCGTGGCGGCGTCGACCGCAGCGATCACCCGTCAGGAGCATCGCCTGGCCTTAGATGTCGCGCTCATCGGATTGTTAATTGCACTGGTGATGTTGGCGCTCGCTCGCCTGGTGATGCGAAAGGACCTGCGCACGATGGAGCATCTCATCAGTTTTGCGAGTGACGTCGCCCGAGGTGACGAACGGGGTGAGATTCCTCAGAGTGCTGGCAGCCGCGACGTTCGCGAACTCCGAGCCGCCCTCGCCACGATGGTCGTGGCCCTGCACGAACAGATCGCGATCGAGGAACGAAGTGTCCAAGCGATACAACAGTTCGTCGGCGACGCGTCGCACGAACTGCGCACGCCCCTCACCGTGATCAAGGGCTATAACGAACTGTTGACGAATCCGTCGATCAATGATGAACAGCGCGCGCGCGCCGTGGCGCGCGTACGTCGAGAGATCGACCGAATGGACTCACTAGTGGCCGACCTCTTGCTCTCGGCCGAAGTCCGCGAAGCACCCCAACACCTCAACACTCGCGTAGAGCTCAGCGCACTGGTTGAGGCACGCACGGAAGAGTTTCGAAACGACCATCCCGGACGCGAGGTGGCCCACGACGTGATCAGGGGGATCGCGGTGCGCGGTCGCGAAGATCTGCTGGAGCGTCTGCTCGTCAATTCGTTTTCCAACATCGTGCGCCACACGGTCGACGGCACGGCGGTACGCGTCACGTTGCGTCGAGAAGATTCGCGCGCCTTGTTGTGTATCGAAGACGCGGGCGAGGGGCTACCTGAGTATGGCGTGCGGCCCCAACGTTTCCGTCGATTCGATCAGTCGCGCTCTCGAGAGACCGGTGGCTCGGGCCTCGGCATGAGCATCATGGCCGATATCGCCGAAGGCCTGGGCGGATCGATGTTGACGTCTAAGAGCACCCTCGGGGGTCTGGCGTTGACGTTCACCTTCATCATCGAGCCCTGAACGATGCAAGGTGAGCAACTACGTCGTGGGCGCGCTCGCTGCTCGAACGTAGAGCTGCTGCACTTCAGCCAGGGCGTTGCGATAGAGCGCGACGTGTTCGCCGAGTCGCTCGCCTCCGGCCTGGAGCATCGCCGCGACCGTGTCGATGACCAACTGGGCGCCCGGAAGGTTCGGTGGCGTCGACGACAGTTGCAGGGCCGCCAACTGCAATAAGACGAAGAAGTGATTGCCGAGGACCGTTTCGACGGGTGTCGAACGCAGGTAGGCGATCTCTTCGGACTCGACGAATGGTTGGTCGCCCTGATCACTCATCGAACCAACGTAGCGCTGAGCGTCGCCGCGTCGTCACAACAACGACAGGTGGCGTGGCGCCCGGATGAGACCTACGACCAGGTCTGCTAACGTTATTGGGCAGTTCAGCAAGTGAGGTTGGCAAGGCCAACGTCCACCTGGCCACCAATGTGCGCCGGGTTTCCAGGAGTTTTGCGCCCCGCTTGCCGTGGTGACGCCATTCAGGCGTCACGAAGAGCAAGGAGAGAGTTATCGCAACAGTGCCTGGAGACCACCGCGTCAATGATCGAATTCGCGTGGAGACTGTACGTCTGATCGACAACGAGGGCAACCAACGTGGCGTGATGGCAACCCGTGATGCATTGACGTTGGCCCGTAGCCTCGACCTTGACCTCGTAGAGATCGCGCCCACCGCGCAACCACCCGTCGCTCGCATCATGGACTACGGGAAGTTCAAGTTCGACGAGGCCCAAAAGGCCAAGGAGTCGCGTCGTAAGACCCTCAATGTGGGAGTCAAGGAGATGAAGTACCGCCCGAAGATCGGGCCCGGAGACTTCGACACCAAGACTCGCCTCGTCGAGAAGTTTCTCAACGATGGGCACAAGGTGAAAATCACCATCATGTTTCGCGGACGCGAGTCGGCTCACCCCGAACTCGGGAAGAAGATCCTGGACCGGATCGTCGAGAGGTTGGACGACGTCGCCAAGGTCGAGTCGGCCGCCAAGCTCGATGGACGCAACATGATCATGGTCCTCGGACCAGAAAAGAAGGCGAAGCCGAAGACGGCCGAGAGCCCGAAAGTCGAAGATGTGCATGAAGTCGTGCCGAGTGTTTCGGCCGAAGTATCTGTAGAGGAGGGCTGAAATGCCAAAGATGAAGACTGACAGCGGGGCGAAGAAACGCGTCAAGGTGACCGGCAGCGGCAAGTTGCGCCGGGGCAAGGCCTTTCGCGGTCACCTCATGGAGGGCAAGTCGTCCGTTCGTGCCCGTCGACTCGGTCGAGAGACCGATTTCTCGCCGGCCATGGAGAAGAAGACCAAACGCCTGATGGGCCTATAGAGATCGAGTCGGGAAAGAGGAACTGGTATGGCACGTGTCAAGAGGGCGGTCAACGCCAAGAAGCACCACAAGGCGATTCTGGAAGAAGCGAAGGGTTACTACGGTGACCGCAGTCGCACGTTCCGTTCGGCCAATCAGGCCGTCCAGCACTCGGGCGTGTACGCGTTTCGCGACCGTCGTGCGCGCAAGGGCGACATGCGTCGGCTTTGGATCCAGCGGATCAATGCCGGCACTCGGGCACACGGTATGAGTTACAGCCGATTCATCGCTGGACTCAATGCCGCGGGCATCGAAGTCGACCGTCGGATACTGGCGGACTTGGCTGTGAACGACAACGCGGCCTTCGCGGCCATTGTCGCCCAGGCCGGCGCCGCGTTGTCCAAGTAGGTAGTCCTGATCGAGTCGTTGGGTTCGTCACACCAACGGGTACGTCGACTGCGACGGCTCGTCCAGAAACGCGCCTTGCGCTGGAGCGAAGGCGTCTGCGTCCTTGAGGGACCGGATCTGGTGGATGCCGCGTTGGACAGTGGCGTCGAATTCGAGGCGCTCTACGTGGACTCGGCCTCGCAAAACTCGGCGTCGATTCAGTCGCTCACGCAGAGAGCATCCGGACACGGTGTGCGGGTGTTCGCACTCGCCGATGGAGTCCTGGAAAAGATTGCCGACGCCCAGACGCCCCAGCCGGTACTCGCGGCAGTGCGTTTCGACCAACAGGAGGTCTCGTCGATTCCCAAGTCAGGCCTCATTTTGGTACTCCACGACCTTCGAGATCCCGGCAACGTCGGCACCATAATTCGCTCGGCCGACGCCGCCGGCGTCACCGCGGTCGTCCTGACGGGACAGTCGGTGGATCCGTTCAACCCGAAGACCCTTCGAGCCAGCGCCGGATCAATCTTTCATCTTCCGGTCGTGGTGTCGTCCATCGAAGCGACGTTCACGCATTTCAAAGGCGACGCGCAGCTTCTCGCCACTGTCGTTCAAGGCGGTCGGAGTTTGCGCGAGGTGGACTTCACGAAGACGAGTGTCGTGGTGATCGGCAACGAGTCCGACGGTCTCGACACCACGACGATCGACCAGTGCGACATGACGATCTCGATTCCGATGACCGGACGCAGTGAGTCGCTCAACGCCGGCGTCGCCGCGTCACTGATCGCCTTCGAAGCGCTTTGGCAATGCAGAGACGCGGCCTCGGGCTCGTCACCCCGTAGCCTTTAAGGGTTATGACCCCACCCCTCGCCAATCTCGCCGATCAGACGGCCGAACTGCTCGCCACGATCGCGGGCTTGACGACCATCGAGCAGTTGCGCGACGCGGAGCCGTCGATCACCGGCAAGCGCTCGATCCTTTCGGCCCTACAGAAGTCCTTCGGTGCGCTTGCGCCGGAGGATCGCAAAGAGGCGGGCGCCCAATTGCAAGAGGCCCGACGAGTGGTGGAAGCCGCGTTAGAAGCGCGTCGCCGAGAACTGAGCCAACTGGCGAGGGCCCAAAACCTGCTCGACGACGGCTTGGACTTAGGCGACGTGGTCGTACGCGACGTCCGTTGGCCCGCTTCGGTTGGCCACCCGAACCTGATCGCGATCACACAGCGCGAACTCGAAGACGTGTTCGTGGCGATGGGCTTCACCGTGGCCGAGGGCCCGGAAGTCGAGAGCGACTGGTACAACTTCGAAGCCCTCAATATTCCTCCTGCGCACCCGGCCCGCGGTATTTGGGACACTTTCTACGTAGATCTCGGCGAACCCGAAACGGTGGTACTGCGAACACACACGTCGCCCACGCAGATTCATCTTATGGAGGAGGCGGTCGCGAAGAACTCGCT
>Ga0307372_10000208_pt1 | contig 102846 bp, 74 predicted proteins | sample OX1MG_FD_202533 | JGI IMG/M metagenome (GOLD analysis project Ga0307372, IMG submission 202533) | Soil microbial communities from Risofladan, Vaasa, Finland - OX-1 | ecosystem: Environmental > Terrestrial > Soil > Coastal area > Acid sulfate soil | place: Finland: Risofladan, Vaasa | collected... | reverse complement strand
AGTAGTTGATGTTTTGCGCCTGTAGCGCGTGTTTTCGTGCCTGTGCATCATAGAAGTCAGGACGCTGTTTGATGACTTCGTAGGCATCACGGCGTTCCTGTAAAGCGGCGTTGTAGAGTTCGCGTGTACGGTCAAGTGTCCACTGCAAGGTACGAGCTTGTTTGCCAGTTGGGTACAGGCGGTACTTAAAGCTTTTCACGTTGCTCCTTTTGTAAGCGTTCAAGCTCCTGTTTTGCCAACCGATCGAGAATGGCAACACTGGTTTCACCGGTCATGGCATGGATGAAACGCGGCGTTTGTCGTGTCCGTTCCCATACGCGGGTTGTTCTGTAAGTGTTTGTATCCATGCATATGTTTTACTACAACTTGCGTCAACTGTCAAGCAATCCCAACCCATCACGCCCCACAAGGTAGGCCCTTGTATCCCCCGCTTGAAAGACGGGGGTTTTACGGGCCGACGTCATAATAGCATATGTTAGCATCCTATATCCTGTATCCTTTTATTGCTCATCAGTATAGCGAAAATATACACGCATAACAAGCTAGTATACAAGCACGCTGCCTGTCATTACTTGACAAGTAACCTCACACGTCCTATAATACAAGTAAATCCGAGTGGATAGGTAAGGATTAGCAGAGGGTTTATCATGCACTGGCTTTCTGCTTTGTAATATCCCTAAAAACAGTGACAGACAGTGACAGAAGCTTTAAACAGTAACAGCCAGCAAATGGAGTAAATTTCATGAGTCAGGTATACGATGCGGCACAGCAGGACTATAGTCCTGGATTCCATATGGCCGAAAACTACGCTTTCAAGTCTGAAAGAGGCTTGTCACGCAAGGTTGTCGAGCAGATTTCCGAAATGAAGGGCGAGCCCAGTTGGATGCGCCAGTTCCGCCTCAAGAGCCTCGACCTCTTCGAGAAGCGTCCAATGCCGACATGGGGTGCCGATTTGTCGGGCATTGATTTCGACAATATCTTTTACTATATCAAACCCGTTCAGCAGCAAGGCCGAACCTGGGAAGAAGTCCCTGCCGAAATTAAAGACACCTTTGACCGCCTGGGCATTCCTCAAGCCGAGCGCAAGTTCCTGGCTGGCGTGACTGCACAGTACGAGAGTGAAGCGGTCTACCACAAAGTACGGGAAGATCTGGAGAAGCTGGGCGTTATCTTCACCGATATGGATACGGCTCTGCGCCTGTACCCCGACCTCATCAAAGAGCATTTCGGCTCCGTGATTCCACCATCCGACAACAAGTTCGCGTCGTTGAACAGCGCCGTGTGGAGTGGTGGTAGCTTCGTCTATGTACCGGAAGGCGTGCGCGTCGAGATTCCGCTGCAAGCTTACTTCCGCATCAACGCACAGAACATGGGCCAGTTCGAGCGCACGTTGATTATCGCCGCTCCTGGTTCTTATGTCCACTACGTCGAAGGCTGCACAGCGCCAACCTATGCCAGCGATAGCCTGCACAGCGCCGTCGTTGAAATCAAGGTCATGGAAGGCGCTCGCGTGCGCTACACGACTATCCAGAACTGGTCGAAGAACGTCTACAATCTCGTGACCAAACGGGCTGCCGCCTATCGCGACGCCACAATGGAATGGGTTGACGGCAACCTCGGTTCTAAGGTCACAATGAAGTATCCGGCAGTGCTATTGATGGAACCGGGCGCTCGCGGCGATATCCTCTCCGTGGCATTCGCCAGCAATGGTATGCACCAGGATGCCGGTGCCAAGGTCACGCACCTTGCTCCTTACACAACTTCACAGATTCTGTCCAAGTCGGTCTCGAAGGGTACCGGTCGCGCCTCGTATCGCGGCCTCGTGCGCATCAATCCGGGCGCTCATCACACCAAGTCCAGCGTGCGTTGTGACGCGCTCCTGCTCGACGAGAACGCTCGCACAGATACCTATCCGACCATTCGTGTCGAGGAGAATCAGACCGAAGTTGGTCACGAAGCCACCGTCTCGAAGGTCGGTGACGACCAACTCTTCTACCTGATGAGCCGTGGCCTCGACGAGTCCGAAGCCTACTCCCTGATCGTCAACGGTTTCATCGAGCCGATCACCAAAGAACTCCCCATGGAGTACGCGGTCGAACTCAACCGCCTGATCCAGCTGGAGATGTCCGGTAGCGTGGGCTAAACCTGAAGACAGGGGATGAGATACTACTAAAAACAGTGAAGCAGCTTGCAAGCTGCTTCACTGTTTTTAGTAGTATCTCATCCCCTGTCGCTAACTATTATTTTTGCAGGGGTAAAGCAACGATGAGCCACATACACTATCTCAAAGGCGATATCTTTGACTCAAATACTCAGGTCATCGTAAATACTGTTAATTGCAAAGGAGTCATGGGCAAAGGGCTGGCACTTGCCTTTAAGCAAAGATACCCTGCCATGTTTCCTGTTTATCAACAAGAATGCAAAACGGGAAAGCTACGCATAGGCAGACCATCACTCTATAAAGCCAGTACGCCATGGATTCTCAATTTCCCCACAAAGGATCACTGGCGACCTCCATCTAAGTTAGAGTACCTGGAAAAAGGACTGGAATATTTCATCAAGAATTATAAAAAAGCCGATATTAAAAGTATCGCTTTTCCAAAATTAGGAGCGCAAAACGGCAAATTATCGTGGGATGAGGTAGGGCCACTTATGGCGAAATATCTCAGCCAGATTGATATCCCTGTCTATGTTTATATTGCTGAGGGTGATAAAGAGTATCAATACGATGAGCAAGTCTAAATACGCACCCATAAAAACCCATCAAGCCTGATGATCTTTTGTTCACACTTGCCCAAATTCCCATTCTCAGCTACAATCAAGCTACGTCGTATAATATGCACAACTTGAGATATATACAAACGTAGATATATGTGAGAGCATAGCAAATAAATAGTATGCGTTGCTGTGTTATTCCGTATTCCATACAGATATAGAGGTAGTGTCGTTGGCTCGTTGTTTAAATCCACATCCTGCTGGGGGACAGGCGCATGAGAACTCCGCTAAGAATATCAGTTGCTCCTGCGGCTTTTTGGTTGAGGGGGCACACATCAACGTCTATGAAGTGATTTCCTTCATCGGCGCGGGTAGTTTTGGCTATGTGTATAAAGTGCGTGAACCGGCACCATTCAGCCGCATACTGGCTCTGAAGGTGCTGCGGCTCGACCAGTTTAACGAGGAGGCGCTGGGCAGTTTTTTTGATGAGGCGCGACGCATCGCGGAACTGGGACATCCGAATATTATGCCGGTACATAATTTCGGGCAGTTGGATGACGGACGGCCCTACCTCATTATGGAATACGCACCACAGACACTGTACGATATGTTCCGCCGCTCGGATGGCACGCGGCGTACTGCTCTCGCAGAAGAGTTGGCCCCATTCCTCAAACAGGCTGCAACTGCATTGAACCATGTGCATGATAGTGGACTTATCCACCAGGATGTGAAACCGGGCAATCTGTTAATCGGGCGCAACGGGCAGGTCTTGCTCTCAGATTTTGGCACGACGTTTTATCTCGGTATGCAAACACATGCCTCCTTAGACGTGGCAACGGGTACTGCCGCCTATATGCCCCCTGAGCAATGGCAAGGCAACCCGCGCCGCGATTCCGACCAGTATGCCCTGGCAATTTCTGTCTATGAACTGCTGGCAGGTCGCCCTCCGTATGTTTATAGACGCACCGAAGAAATGCTCTACGCACACGTTGCCGAGCCAACGCCCTCGCCGCAAAAATGGAACCACCGCATTCCAGTTGAGGTTGCAGCCGTCATTCTGCGGGCACTGGCAAAAGATTACCGCCAACGCTACCCCAGTGTGATGGCGTTCTCAGAGGCATACGATGCCGCCTTACAACTGGCCTTAGAACGCTATGTCTGCCGTTTGTGCGGCTTCCCCAATCGCACTGGTGCCCAACGATGCAGCGAGTGCGGCGCGGAGTATGACAACCGCCGTTGCCCCTACTGCAATGCTCCCGGTCGCTTTGGTCAACGCTGCTGTCCCGTCTGCGGACGCCTGATTGTCACGCCCAACGCGGTCTCGCGCAGCCCTTTGCAAGGAGTGATTATCAAGCAAGGTCGCTACTTTATCAAGCGCGTCTTAACAGCCGTGAAAGATAGTAGAATAACAACGACCGTCGCTTGCGATACGCAATCCAACGACAAGTTGGTCGTCTTGAAACGCTGGGATTGTACGCCCGAACCACTGGCACGTCGCGCAAAGGAACTGGCCTACTACGATACGGCTACCGAGCCACTGGTACGCTTACAGCATCCTTTGCTACCAAAAGTCCTTGATCGTTTCGCCGAAGGCAACCACTATTATGTCGTCATGAACTATATTGACGGCGAAAGCCTCGAGGAACGCATGCAAAAGCTGTTGCGTCCATTAGCTGAACGCGAGGTACTTGGTTATATGAATTCACTGCTGAACACGCTGACCGCGTTGGAACAGCAACAACCACCATTGCGGCACTTTGATATCTCGCCCGCGAATATTATCATTGAGCAAACTCGCGGTCGTGCCATATTAACGGGTTTCAAGATTCTCCCACCGCTCTCACCTACCCGTGCCAGCGGCAGGCATCACACGACGCGCAACCTCGGGCTTTCACCCTACTTGCCGGTGAAAGATAAGCCCTATGACCAGCGTACCTGTATCTACATGCTGGCAGCCTGTATGCACTACGCGCTCACCAATTATCCACCGCCGCACTATCCCACATTCCCACCAGTACACGTGTTGAACCCGGCAGTTTCGCCTGCACTCTCTGCTATCTTGAAACGCGCCTTAATGGAAGATAGCGCGGATCGCTATCAGAGCTATGCCGACATGCAGTGTGATGTCAAAAAGTTGTTATAAGCAGGCATAAACAGATAAAAGATGAGCCACGGCTCATCTTTTATCTGTTTATGCCTGCTTATAACAACTTATCCTCTTTGCTCTATAGCAACATACTCAGTCACTTTTGGCCCAATGTATTCGGCACGCGGGCGAATCAGGCGATTGTTGGCGTATTGCTCAAGCACGTGCGCGGTCCAACCTGCTATGCGGCTTGAGGCAAAAATGGGTGTATCCAGGTCTATGGGAATGCCCATGATGTAGTAGACGGAGGCGGAGTAGAAATCAACGTTGCAGTAGAGACCTTTATGCTCTTTGATGTAATCCTCAACGATGCGCGATATCTCGTACCAGCGAGTATCACCGGCCCGTTTACCCAGTTCCTCGGACATAGCGCGTAGATGGGTGGCACGCGGGTCTTCTGTGCGGTAGACGCGATGTCCAAAGCCCATAATGCGCTCTTTGTTGTTGATCGCGTTGCTAATGTAGGGTTCCGCGTTATCAACGCTGCCGATACGCAGCAGCATGCGAATGACCTGTTCATTGGCCCCGCCGTGTAATGGGCCTGAAAGCGCACCGATAGCCGATGTAATAGCGGCGTACATATCGGCCAACGTTCCGGCAGTGACGCGGGCAGCAAACGTCGAGGCGTTCAACTCGTGGTCGGCATGCAGTATCAGGGCAACATCCAGCACATGAGCGGTATAACTATCAGGCATCTCTCCGGTTAGCATATACAGGAAATTGGTGGCATGGCTCTCATTCGGCAACGGTGCTACCAGCTCTCTGCCATTGCGAATATGGTTCCAACTGGTGATAATTGTCGGGAACTGAGCGGTAAGGCGAATGGCGCGGCGGTGATTGGCGTCGCTGGACCTATCACCAGCATCAGGGTCAAAAGCGGAGAGAACAGAAACAGTGGTACGTAAGACATCCATCGGAATAGTGGCGGGGGGCAGTAAGCGCATCAACTCAATCACACGATCCGGCAGAGTCCGGTTAGCCTGGAGTTGCGTTTTCACCTCTTCCAGTTGCGCCTGTGTTGGCAAAACACCGTGCCAGAGCAGATAGGCGGTTTCCTCGAATGAGGAATGGCGTGCTAAATCGTGAATGTCAACACCAAAGTATGTCAGTTTGCCAAGTTTACCATCGAGATCACAGATATGTGAATGCGTTGCTACGATGTCTTCAAGGCCATCTGTGGTAGGCATAAAGGCTTCCTCCAGCGGAGATAGACGCTTGTCATGAAAGCCAACAAGTACTCGTTTGAACGAGCATCTGCTGCTTCCACGTTGAAGCAGACAACTTTCAACACCACAAATCGTTTGCGGTTATGTATAGTAATTATAATCCGCACCATTCCGCTCTGTCAACATAACTAGCTTACAATTCCAGGGCTATTTAAAAGCCATGATGTAGTTCTTGCGACGCTTGACATACCACAAGCATCTTGATATGATAACGATGCTCTGGAATGAACATTCCAGGGCAAACGAGCGCCCGTAGCTCAGTGGATAGAGCAATGGTCTTCTAAACCATTGGCCGTGGGTTCAAATCCCGCCGGGCGCGTTTTTCTTAGGTTTACGCTCTTTACTAGTGCAAACTCACTTGTTCTCCGGGGTCAGTACTTTGTAGCTGATTTTGCAAGTCTACGGCTTCCCTTTGCAGAGCATTGATGACGAGACTGGGTAAGAAGCCGAAGACGAGGGCGAAAATGACGCCTTGCACATTATTTGAAAGGCTGTATATTTCATCAAGTGAAGGATAATTTGGGATGCTCCGGTTGCCCTGGGGCGCTGTTGTTGCAGTCGTAACGGTAGCGTTAGCCACAATAGCAGTTGGGGTAGGTATACTGGTGTTTGATGGCCCAGGCGTCAGAGCAACAAGTGTAATCGAGAGCATCGAAGCCAGAACAACGCCAATCAGTGCCGCGAGGCCAGAGAAAACTGGTGTGATAAGGATACGCGCTCTGGACAGCCCATAGTCGTCGCCGAGCGGTTTCATATTCGATGATGCAGTCTGCCGGACCGGTTGATTAGTAGTTCTGGATTGACCCTTAGCCGCACTCGATTGGCTGGCCGATATATCTAGTTGACTGTTTGTTTTAGCCATCTGAGCAGGGACAGTAGTTTTAGCTGGCGCGTTCGTCACGCTGGTTTTAGGAGCAAGACGTGGAAATAGTCCGGCAACAGCCCCAACAATAAAGAACACGAATGCGGCAAAAATAGATGATGGCGGAGCATTTTCAATAATGGCAAGCATGAACAGGGCGTAGATGAAGATCGAAGTATAGAATGATATCCCAATAAGCAGATTGCGTGATTGTATCAATCCAGCCCAGCGATTACTAACATAAGAGTTGATAAAGACACGCGCCCGCCGCAAATCTGCTCGTGCCTGCTCTTCCGTCTGTTGTGCAGTCGGCGTTGTCACTGCATGCTTAATGATTGAGAGGAAAGCGGGTCCAAAGCTTTTGGGAATAGTTGTATCATCCATGGGTAAAGTAGGCGAAGTCAGGCTAAACTTCAGCAGGTCCACCAGCGCCTGCTCCAGTTGCTTTTGCTCTTCATCGTCCTGAAGTGCATGCCCATGGGTACCTTGCAGACCGCTGTTATCTTCTGGCTTGTGAGGCTGCTGTTGTTTGTTGATATTCTCAAGTGTCGCCTTCGCTTTATGAATGGTGTCCATCCATTGCTGACTATCGGGAATGGCCGAAGCTGCCAGACGCGACAGGTCATAGTCAGCCTCATCTGATATCGTCTCTATGGGCAGTAAGGAAATCATCTCCGCATCTGCGGACTGGAGCCGATTCCAGATGCTGATATAGCCAGTAGCTCGCACCCATTGCATGCCATTCACTTTCAGGATGCTCTCTATAAATTCATCTTCATTTTCACCATATAGGGCATAATAGGCTCTCTGGAGCGCACCCGCACTATCACTCGGCAATTCAGGTCTGATGTATTCGACGATATCAACAACTTCACTTTTTTTACTGATTTCACCGGCTTTAGTAGTCTGAACGGTTGTGGTAGCTTCATCAATTTCGACGCTCTCGCCAGCATCATTCGTTTCGATAGTATTGATAGTGTCATAGTTCACTTCGAGACGTCGCAATTCCTGAATGATAGCGTCATAGCTGAGTTTGTTGGCATATTTGGCGGTAGCGCGACCCCTACAAAAAAGAGCCACAAATAGCCAGATAATCAAGGTTACCCCAAACCCGATGCATAAAACCCCATCATTAAGCCATCCGGGAAGAGAAGTGAATTGTTGCTCCAGGATGATGTACAAGATGGCAGTAATAAAGGTAGCAACAACGGGAATGGGCGTAACGACGGCTACAAGCAATAAAGCGGCCTTATAGGTACCTTTCATAGCAACCCCCTGAAGGAATAGACCCTACTATTCGCCAATCAATGGACGTAATTATAGCATCATAATCCAGAAATTTAAATGAGTTTCAGGCAAGAGAACATTCTGGAACATCTTCCCCCTCCATATTTGTTAACTCTTTTGCGACGATATATTATATGATTGAAAAGTTTACATGCATATGTATGCGGCGGCTATGAGAGAGCGGCCAGAAAGAAAGAGTCAGCATATGACTACGACAGATAACAATATGGTGAATGCGCAGGTTACGGACGTTGGAAAGAGTAGCACAAAACAACCGACGGAGTTGCAGCCGCGTGTGGTGATTGTGGGGTCGGGTTTTGGCGGGTTATTAGCGGCGCGGGCATTGCGCGATGCGCCGGTGCAGGTCACGGTGATAGATAAGAGCAACCATCACCTGTTCCAGCCGTTGCTGTACCAGGTGGCGACTGCCGGACTTTCGCCTGCTGATATCTCGGCCCCGATTCGCAGTATCCTCAAGAAACAGGCCAATACGCGGGTGTTGATGGCCGAGGTGAGAGGTATTGATACGCAGGAGCAGCGCGTCATTGCGGGTGAGATATCCGTCCCTTATGACTACTTGATTGTGGCGACGGGCGCTCGCCATAGCTACTTCGGGCATAACGAGTGGGAGCAATACGCGCCAGGGTTGAAATCCATTACCGACGCAACGGCGATACGGCGCGATATCCTGCTAGCGTTTGAAGCAGCTGAGCGGGAGACCGATCCGGAGAAACGTGATGCGCTCCTGACATTTGTGCTGGTGGGTGCTGGCCCAACCGGTGTGGAGATGGCGGGCGCAATCGGGGAACTGGCTCACAAGGCCCTTGCCGCCGATTTTCGCAATATTGACCCGAAGTCGGCCCGCATCATTCTGGTGGAGGCCGGGCCGAGAATTCTGCCGGTTTATCCCGAATCGCAGTCGAGCAAGGCACAGAAGGCGCTCAATCGTCTCGGCGTAGAGGTAAGAACGAGCGCGGCTGTCGAAAATATTACTGAGGATGGCGTGGTCATTGCCGGAAAACTTTTACCGGCGAAGACGATAATCTGGACGGCGGGGGTCGCGGCCTCTGCTGCCGGTCAATGGTTAGGCGCGGAGGTTGATCGGGCTGGGCGTGTGAAAGTAACGAATATCCTTTCGTTGCCAGAGCATCCCAACGTGTTTGTGATTGGCGATACAGCCAGCGTAGCGCAAGATGGGAAGTTGTTGCCGGGAGTAGCGCCTGTCGCAATGCAGGAGGGACGCTATGTGGCGTCGCTCATCGCGCAAAAAGTTGCTGGTAAGGACGATAAGGACAATGTGTCGCCGTTCCATTACCATGACAAAGGCAATCTTGCCACTGTTGGACGCTCTTTTGGGATTGTGGATATTGGCAGGTTCCGTTTCTCCGGCTTCTTGGCCTGGGTTACGTGGCTGTTCATCCACATCTTTTACCTGATTGGCTTCCGCAACCGCTTCCTGGTGATGTTCCAGTGGGCATGGGCCTATCTGACGTTCCAACGCGGGGCGCGGTTGATTACGTTTGAAACGCACCCGAACAAGCCTGTGTGAAAACGGTACAAACATGAGTCATCTCAAATTTCTTACAAGTAAAAGACGTATAAGAGGTAAGAGAGGATAAACGGACGCCCTCGCGGGCGTCCGTCGTCTCTCTACTTTCTCGAATTGCCGGTATTGCCTGTAAGAAATTCGGGATGACTCATGTTTGTACCACTTTCTTGACCTGCAAGAGTAGAGTTGCTATACTCACGCTAGCTAAGAAATGTTCAATATTACCCTATGATGTTGTGTGGCTTATAGTTAAGGAGCGTTCGGTGAGTACTCCCCAGTTTCAGACCCATTTTGCGGCGTATTTATCCCTGGCACAACAGGCACGCGAGCAAAACCAGCATCATGACCAGCGCCGCCAGCTATTTCTTGAGTTTCTGCAAAAGGCATTTGATATAGAGTTAGCAGATATTGAAGTCGAGAAGTTTATTCAAATTGCGAACCAGCAGGTTGCTATAAAGGGTATTGCTCGCGTACGCAAGGGATGGATTGATGCAGTCTTTAAAGATATTATTTTCGAGTTCAAGCGTGATGTAAAGCGTGAAGAAGCTGATGGCTTGCGTGAACTTTTTGATTACCTTACAACTATTTCTGATGGTACGAATTGTGTTGGACTATTGACTGATGGCCTCACGTTTGTTGCGTATGTGTTAGATGCACAGGAAACTGGTGGTTTGCGACGCCGTGATAGTATCAATCTGGAAACGGTAACACCTGATGCAGCCTACCTCTGGCTTGACGCATACCTGTTACGTCAGAGGGATGTTCCGCCTACTTCTGCTGATATTGTGCGGCGTTTCGGCCTCATGAGTCCAACGTTTGATGCCGCCTCACGTTCTATGCGTATGGCATTGAAGAAATTTGCGGAGAGCGCAGCAAGTGCATTAGAGGTGAAACGGCAGCAATGGGCGTTTCATCTTGCTCGCGTATATGGCAGCGCCGATGCGAATAACGACGAGATGTTTATTCGCCATACCTACCTCTGCCAGTTTGCAAAGGTGCTGGCGTATACCGCGAAATTTGGTGCTGGCGATGCCGCGCGAAATATCGAGGGAATTATTGATGGGAAAGCCTTTGAGATTCTCGGTATAGGCAACATCGGCGAGCAGGATTTCTTTGCCTGGGTACTGGCACCAGAGGTGCGTCAGCAAACGCTGAGTCTCTTCAGTCATATAGCCGCAAGCCTGATTGTGTATAATCTGCAACGAATAGATGAAGACTTGCTCAAGCAACTGTATCAAAACCTTGTCGAGCCGGAGACGCGCCACGAACTTGGTGAGTTCTACACACCCGATTGGCTGGCAGAATTGACCTTGCGCGAAATAGGCTTTGGACCAGGACAAAGTTTGCTTGATCCCGCCTGTGGCTCCGGCACGTTTCTTTTTACCGCCATTCGTCTGCTCGTCGAACAGGGGCTTACTGGTCATGAACTGGCAGAATTTGCCCTCAATAACATCATGGGTATGGATGTACACCCACTTGCTGTGACCATCGCTAAAATCAACTATATGCTTGCCATCCAGCCCCATTTACAAGGTGGCCGACGGCGAACACAACAAAACATCCCTATCACAATGGCAAACGCACTGCAAGTTCCCAGTAAGACGCATCATGTAGATGTTATTGAGATTCCTATTGATAGTGAGCGTGCTTTTCAAATCCCCGTTGAGGCTGCACAACATCCGCAGGCATTTGCTCAAGTATTGTATTGGATGAATCGCCATGCCACTGATATGGCGCAGGTATCGGCTGAGAAGGCGAAGTTTGGAGACTTTGGTGAAGTTGCGTTAGAAGCCCTGTCAAAGGTGATTCAGCCGCAAGACGCTCAGGCTGAACGCCTCATGTGGAGTACGAACGCCAAGTGGTTGACAAAACAAATTACCGAGAAGCGCGATTCTATCTGGATGTATGTTCTGCAAAACAGCACACGTCCGCTATTTTTCTGGTATCGTAAGTTCGATGTGGTGATTGGGAATCCGCCGTGGATATCCTACCGTTACCTGCAAGACCCCGTGTACCAGAACGAGATTAAAAAGCTGACCCGTGAATATGAACTGTCGGCAGCATCTGATATGAAGCTTAATACGCAGATGGAATTGGCATCGCTTTTCTTTGAGCATTGCAGCAGGGTGTATCTAAAACCAACTGGCACTATAGCGTTTGTTATGCCTCGTAGCGTGATGACCGGTGCAAAACAACACTACGCTTTCCAGCAACGTGGGTTCTCGCGCATTCTTGACCTTAAAAACGTTGCGCCGCTTTTCAATGTGGAAACATGTGTGATGATTCGCGAGCATCAGCATGTATCTACGACTGCTATTCCCACCCAACTTTTCAAAGGTAGATTACCTGCTCACGAATGCAAACTGAGTGTGGCAAATGCGCTTATCGAAAGATCGGCAACTACTACAGATTTTAACCTGCGAGCGGCTATTGGTTCGCCTTACTATCATCCTAAATTTAAGCAAGGTGCAACTCTTGTGCCGCGTAATCTTACTTTTGTGGCAAGCGCCCAACCAGGGCTTAAACCTGGGCAGATCTCCCACATTGCAATTATGCGCACGGAGCCTGATGTCAACGATGATGCGAAAGTGCCGTGGAAGGGGTTGCGTTTACAGGCACATATAGATGATGATTTCCTTTATGCGACTTTGCTCAGCAAGAATCTCGTACCGTTCGGTATGAGCAAACTGCACCTTGTCGCGTTACCTATGCGCGTTGGGATGCCGAAGAATCTCACAACGGTACCAAATCACGTAGAGGAGGAACGCTTTATACCAGTTTCGACAGCAGAAATGCACGCTACATTTATTTATGGTAAAGACTTTTATCGAAGTGCAGTTGAGTGGTTTGAACCAACGGAGCGTTATTGGGGACAGTATAAAAAATCTACAGTCAAAGAAACATTATGGCAGTGGTTCAATTATCAAAACAAACTTCTTACGCAAAGCCCTGAACCCGGCTATCTTGTCCTTTATGGGGCAACGGGAAGCAATCTAGCGGCGGCTGTCGTTGACACGCATAATTTGCCGGTTGTGAATGGAGCCGAGCCAAAGGCGTTTGTTGTGGATCACAAAACGTACTGGTATCGTTCCCCTACTTTGGAGGAGGCGCATTTTCTGTGTGCTTTGCTCAACGCACCGTGCATTAATGAAGCTATCAAAGAGCATCAGACTCGTGGGTTATTTGGTGAACGAGATATTCACCGTCGCCCATTTGAGGTGTGCGCAATCCCGCAATTTGATGCGCAGAATCTCGATCACCTGCAACTGGCAGAATTGAGTCAAATGGCCCATAGTGCGGTATTTGATTTGCATGTATCGTCGGGGGGTGTTGTGGCTATTCGTAAGCAGGCGCGACTGGCGGTAAATAGCTACCTCAAGCAGATTGATGAGAGCGCGAAACAGTTGTTGGGGCTGAATGGCGAATGACAATGGCTATTATGCCACGCGAGAATCTACACAATCCCTCTCAAGGACGAGGCAAGTTTCTTGATGTCCGCTTTACCCATCGGCCCTTGCTCGGTAATCACACGGGACACAAGCCGGGCAGGAGTGCGGTCAAAGTAGAAATTGCGTACCGTCACACCTTGTATTGGAGTTGGCAACACCTCGTCCGGTTCTTTCTCCTCGAGTTGCGCGAGATTGCCCGTCCAGCTATGAGGAGATATTTTCAATGTTTCGCAGAGAACATAGCATGGGACAGAATGTCCACGCGCAGCCCATGCCAGCAAGGCCGTACCGGCCTTGTTCAACACGTCGCCATTTGCCAGCACGGTATCGGCTCCCACAACGAATGCATGACATTGCGGTAAGAAGATGTCGGCCTGCGCATCGGTAATCAGCGTGACCGCTATAGCGTGTTTCGCCAATTCCTTCGCCAGTTCACGCCCCTCGTAGCGTGGGCGCCCTTCCAGAGCAATAACCTGCTCAATCTGGCTGCGACAGGCTACGAGCACATCTACAACGGTGCCTGAGATGCTATGTGTCATCAGTGTGCCGCTCAACAATGGTTGTGCAAACGCTGCGATACGTTCGGAGGCGGTAGCATAGTCCTGCAACATCTCATCGGCTTTTTGCGCTATACCGTCTGGTTCGTTTGCTGCGTGGAGAATACGTCCCACGGCACCAGCCAGTGCCGCCATCGCGGGACGTGATTGAGCCAGTTGTTCTCCCGCCGTGTACAATTGTTGCATGGTTTCCTGCTGTGACGACGCGGGATGAGCGGCAATGTCACGCAATAATACTATCGCCTCACGCACCAGCCAGCGCGACCCATGTTCACGGTCATTGACGATTGTCGAAACACGCTGCCCTATATTGTCCATAGAATATCCGCCTGGAATACAGTAGGGTAAATCAATTTGCTACAGTGTAACACAAAAATTGGCTCTTTCATTTACCGGCCAATTGGCCCTTGTGCCGTACCAGACAGGTGGGTTATACTGTATTGGTATAGGCCAATTCAGAAAAGGAAGTCAATCATATGCGACAACACATGCAACCAATGCCCTTATTTACAGCGTCTATCTCCGCTATTATTCAGCTTGATCGTGAAAATGGCGTGCCATTATACCAGCAAATCTGCGAACGCTTGCGCGAAGCTATCCTTTCCGGTGAATTGAGCGACGGCACACGCTTGCCCACAGAACGGGCGCTCGCGGCTGAACTCAAGGTGAACCGCACGACGGTCATGAATGCCTATAATCAACTTGCCAGCGAGGGATTGGTGGAAGGACAGGTTGGACGTGGGACGCTGATACGACGGAGCCGCTTCAGCCACCTCGACGACACTTTTGACTCCGATGTGCCATCCTGGCTCTATGGCCTCCCCACGGGTGAACGCGAGGCGATGGGACCTGATAGCGGCTTGTTAAGCGAACTGGCGGCGATGGGTTCGGTAAGCGGATATAAAGATAGTATATCGTTGGCGGCAGGTTCGCCATCAGTCAGTATGCTGCCGGCTGAGATACTGGCAACAATTTTTCAACAAGAATTTCTTACAGCGCGGCATACTGCTCTCGGTTACAGCCCCGTCGAAGGCTTGCTAAGTCTGCGGCAGAGTATCGCGGCCCGCATGCGCAAGCGTGGCGTGATGGTAGATACACAGCATATTATGATCCTTTCAGGTTCGACGCAAGGCATCGGCCTTGTTGGGCGTCTACTGCTCAATCCTGGTGACGAGGTAGTGGTCGAGGTGCCATCATACCTGGGAGCTATTCAGACATTCCGCGCCCTCGGCGCTCGCGTTATCGGCGTGCCTACCGATAGCGACGGCATACGCACCGACCTGCTGGAGTCTATTCTGGCTCGCTCGCGTCCCCGGCTCATCTATACGCTGCCAACATTTCAAAACCCCACCGGCACAGTGATGTCGCTCGAGCGGCGGCGACGCCTGTTGCTGTTGGCTCGCCGCTACCAGACGCCAATTCTGGAGGACGATCCGTATGGTGAATTATACTTCAACGAGAAGCCGCTGCAACCACTCAAGGCACTGGACACCTCTGGGCAAGTCATATACCTCAGTACCTTTTCCAAGATACTGGCACCCGGCTTGCGCGTTGCATGGTTGGCGGCACCGGAGCCAATGATTGAACGCCTGTCGCTGCATAAGCAAGTATTCGATTTAAATACCAACGCTATAGGGCAGTGGGCAGTCTCAGAAATCTTGCGGCGCGACCTGCTGGATAGCCACCTGGCAATGTTGCGTGACAGTTACCGGCACAAACGCGACATCATGCTGGAAGCAATTGCCCGGCACTGGCCTGAGAATGTGCGCGTCAACTCGCCCAACGGCGGCTTTCATCTCTGGTGTCGTCTGACAGGTGATATGCGGTCGCGTCCTTTGCTGCGTGAGGCAACACGGGTACGCGAGCAAGTAGCTTTCGTCATCGGCGAACCTTTTCACGTGGATGGCGGCGGACAACAACATTTCCGTCTCAGTTTCGCTTCGCCCGAAGAGGAACATATCGAAGAGGGCATTCGCCGTATCGGCAACGCCATCCAACGGCTAATGGAACGCCGCGCCCAACGCGAAGATCGGCCCATGCTGCACACGGAACATATTCCAATGGTGTGATTCGATTCACCTGTCTCAACCTGCTTGCAAATAACCGACGTGTGAGAACGCCGGTTATTTGTATAGTGCGAGGTCTACTTGCTTAATAACTTTACGCACCAGGATACCAGACGAAACTGACGCCGGGGCCGGGGAAGAAACTCCACAGGCTGGTACGCGCCCAGCCGCCGCCACCGGCATACCAGTTCCAGTTGCTGGTCAGTACGCTACCGTCTTTATTGAAGCCGATCACAACCGCGACATGCCCGTAGCCGCCAGCACCTTGTACGTAAGGTTGCAGTACGATGATAGAGTAGACATGCGGCGAGCCAGAAACGACCCAGCCAGAGGCACGGGCACCGTTCGCCCAAGCCCAGGCGTCACCACCCCACGGCACCCAGTGGCCTGTCAACTGGTGATAGTAATAATCGGCCCAGTAGGTGCATTGGCCGTAAGTGAAGCCATCATAGCCGCCATTACCTGAATAGGATGGCGGGGGTGTTGGCAACCCTGGAATGTTGCCTGAACCAGAGTCTTTACCATCCTGCGTCACGGCTGTCACCGTCGCGGCCTGCTGGGCAAGAAAACTCAGAGAGGCATTACTGCTCATCGCGGAGCCTGAAATAGAACGGAACGGATTGAAACTCCACTCGGCCATGCTCCCAACAGGAGAAACCGCCAGCAATGTGGCAACAGCAATCAACAGCAGACCGAGCGTCCCGGTGATATGAATAACCCAGCGCCGACCCTTGGGTGGACGTATTGTCCTCTTACCTTTGCTCCCATTCCCACGGATGACGACCGCCTGACGCAGAGAGGTGGTTCTGCTGGCGCTGTTTATGGGAACCAGATTGCCTGTTTCTGCCTCTGCCAGATTGCGCGTAACTTCCGGAGAGGCGAACGGAACCATGCTCAAATGACCCGTTCGGCCAGCATCGGATAGCGGGCGTGTGACCCCTGCCGCTAGAGCAGGTTCGGACAAGGGGCGTGTGACTCCAGGTGAAAACTGTGAGAACGCCTCCTGGCTAAAAGGGAATGAAGCTGTATTTGGAAATGATTGTTGCTCCGCAGGCGAGAGTTGACTGACGAATCCGGACACTGGCAACGCACTTGTTGGCGTATCTTGTCCGGTAGTTGCGCTATTCTGACGATCATCAACAGACGACATACAAAAGTCCCCAATCCATTAGAGTAATACTATTTCTATCGCACCAGGCCCATCACATCCACAGTACCTTACCAAGACTCTACCCGTTAAGCCCCACCCTGGTCAAGTCGCTCAAGGCAGGGCTAGGACTATGGTACTTATTAGCGGTGTAGAAACCCTACGCCACTATAACTTCTAATAACCCGGGGTTGCCGATTTGCTCTTCTTTGAACATGTTGCGCACGATAACGGCCCAGTGCTGTGTATTTGCCGTATTTGCGCCTTCCTGGTTTATATCAAGCCATTGTTGTAATGAACGTTCCAGCACAACATTTTTGCCAGCGGGAAGTTGTGTGCTACCCACTGCTGCCAGTGGCACGCGCAACTCACTTTTTCCCTGAAAATCCAGGCTGAAACGCTTGACCTGTGCGCCGCCGACGACTCGCGCCAACGCATCGGGCAGGCAGACGTGCGCCAGTAGCCCTGGCTCGTAACGTGCCACACGAATAACAAGGTCAAGTTCATCCCCAACGGAGAAGTGTTGTTGAATGTTGCCTTGCCGCTCCAAATACACCTCGACCGGCAGGTCACTCTTGAATGTACTCCAATCTTCGATTACCTCCGTCGTCACCTGCGCGGCACCTATGCCTGCAAGGCAACGCAGCGATTCTACCTTGCCGTCAAACGTCAGCGCATCAGCCAGTCCCATTTCTTCCCCATTGAGCAGCACGCGCCCACTTTTCCCACTCTCATCAATCAGTCCAGAGCCACGCAATTCGAGCAACAGAGTGAGACAGGCTGCCGTATCAATAGTGCTGTAGAGCCGTCCATCTTCGTTCATCTGCGCGGTCAGATAGTTGGTAGCGGCAATGGCAGTTGGAATATCCGCCGTATCTTTTGCTGCCAGCAATGTGGCTGCCGCGTAGGCCGTTTCACGCCTTGTTGCTACATTTCTGCCATAGAACGATATTGCTTGTTGGTCGAATTGCGTATCCACATAGGTTTCCCCATTATGTTGTTGTAAACGTGCGCGTACAAAAGACAATGCCCTGTCTTTTCCCTCTTGCGCAGTCGTGCCAGCAAGAGTAAGGTAAGCCGCATGACAATCGCTCACTTCTCGTGGCGGATAGGTGATGGCATAGTACGCGGCGGCATTCGTTGCCATCGCGGCAATATCCGCCAGTGTTTCCAGCAATGCTGGCTGCTGTATACCCGCATGTTCAGCTTTGGGCAAGCTCAACAGGTGTTGAACCGCGAGTGGTGCGTAGTGAGTATCTGGTTCGCGCCGTCCTCCTTCCTCTGGGGGATAGAGGCTGAAACCACTATTCGGCAGGTACATGCTTTTGAGCCGTTTGTACCAGACCACAATGGCTGCCTCGAAATGGTGCGCAATAGCTTCGTTGTGCAGGTTGGTGATATAGCCGGTAAACATAGAAAGCAACTTAACCGAGGTTTGTTCGACGCAGCCAAACGGGTACAGAGTAGCAGCCTCAACGAAAACCTGAAAGGGCCGCTCTAAACCCGGCATCGGCTTAATTTCCAACCGCCGTGGTACATCCAATAGCACCTCGTCCCCTGGCAACAATAAATGGAGGCGGCGGGCGATGTGCCGCAAACGCCCTGGCGCAGTAACATAGCGTTCGCTGATATCTATACCGCCTTTGCGGGCATCGCGTACCATCGAAGTAATCGTGCCGGGTCGCACAGGGAAGCGCACGACGGAACCAGATGGAATGGGCAGACCGTGAGTGACCTCGCTGCCATCATCAAAGAAAAGCGGCACATTTTCTCCATCGGTATGTACCTCGACAATCGCTCCACCGGAGGCCGCGTGTACATCCAGTCGTCCGATAACTGGATCGCCGGGAAAGGCAAACGGCGAAACGGTCAGTTCACCAAAAACCTGCTGCACTGTCTCCAACGTGGTTTCCACGCGCTCCCAATCAAGCGTTTCTGATGAGAGAGCAAAAGCCTCGATACTATAGCGCGTCATGCCCTCGCCCAATGTCACTTCTACGTTCGCCTGACCGCGCACGCTAACAATAGTGTTGTAGACAATTTCAGGAAACTGCATGCGGATGCGTGACAAAGTTGCTGTCGGTGCTACGACTGGTGCCTGGGCCATCTGTACGGCCTGAGCCATCATCGGCTGCGCATTCATCATTGCCATTGGCCTGACGCCCCCTTGCATCGCCGCCATTGGTGCCATGTCGGAAGAGGGGTCGAAGCTTGAGGGAGCGGAGGCGACCATATGATGCATGGTGCGTCCACGTGCAAGTGTGCCATAGCGAAAGATATTCACCTGGCCGAGCTGGCGTTCAACTTCTCCTGTAGCGGTCTGCTCGTGCCATTGGGCAAGGTTCTGTTTGATACGCGCCGCCAGTTCTACCAATGGGTCGCTTGTCGTCACCAGTCGTTGGTCTTTAACGATCAATTGTACTGGCACGTCACGGTCGGCAATCGCTGTTTTGAGCGTGACGTTGATATGAGCGCCCGGCTTTACCTGCTTTGGCGCTTCACACTGTAATTGCAGATTCGCGGGCCGCAAGATAGTACACCAACCCTCCCATGCTTTATCGTCAATCAACGCGCCCAGCAACACGACACCATACGGCGCTGGAATAGGCAACCGTATTACCTGCTCTGACTTCACGTCGGAGTAGAGAGATTCCTCGAAGGTATTGCGGCTGGGATTTGTAACCACAACGCGCAGTAGTGAAGCTGCAACACGAGCGGTAATTTCAACCTCATTACCAACGACGCGCCGCACCAGAAACGGCTCGGTGTTCGCGCCACCACGAGCGATATACATACCCCGGCACGAGTTCGATTGCGGCAAGGGCAACAGGCTCAGTACGCGCAATTCTCCCAGTTCGCTGATGGGCAACGATTCGCGCCGCTCCTGTTCCGATCCCTTCAATGGCACCGTCGCGCTACGTTCTCCAGCAAAGATATTCAGTGTATATGGCCCGGCACCTGTCAGTTTGACCGCTCCCCGGCATTGTCCTTCGCGGTTGCAGTTCAACTTGTTGCGCTCGCCCACGCGCTGCCCACGCTCCTGTAACTCTATCTCAATTAGGCCAACATAGGGTTGCCCGAAAGCTGTTACAGTGAGAACGTAGCGCAGCGTTTCTCCATGTATATGTTGCTCAGCCAATTCGGCATTGAGCGGCGCGAGACGATATTCCGCGACCTCAAAGCGGCAAACATCGGCTGCGGTTTCCTGCAATTGCGCCTCATACTCGCCCTCCGGCAAATCCTGCATTGACCAGAGGCAGAGACCAAATTTGTCTAATATCAACGGGTAATCGGCATAGGGCGTGCCATTCAAATGCAAGATGAGGCGTAAGGTTTGTAGTGGACGCAAAGGTGAGGCCACGAGCAGTCGCACCATGTCGCGGTTGGCACGATACAGCGCCTTATCACTTGTCAATGAGACAAGGTCGGGCGCTGGCAAAGGTTTGGGCGCAATCTTGACCGAAGGCAGCACTACCTCTTCCTTGCCACGAAAGAGGATAGCAGAGCGTTCAGGCTGCCCGCTCGCGCTGGACGATCCTGGCAATGTCTGTAAGCCTCCACGCTGTTGCCAGCCTTCTTTAAGAAAGACAAACCAGTTTCCCAGCAGGGCCATATCCCCAAATTTTTGCACTGCCATCGGGTCAGAAATAGTTACATATGGGTCTTGATACGCCAGTGGACTATGCAACGGCATGATATTCTCCTCTATTGTGTATGTTTCTTAACAGCTATAACGATTTTGGCACTACAGAACAGGTGAACACAATTACAAATTCTCTTACATCGCAACATAACTTACACCATGCGCCGAAAAAGTACAAGAGAATGGAGGGTATGCTAGAAGGACATATGTATTATTTGAGATATTTGTGATAGACTAATAACCGCCAAAGGAGATAAGCATGCACAAAAAAATACAAGGCAATCGTCAAGGTCGCCTATCTATATTGTTATTATTCAGCATTTTGCTGCTATTAGTATCGGCGTGCAGCGCGGGGAGTGGTGGAACAAGTTCGACAACGACTCCAGCACCAAAACCAACGCTGGCAGCAACCAGTAATCCAGCATTAGATATCTGCCCTTCTTATTTGAGTACTTATAGGAATTGTTTTACACCTCATGCGTTGCGCGTTGCGTATGGCGTGGAGTCGCTGACGGAAAAGGGCTTTACCGGCAAGGGTATGACGGTCATTGATATCGTTTCTTATGGGAGTCCAACCTTGCAGCAGGATATGGATGCATTTGATCAACAATTTAACCTGCCGCACATCACAATTCAAGTAATCGCGCCGTTAGGAACCGTTGCTTTCAATCCAAACGATGCCAATATGACGGACTGGGCTGAGGAAACGGAACTCGATGTGCAAATTATTCACGCTATCGCACCAGACGCGGGCATTATTGTCATGACCAGCCCCGTAGCCGAGACCGAGGGAACGATTGGTCTGCCACAATTCTTGCAACTGGAGCAATATGCTGTGAACCATCACCTCGGGCAGGTCTTTTCTCAAAGCTATGTCGCCTCCGAAGCCACACTGGCGGATAGCGCGAGCCAGCAGTTTGTGCAATCCTATGCCAATTTTTATAAGCAAATTACCACACAAGATGGCTTTACAGTTGTCTCTGGCTCCGGTGATAACGGGGCAACCGACTGGCAAAATATTGCCGCTACCCAACTCGCGCCACGTCCAACCATCAATTTCCCCGCCGATGTTCCCTGGGTGACCGCCGTAGGTGGCACAACGCTACTGCATAGTGCCAGTGGGAATGGCTACGAAGAGCGGGCATGGTCTGGCAGTGGCGGCGGCATGAGTACGTTCTTTAGCGAACCTGACTATCAACGCAGTATGCCACAGGCAGCACAGAGCGAACTGGCGGGTCATCGCGGCATACCCGATATCGCGGCGGATGCCGACCCCTATACCGGTATGGCATTCTACTTCAATGGGCAGTGGACACAAACGGGCGGCACCAGCGCCAGCACGCCTTTCTGGGCCGCTATAGTGGCTATCGCCGACCAGATGGCAGGCCACCCGCTCGGCTTTATCAATCCTGGCATCTATAAAGTAGCGGCATCACAGCATTATTCACAGGATTTACGCGACATCACCGCCGGGAGTAACGGTGTTGCAAAGGTATCAGTGCAAGGTTTCCAGGCTGTAAAAGGCTGGGACGCGGTCACTGGTTGGGGCTCACCCCAGGCCAGTACGTTCATTCCTGACTTGATAGCGGCACTGAAATAGATATTAGTAAAGGAATCAATCATGAAATTACATCAAGCATCACAGGATGGTACCCACAAGGGGTACCACTACTATGATATGACATTGTGGTGTGTGTCGCCTTTACGTCGTATCATAGTAGTGGTGCCCCTTGTGGGTACCATCTCCGCGGTAAAACAGTTTTCAAAACGTCTGCTTCTACTATCTTTCCTGTTGTTGTTGCTCACAGCTTGCAGTCCGTTCAGTAACAGCGGGAGTGGAAGCGCAACGCCCACAGCGGCTTCAGGGAAAACCACGTCGCACGCTACCAGCACACCGGCAGCGACGGGAACATTGCCGACACAGATTGATACTTGCCCGGTATTGCCTGGTTATCCTGCCGTTGGCACCTACTGCTTTACACCACACCAATTGCGCGTCGCATATGGGGTTGAATCGCTGATTGAGCATGGCTATACGGGAAAAGGGCAGACGGTGGTTGATATCGTCTCCTATGGTAGTCCTACCTTGCAACAGGATATGAATGTGTACGATCAGCAATTTGGCTTACCAGCGATCAACATTCAGATTATCAATCCCATCGGCACGAAGCCATTTGACCCCAACAACAAAGATATGCAGGGCTGGGCAGGTGAAACCGAGTTGGATGTACAAATTATTCATGCTATCGCGCCTGACGCCGGTATCGTAGTTCTCACCAGTCCTGTAGACGAGACAGAAGGAACGATTGGTCTACCACAATTCTTGCAACTGGAACAGTACGCCATCAGCAACCACCTGGGTTACATCGTTTCCCAGAGTTGGGGAGCCTCCGAGGTCACGTTGAAGGACACGGCAAGCCAGCAAGAGATACAAAAGTGGAATACATTCTACGAGCAAAGCACGTTGCATCAAGGCATGACCTATCTCTCGTCATCTGGCGACAACGGCGCGACAGATTATATAGACTTACAAGCGACCAAACTTTCACCGACGGCCACCACCAGTTTCCCCGCCGATGAACCGTGGGTGACGAGTGTGGGCGGCACCACTGTTGTGCGCAATGGCTCAACTATTCAGGAAAGCGTGTGGAACAGCAACGGCGGCGCAAGCGGCGGCGGCTTTAGCGACTTCTTCCCCGAGCCATCGTTCCAGCAAGCATTACCAGGCTCCATGCAAAGCGAGTTTAACCATCATCGTGGCGTTCCCGATGTCGCTGCGGACGCCGACCCCTCAACTGGCCTGGCAATCTACGTCGGTGGTCAATGGGAACTTGCCGGTGGTACCAGCGCCGCCGCCCCTTTATGGGCTGGCTTGATGGCTATTGCCGACCAGATGGCGGGTCATCCACTCGGCTTCATCAACACCGCGCTCTACAAACTGGCAAGTTCCAGCCACTTCGCGCAGGATTTTCACGATATCACCTCTGGCAATAACACCTATATCGGCAAAGGTGTGGATGTCCAGGGCTATTCAGCTACGCGAGGTTGGGATGCCGCCAGTGGCCTCGGCACACCAGACGCGCAAAACCTGCTGCCCGATCTGGTTGCGGCACTGAAATAAACCAGCAGACGCAAAAAGTCAGACAAGCAGAGCGGCACGCCGCTCTGCTTGTCTGACTTTTTGCGCCTGCTAGATTAACCCTTTGCTGACACACAGTTCCGCGTTTAGAATGGAGCCACCGGCAGCACCGCGAATGGTGTTGTGACCGAGCGCGACAAATTTGTAGCTGAGGATGGGGTCACGACGCAACCGGCCAAGCGTGACTGCCATACCATGACCGGAATCGCGGTCACGCAAAGTTTGCGGCCTATCAGGCTCGCTGCGGTAAATCAGTGCGTGTCTGGGAGCAGTTGGCAACTGCAACTGCTGCGGTTCTGGCATGTAGCGTTCCCATGCCGCGATAACCTCTTCTGCTGAAACCTCCCGTCCCAACTCAATACTTGCACATTCCAGGTGGCCTTCGCGGGTTGCCACGCGGTTGCAATGGGCGCTGACTACGATGGGCGCGTCTTGAAATCCCCGGCCCTCTTCCCAGGTGCCGAGCATTTTGCGCGTCTCGCTCTCCAGTTTCTCCTCTTCACCGCTAATGTAGGGAATGGCGTTATCGAGGATATCATACGAGGGCAGTCCAGGATAACCCGCGCCTGAGATAGCTTGCAGCGTCGTTACCAGCACCTTTGAGACTCCAAACGCCTGTTGCAATGGTTTGAGCGCCATCACCAGGGGCGTGGCTGAACAGTTCGCATTGGTCACGATACAACCGGACCAACCGCGTAGTTTGCGTTGCTGCACAATAGCGGCAGCATGGTCGGCATTCACCTCTGGAATGAGCAGGGGAACATCAGCAGCCATGCGGTAGTTTTTCGCGTTGCTAAAGACTGCCACACCAGCCTGAGCAAACGCGGTCTCTACCTCGCCAGCCACCTCGGCGGGTAGAGCAGAGAACACAATCTTGACGCCAGCCAGCGCATCTGGCCGGCACGGCAACACAGGCAACTTTGCCACAGACACTGGCATTTCGCCGGAGAGTCGCCAACGCGATACTTCAGCGTAAGGGCGACCGCCATGCTGTTCGGAAGCGGCAAGCGCAACCAGTTCAAACCACGGGTGGCCCTGTAGTAACTCAATAAAGCGTTGTCCGACCATGCCGGTCGCTCCCAGCACAGCCACGGGAATACGTGACTGGAGTTGCATGTATATAGTTCCTTTCACAGGCGCGATAAATCGGCCCCTACAATCGTACTACTTTGCTCTGGCGGGTCTCAGCATGGCGCACTAATGGGATAACTGGCGCGATCAGGTCACGGTGCAGACTGCGTAAGGCTCGCTCACTATCTATATCTTCGACAATTAAAGTGATGCCCAGTTCTGAGGCACCTTGCGTGACAATGGGGATACGCTCACGCACAAGAGCAGTGACGGCACGGGCGGGACTCATCGGGTCAGCAATGAAGCCTGAGCCAATGCAGGCACAAGCTGCCAGGCCTTCGCGGGAACGCACGCGCCAGGCCTCCTTATCCATGCCTTGCTGCAAGAGCGTGACGACCGATTCGGCGGACTGTTCCTCAACCACAAATGAAAGATGATGGCCGGACGATGAACAGATAGCCACAGGAGCAGCACCAGCGCGAGCAGCAAGGGCGAAAACCTGCCCCGCGTTCTCCGGCGCACCGAACAAATCGGTACTTTCAACGGTAATCAGCGCAAGGTGACGCCGCACGGTAATGGCTGTCGCCCCACCATGCTTACCATCAGGGCCAACAACGGTACCACGCAGGCGTGGATGAAATGTGTTGCGCACACGCACTGGAATATTGCGGTGCGCGATAGGAATAAGTGTGCGCGGATGCAGCACTTTCGCGCCAAACCACGAGAGACGGGCCGCTTCCGCGTAGGAAAGATGTGGCAAGAGACGAGTATTCATTACCAACCGTGGGTCAGCCGTCAGGACGCCGTCTACGTCGGTATAGATGGTAACCTCCGTACAATCGAGTGCAGCGCCGATTACAGTGGCGGAATAATCCGAGCCGTTACGGCCTAACGTCGTTACGATACCATCGGGTGTATGACCGATGAATCCAGCCACGACTGGAACAATTTGCTGTTCCAACAAAGGATGGATGAGCCTCTGCGCATTTGCTTGCGTTTCTTCGGTCAAAGGTTCCGCGCCCACCACGACACCGGTTGATGGTTCGCCGTGTGCGCCATGCGGCCTTTCGGGATATCCGGTGATAATCAGTTCTTCACGTACCGGCACTGCCTGTGTACCTGTATCGCGCACCGCTCCTGCTACGAGCAATACCGAGAGGCGTTCGCCCCATGCGGCAACGGCGGCGGTAGGCAGTGAAACATCGCGCCCCTGTTCCACGGTTTCCCGCAATGTGGCTACATCTCGTTCCAACAGGAGAAACGCATCTGTAAGGTTTGCTCGCACATCGTCACGCACTGCTGGTGTCGTAATCGCTTTCTCGACCGCCTCAAGATGTTTCTGACGCAGGCTTGTAAGTTCCTGTTCCGTGGCTTCATCATCGCCATCGCAGATTGTGCGAGCAATGCGTAGAAGTTGGTCAGTAACTTTTGCCATCGCTGAGACGACAACAATGGGGAAATGCTCCTGCTGATTGTTGGCTGTATGCTCAATGATATGCGCAACACGGCGTATCCGTTCGCCATTGCCAACCGATGTGCCGCCAAATTTAAGCACCTGTACATGAATATTCATATAGTATCCACCAGAAATTTGAATATTTTTCACAGGTACGTAAAAGAGAACTTGTTTCCCTTTACGTACCCGTGATAGAAAAAACTACTTACGCATTTGCCGGTTCGCTGGCTTGCTGTACTGCTGCTTTAAGCGCCTGGTCCAGGTCATCAATCAAGTCTTCGATCGTCTCAAGGCCGATGGAGAGGCGGATGAAATCGGGAGTGACGCCCGTCTCATATTGCTCTTCTTCCGTCAACTGCGAGTGTGTTGTGCTGGCCGGATGAATAATCAATGATTTGGCATCGCCAACGTTCGCAAGGTGAGAGAAGAGTTCGACGTGGCGGATCATCTGCTTGCCAGCCTCTAAGCCGCCCTTGATGCCGAAGCCGAGAATAGCGCCGAAGCCATGCGTGTGATACTTCGCGGCGATTTCGTGCTGCGGATGGCTCTTGAGGCCAGGATAGCTGACCCAATCCACGTTCTCATGGCCTTCCAGAAACTCCGCTATTTTCAGTGCATTCTGGCTGTGCCGCTCCATACGCAATGGCAGCGTCTCCAACCCTTGCAAGAACAGCCAGGAGTTGAAAGGCGTTGTGGCTGCCCCCAGGTCGCGCATAAGCTGAACACGCGCTTTGATAATATAGGCTATCGGGCCAAGCGCCTCGACATAGCGCAGACCGTGATAAGAGGGGTCTGGCTCGACCAGCCCAGGGAAGCGCCCGTTTGTCCAATCGAACGTACCGCCATCTACGATGACACCGCCGATAGACGTGCCATGCCCACCGATAAATTTAGTAGCGGAGTGGACAACGATATCGGCCCCATGCTTGAGTGGCTGCACGAGATAGGGCGTGGGCAGCGTGTTATCAATGATGAGCGGCAACCCATGCTCGTGCGCGATGTCGGCAACGGCACGAATATCGAGCGTGTCCAGGCGCGGGTTGCCCACCGTCTCGGCATAGACGGCTTTCGTGCGCTCATTAATCACTGAGCGGAAGTTTTCGGGGTCGCGGCTATCCACAAAATGCACTTTGATGCCAAGTTTGGGGAACGTATAATGGAACAGATTGTACGTACCACCGTAGAGACTGGCGGACGCGACAATCTCGTCTCCCGACTCAGCGATATTGAGTATCGCCAATGTTTCAGCTGCCTGACCGGACGCTGTGGCAAGCGCACCTACGCCACCTTCCAGCGCGGCGATACGGCGCTCGAAAGCATCTTGCGTGGGGTTCATAATGCGCGTATAGATATTGCCAAACTGTTTCAATGCAAAAAGGTTCGCGGCATGTTCCGGGCTATCAAAGACAAAGGATGTTGTTTGATAAATAGGTACGGCACGAGCGCCCGTTGCGCTATCCGCCGACTCCTGCCCCGCGTGTAAAGAAAGTGTCTCAAAACCGTAACTACGATTGCTGTTGAGTGCCATCTGTTTATTGCTCCTTATGATTAGAATACATGAGTAGCGGACGCGATCAATCGGGCCCCTACATGATTGGCACATTGCTACGCTCGTGCCAGCGGGTGCGATCAATCGGACCCCTACAATTTGTTCAGGGCTGCGGTCATTTGCTCCCATTCTTTGAGGAAGGCATCGTGACCGTGCGGTGAATCCAGTTCCACGTAGGCAGCATCGCCGCCCAATGTTCTCACCTGGTCGGCAAGTTGGCGCACACGCGCCGCCGGAAAGAGAAAATCCGAGCGAATACCGACGAACAAGGCTTTGCTCCGCAAGCGACGGAGCGCCGCTTCCAGCGAAGGATACCCTTCGCTGACATCGTACAAATCCATTGCGCGGCTAATATAGAGGTAGCTGTTGGCATCGAAGCGTCGCACCAACGAACTCCCCTGATAATACAGGTAGCTCTCAACATCGAACCGTTCGCCCGGTGTGGGGCTGCCGCTTGGAGCGGGGATATCCTGAGAACGGGCTGCGTTGCGAGCAAAGCGCATCTCCATTGACTCTTCGCTCTGATAGGTAATCATTGCCAGCATACGCGCTATGGATAGTCCTGCTTCCGGGCCATTTTCCGGTTCGTAATCGCCGCCCTGCCAGTGTGGGTCGGCCATGATTGCCTGTCGTTGCACCTCGCTAAAGGCCACAGCTTGCGCCGTCAGAGAGGCAGTAGCGGCGATAACAGCGACTTTGCGTACCAGTTCAGGATAGGTGACAGCCCATTCCAATGCCTGCTGACCACCGATGGAACCGCCAATAACGAGAGCTAGCTGGCGCACACCTAGATGGGCAATCAGACGATGTTGCGCTCGCACTATGTCGCGAATGGTCACAACGGGAAAACGCATGCCATACGGCTTGCCTGTACGCAGGTCAAGCGAAGACGGCCCGGTACTGCCGTAGCAACCGCTGAGAATATTTGCGCATATGACGAAATAGCGTGAAGTATCAATGGTCTTTCCCGGCCCAATCAAGGGATTCCACCATGCCACTTTCGTATCGTCAGGGTATGCCGCGTCATGGGCATGCGTATTACCGGTGAGCGCGTGCGTAATCAGGATGGCGTTATCTCCTGCCGCGTTGAGCGTTCCCCACGTCTCATATGCCTGCGTCACAGGGCCAAATTCCCCGCCGCGCTGCAATGGCAACGAGTCAAAGGTGTACGATTGGTGCGCTGGTACCAGCAACCGTAATGGTCTGCGCTCAGTCGTGGGCTGCGTCTGCGTGTGTACACTGATGGAATGCTTTATCTGTGCCACCATTCTCTCCTCCTTTCCTGATTGTCTCTTGTATGCTTAAATTCATAAATCAAATCGTATTCCCGGTCGCTTGCCTGGAAATACGTACAAAAAAACCCTCACCCATGCAGGGGCGATGGGTAAAGGTTATATTTCGCGGTACCACCCTGGTTTGTTGACACCTCACGGTGTCAACCTTTATGAGTGTTACAGATTTCTATAACACTCTGGCCTGTAACGGCGGCTCCAACCGGCGCAGTCTACTAACCCTCTGCCTTCAACTTGCAACTCCGAGGTCATTTTCAACGCTGGTGCGGCGCTGGCATCGCATCGTCGCCAACTCTCTGTAGCCGTCCGTGACGTTTACTCGTCCTCTTCATAGTCTTTAATTTAGTTGATTTGTAAGGTACACTATGTGCAGCTAATGGTTCAATCCTCACACGGCCCCGGGTCGTGTACATACAATAAAAAACCCCCTGTATAAGGGGGATTTCACGCTAAGCTGTTGTTCCCCTCATCTCGCGGAATCACTTCCGCCGGAATTGGCACCTGCCCTGCGACTTTGCAGGGGGGTTGCCGGGCTTCATAGGGCCGTTTCCCTCCACCTCTCTTGATGAGAGCAGATATTTCACTGCACATATTCTCTTGTATAAGTTCGTCTGTATTCTTATCTTCCGTAAGTATACCTGAGAGACGCTGAAAATGTCAAGGGCAATTTCACGCTATGTGCTACTTGCCCTCACTGATACACTATGCTACACTGGCACAGACAACACGAGAAATGAGGCAGTGTCATGGCGGAACTTCCGCGAGACGATGAAGAGCAACTTGTTGCCCGCAGCCAGCGCGGAGATATTGACGCATTCAATTATTTGGTGCTGCATTATCAGCAGTCGGCATATGGTGTTGCCTACCGCATGTTGGGCGATACAGAACTTGCCGCCGACGTCACCCAGGACGTTTTTATTGCCGCATTTCGCAATATCCAATCCTTCCGGCCCGGCTCCTCATTTCGTGCGTGGCTCCTACGTATCGCCAGCAATATGGCATGCGACTACTGGCGGCGCATGCAACGCCACCCGCAAGAATCACTGGATATCCTCACCGATGAAGACGAACTGCACTCGGCAGAGGACCTGGGCGCACTGGTCGCACCGGGGCAGGAAGAGAATCCCGAAGCATATGTGCTGAACCAGGAGCTACAAGAGGCCATTCAACAGGGGTTGGCAACATTGCCTCTTGAACAGCGCCAAGCAGTAGTATTGTGCGATATTGAGGGCTTAACCTATGAGGAGATTGCTACTGCAACACAAACATCGCTGGGGACAGTGCGCTCGCGTATTGCACGCGGGCGGGCGCGACTGCGCAACTATCTCTACAAGCACAGGGAACTTTTGCCCAGAAATTATCGTTTATCTACTGATAGAGATTCATAACAGCACAAAGCATTGTACGGAGTTTTTGCGTGGCACAACACAATTATCGGCACCTGACAACTGAACAGCTTTCAGCCAGCTTAGACAATCAGCTTTCGCCGCAGGAGCAAGTTGAATTCAACATGCACCTGCAAACGTGCCGACAGTGTCAAAAAGCGCAGGCAGACCTGAAACAGACGGTCGCGCTGCTGCATGCCCTGCCACAACCCTCATTGCCACGTTCATTTGTATTGCCTGTATCACAAGCCATACCGGCTATGATGACCCACACGCAAGAAGAGCGAAGACCCCATATACACCCGATCACTACAACGACACGGCGAACGCGCACTCATCGTGCGGGCTCCTTCGCACGCCAGTCTGTCCGTGTGTTAAGCACGCTAGCGGCAGTTATCGGCATTGTGTTTATCCTGTCAAGTTTCGTGGCCTCGTTTCCGCATAGCGCAAACACAGCCTCCACCAGCTCCAGCGCCGGAACGGCAAACAGTCTAGCGACACAACAGCCAAAAATAAGCACCCAAAAAACACCCAATCAAGGAGTAGCGGGCGTAACATGTAATCAAACCAGTCCCGCGCCTGTACCATGTGAGACACAAACTCCTGGCACAGCAAAGCCGTCAACAGGCGCTGGCACACCACAGGTCACCAGTCGTTCAAAACAGAGCCAGGCAAATTCACCGCCAATTGACTTCAATTCTCCCCAGGTACACCTGGGGTTAGGCGCTATCCTGTTTTTGATTGGCGTTTTAGGGGTTATGCTGACACGAAAAAGACGAGCATAATGTTTGTGGGGGAGATGGCGACCACAAGGGTACGCCATCTCCCCCACCTTTCTCCATTCTCTTGCCGCCATTGACTTCTTCGCCATGTATCGCGGAATGGTACACTTCTAGCAATTTGGGGACAGTTTCATAACTGGATAGCGTTGCGGGGTCAATCCAGCGCATGCTGACGGCCTCCCAGTCGGTTTGAATGGCGTCAGGCGTGAGGACATCGAAAAGAAACGGGTGAATATACCAGTGCCGTCCCAGTTCCGCGTCAATATGCTCCACTACGGCACCACGGCGAAGCATGCGAACTTGCTCACGCTGAAGCGAGGTCTCTTCACGAATTTCGGTATACGCCTGCTCATCAGGTGTCACTTCTGGTTCGACAAAACCGCTCACACCCGCCCAACGGGCATGGTAACTTCCCACCTTCTGGCTGCGCTGTACAAGCAATATTCGCGGCTCACCCGCATCAGTACGCCGCAAAATGCAGGTGACCACATGCGTTGGACGTATTACCGGTTGCTCTGTCTGTTCTTGAGATTGTTGTTCCATTTATTTATCCTTCCGATAAATACATAACTATACCCGATTTTCGTCTACTTTTCACACGTTTTTCTATACGTAATACGATAGTATTAGAAATAAGTAGCCTGTCTTCTTGACAGTAAGGTGAACACCCTATATAGTAAGCTTGGACACGAATACGTTTTCCCATTGTGCAGGGTACCCGTGAGGGATACCCCTATTATACGTTACGATATACGTGTATGAGAGTGCATGCTGAACACGTCTCGTGTATAGTAGAGGTATCCCCTGTGGGTACCCTGGTTATGTCATTATTCGATCTTACACAATACAGGCCAATTGCCTCCGGCAACCTCTATGGTTCGCCCTACCAAAGGCCTGTTTGCCTTAGGGCGGTCTGAAGAACAGGGGTCGCCCCTATACCTGGAGGTAGACCAACGTGTCAAACATTATTGTTATCGTTATCGTCGTCCTGACGGTACTCTTCGGCGCAATAATAGCCCTCGTCGCTGGGTATCTCTATGGGCGGACACAAAATAAAGTACGCTATGAAGAGCGCCTGCTCGCTGAAAAAGAGGCGAGCGAACATAAACTGATTGAAGTCCAGACGCACCAGCGAGATGCACTACGCGAGGCGCGGGACGAAAACGCTCAGTTTCGTGCCACCATTGAACGTGAAAACGCCGAGCGACGGGCAGAATTGCAGCGACAGGAGCGACGTTTACAGCAAAAGGAAGAGTCCCTTGATAGAAAGCTGGAAACGTTTGAGCAACGAGAGCGTAAATTTACCGCTCGCGAACGAGCCATTGAACAAACTCGCGAAGAGGTAGAGGAGCTAAAAAGCAAACAACAGAGCGAACTGCAACGCATCGCTCAACTCAGCGAGGAGCAGGCGCGTGAACTACTGCTCAGTCGTATTGAGCAACAGGTACGCTACGAGGCGGCTCAACGTGTTCGTCACATTGAGGAGCAGGCCCGCGAGGAGGCCGAGATGCGAGCGCGAGAGATCATCACGCTTGCCATTCAACGTTGTGCCTCCGATCAGGTAGCAGAAGCGGTTGTCTCGGTTGTGCCACTGCCCAACGATGAGATGAAGGGTCGCATCATCGGACGCGAGGGGCGCAACATTCGCGCACTGGAAGCGGCAACGGGCGTTGACCTCATCATTGACGATACACCCGAAGCGGTTATTCTCTCCGGATTCGACCCGGTACGCCGCGAAGTAGCACGTATCGCCCTGACCAAGCTTATTCTTGACGGGCGCATTCACCCCGCACGCATCGAAGATGTCGTCGCCAAAGCGCGACAAGAAGTGGATATGGTTGTACGTGAAGCAGGTGAGCGAGCGGCAATGGAGGCCAACGTTCACGGCTTGCAACCCGATTTGCTCAAGATACTTGGTCGGCTGCATTTCCGCACCAGCTACGGGCAAAATGTGCTGGCACACTCCGTCGAAGTCTCGATTCTCGCCGGTACTATCGCCCATGAACTGGGTGCCGATGTTAATGTATGTAAGACTGCGGCGCTATTGCACGATATGGGCAAAGCTATTGACCAGGAGGTCGAGGGGCCGCACGCCATTGTTGGCGGTGAAATTGCCCGTCGTTTCGGCAAGTCACCGAAAATCATTCACGCAATGGTCGCGCACCATGCAACTGAGGCCGAGCCGCAGACGTTGGAAGCAGCCATTGTACAGGCCGCGGATGCTATCTCGGCGGCACGCCCCGGCGCTCGTCGCGAAACCATTGACCTGTACATCAAACGCCTGGAGGCACTGGAATATATCGCCAACTCGTTTACCGGCGTGGAAAAATCTTTCGCTATCCAGGCCGGACGCGAGGTACGCATTATCGTCAAACCCGAAGAAATAGACGAGTTCGCGGCAAGCCGCCTTGCCAGCGAGATTGCGCACAAAATCGAGGAAAGCCTCGATTATCCTGGACAAATCAAGGTGTGCGTGGTACGCGAAACTCGTTCAGTTGATTACGCAAGATAGGAAGATTCTACAAGGTTATGCCCAATTATATTGATTTACACACGCATTCTACCGCCTCCGATGGCATTTACTCGCCAACTGAGTTGCTGCAACGCGCCAAAAGCATTGGTCTGCGCATTTTGGCCTTAACCGATCACGATACAACCGGTGGACTCGATGAAGCCGCCCATGCCGCCGCAGCGCTGGATATAGATTTCATCCCTGGCATCGAAATCAACACCGATATCGCTGGTGGCGAAGTACACGTGCTAGGTTATTTTCCAGAGTACGAGCGACCGGCATTTCAGGCCGTATTGAAGGTGCTGCGCGATGCACGCGAACGCCGTGGACAACGCATGGTAGAGCTTTTGAACGAGCAGGGCATCAACGTCTCGTGGGAGCGTGTTCGCGCTATCGCCGAGGGAGCCGTTGGTCGTCCACATGTCGCGAAGGCGCTGCTAGAAGCTGGCTACGTACAAACCATCGGCGAAGCTTTTGACAAATACATTGGCACAGGTTGCTATGCCTACGTTCCTCGTTACCGCCTGACGCCGGAAGACGCGGTACATCTCATCGCCAGCGCAAACGGCCTGCCAGTCATGGCACACCCCGTCGAATTGCCGGGACTGGCAGAGTTGCGTAACTGGCTTCCCGGTCTAAAAGAGGCCGGCATGGTCGGACTGGAGACCTATTATGGCCCCTACACCACTGAAGACGAGCAAGCTTTACGTGCCCTCGCTGACGAGTACGACCTGATTCCCACCGGCGGCACCGACTTCCACGGCCCCGGCATTCATCCAACGCCCCTCGGTGGCCGCTACGTCCCCTACGAAGCCGTCGAGCGACTCAAAGCAGCAGCAGCACAACGGCGCGGCAAAACACCCCCGACGTTCGAGTTGCCGCCCCCTGTTCAAGAGAAATAAAGACATCTGTAATAATAGCGTGCCTGAAAACTGCGTTTTCAGGCACGCTATTATTACAGATGTCTTTACCTTAATCCTTCTTTTCGCGCTACATCGCGCCAGCGGCTCCCAGTACTGCCGTTATTGTCAGAAAGCGGCTTACGACGCAATTTCTCGGCTTCCACCTGCTCATTTGCGAGCAAACTGCCTACAAGCGCGGCAACTTGCGCGGGTGTGGGTCCGTTAGAAGTTGATGCGTTTTCGTTAGCGGGCGCAACAGAGCGGGTATCCCATTCTTCGGCGATGAAATCGGTGGACATGTCGCCTTCGATGTAGCGCGGTTGCTCCATCAACCAGCGTGCGAAGGGCAGCGTGGTACGCACACCGGTAATCTTATATTCTGCCAGCGCACGACGCATACGCGCTATCGCCTGTTGACGGTCATTGCCCCAGACAATCAGTTTCGAGAGCAACGGATCGTAGAAAAGCGGCACCTGCATACCGGCATAGAGACCACTATCAACACGCACACCTGGACCGGACGGTTCCTGCAATGCCTGCACGGTACCCGTTGCTGGTAGGAAACGGTTTTCCGGGTCTTCGGCGGATATGCGACTTTCAATCGCGGCACCACGGACAACGACCTGCTCCTGTGTGAAGGAAAGAGGCAGACCGGCGGCAACTCGAAATTGCTCCTGTACAAGGTCAATGCCCGTCACCCACTCGGTCACTGGATGCTCCACCTGAATACGGGCGTTCACCTCAAGAAAATAGAAGTTGTGGTCTGGCCCCAGCAAGAATTCAGCCGTGCCGGCATTGACATAGTGAATAGCGCGAATGAGACTGATAGTAGCTTTTGTCATCTGGGAGCGCGTCGCCTCGCGTAGCACAGGCGACGGCGATTCTTCGATCAGCTTCTGATGACGGCGCTGAATACTGCACTCGCGCTCGCCCAGATGCACAACGTTGCCATGCGTATCGGCAATAAATTGCACCTCGATATGACGTGCGGGCGCGACGGCCTTCTCCATATAGACGCGCCCATCGCCAAAAGCACTGTTGGCCTCACTGCGGGCCGTGCGCAGCGAGGACAACAAATCTTTGGGGTCACGCACGAAACGTATGCCCTTACCACCACCACCTGCTGCTGCCTTCAAAAGCAGTGGATAGCCCAATTGCTCGGCCATCTCGACAGCAGTAGCATCGTCCTCAACATCGTTCATTGCTCCCGGCACAATTGGCACACCTGCCGCCTGTGCCGTGCGGCGTGCGGCAGTCTTTTCACCCATTGCTCGCTGCGCCGCGGAAGATGGGCCTACGAATATAAGCCCGGCTTCGGTACAAGCATCAACAAAGCTGGCATTTTCTGAAAGAAAACCGTAGCCGGGGTGAACGGCCTGTGCGCCAGAACGCCTGGCAACTTCAAGAATCGTCGGAATATGTAAATAGCTTTTTGCGGCTTGCGACGGGCCAATATGATATGCCTCGTCAGCCATGCGCACATGCAGCGCATTGCGGTCAGCATCGCTATAGACCGCAACACTCGTAAGTCCTAGTTCCCGACAGGCACGAATGACCCGCAGCGCAATTTCACCTCTGTTGGCTATCAAGACTTTCTGGAAAGGCCAGGAAGTAGTGGAAAACATAAATGGCTCCTTCCAACCAAATAAGTAGTGATGTTTTGCAGACAGTATAGCATGCCCATCCCATTTTCTACCAGGACATTCAGGCTACTTTTCATAAGGTAGGTTTCATTCCAGCAGAAAGTGCGGTAAACTAACGTAGGAATGTTTTTTGTCCTATTTACCGCATCATTGCGAAAAGTTAATGTATCACCTGTAGCTTTGTAAGGCTTTGCATTTGTCGAGAAGGAACAAAAGCTCCATGTACAATTTCAAATTGCTTTCAAATACACCGATATTTCGCCGTCTCTTCTACACATTTTTAGCGGCGGCGTTGATTCCTGGCCTCATCATCATCGTGTTGAGTGCCTCTTATATCAACACGCTTAATATACGTAGTCAAGCTGTGCTGACAAGCAATGCCGCAATTGAAAAGGCAACGCGGGGACTGAATGATCTGCAAGGTATGAATTCTAACCTGATCGCGCTACATTTCGGCAACACAGGCAATATGGCTGGGACACTCAACGCGGAGATAACACAGCAACAACAAAATTTTGATCAGACCTTCGCGAACTTTCAAAGCTCCTTTCAAATTTCCACATCCAGCAACATGGATGGCATTCATTCCATTTTACTGAACAAAGACGCGAACGATAACGTTGCGAAAGATCAGTCTAATACGCTTGCGAGAATTGGCACTGAATGGCCTCAGTACAAACAGGCACTGCAACTGGCATTAGCGGCCCCGAAAAATGACAGCTTCCTGACACAGGAGCAGAATAGGTACACACCGCTCAATAAAGATTGGCAGCATCTGATCAGTGTGACCGAGAACGTGAGTAGTATAGTTGCGCAAGTTGATTCTACGGAAACGCAACCAATTATTCTCGTCACCGCCATCGCATTTCTCGGTACCTTGCTTATTGTCGTCACCATTGGCTATATCGTCATTTTAACAATTACGCGCCCGCTCAGCCAACTCACGAACCTGACACGGCGCATCGCGAAGGGCGATACCAACGCACGCGCTACCATCGCGGGCCGCGACGAAATCTACATGGTCGCCAACTCCATGAACGCCATGCTCGACAACATTGTACGTCTGATCCAGGAAACTCAGGCGCAACGTGATAACCTGCAATCCCAGGTTGAAAAGCTGGTCAGCGAGGTGAGCGGCGTCGGTGAAGGTGACTTGCGCGTCCAGGCCGAAGTAACGGCTGATGCCCTCGGCGTGCTGGCCGACTCCTTCAACTACATGGTAGAAGAACTGGGGAGTCTGATCGTGCGCGTCAAAATGGTGGCGAACGAAGTTGAAAATTCCACGGCTACCATCCTCGACCGCATGACGCAACTGGTAGAAACTGGCGACCTTCAGATCAACCGCATCAGCGTAGCAGCAATTGAGGTCGAACGCATGGCAGATTCCAGCCGACAGGTGGCTGACCGCGCACAAACCCTCTACCAGGTCGCACGCGAAGCCCGTGTCAACGCGCAAGGCGGACGCGATGCCGTACAGCAAACCATTGAAGGTATGGGCCGCATTCACGAAAATGTACAGATTACCGCTGGTAAAGTCCAGACCCTGGGTGAACGTTCACGCGAAATTGATAATATCGTCGAAGTTATCTCTACTATTGCTCACCAGACCAACCGTCTGGCGCTCGACGCCGCAATCCAGGCCGCAATGGCCGGTGAAAATGGTAAAGGCTTCGGAGCAGTTGCAGCCGACATCCGGCGCTTGGCGGAACGTGCCAAAGACCAGACCAGTTCGATTGCGCGTATCGTGCGCAGCGTTCGCGAAGATATCGGTGCCGCAGCAGTCTCCATGCAAGACACCGAACGTGAAACATCCGCCGGCGCACAACTGACCGAAGAGGCCGGTGTCGCGCTGGAGTCAATCTTCACCGCCGTTGAATATCAGGCACGCGAAATTGAAAACATCAACAGGGCCGCGACACAACAGGTGCAATCGTCAAGCGCCATCGTGCAAATTATGCACGGCATCTCCGAGTCCACACAAGAGAGCAGCATGAGTACTCGCGACGCCTCGCAGAACATGGAACGCCTCGCCCGGTTGGTAGAACAGCTACGCTCCTCGGTGGAGGCCTTCAAACTGCGCGAGAACCAGGGCTACTACGTCCCATCCTCCAATGTCAACATCTCCTCCGAAGAGATGCAGGAAAACCCGCTTACTGTCAGCGGTATCTTCCGCACAGTATCCGCAACCTCACTTCCTTCCAGCCAGGGAGCGCAACCAGCCCTGCCAGAGGCGCATTCCGCCGACTCTTTCCCGCACTTTCCCAAGACGCCTTACCAGCAGAACGGCAACGGTGGCTGGGACATGCCCCCAGATTCACAATGGTCCGACGATCCCCACAATGAGAATGGGCAAGCAGTTAATGGGAATGGGAATGGCGGATGGAATCGGTAGATAGACCAAAACAGGATGGGCGTGGTGGCGACCATGCCCATCCTGTTTTTGATCCATAACCAAAATATTATAGATAGCATCCAGAACCCTTATCACAATTCATAGACTTTCAGCAGAGAAGCCTGTTAGACTTATATCAGTACATACTGAAAGACCGAAAACGCTTTCTTTCAATCAACACATGAAGGGGGCGTTCTCACATAAGTAAGCAGGAGACTTCTCATGATGATACGACGAGCAATCACTACCGACACCGTAACCAGCAGCCACAGCGCCGCCGTTCAGGAGGCAATGCACATTCTTTCAGAGAGAAAACCCGCCTATCGCTGGGTCTGCGAAGTATGTGGCATGCTTCATACCGGTTCCGTGCCAGGCGCTTGTGATAGCTGTGGCTCATCCGCTAGTCTCGTGCAAGATCATGACACACCTCGCGAAATGAACAGTCGCTGGTAAACTTTTTCCTCTTAGATGGTCAGATGGTTATTCCCTCTACTACCATCACAAAGCGAGCAAGGATACAGTTATCCCCCGTAACTGTATCCTTGCTCGCTTTTTATAAAACCCGTAGTACTTTGTCAACGTTCATGTAACTGGTGATGCCCCAGCAGTAACGAGAGATTCTTCGCTGCACTCAGAATGACAGGCCGGAGGCTGTCATTCTGAGTGCAGCGAAGAATCTCCGGGACCAGTGAGCGGTGCGCATCTGCCGGGGTTCCTTGCTGGGGCATCACCAGTCACATGAACATTGACAAACTAGTAGGGGCCGATTGATCGCGCCCACCGCCGATTCATCGGCCCGTGTCCCCATTACTGATGCCGCAAATATTACTGCATGGCCGATTCATCGGCCCGTGTCCCCATTACTGATGCCGCAAATATTACTGCATGGCCGATTCATCGGCCCGTGTCCCCATTACTGATGCCGCAAATATTACTGCATGGCCGATTCATCGGCGGTGGGCGCGATCAATCGGCCCCTACACGGCATACCTCCAACATTCCTGGGCAATGACCCAATTTTCTTCGGTATGCACCACCATGACACGCACGGCTGAATTATGGGTTGCGATATCCTGGTCAACAGGTGAACGCTGATTTTTCTCTGCATCTATGTTGAGGTTGAGAAAGCCAAAAGCAGCACATGTTGATGCACGAATTTCGGCAGAGTGTTCCCCTACGCCGCCGGTGAAAACAAGCACATCTAATCCACCGAGACTGGCAATCATCGCGCCAATAAGGCCGTGCAGACGGTGAACGTAAATATCCACCGCCAATTTCGCCCGCTCATTGCCCTCGTCTCTCGCTTGCAATACGTCACGCATATCGCTGGATACGCCGGAGATACCTTTCAGGCCAGACTCTTTATTGAGCATGCTTTCCAGGCGGTCGGGAGAATCACCATGCTGGCGCGACAGATAAATGAGAATACCTGGATCAACGCTGCCGGAACGACTGCCCATCATCAAGCCCTCCAATGGCGTGAAACCCATTGTGGTATCTATGCTATGGCCTTCACGAATGGCGGCTAAAGAGCAACCATTGCCCAGATGACAGATGACCATGCGCAAAGATTCTGGCTCGCGACCCAGCAGTTGCGCTGTGCGCTGGGAACAGTATTGATAGCTAATGCCGTGAAAACCATAACGGCGTATGCCTTGCTCCAACCACGCATATGGGCCGGGATAGACAGCGTTGGCAAGCGGCAAATCGCGATGAAACGCTGTATCGAAAACAGCAACCTGTTTCACGTGCGGCAGGATATGTTGTACGGACTCAATACCTTCAAGGTTCACCGGATTATGTAAAGGCGCGAAATCGGCGATACGCCGGATGGTAGCCTTAACCTCCGGCGTAATCACTACACTTTCGCGGTATTCCGCACCGCCATGTACTACCCGGTTCCCAACAATAGCGATATCCGCCGGGCTATCAATCACTCGCGTCGGGCCACTCCATAGCGTCTCCAACAAACCGGCAATAACTTCATGACGCGAGTCGGTCGAGAGTCGTTTCTCCACCTTCTCGCCCGCAGCCGTCGTAATTTTCAGGTCGGCCTGGCCCGGATGCTCCGCCCAATCCGCGCTGCCCTCCCACAATGGCAGCGGCGGTTGAACAGATGATGGGTCTTTCACATCATACAGTGTGCTTTTCTGGCTGCTGGAACCACCATTCATAACGAGTATATTCATCTACTTCCACCGCCAGTTGGTAATTTCCTCTGGATCAACACCGTTCTCTTCAATGTAGCGGCGATGTGCTACAAGAATATATTCATACTTGTGAACCAGTTCAATAGTTTTGATGGCAACTTGCGGGTTCTGGGCAGCGGCAAGACGAATCGCTTGCGAGGCCACCTGATAGCGGCTGGTGCCATTGCGCACATTCATATCAAATGGCGTTGTCGTCGTGCCTTCTTCCTGGTAGCCGTTGATATGGAAGCGCCGCACGCTATGTCGGCCGAAGAGCAATTGCTTGACGGCGGAGGGATAGCCATGAAAGTTTATCACTACAGGACGATCTGCGGTAAAAAGCGCCTCGAACAGATCCGCTTCCAGACCGTGAGGATGGTCGCGATTATCTTCCAGCACGAACAGGTCGGTCACGTTCACTACGCGCACACGCAGTTCCGGTATATCCTGGCGCAAAAGCGAGGCCGCCGCCATTACCTCCAATGTAGGATTATCGCCGATGCCGACCAGCACCACATCGGGATTGATGCCATCGTCAATGCTGGCCCACGGCCAGATCGAAGCACCCGCCCGGCAATGCGCGATGGCATCATCCATCGAGAGCCATTGCGGCATAGACGGTTTGTTAGCAATCACCAGATTCACGTACTCTTTGCTGCGCAGACAGTGACTAACAGTGCTTATCAGACAGTTGGCGTCGGGCGGCAGGTAGACACGCGAGACACGCGCTTTCCTGTTCAGGATGTCGTTGATCAGGCCGGGGCTTTGATGCGAGAAACCGTTGTGTTCCTGACGCCAGAGCGTGGAGGTCTCAAAGTAATTCAACGAGGAGATAGGCAAGCGCCACGGTATCTCCTGCGACATCTTCAAGAATTTGGAGAACTGATCCATCATGGAGACAATGATATTCATGAAAGCCTCATAAGAGGGGAACATGCCGTGTCGTCCTGTCAGCAAGTAGCCTTGCAGCCAGGCCTGGCAGTCATGCTCGCTCAGCACCTCGATTACGCGCCCATCGTGGGAGGAAAGTTTCTCATTGTGCGGCGGAATAGGCCACTGGAAGTCACGTTTGGTCGCATTCAGCACCGCCGCCAGTTTATTGGATTCCAGTTCATCGGGGCTGAAGATACGGAAGATATGCGGATTGCGACGCACAACCTCTTCAAGGTATTTAGCCACCGCTTCCACACTACTCGCATCTGCTCCGTCATGCCCTTCTGATACAGAGACCGCGTAGCCATGGATATCCGGCAGATCAAGGTCCTTCCGTATCCGCCCGCCATAGGTGTGGGGATTGCTGCCCATGCGTTTGTCACCTTTGGGGCACTGCTCCAATATCTCCGGCAACGGTCGCCAGTTCTGATCGAAGAGTTCTTCGGCATGATACGAACGCAACCATTGTTCGACCAGTTGCAAATGTGCCGGATTGGTCTTGACATCGGTTACTGGCACCTGGTGCGCACGGAATGAGCCTTCAATAGGCTCGCCATCCAACTCTTTAATGCCGCCCATGCCCTTGAGAGAGCGCATCAACAGCACGGGCCAGCGCGGCTTCGAGATGGCATTGCCAGAACGCGCCGCTTGCTGAATACGGCGTATCTCGTGATATGCCCAATCCATTGCGCCATAGAGCGAGGCATCTAAATCGTTGCTCTCGACGAAAACCACCTGATAGCCATAGCCGGTAAAGAGGTCGAGCAGTTCTTCGTCGCTCATCGTGCCATAGATGGTAGGATTGGCGATTTTGTAGCCGTTGATATGTACAATTGGCAGCACCGCGCCCGATTCAGCCGGGTCGAGAAACTTGTAGCTATGCCACGCCGTCGCCGTGGGGCCAGTCTCGGCCTCACCATCGCCAACGATGCAGCCCACAATCAATTCTGGATTATCCATCACCGCGCCAAAAGAGGTCGCCAGCGCATAGCCCAGTTCGCCGCCCTCGTGAATCGTCCCCGGCACGCCTGGATAGAGGTGGCTGGGGAAACCACCCGGCCACGAGAAACGCCGTACAAAGTTGCGCAGTCCGGCGCGATCAAACGTCAGATCTGGGTAATACTCGTGCAATGTCCCTTCCAGGTACAGGTTCGCCAGGTTCGCCGGTGCGCCATGTCCCGGCCCCGTGACCAGAAACGTGTCCAGGTCGTAGCGCATAATCAGGTGGTTCAGATGGGCATAGACCAGATTGATGCCTGGATCAGTTCCCCAGTGGCCCAGCAAACGGTCTTTGATTTGCTCCGGCTTCAACGGCTCCTCCAGCAGCACATTATCCTTGAGGTAAAGCTGAGCAGCCGCTAAATAATCGGTGACACGGCGGTAACGCGCTATCGCGTCCAACTCCTCGCCATGCGCACGACGCACTTCCTCTGCCGAAATCTTCTTCGCAGCAGGTCCCTGAGAACTAGAAATTTGTGTTGTCATTGCAACCTCTTCTCTGAAAAACATAGAACATCTCTATTACATCTACTGTTCAGCATGCATCGTCTCTCTCATAACCATATCACATGCACAAACCTTACAAGTCACAGAGCGCTCACAATTGAGCCAAAATTTCCAGCACCTACCTGAACAGATAGGAGAGCATGCAAATTTTCCTTGCCTCTCATACCCTATACGCATGGGCAAAGTGGAATGAATACGGCCATATCTGAAAGGATAAGGGAAACAAGACAATAGGGATTTTAAGGTCATGGATGCTGGTAGAGCAGAAGATTTCTTGCCAACTCGTACTGAAGTATTTATAATACTCACGAACACTCAGGTAGGAACAGAACAGGATACAAAAAATGGCGAATCAGGAACATTTTGCTATGCTGATGCAAGAAGTAGAGAGATGGAACAGGTGGAAAGAAAGTACGCGGGGTGCGATTGATCCAGACCTGCGTTATGCTAACTTACAGGGATTGAACTTGAGCGGATATGACTTGAGCGGTGTTCAATTTCACGGGGCGAATTTGAGTAGAGCAGATTTGAGCGAGACTGATCTTGGTGGAGCAGATTTCAGCGAAGCGAATCTCAGCGAGGCAAATCTGAGTAATACAGATGCCGATAGTGCCAACTTCACAAAATCAATGCTAGTCAATGCCAATCTCACGAAGGCCAGTTTAACAAAAGCCAATCTTATGCAAGCAAATCTCAGTAAAGCACACTTGAGCGAAACCGATTTCAGAGCAGCAGATATCAGCACTGCTAATTTTAGTGGCGCTGTGATTGATAATACTGACTTCAGGAAGGCAATTCTTCACCCCACAAGCCCCATTGATGCTAATTTTAGCAGCGTTGATCTCAGCCAGACGTTCTTTACAGAAAAATGAGTGAACATTACCGCGTTTACTGCTCCGGTTTTTCAGCGATTGTTTCAAGCAGAAATTTGTACGGTTCCAACGCTTCTTTACCGAACGACTGAATCAATCGCCACACCTGCTTGCCTACTTCACTTGTCCCCTCTCGACTTGCCAGATCAATTAATGTTGGTAGAGTATATGTCACGCTATCTGGCCCAATTTTTTCGAGAACAGTTAATCCTGTTGCTATTTCTACTTTCTGCGCAAATTCATTTTGACGCATCATATAGATAATGGTTGGAGCGCACAACGTACTATATGAAGGACCGAGATCATTGAGCAAAAGACAGAGCGCGTAAACACTATAGAGCCATTGCCCCACTCCCAGTTGTTTCCCGCTCAAGATGGGAATAAGATATTGAGCGACAACAACCGGCCCCATATCTTGCAGGACGTGAAATGCCGTCTGTTGCGCAACTGAATTCCAGTCACTGGCATGCAGAATGACGATAGGAATAGCAGGTTTATTGCGCGGATAGCCAATAGCGCGGATTATCTGCATCGCAACATCCCACCAGGGCTTCATGGGTTGTTGGAGTAAATAGCCCATTGCGTCCAGTACCTCATCAGGATACCGGGACAATTCGGCAATAATACGATGAGCAAGTTCCTTGTCCATTGTACATCCTATTTCATCAATTCGATCCCATACCATATCAGACTCTTGCGCTAACTTCAACAAGCTGGGAATGACGACTGGTCCAATTTCAATTAGAAGCTGGCAAGCTTCGTTTTGTTGAGGATCATTTTCATTGCTGGCTCTGGCAATGAATAACGGAATATGTTCAGTCATTGACCTTCCATGCCTTTCTGCTCCGGTTTATCAACGATTGATTCCAGCAGCAATTTGTACGGTTCCAATGCTTCTTCACCGAACGACTGTATCAATCGTTGCGCTTGCTTGCCTACCTCACTTGTTCCCTCTCGACTTACCAGATCAATCAATGTTGGCAATGCATATGTCACGCTATCTGGCCCGATTTTCTCGAGGACCGTTAATGCAATTTTCATTCCCGGTTTCTGTGCAGAATCACTTCGACCCACAATGTAGGTAATGGTTGGGCCACACAACGTACTATACGGTTTACCAAGAGCAATGAGCAGGAAGCATAGCTCGTAGATACCATAGGACCATTGCCCCACTCCTTGCAGTTTCCCGCTCAAGATGTTTATCAAATATTGAGCGACAGCAACCGGCCCCAGATCTTGCAGTACATGAAAGGCGGTCTGTTGCGCGAGGGAATTCCAGTCACTGGCATGGAGAATGACGATAGGAATGGCGGGAGCATTGCGTGGATAGCCAATAGTGCGGATAATCTGCATCGCGGCATCCCACCACCCTTTCAAAGCATTCTGTAAAATGTAAAGGGCAGTCGCCATATGATCCTCTGCATGAGCAAGTAACTCCTGTATCATACCCTCATACTCCGCTTCATTACCCTCTGTAAAGAACCATACTTCTTCAGCGCTCAATAGATCGAACGCCAGGTCATCAAGTGTGTCATCTTCTTCGAGTGTTTGTAAGATATATGGAACGACCGTCCACGCTCCTATTTGCCAGAGAGCTTGAAACGCCTCTTTTTGGAGAGGATCATTTTGATTGCTGGCTCTGATAATCAATAAAGGAGTATTTTCAGTCATTGACCTTCCATGTCTTTTGTTCTCTTAACTTGCGGTCTGCCAGGGTGTGTTATTGCCTGACATCAAAAGAAACCGTTGTGAGAATTGTGTCCATATTTTAGTCTTTCTGCTCTGGTTCCTCAGCAATTGATGCCAGCAGAAACTTGTATGGTTCCAACGCTTCTTTACCAAACGACAAAATCAATCGTTGCGCTTGCTTGCCTACCTCACTTGTTCCCTCTCGACTTACCAGATCAATTAATGTTGGCAATGCATATGTCACACTCTCTGGCCCAATTTTTTCGAGAACATCGAGCAAAAAGCCTTTATCCAGGTCCTCGTCAGGCGGAAGATCACTTCGCCCAAGAATGTAGACCAGCGTGGGTCCACAGGCTACTGCATAGGCACGATCAACGATAGTGAGCATACCACATATACCTTCCACATCAGCACCCCAATATTGGTGACGCTTTGCATCCCACATTTCTAAGATAAGATATGGAACGACCACAGTTGGCCCCATATCAAGAAGGGTTTGTATTGCCTCTTCTCTGGCTAGAAAATTTCTGTCTTCTACACGCGCAATCATCCACAAAATAGCTTCAGCATTTTGTGGATAACCAATGGTATGAATTACCTCTATAGCTACTCGCCATAGTCGGCGATTCATACTGCGCAGAATCTTGAAAGCAACGCTTAAAGCCTCATCTGGAAAAATAGCAATTTCATTTAAGAGCTGCTTTCGCTGGTCCGTTTCAGCATAGGCCGCAGCCTCCAGTACACCTTCAATTTCCTCAGGCTCCATGTTCTACTCCTTTAACCTGTAACTCGTTTTCTTCTTGATCCTGACACAGGCATAATCTTTGTGCGTACACGGGTTATGCAAGCGCCTTAAGAGCAACGTTCCCAACCTGTAATCTGTCTAAGAAGCTGTTTGAAAGCATCAACAGACATAGGACTTGACGGCTCTATTAACCAGTGATGAGGGGTATCATTATTGAATTGTAATCCTTCTGGTAGTTCAGTACCAGCAGGCAATCTCCACCAGGGGCCGTCTTGCCCCATCTTATCAAATGTAGATATCCCTTCACCTGGACAAATATTTCCATCTTCATCAGGATGAACATCAAATTTTTTATACCTGGGGTCCCCGAACTCTCTTACTTTATCAACCATTGGTCCCTTTGCATTACCGCCCCGATAAAGATCAGGAGGCAATTTCTGTCCATTCGGTTCATCGGGAGGAGATGCAGTTGGTTTTGTCCCGCCTGGCGGTTTATTTCCTTGCCCTCCACCGCCCGCTTGCGGTTGGGCATTGCTATCATGTGCCACAATATTGACCGATTCACCTCCGGTTCCAGGGGACACGCCTCCCGTGGTTGATATCGGTGTACTCAGGGTGCCACTGGCAAGCGGGGTGGGATTTGCCAGGAACGAGATGATCATCACCGCACCTGCACAGAGGGGACAAACGGCAAACTCGGTAAAGTCCAACGCATCTACCGACACGACCTCTATTTCCGGCTCCGCTGCTACCACGGTTGTGGCTATCTTCTGGATAATTGGTATGGCAGGATCGGTTTCGGGATCGGCCACAATTTTGGCAATCTCTCCCGTAGCGTGTTCAACGATTTGGACACCGCCTGAAAAGATTGAACCGATATCACCAAAGATGCCGCCACCGCCGGGATTAGTATTCGAATTGGGATGCGACGGTGGTGGTGATGACCCTCCGCCTCCCTCACCACTATGCGGAGCATACATGTTTCCCGTTGGGTCAGTGAATGTTTCCGGGTTGCCGCCGACATACGTATAGGGATCAGCACCCGCGAGATTGCCTTGCAATATGTCCGCCGAGAGGAATACTCCTGCGACCGGGTCATAGTATCGCGCTCCATAGTAGTCAAAACCGGTGAGCGCGTCGTGATATTGTCCGGTGAAAGCCAGATTGGTTCCCATGCTTCCCTGACTATGCAATGGTGTGCCATAAGGGCTAAAGGTCTGGTTTCCCTCTACCGCCGCGCTCCCGGCGATAGTGCTAAAGGACTCCAGCACACTGCCCAGCGCATCGGTCAAAAACATGTTCGTACTTGTGCTGGTGAGTGCGCCTACCAGCTGCCCTCCCAGACTATAGTAGTGCGTACTACTCTGGAGGTTGCCTGTCCCATCGTAGGTGTACTCTTCTGAACCGAAGGTATAGACCGTAATAGAGGTCGCGCCGCCATTGACGGAACGCAGCACCACACGATCACCTGCTGCGTCATAGCCATAGAACTCTTTGCTGCTTGACCCGACATACCACTTCGTCAGGCGATTGAGCATATCGAAGGTCTGCGTTGAACTGGTGCCAGCATAGCTACGACCAGTGACATTGCCCCAGGCATCGTAGCTACTCGTGTAGACAGCCCCGCTCAAGTTGGAACAGGTTGTGCCAATCGGGTACATACCGGTCAGTTGATGCTGATGGCTGCTACTACAGTACAGATACTGCGTACTGCTTCCATTCAGAGGGCCTTGCCAGAGTTGGCCCAGATGCGTATAGGCAAAGCTGTTGGTATACCCGGAACCACTCAGTCCGCTGCTCGGCGTCTGATTCCCACAGGTTCCATTACCAGGTGAAGGCGGTGCGCTGCTATTGCCCGACCAGACCAGCCGATTTTGCTCGTCGTAGCAAAAGTTTGACGTCTCGCTGCTTCCCGCACCGGAAAACCCGGAGCTTTCACTCGTCACATTACTTGCCGGGTCATAGAAGATGCTTTGAGAGAAAAACTGACCACTCGTTCCGCTACCACTTTGCCAGTTCGCCGCGGCGCTGGTCGCCCTTAAATCGCCGTCATAGCCAAACTGCTCGTTGGCTAACGCAGTGCCAGTATTTGTCTGGAAATTGACGGTATCTACCAGGGCATATTCGTTATAGAGGAGCGTTGCCACGTTGGCGGTCGGGTTTCCGTTGTTGCTCAATCCAACCAGCGTTCCTGCCGTGGAATCGTAGACATTTGTGACGGTGTAACCAGGGGTCGAGTTTCCATTCGCTTTCACCGTGCTTGTTGCCATCGTAGCTGGTTGGTTCGCATCGTTATAGCTCACAGCCATTTGATACGTGGGCAAGGCATTCGTCACGTTCCAGCCACTGGGAAGTCCCAGCTTTAATTGCTCGGTAATGGCCTGTCCACGCTGGTCGTACTGGATATTCTGCGTAGCGGTAATCGCGCCGCCATCAGGATTATAGGTGGTCGCGATACTTTGTGTGAGCCGACCAACAGGATAATCCGTACTTCCCCATTGCGCATTAGGCGCACTTATATCGTAGGTATTCTGGACATAGGGATGTGTCCCTGTCGTACACGTCCCCGTGGCGTTAATCGTTGGTGCCGCGTCCTGAATACAGCCCAGACGTCCCAGCAGGTCATAGTTGTAACCAATCGTGCGCGTTCCCGATACATCAGAAAGCACATTGCCGTTTGGATCCAACGTGTAGGTATCGTTTCCCCGATCAGGATCATTGACCCCCGTCAGTCGCCCAATGTCGTCGTAGGTTGCACTTGCGGTCACACTGGTGATCGTTTGCCCCGATTGCGGTGCCAGGTCTGTTTCCGTCACTGATGTCGGTTCATCCAACACATTGTACTGAATAGCTGTTTGTTCATTCGGTGCGAGGGTTCCACCATTCACCCCGCTATCATTTTGCGCATAGCGCGTGCGCCCCAATCCATCAGTGAAGCTCATCGCTACATGGTTGTTTGGATCAATACTGGTGGTGGTTGCGTAAACATTGTTCGCATCACCGTGCGCCATGCCTGTGCCATAGATAGTACACGCTGTCGCGTTGCCTCCCAACGGCGCACATGGAATGCCCGGCACACCTTGCATACCAAACATGGGGTCCTGTGTGGCAATGGGTCGGTCGAGGGCATCAAAGTAGGTTGCGGTACCAGTCGGCGCATTCCCTTTGTAATCTTTGGTCGAACTTGCATTCGGGTCGAGCCACCCTACTCCTGTCGAACTCCCGACCACCACAAAGGGAACAGTTTGCCACATGCTATGCGTCGCGTCGTCTCTGTACTCAGTGAGAACGACAGAGTAGTAGTACGTTCCGCTGATGCCACCATCTATTGCCGCGATGGGCGTACTACTCTCCACTGCTCGACCCAAAGCATCATAGAAGGTCTGGGAGATTGCGTTCGGATAGAGCGATGAATTGCTGTCCATCTGGTAACAGGGTGTCTCAAAAAGGATAGACCCGTTTGGCAGACTCGTTGGACAGGCGGAATTACTCGTCGTTTGCGTGGTATAACTGCCTGCCTCTCCAGGCTGGCTTTGCTGTACTGTCCGGCTATCTGTGTTATACGTGTACGTGGTGGATGTGACCTCATTATTCAGGTCAGTCACCTTAATCGGCAAACCACCCGCCTGCGTATCGTCATACTGCGTGCTAATCGTCTGTCCGAATGCATTGGTCGAGGTGAGAAGCCGTGCGTAACTGGCATCATATGTGGAGCAGGCGGTATAGTTCGTCTTACCCCAGGCGCTACTCATAATGGCCGGATTGGTTGGTAACGTACAACCATTATAGTTTGGCTGCCCGGTACTGCCATAAAGGTTGCTGTTCGCCGCAGCGACACCATCAACCGTCGCTGCCACGTTGCCAAAGGCATCGTAACCTGTGTATGTCGTGGTCAGCGGCGTACCGAGTGAAGGGTACGTACAATTGGTGTGATCGTACTGCTTGACTGTGGTCGGCCACCCTGCGACAGGATACCCTGCCGGAACACCGGAGCCGTTCCCTTCGTCATAGGTAATGCCTTCGCATTGCCACTGGTACCCGGATGAATCGTCTACCTCGCTTTCAACCACTTTGTTCACATCGTAGTAGACGGTATTACCGATGGTCTGGTCGTCAGGTTTATAGTTCCAGATGTAGGTCACTGTCGGCGCGTCATTAGGCGTCACTGTCTCCTGCAACAGATTATGATAGCCCGCGCCTAACCCACTGCTTTTGGAGTAGTCATCGTAGGTATTATCCGTGATGACCATCGGCCACGCCCAGGGACCCGGGTCCGCTGTCGTACAACCGGAAGCGCCTTCACACTGGGCAGTTCTTGTCTCAATGACCATCACTTCACAGGGCGTATAGACACCACTGTATGTGCCATTGCACGCGCTACTAGTTTTATCATTTCCAGCATACTCATTGGTTGTCTTGCGCAGCAGTGGTCCGCTGGTGCTGTTGCCACTATACGTATCCTCTTCATAGAGATTACCCGCGTCGTAGTTTCCGCTATTGGCGGATGCAGTTCCGGGGCCCTCTGTGGTAAAGTAAAGGTCTTCTGTGAGGTTGCCTGTGGGACTCGTGGTAAAGACACCCTGGAAGCCATGAAATTCGCTATCATAGAAGTCTTGCCAGTCAGTTCCACCAGGCGTCCAGTTATCTCTCACGCAATCAGTATCTGAACCTGCGGCAGGGCAACCAGTCCCAATCACGTTTAAGTGATAGTAATAGTTGGTTGTTGCCGCCGAGAACGCATTGCTGTCAGCACCCAGCAACGTTGTCTGCGTGACAATCTGTGCTGTCCATTGCTGGTCATCGGGATAGGCATATTGATTCGTACACCCGCCCCACGTAAAACAATAGGTCGGGTCATGGCGGTCATCAATGAGATTTCCCCCGCTTATCTGATTGGGTGTGCCGTGCGTATTACCATAACCAGTTTCGTAGACGATATGCCCACCAACGCCATCATCAGTATCCAGGTAGTCTGAGAGATACTGCCACGTGACATGAATGGCGTATTTGTTTGACGTTCCCGGTACCGTCTGGCTCTGGTCGGAATACGAGTTGATGAGTTTGGTGTAATCAAAGACCACCGAGCGCAGTTGATGCCCGGTACCACCTTGATAAGCAGTAGGGGTCACACTGGTCAACAGGTGTTCTGCCGCGCAGTATTCAGGCAACGACGAACCCGATGTCGGATCAGCACACTGCATTCCCTGATAGCCAAAGGCGGTAAAGGGAGTGTCCAGGTATTTGAAACCATAGCTGTAGGCAATGGAGCTGCCACTGCCGCTATCAGGACCAACATAGCTGGTAATCTTTTGCAGCGAGAGCGTACTCATCACAACCGGAGCAGGAGCGCCACCACTGTAGTTCACAGGGTCATCACAACGCAACGTAGTCTTGCCGGTTGGGTTACCTGGTGAACCGGGAGGAGTGCAACTATACCCTGGATAGGTATTGTAGTTGGTTCCATAAGCGTTGGCCCACAGACTCACAGCGTTAGGTGCCTGATAGAGGAAATCAACGGTAGCCGTGATGGTACTCCCGGCGAAAACCGTAATCTGCTTGACGGCGGCATCGCGAATCGCACCTCCATTGGGAGCATTCGATGCCGTGGGGCAAGGCGACGCGAAAGGAACGCAGTCCTGAAGATAGGAAACGGTCAGGTATTTGTACGAGGAGGAATTGCCCTCGTTGGGCGCGATGATCTTATCAAGATCCCAGCGATAGAGGTGAATGGTGCCATCAGAATCTTTGTGATATTGCTGGGAACTGGGTGTGCAGCCAAATTCGTAATAGGTTCCCGAAGGATCCCACACCTGGAAACAGTTGTTCGTCATCTGAATTTTCAGAGGGGTAAGGTGTTGTGTGAGAAATTGCGCAGGATTTTTGGGATTTGGCACGAGCCGATCACTGACGTTATCCACGCCACTCAGATTGTACCAGGTAAGCGCACCACCATCACTATTGGGGTCATGCACATCAGCAGTAATCGAGCCGAGCGAGAGTGACCATCCGTCTCCAATGCTGTTGCCAGGTTGCGTAAAGCTGTGGCGCTCATTGACGATCTCACTGGAATAATTGAGTGAAAGGTTTGGTCCAAAGCCATCGGGTCCCGCGGGTACCTCGATAGGGTAGGAATAGGAAATCTGCCCGGCATTGCCTTGCACGGAAGCAAGGTTCGGAATAGGTGGACTTTGATTGACCGGGTCTCCTGTAAAATCAAACGGTCCTGGCCCGAAAACTGGAGTTTGTGCAGTGAGTGTATGTGTTTTCGGATCGTTGTGCAGGGCAATGACAGCATTGCTGAATGACTGGTGTTTTTTTGTTGCGGTGAGAACAAGTTCAGGCCATACGAGGAAAAGGTGACCTGGATCGAGGCCGAGCGCCTCAATATCTGGTTTCTGATAGTGATAGATGAGAGTAATCGGCGTGTGTACGAGTACACCATTGATAGCGCGTCCATGCACGTCAGTCAGTTGCAGCTGATATTCGCCCAGCACGGTATTCTCACCGACAAAGCGACCATGCACCTCGGAAATGAGAAGAATCGCGCTGCCTTTGAAGGCTATTCCCTTTGCTACTGTTGCATGCGACAGGTCAAAAGCGCCGGCCTGGACTTCCACTTCAAGACGTTTATCGTTACTCATCAGGTCCAGAGGCTGTGTTCCTGGAGCGCCAGTCAGAAATGCAGTATCAAGCGTTTGCTTGAATGGCTTCATCGTTGGGGGTTCCGCGCTGGGAAGGGGAGGGCCAGCCGGTTTATCGTGCGAAGAAATAGGTGGAGGTGGGAGTTTCTGAGGAGGAATAAAACGCCCATGATAGACATTATCATGACTTTTCTGTTTGAGAAATTGCTGGAACGTGAGAGCGCCGGGTGTCACATGTGGTCGTGCAGCAGCGAGTGCAATAGAAGGGGTAAAAGACCAATCACTGAAAACACCGGCAAAAAGTGTGAAGCACAGAAAGAGTGAAAGAAATAACTGGCGGTACGCTATACGTTGATGCGCTACATGGGGGGGGGGCAATTGTATCTACTTTTAGTCGAAAGATACGAGTACATGCACAAAGCTCCTTCTCCTCAAAGAACAGCAATAGAAATAAAAGGGGCAGATTTCTCGTCATCCCTCATGACAAGTTTTAGCATCGTTCTATTCACAAGTATACACAAGGAAAAGTTACATATTCAAGAGATAAAAGTACTAATTTACAAGAACAATAGTCCTGTTACAAGTAAAGAGCATTTATGCTTTAGAGCGGGATTCCTTGAAGAGAATATTTAGTAGCTTCATATAGATGCAATGAAAGTCCACATGGATTGACGACAGCGAGACAAAGCACTATGATATAACCTGATGGAGATTTCCTTATGTTTTCCGGGAAAATGTAGAGTTTTTCACAGGTTATAGCAGAAATACCAACAATACAGATAGGGGCATTGAGATGAACAATCCTATTTTGCTGCTCTATCCCATTATCAATGTGATAGTGACGGCTCTTTTCGCGGCGGTCGTGTTGCGCCAGTACTTCCAGCGCCACCGCCAGTACCAACTTTACTGGTCCATTTCGCTCATCATGACCGTTCTGGCAACGCTCGGGTATGTACTGATGATTGTCGCGCAACCCACCAGTAGCGCTGGTATCGCTTTCTTCCGCATCTATTACATCTTTGGGGCTTCACTGGTACCAGCATGGCTGGGTCTGGGTAGTATAGCGCTAGTCACCAGCCCGCGTGTGGTACGCATTTGTCTTATCGTGCTAAGCATCCTGAGCGTGCTGACCGTTGTACTTGTCGCGACGGCATCCATAGATATGCACGCGCTGAGCCAGGTTGAAGGAACGGCGGGCGGAGGCATCCTGCTTCCAGGGGCATGGCTGGTGATGCTGATTTTACTTAACAGCCTGGGAACGTTGGCAGTAGCCGGGGTAGCGATCTATTCGGGAGTGCAGCTTTTACGTCGGCGAGGTAACAGTAATCTCTTGTGGGGCAATGTCTGTATCTTTGCCGGTGTTTTAATCATCGCTTACGCCGGAACAAACGTGCGTTTGTTGGGTGGAGAAAACACCTTCTGGCTCATCATGGCCTTCGGTTGGATTGTGTTCTTTGTCGGCGTTCTCCTGGCTAGCCGCCCGCACGCTCGCGCCGTCACAGCAAAACCTTCTGAGGTGCAGGGACGTATAGCAAACGAAGGGGGCCGCATCTAGCAAGTAATACCGTTGGCGAATGCGATTTTCATGCATGATGCTCGTGCATTCACGCTCAAAATGAACGGCATTTTTGCATTCGCCAACGGTATCACAATGCGGAATGACTCATGTTTGTCGCTACACGTTATGATATCGCGCCAAGTTCGCCAAGCTTAACGCTGATGGTCAATTGCTGGTTGCCGCGATACACATGTACAGAGACTGTACTGCCGACACTCTGCGTGGCGAGTACATCGCTCAGAGTCGAGGTATCGGTAACGTCCTGGTTGCCAATTTTGACAATGACATCACCAACCTGCATCCCAGCCTGTTTAGCCGCACTAGTGGTGGAGAAACCGGCGACCAATGCTCCGTAGCTAACCGCGAGATTGTCCTGCGCTTGCAAGTTCTGGTCAACGCTGATGGCTTCGATGCCAAGAGCAGCGCGGCCCGTATGCACGACATGGCCGTACTGGATAATTTGCGTCGCAATAAAGTTCACGCGGTTCGATGGGATGGCAAATCCGACACCTGCGGCCGGAGCGTTAAACTCAGGGTCAATCGCCGTCAATGTCGGGATACCAATCAGATTGCCCTGCATATCCACCAGAGCGCCGCCGCTATTGCCGGGGTTAATTGGCGCATCGGTCTGGATCGCATCTGGAATGGTGGCGTTGCTGCCCTGTCCTTCTGAAACGGTGCGATTGAGCGCACTGACAATACCGTTTGTGACCGTCTGAGTGATGCCCAGAGGATTACCAATTGCCAGTACCTCCTGTCCCACCAACAGCTTTGACGAGTTACCCAGCGTCGCCGTCGCGATATTCGACGGTGGATTAATCTTGAGAACCGCCAGATCATCAAATGGGTCGGTGCCAACAAGTTGCGCGGTAAGTTTGGTATTGTCGTACAACACAACCTGTATTTGTTGCGCACCAGTGACAACATGATTATTGGTAACAATATACCCACGCTTATCAATAATCACGCCAGAACCAATTGCTCCGCCGGAAGCGGTCTGGACATTCACCTGGACAACCGTTGGGCGCACTTTTGCCACGACTGCCACGCGTACACTATCCATGTTCGTGCCTGTCAATGCCGGAATCGTTGGCGCAGTGTTCGAGCCAGGCTGCAATGCGCCTACTGACGAACTCGTTGGATTCGTCACCGTCGCAGTCCTGCCAAATTCCCAACCAGCGCCAAATAACAGAGCGCCAAGCACAATTGACAGTAGCAATGTCAACAGCACCGCCCGACCAACGCGGCCACCGCCAGTAGGACGATTATTCTGGTACGTCGGATATGTGGGATTCGTTGGCGGTGGCATAAAGCCATTGCCCGGCTGCTGGTATTGTCCTGCTGTGGTACCTGTATCATCAACGCTGTCAACACTGTCAACACTGTCAACACTGTCAACACTGTCTACGTTCGTTGCGTTTTCAACGCCATCAACATTCTGACTGTTTTCAGCATGCAACGGAGTTTGCATTCCTGCCGGTGGTGCTTGATATGGTACAGTATTTTCATTATATGGGTCTTGCATCGTTACAAACCTCAACACTTCTCTATAGCACAATTTGACTACATTAGACACGATTAACTTCTACCTAATGGATACTATACTAAACCATATTCAGGAAACTGACAAAAATTTGTAAAAAGTCTGTAAGAACTTCGGAATCTCGCAAAAAGGCTTGCCCAAACGCAGGGATAATGAGATAATAGTGTTCCGAATAGCGCAGGAGGTTTACGTTGTTGACAGATGAACATGAAAAAGCGCGAGTGATCGCTCTCAATAGATGGCCCACACATAAAGCAGAAAATATGAGTACCATGGATAAATCCGACACAACAAATAGCCCGCCGTCACCCGAAAGGCTGCCTTCACAAGAACTTGAGGCTCTGCTGGCTCAGGCGCTTTCCTTTGATAAAACGGGTCAATACCAGGAAATGCTGGCAAGCGCACAACATGCCAGCAAACTTGATCCCGGCTCGGCGCTGGCTTTCGCCTGCAAAGCTCGTGCGTTACAAAAATTGGATCGCATCTCGGAAGCAACCATCGCCAATGATCAGGCACTCCTGCTCAATACTGCACTGGCGCTGGCCTGGATTAACCGCAGCGGCTTACAAATCTTACAGCGGCGTTTCGCTGACGCATTGCGCAATGCTATACGAGCAACCGAACTGGCACCGGATGATGCTCGCGCCTGGATCAATGCCGGCATGGCTCACATTAACTTACAGAATCTCTCAGCCGCACTCGACGCGATGAATCAGGGATTGACGTTCGACCCCGACAATCTGCTTGCGCTGCAAATGAAGGGGGAAATTTTGTTTCGCTGTGGGCGAGTACGCGAACTGGCTTCCTTCATACGTACCACCCTCGAAAGATATCCCGACGATGTCCAATTGCTGACGCTGCTGATTGAGGCGCTGTGCTCTACTGAGAACTATGGCGAAATCGTGCCATTTACCAGCCATCTTATTCAACTCCAGCCCGATAGTCGCTTCGCCTGGGACTGTCATATGCGTACCTTGCGCTCCCTCGGTCAATTTACTGAAGCCAACGAGGCCATTGACCACTTACTGGAACTCGAACCCGATGAAGTCCGCTACTGGACGCTCAAAGCAGACAACCTCTATCGGCTTGAACACTATCGCGAGGCCGTTGCCGTCGCCCAAAGCGCCCTCCAAATTGACCCACAATTTCCCCCCGCCAAACGCATTCACGAAAAAGCGGTGAAATTGATGTACCAGAGAAAAGGGAAAAAGAAATAAGTGAGACTCTTCATGCCAACATTAGTACGAGTAAAAAGCGTCGAACCACCAGCATGGGCTGTTGATGATAATGAGACAACCGGAAGCGAAAACCAATTGTTATAGTTGGCATCACTCCCCTTATCCATGCCACTTTTTCGCATACCCCTGGGTAATATTCAGATACAAGGTGTTATAAGTAACGCTCGGTTCGAGCATTGAGCCTTCGAACCACTCGTTGAAACTGGTGATAGTGATCCAGTCGGGGCTGCTGGCGAGTGCAGCCGACCAGCTTGTCCTGTATGTTGCGCCGTTGTTACGTTGCACAATAAATGTCCCTTTGCGACCAGGCACTTTCGTATCGTTGAAACCTGGTACCACACCCGCGGCCCAGATTTTCTGCGTATGATGCGCTTTATTATAGGCATTAATGGCATTACGGAAGCCCTGATCCACAGCAGGCATGGTTCCGTGCTGGAGACCCCAGTAACCTCCGCTAAAGAGATGAATACCATCGAAGACACTGAGCAGGCTAGTACTGACGCCTTCTGCTGACCAGATGGTGGCATGATGTGGGTCTACCTGCCTGCGTATGCTGGCCCACTCAGAAAGCGTGCGCCCATTACCGAGCGGGTCCCAGAAAAAGAGAACGGGTTTGCCATGCCAGTGAAAAAAATGCGGGTTGGTGCTGTAGTGCGAGAGGACATACTTGAGTTGTCTGACAATCGTGCTGGCTCCCTGCAAGGCCGGTGCATCGCTCTCAAAATAGATGGTCGAGGCAAAGGGATAGCCTGTGCTGGCGCTCAGTTGCGCGGAGTGGGCCAGTAATTTCGCAAAATTCTTATCCGTCGTGTCGCCTTGCCCCCACCACGAGCTAATGAAGCCTGTAATACCCGCCGAGGCAGCCCAATTCAGTTGCCGAACAAATGTCGCATCATCGTTTGAGTTATAGCGAATCGTGGGAAGGTCAGACATGTGGCAAATACACCACGTGGAAGTGGTATACCAGGGATAATAAAATGCCAGCACAGGACGATTGGGATTGAGCTTGATACGTACCGGCAAACCTGATCGCAGTACAGAGATGTTGCCAACCGGCTGCCCTTGAAAGGGGGTACCGGCAGCCAATACGCCTCCACTATCAGCAATCCATCCACAAAGAAACAGCAACACTACAACGAGACTTGCGCCTCGTTTGACAAAATAGCGGTTAGACTTTTGTGAACATCGCATACTGATACCCTCTCGCTCCAACTATTGGACTTCCTCTATACTTATCGGCATGCATTGCTCATTCGTGGAGTGGTATGACTACACAATCTTCTCCAGCGCAGGCAACAATACATCGTCGCGACGGGCCTGTAACAGGTCACGCAGACGCTGGGGAACGACGACACGGATGCGGCGTTGGTGGTGTTCATAACGAGCGAGATCGTCTGGCTGCAGCCCGGTAGCCTGTACCCATGTCTCCAGCTCCGACATGCCAACGGGGGGATGTTTGCCGAAAGTGACCAGCACATCCATCTCCCACTTTTCGGGGCGTGGAATGTCGAAAAGGACTTCGTAGTCGGCAATCGGCGTGTCCAGCGCGGTTGCCAGTTCTTGCGCCAGTTGTTGTTCGACGTGTCGGCGTCGCTTCGCATCCCAGAAGAGCGCATCCAGCTGGTGATAAAGGCGACCGGCCAAGCGGCTCACCTCAATCACTCCTTTGTAGGGCCTGCGCAAGTCCAGGTCTTCTGTCAGGGCACGAGTACTTTCTGGCATACGCTCTTGTGCTAACATCGTAAGTAACGAGGCGTCATCTAAACCTACCAGTTGCGCAGCCTCCAGTGTGCCAGCTAACAGCGCCTCTTGCACGGCCCGCACCAGCATCACTTGCAAAGCTCGGCTGGTATGATGCCAGTAGATATTATCAAACATCTCCTGACGAGCGTGCAGCAACGAATGCAAAGGACTTATACCTTTGTACGTCACAACCATGCGCCGCTGCCCATTTTTCGCCGCCTCGCCATTTGTAGTATCACTGGAATAGACGCGCAAAGCTCCGAGTAAGCGCGAAACATCCACGCCGCCATAGGGAACGTTGCAGGCTCGCGCATCGCGTGGCAGATAGTCGAGCTTATCTACATCAAGTGCGCCGCTCAACAGGTGGGCGAGTAGTTCGTCATCCTCCGGCAACGTTTTTGACCTGGGTGGGTCTATCATATCAGCAACGCGCTCCGGTGAGAGGTGATAGTCGCGCTCGATGATCGTCGCGATTTCACCCTGCTCGATAATAGAGCGGCCTACCTGCTCATGCAAAACGATCGGAAAGCCCAACTCTTCGATAGTATGCGAAAAGGGATAATGTCCAATATCGTGCAACAGGGCTGCTACGACCAGTGTCTGTATACTACTGCTGGCAATGCCAGTGAGACCGCCATTATTACCACGCTGCAAAAGTGAACGCAGAGCGCGTATCGCCAGGTGGTAACAGCCCAGACTATGCTCGTAGCGTGTGTGGGTCGCGCCCGGCCAGATGCGGTAGACAAAGCCAAGCTGCTTGATCTTCTGTAGACGCAAAAAAGCGGGCGTACTGATTAACAGTTCCTCGCGTGGGCCAAGTGGAATCAAATCATACAGGCTATCGCGTACAGTACTAACGGGTTGCTCGTCAGGTAACAGGGGATAATCACCAATTGTACTGGCTGGATAGTTATAGAGTTGTCCAACAATTTGCTCATCGGGCCTGGACAGCCCATCAGGCTCTTGCCGTTGCGTATAGAGACGGTTTTCTTCCTGGGTACTCATACAGCAGATTTTAGCAGAGCGTAGGAATATTGTCCAGAGAATATCGTGAAAGTGATTCCTGATATCTAGCTGCGTTGTAACTACATAGATGGGTGCAGATTTAGTTCTCTGGCCTGACGCTAATTTGCACAATATATCGTAACAACAAATAACGGAGAGTAAAGAAAGCAAATGAAAGCAAAGAACTCCTGGGGGAACACTCAATCTACCAGAACATCAATGCGTAGCATTATGAGCATGTGCATGGTAGTATTTATGGCAATCAGTAGTGTAGGGTTTACCTTCACACTCCTTACTACATCTACCATAACAGCTTTTGCAAAAGTAATCCCCGCGAAACCAGTCTTGACCGAATACCCGACGACAGATCAGCCGTGGGGCGTTTCCCTTGATGGACATGGGCATATCTGGGTCGCGGAACCAAACTGCGATGCATCGCCGGTATGCGGCACACCCAACCCTGGATTGATCGCACGGTATAATACCGCAAACCCCGCTTTGGGCGAACAAAACTATCTGCCGCAGAATACATACAATCCTATATTTCTGTTAGAAGACGCGAGCCATAACGTCTGGTTTACCGACCCGACGCATAATGCCATCGGGGAACTGGTACCCAAAACCAACGTATGGACAGAGTACACTGTGCCAACAACTAATGCCGCGCCCTATGACCTGGTAATGGACAAAAACGGCAATATCTGGTTCACCGAAATCCTTGCCAACAAAATTGGTTTCTTCAATACTTCCACACATGCAATTGTTGAAACCCCGACGCCATCGGCGGCAAGCGCACCTTATGGCATCACACTAAATGCTAAAGGGAATATCTGGTTCGCGGAAAATGGGCTGCCTAAAATCGCTAATTTTGCGCCGACATCCAATGGCTCAGGCATTACTATCAAAGAGATCGCAATTGACAGTGGCTCAGGTGCGCCGACACCGCATTTGATTACGACTGACTCAAAAGGCAATATCTGGTATAGCGAAGGCTTTGCCGGTATGGTTGGCATGTACAACCCTGTGACCAAATCGCATACCGACTACAATGTATCAGTCGGCGTCACACAGACACATATCTCAGGGATCGGCGTGAACAGCAGCGGCCTCGTCTGGTTTAACGATTCTCTCAGCGCCCGCATTGGTAGGCTTAATCCCGCCACCGGGAAAGTCTACGCCATCCAGCTCACCTTCAAGGGCGCTCATCCCCATGATGGGCTGACCATTGACCCTACCGACAACCATGTCTGGATTACCGAGCAGTACGGCCTTAATCTAGGTCAGGTATCATAAGGAAGTACGCAACAGACTCTGAAACGGCCAGTAGAGCCTGATATTCCCTCTAATGTACGGATGATAAGTTCCAGTCAGATAAAGGATAGATGAAAAATCCACTGAAGATTTGGCACTGCCAAATCTTCAGTGGATTTTTCATCTATCCTTTATCTGACTGGAATGAAAGCCTAGTACTCAGGCATAGCCGGAGCAGAAGCCTTCTCTTTCTCAGGCAGGTCGGTGATGAGCACCTCGGTGGTGAGGATCATCGCGGCGATGCTGGTAGCATTCTGCAAAGCAGAGCGAGTGACCTTCGCCGGGTCAATGATACCGGCACTCACCATATCCTCATACTGATCGCTGAGGACATTGTAGCCGTACAGGCCACTATTATGCTCTTTCTGAGCGCGGCGCACGCCTTCGACAACCACGGAACCATCACGTCCGCCATTGATAGCCAGTTGGCGCAGTGGCTCTTCGAGAGCGCGGCGCAGAATATTCGCACCGGTCGCGGCATCACCCGTTAGATTCAACTTGTCAAGAGCTTCGGTCGCATTCAACAGAGCAACGCCACCGCCAGGGACGATACCCTCTTCGACACCGGCGCGGGTCGCGGAAAGCGCGTCCTCAACACGGGTCTGGCGATATTTCTGCTCAACCTCTGATCCTGCACCGACGCGAATGAGCGCCACGCCGCCGGACAGTTTTGCCAGGCGCTCCTGGAGCTTCTCACGGTCATAATCGCTGGTGGTATCTTCGATCTGAGCCTTAATCTGCTGGATACGGCCCTGAATCTCTGAGGTGTCACCACGCCCCTCGACAATTGTCGTGTCGTCCTTGTGGGAGATAACAAGGCGAGCGGAGCCGAGGTCTGCCAGCGTAGCGCTGTCGAGACGGCGACCCATCTCTTCGCTAATAACTTCACCACCGGTCAGGGTAGCGATGTCACGCAGCATCTCTTTGCGGCGGTCGCCAAAGCCAGGAGCCTTGACAGCCAGCACATTGAGAATACCGCGCAGTTTGTTGACAACCAGGATAGCAAGAGCCTCACCATCAACATCTTCCGCGACAATGACGACTTCACGGCGACCCTGCTGCACAATCTTCTCAACGATAGGCAGAATATCCTGGCCCGCGCTGATTTTCTTATCGGTAATCAGGATATAAGGATTCTCGATAGAGGCTTCCATCTTCTCCGCATTGGTCACAAAGTAGCCGGAGATGTAGCCTTTGTCAATCTGCATACCTTCGACATATTCGGTCTCGAAGTTGATACCGCGCGAAGCCTCAACGGTGATGACGCCATCTTTACCAACGCGATCCATCACATCGGCAATGAGGTTGCCGATCTGCTCGTCGGCGGCAGAGATAGCAGCAATCTGTGCGATCTCTCTCTTGCCTTCAACTGGGATGGCAATTGAGCGCAGGTATTCCACAACTGCCTCGGCACCACGGTCAATACCCTGTTTGAGTTGCATAGGGTTGGCACCGGCGGCGAGGTTCTTCAGGCCTTCGTTAACGATGGCCTGCGCCAGCACGGTCGCGGTGGTAGTACCATCACCGGCAACATCATTAGTCTTCGTCGCGGCTTCTTTAAGGAGTTGAGCGCCCATATTCTCGAATGGGTCCTCAAGCTGAATTTCTTTCGCAACGGTCACACCATCATGTGTAACGGTAGGCGCACCAAATTTTTTATCGAGTGCAACGTTGCGCCCCTTTGGACCAAGCGTCGTCTTGACGGCACCGGCCAAAATATCAATACCCTTTTTCAGTGAACGACGAGCTTCCTCGTCGAATATCAGTTGTTTTGCCATTGTTTCGTATTCCTTTCTTCGCTCCTGGCCGCTTTAGCCAATAATCGCGAGAATGTCATTTTCTTTCAGGACAAGGTACTCTTCGCCATCCAGTTTGAACTCTGTTCCACCGTACTTGGCGAATAAAACGCGATCGCCTTCGCGCACATCCAGCGCGGCGCGGTCACCATTATCCAACAAACGACCACTGCCAATCGCAATCACAGTGCCTTCCTGGGGCTTCTCTTTAGCGGTGTCAGGAATAACGATTCCGCTTTTGGTGACTTCTTCTTTAGCCGCAGCCTTCACGACCACACGGTCGCCAACCGGACGAATTTTTGCCACGATTCATACTCCTTTTCATAATGTACATGTTTAACAGGTATACCGTCCTCCCATTGTATGAGGCGCTGGTACAAGAAATGAGGTTTGCACTATCAGGTATTATCAATCAGGATATTTGTAGTGTATAACCCCTGAAATAGTGACTGAACGGTATTGTGAATAATCACAGTTGCAAGGCCCCCCGGCAGCACATCCGGTGCAGCAGTAGGTTCTGCCTTGACTGATGGTGGGAAGCCACAAGATATCTATATCGCAATTAGCGCAACGAGGAGTTTGTTGCGACGAATGCGCTAAACGATGGGCCTTCTCGTTATTCTGTTGTTCCAGAGAATTGCCCTCTGCATACATTTCTTGCATATCCGACTTTCCCACGAACTTTCAGTGTACCAGTTCAATTTCTGTTCCCATTGTGCCATACCGCGTGTTAGAACCGCGTATGAGAAGTGTTAGAATTGTGTTAGAATTTGCGTGATATAATGTGCCAGAAACAATAAAGGGGTAACATCATGCCATATATTTCTACCGTGAAGGCTACGGCTTATCGTATCGAAACCGACGCACAGGCTGCTCAGCGCGAAGTAATGATTGACGGGAAGGCGTTCAACATTGACTGGCGCACTATTGCCCCGCTCGCTGCCGATGCAAAAGGTCGGGTGAGCGCGGGTGGACACTACAGCCTCATTATCAATGGGATATCGTATGATATCTTCGCCCGCCACATCGTCAAACCCGACGAGAATGGCAGTCAGACATATGAAATTATGCTCGCGGAACAACGCTTCGAAGTCATCGTTGAAGACGAACGCGAAAAGGCGCTCTCAAGTTCCGTCAAAGCCGCACACGAGGGCAGCGAGGCACGAGTTCGCGCACCCATGCCGGGCCTGGTTATCAATGTTCCCTTCGCGGTAGGAGCAACGGTTGAGCGCGGGCAAACAGTCGTCGTTCTCGAAGCGATGAAGATGGAGAATGACCTCGCAACACCACTAACAGGTACGATCACCGCCATTCGCGTCAACAAAGGTCAAACCGTGAATCAGGGTGATGTGCTGGTCGTGGTAGAAGGGGAATGATATAAGAGCCGGCATGCAGAGCAGCCAGCAAGCGGTGCTTGCTGGCTGCTCTGCATGCCGGCCCTTATATCACTTTTTTGTCTTTGCTGCCCTTCCTGGCAACTTCCATCCTGTGCATAACAAATACGACACCTATCCCGACCAGGATAACGATACCGCCAATCATAAGAGGGATAACGCTATTATGCCCAAACAGCTCCAGCCTGTCCGTCAACTGCACGATGATACCTGCGGCGAGAAGCGTAATGGCGATGCCCATCGCGGTTTTTGAGTCTCCCCGTTTTGTACTCGCAGTTTGCTGGCGTCCCTTTTCTCGCACAGGTTGTTCTCACTTTGACTATTCCACGGTAATTGATGAACTTTAACATTCGGATGACACGTTGATAAATATACCTTAACACGACTTCAGTATAATGTACACGAGGACTTTACGCAATAGCTTTCATCACAGTTGAGGAAACCCTGACCTCTCAATTGGCTCATATGCTATAATGCCAGTGGTAAATGAAGGAAGGGAGATCACGTATGGAGCGTACAGAGCATTCAAATCGTACACGTAAGCATGTGAGCAAGAACGTTGATGAGTGGCGCGAAACCACGGCTCGTAAGGCAAAAGAGAAAACCCCGGAACGACGAAAAACGTTTGTGACCAGTTCAGATATCGAAGTTCCAGATCTTTCTACTGAAGAAGACCTGCGCGATTTTGACGCGCATAGCCAGTTGGGCTACCCTGGCGAATATCCCTATACCCGCGGCGTACATCCTGGCATGTATCGCTCGCGGTTGTGGACGATGCGCCAGTACGCGGGCTTCGCTTCGGCGGAAGAGTCGAATAAGCGCTACCACTTTTTGCTTTCACAGGGTACCACTGGCCTCTCCGTCGCCTTCGACCTGCCAACCCAGATGGGCTATGATGCCGATCACCCCATCGCGGAAGGCGAGGTCGGCAAGGTTGGCGTTTCTATCTCCAGCCTGGAAGATATGGAGATATTGCTGCATGGTCTGCCGCTGGAACGCATCAGCACCTCAATGACCATCAATGCCACGGCAAGCATCCTGCTGGCTCTCTATATCGCCGTCGCGAAAAAGCAGGGCGCGGATGTGCGCAAATTGACGGGGACGGTGCAGAACGATGTCTTGAAAGAGTATGTTGCTCGCGGGACTTACATTTACCCACCGGAACATTCCATGCGCATTGTCACCGACATGTTCCGCTATTGCTCTGAAAACTTGCCCAGGTGGAATCCCATCAGCATTAGCGGGTATCATGTGCGCGAAGCAGGCTCGACCGCGGTGCAAGAAATTGCGTTCACGCTCTCCAATGCCATCAGCTATGTGCAGGCCGCCGTGGATGCCGGTCTGAACGTTGATACCTTCGCAGGCCAACTTTCCTTCTTTTTCAATAGCCACAACAACCTGTTCGAGGAGGTCGCCAAGTTTCGCGCCGCCCGCCGCATGTGGGCGCGAATTATGAGCGAACGCTTCTCCGCGCAGGACTCACGCTCACTCATGTTGCGCTTCCATACGCAAACCGCCGGCTCGACATTGACCGCGCAGCAACCCGATAACAACATCGTGCGTACCGCCTACCAGGCGCTGGCTGCCGTCCTCGGCGGCACGCAATCACTGCATACCAACTCGAAGGATGAGGCGCTTTCACTGCCAACAGAGGAATCGGCGCGAGTGGCGCTGCGTACACAACAGATATTGGCTTACGAAACCGGTGTCGCCGATATCGTTGATCCACTGGCCGGTTCATATTATGTCGAGTCGCTGACGAACGAGATAGAACAACAGGCCTGGCAATATATCGAACGCATAGACGCGCTAGGTGGCAGTGTACGCGCCATTGAACATGGTTTCATGCAGGCAGAGATTGAGCAAGCGGCCTACAGCTATCAACAGGAGTTGGATGAGCAGCAAGCTATCGTGGTAGGGGTCAATCGGTTCGTACAAGAAAACGAGGCTCGCCCGGAATTGTTGCGCATGGACCCGGAAATTGGCAGGAAACAGGCGGCAAAGCTGGCAGCTTTACGCCAGAAACGCGACAACGAGTGCGTACAGCAGGCGTTAACGGCGTTAGAGCAATGCGCAGCAGGTACAGAAAACCTGTTGCCGTACATCATTAGCGCTGTCGAAGCCTATGCGACGTTGGGCGAAATTAGCGATACCATGCGGCACATCTTTGGTGAACAACGAGAATTTCGTAGTGCAGAATAGAGATAAATAAGAGTTATGAGACAGGTACGTCCAGAAGATACATCTGAGACAAACAACAACACAAACGGCATATGCCCGGCCCGCGATGCTGAACGTAGCCAGCACACCTTTGATCAAGAACGAGCAATATTCTATAGTACGGAGGATGCACCGATTGGCGTCTTCGATTCAGGTGCGGGGGGATTGACCGTTCTGGCAGACTTGCGACGAGAACTGCCCAACGAACATTACATCTACTTTGGCGATACCGCCAATGTTCCTTATGGAATGCGCAGTGACGCCGAGATTACCGAATTGACGCTCAAAGGATGTAAATTCCTCATCGATTCTGGCGTAAAACTGATTGTCGTGGCCTGCAATACGGCCTCGCAAGCGGCATTGAATACGTTACGCGCCACGTTTCCTATCCCATTCATCGGAGTCGTACCGGCAGTCAAACCAGCGGCACGCGCAACTCGCAAAGGGCGCATCGGCGTTGCCGCCACGAATCAAGCGGCGAAAGCAACGTATCTACGGCAACTAATTGACGAGTTCGCGGGCGGTATTCAAGTATTCGCCGTCGGTTGTCCTGAATTAGTCACGCTGGTCGAAGACGGTGAGTTCGATGGCCCCAACGTTGAGGAGACGGTGAGACAGGCACTCCAGCCGTTGCTTGCACAAGATGTAGATGTCATTGTGCTTGGCTGCACACATTTTCCCGCTCTCCGAACCGTGATCGAGCGTGTCACCAACCACCAGGTACAGATCATTGATAGCGGAACGGCAATAGCGCATCGCACACGTGCCGTCCTTGACGCAGAATCTCACATGCGTCAGGGTACTAAGGACGCTGCAACGACCGGAACATTGCAGGTCTTTTGTAGTGGCGACGCCGCGTCATTTAGCCGCGTTGCCAGCACTTTATTAGGATATGCAGTTATCGCACATCACGTGAATATGTAAAGGAGGAGTATGTCAGATCATACACTTGTTGATGCCAGCGAACATCCCATTGTTGAGGTACCAACTATAAAGCCATTTCACGTCCGTTTCGCACGCCTCATCTCAAATATCCTGGCACCCTCGACAATTTCACTGCCGCTTGTTCTTTTAGTGTCCCTGTACCATGCACAAAGCACGACATCAGCACTCTTATTTGCCTGCCTGACGCTCTTCTTCCTGACGCTTGGGCCAATGGTCTATATTCTCATTGGCGTGCGCAAAGGTTGGCTCTCAGACGTAGATGTCAGCAGACGTACCGAGCGTGCTGGCCCATTTCTCTTTGGTATTGCTTCGGTTGCGCTCGGCTTCATTCTTCTGCGTTATGTCAACGCGCCCAGGAACCTCGAAACACTCTTGCTCATCACAACAATTAGCGGCGTGATTATGCTAATTGTGACGCTGTGGTGGAAAATCAGTATTCACGCCTCATCAATGGCGGGTGCCGCAACTATGCTCACCGCCCTGTACGGGGTCGCCATGCTTCCCACCTTCCTGTTGCTCATACTGGTAAGCTGGTCTCGCGTCGTATTACGCCGCCACACAACCGCTCAGGTCATAGCCGGTTCGCTGCTCAGCATTGCTCTTTCGGCTTCTATTATTCTCTTGCGCGGTGTGTAACTGATCAGGTATGCCTGAACAATACAGATAGCCCTTGCCAGCATTTGAGTAACACCATCTATGACCGCAATCTCCCTCACCCGTAGGTGCCGATTTATCGGGCACAGCGCCGATTTATCGGCTCTCGTTCCACTGGCCGATAAATCGGCGCTGTGCCCGATAAATCGGCACCTACAGCCCGCGTAATAGCCAGCATTCCTAAGAAGGGTTTTCCTGAGATGGCTGTGTCTGTTGTGCCGCTTGTGACGACTTGCTCCCGTAACTTTGCTGGACAAGATTTTGCGCGGTCAAACGGAGGCGACGAATCTCGGCAACGGTGCCGTAGACCTGCTCAAGCAGCTCTTTGTTTGCTTCGATACCTGCATGAATCAGCCACGCCGCCGCCTCACTGCGGGTACTGCGGATACCTGCCTCAATCAGTGTATCAATCGCATTGAGGTCACTGCCAATGATCCGGCACGTTACCACGCTGTTCTTAGCAAGCGCAGTATCTTTCAGTGCCGCATGTTCCGCCCATTGACCATTATTAGATAGGGCTTGATACACCTGTGAGCGTATCTGATCCTTTTTTGCCCCAAAGCCTCTTTCAAGCACACCCGCCGCGATGCCCTCGCCTTCCTGCAACAAGCCCAGCAAGATATGCTCAGGAGCGATACGTACATGTGCCCAGCCTTTTTGCTGCGCATAGGCTTCCGTATACAAACGTCCAGCCTCGTTAAACGCCATACCATTCACGACCACTGCTCGCGGCGTCATCCCTATCTCGCCCACGACAGGTTCATCGCCACGCTTGATAATGTACTCGACCGCCCGCCGCACACGTGCGAGATCAACACCCAGATTGTGCAAAACGCTGGTCGCGATACAATTCTCGACCCGTAATATCCCAAGCAACAGATGCTCAGTGCCAATATAGTTGTGATTGAGTCGCCGTGCCTCCTCGTCCGCGAACGCCAGCACCTGCCGTCCCTGCTCGGTGTAACGTTCCAGAGGTATCGTAGGAACCATCGCTTTTTCAGCCTTCGCCTGTTCTTCGCCTTGATCGCTCATAATAATCTCCTTTTCCCTGGTTAAGAGATGCGTAGGGTGTAACTTGTAAATGATTTACGTATTACATATCTGAGTGTACCTGCTTTTTGGGCTGTTGTCAATGGGAAAAGAAAAGAAGAGTTACGCTAATACAATAAAGCGCTGGCAAGCGTGCTTGCCAGCGCTTTATTGTATTAGCGTAACTCTTCTTTAGATAGATATGTTATTGTCCACCCCCGGCAGCACCCGTTCCAACTCGTTCCGGTATCTGCCCGGCGATGTTTGTGCGGCGCCGCGCACGAATGGAGGGGGCCGAAGCACGACGGGTTGTCGCGGTTGTCGCACGCCCGACGATGCGGATGAAGAGGAAGAGCATCCCCCAGTTGACAACGCCGGCGACGATCAAGAAAATCAGGTTGGTAACGTAATTGCCCAGATTAAAACTGCCTATGATGAGATAAATCAAGGCTGTTACCAGAATATTGACGAGCGTCGTTGGGATCAGAATAAGCCACGCGAACTGCATCAATTGATCGGAACGCAGTCGCGGCAGTGTACTGCGTACCCAGATGAAGACGAAGCATAGCCCATAGACTTTACCGATGAAGTAGGCAACGCCCAACAGATTTCCCAACAGGCCCCAACCAGGAACATTGAGTCCCGTCAGGAAGGCAACGCCAGGGCCAGACCAACCTCCGAGGAACAGGTATGTGGCAATAGACGATACGATGGTCATATTGCCATACTCGCCCAGGAAGAAAAGCGCCCAACGCATACCGCTGTACTCGGTCAAGTAACCCGCGACCAGTTCTGACTCCGCTTCGGGCAAGTCGAAGGGAGCGCGGTTTGTCTCAGCGAGACCACAGATATAGTAGATGAGCAGCATTAAAGGCTGTATCAGGAAGAACCATGACCACGGCGTGAACCCCTGGAAAATGAAATCGAGGATGCCGATACCAACACCTTTAGCGGGCCACGAATTCTGGAGGCTCTGCATGTCGCGAATAGAGATCGTCCCAATACCGCCGTTGTTCAGGATACTGGTAAACATTATAACGCTCACTAGAGCCAGCACGAGTGGCAGCTCATAGGAGATCATCTGCGCGGCGGAACGGAGACCACCCATCAGAGAATATTTATTGTTGGAACCCCAACCAGCCATGATGATACCGATGATGTCAATGGAACTCATTGCCACATAGTAGATAATACCAGTAGCGAGTGCTGTTCCAGGCAGACCCACATAGGGCGAAAAGGGTATCACGGCAAAGGCGGCCACGATAGGCGCGAGAAACACCGATGGCGCTAACAAGAACACAGCCTTGTCCGTCAAACCCGCGTGAATATCTTCTTTCAGCAGGAGTTTCCCTACGTCGGCGACCGTTTGCAGAAGTCCCCAGGGGCCGGTATGGATTGGGCCAACGCGATCCTGCATATAGCCCATGATTTTGCGTTCGGCCAGAATCAGGATAACGGCGCTCGTCAAGATAAAGCCGAAAAACGAGATAAAGGCGATGATGAATTGCAGGAACTGCCACGAAAAGATGGCGTTAAAGAGTTCCGTGCCTATATTATCACCCAATATTACATGCATAAACATAAAATAACTCCAGTTACGATGCTCTATTTGCTATCTTCTACCAGCCTACCTGTCAACCTCTCCCAGTACGATATCGGTACTGCCCATAATCGCCACCACATCACTCATTTTGTGGCCGCGCACCATTTCGGGCAATATCTGTAAGTTGACAAACGATGGGCCGCGCAATTTCGCACGCCAGGGATATTCGCTGCCATCACTGATAAAGTAGATGCCCAATTCACCTTTACTGCCCTCAATGGCAAAGTAGGTCTCACCACGCGGCGGGCGCAATGCGATGGGTGTACGCACACTAATAGGGCCGCCGGGCAATTTATCCATTGCTACGCGACAGAGGCGAATACTCTCATAGATTTCCTGAACACGCACTTTGTAGCGTGCGTAGCAGTCGCCCTCTTGACGTACCTGTACATTGACAGGTACCTCACGATAAGCCATGTAGGGGCGATTGACGCGCAAATCCCAGTTGATGCCGCTGGCACGTGCCATTGGGCCGGTCAGGCCATAAGCAACAGCCTGTTGTGGGTCAATATAGCCAACGCCTTGAGTACGTGCCTCAAAAATTTCGTTGCCGGTAACAAGCCTCTCAAATTCAGCCATATTCTTTTCAAACTGGTCAAAGAATGCCTCGCACTCTCTCAACCAGCCCTGGGGAAAATCATGCAGGACGCCGCCAACGCGCAGGTAATTCACGTTGAAGCGACTTCCACCGAGTGCTTCAAAAAGCGAGAGAATACCTTCGCGGTCACGGAATGTCCACAGGATCGGCGTAAATGCGCCGAGGTCTACCAGATAGGTGCCGACGCCAACAAGATGGCTGGCGATACGCTGCATCTCACCCACCAGCAAACGAATATACTGCGCCCGGCGTGGAGGCTCGATTCCCATCTCCTGCTCCACGGCACCTGCATAGGCAATCTCGTTCAGCATCGGTGAGAGATAATCCGCATTGTCCATGTAGCGTATGCCACCCATGATCGGGCGGTTCTCTAGAATTTTCTCAATGCCGCGATGCAAATAACCAATTACCGGCATACAATCAACGACTGTCTCGCCTTCCAACGTCAAGACCAATCGCAGCACGCCGTGGGTACTGGGATGCTGGGGACCCATATTGAGCAGCATCTCCTGGGACTTTATGCCCTCGGAGCTATCATCTCCCTTGAAAGGCCCTCTGTCTGTGATAGATTGATTCGTAGCCATAGATAGATATCCTCTATTATCACTTCTGGCGCAAAGCCATCATTTTACGCAAACGCACACTGAAACTGAACGTCCAGAGCAATGCCATCATCACCACCAGCGCCCCAAACACGATACGATTGGGATCATTGGAGAAAAAGAAAAATGATGCGGCCATACCCCAGCAACCCAATGAGACCATTGCGGGCCAGACAAGTCCCTGCAGGCCACTGGCAGGGGGGGGCAGAGGGCGTCTCAATGAAGTTGTTCCCGTTCCTGTTGGCTGCTGTATGCTATTCTGGTCACTGGCGGATTTCACCGTACCAATGGTGCTTTTCTGCACCGTTCCCTTCTTACGTTTCCTGGTTTTTGGCATTTCGCTCTCTCACTCACCTTTATGATGCACCATGTTCCGGCTGCTTGCTCGACTGATTACTTGCGCCCGATGGCGATGCGCCCTGTGTATTCGACTCGTTCTGATTGGCCTGCTTCTGATAGTCGCCAAAGGTGTGTCCAAAAGTGGGCGTACCGGGATGCAATCGCTCTTCCTGGCCTTGCCCCAACTTCTTCTGCACGACATGCTCCACCCCTTTTTGCTGGTACATGCCAGCTACCGCCATGTTGGGATCAACCTGTGTAGTCGCCCGTGGTTTAACGGTGAGGGGAACTTGATGAAAACTTTTCAACAGGGGATGGCCTTCAAAATCGTCGTCCAGCAACATACGGCGCAAGTCTGGATGGCCGGCAAATTTAATGCCATACATGTCGTATACTTCGCGCTCCAGCCAGTTCGCGGTGGGCCAGACCGATACCACGCTGTCCACTTCCGGCTTCTCATTGTCTATGCGCACCTTGATTTGCAACAACTGACTGCGTGTCACCGAGCGCAAATGGTATACCGTCTCCAGGTGATCGAGCATGTCCACGCCCGATATACAGCTTAACAGATCAAAGCTCAATTGATCGCGCAAGAAACGACAGACCGCGACGAGATGCGTGCGGTCAACGCTTATACCGAGATAATCTCCCTTAAACGTTTTCGACGCGACCGGTTGACCCGTTATCTGTGCAATTGGGGCAAGGTCGCGGGCCAGCGCGGCGTTCTGGTCGCGATAGCCTTTCGTTTCGGTGGAGAGGCTTTTGGAACGAGGTACTAAATCCATCGTATCACTCCCTTCTTCCAGGCATAGACGAGACCCAGGGCGAGGATCACAATAAAGAAGAGTATCTCGAAGAAGCCGAAGAAGCTCAGTTGCTTGAAAATCACAGCCCAGGAAATGATAAAAACGATATCTACATCAAAGGCCACAAAGAGCAACGCGAAAATGTAGAAGCCAAGCGGATATTGCACCCAGGCTGAACCTACTGGGGTTTCACCTGATTCATACGTTTGCAATTTTTCTTTTGTCCGGCTATGGGGTGCAAGAATATTTGCCAGGGTCATCGTCACAATCACAAATATGAACCCGGCAGCCAGCATAATGGCGGCATATAAATAACTTGAATTTGATAGCGGTGCCACAAGCGTTTCCTCCAAATCAAAGCCTATGTGATGAAACACAGGCTAGAGAATGCTGTTTTGATTATAGCACAGAGAGGAAGGTGCGACAATTGGCAGGGTACTCGCACTCGCAAACGAGAGGCCAGGGTATCCCGGTATCCCTTTGCGGATACCCTGGTTCCGCGCATCTTATATCTGGGGCATCTGTACAGTCTCCGGCTTCTCCAGGAGGTGAAAGCCGGTCATACCGGTGCGCGATGTCGCCTCGGTTACACTCACCACGATCACGCTGATATTATCCTCGCCGCCGCCCTCGTTGGCGGCATTAATCAGCGCATTAACGGTTTGTTTTGGGTCAGCGCTGGAGATGCTCATTATGCGCTGAATGTCCTTATCACGCAGGGGATCGCGATCACGCACCATCTCCCATAGACCATCGGAACACAGCAGCAACTTATCACCGGGCTGCAAGGGTTCGATAAACGAGTCTACCTCCAGGTCGGGTCTCTCACCGAGACTGCGGTAAATCTGGTTGCGCTTGGGATGGGTATAAATATCCTCATTGCGAATGATACCAGCTTCAACGAGACTGGCAACCACTGAATGGTCATGGGTAATCTTATGCAATCCCGCTGGCTCACGATACATATAAGTGCGGCTATCGCCGACATTAGCGACATAGGCCATGCTACCCACGATGATAGCCGAGGTCATCGTCGTACCCATATCGGCATGATGCTCCATGTTGCGCTCAAAGACTGCCATATTGGCCTGTCGCACACCATTCACCAGCAATTGTGCAAGGGCTTGATCATCCAGGTCTTCGCTGCTCGATAATCTGGGCAAGATGCGATCAACCATCGTTTGAATGGCAAGTCGGCTGGCGTCCTGACCATTGGCATGCCCACCCATACCATCGGCTACCACAAATAGGCCGAACTGCTGCGGTAGTGAGTTGTGTGTACGCTCGCCCATGACCGCCAGCAAACTATCCTCATTGGGTTTCTGCTTGCGTTTGATACCGGGGTCCGAACGCGATCCCGCCGCTATGCTGACATTGTGTCCATTGAAGTGGGCCATTCTGCCGGGGCCGGGTGCAGTCGTCTCTTCCGCCAACGACCGTTGGCTCGGTGACATCTCTAAGGTTGGCATATCACCAATAGACGAAGATGGCATTAACACAGGCGACTGTATATTCGGTACAGGTGGAGAAGATGGCGGGGGCGGTTGTACCATATGAACATGATAGCCCGACTCCGACGGTGCAAGAACAGCACGACAATTTGAGCAGAACGCATCACTTTTTGTGTACGGATAGCCACAGTTGGGACAGCGCAAATCCACCGGTACTGGCTGTGAAGTTGCTTGTACGCCCTGGGCAGGTACCGGCAACGCAAAAGGCGACGGTACAGGATAGCCAGTCGGTCCCGGTTGCCCTGGCACGGGTTCAGCAACGCGCCGTGACGCCTCCTCCATCCTGATGCGCTGCGCCTCCAGTTCCGCTGTCCGCGATGCCACTTCCTGTTCCTTCTCAAACTGCGCCAACCCTCTACGGCGTCTTGACACAACCATGCTGACCAGCAGCAACAGCAAGATCACGACGATCAAACCAACGATAGCAAGCAATATCAGGGGATTGTTGATGATACTCCCTTGCGGCGAATTGTTCTTCGCGGGGTTTTTCGTGGTCGTTGCACTCTGGCTTATCCTGCTACTGGCAACTGTCTTCAGGGCCGCTGCGGCACCGAACGTTGAGTTCAATGTCCCGAATGCCTGAAAATCCTGATTGACGACCGCGGAGTAGTTCTTGCTATAAAAATCCTTGACCTCCGTGGCCCAGGCCGTTTGTAACTGATTAGCAGAAGAAGGTGGGATGATAAACTGAGTGAGAGATGCTATGTTGATGTCACCGGTACTGTTGTGAATACTGACCAACTGCCCGGCCGTGTTAACGAGTGGCGTCCCCAATTCAAATGTCTGAGTAGACGTGACGGTCGCCGTGACCGCATTATCGCTGGCTTGCTGGTCTGTGGTAAATGGAATAAGATTGCTGGTGGGATTGGTTAGTGGGGCAACTTCTGTTCCAGAGGAGGTGCCCAATTGAATATGGAAGCTAGAAGACGTAGATGACAACGCTTTCGTCATGAATGGTTGTTGGTTGGTCGTCACAAACGGCAGCAGGATCACCCCTTTCGAGCAAGCCGAAGCATCCTGGCAAACGGTAGAAAATGTCGTAGTAGACGACGTGGTAGAAGTGGTCTTACACGTTTTAAGCGTGCGTTCACACGTGAGGGTCGCCAGAGTCGTATTGATCGGATTATTATTGGTATACGCTGCATTCGCGTAGACAGCAATACTGGCAGAAGCAGTGTTTAAACCGCAGGTGAGCAAAGAACCATCGGTCAGCACGGTGTTGAGATAGGGTCCCTGTGGCGTTTCATTCCCATTACTGACAGTAGCATTGCTACTGGCGATCACCCCTAACCCGCTAGCGCAGGGCCTGGGGGGTACGGGAGCAGTGGGGTTAGTAGACACAACCAAACGCACAACCGCGACACTTGCCAGGTCCAAGGGCTGCGAATTGCCAAAGGTGTAGCCAGCTGCAAACGGCGAGGCGGCGAAGGTTGTTGTGGGCAGCACGAGCTGCAAGGAAATGAGTAACCCACTAAGAAGAGAGACCATGATATAAATTGTATGTGTGTGTAACCTGGATAGGATACCCTGTGTACTCATTGCTATATTCTCCCTTGCAGCAAATTTTCTCTGGCTGAATATCTATTGTACGGCTTGCTCATCGTCCCAGGCGCGTTTTTATACGTTGCAGCACAGGCTGTGCCGCAGGAATCATAGCTACGATATACGAGCATTCGCGCTCCGCGTCTACTAGTTTGCCTTCCTGTTCGTACACCTGACTCAACTGGAAGCGCGTCGGGTGATCGGCAGGATTGATCGTGAGAAGCGCGACAAACGCTCGCTCAGCAACAGGCAGGTTATTTAAACGCAGGGCAAGCTGTCCAACTCGCTGATGCAAACTGACCTGTACCGATTTCGGTGAGAGACGTACTGCCTCTTGCAACTCACGCAACGCTGGTTCCAACTGGTTCGTCTCCTCATAACACTGTGCAAGTCGCTGATGAGACTCAAAATCATTGGAGTTCAGGCGCAGAGATTCGGTGTAAGCACGAATAGCAGCAAGCGGTTGATGGCGTAAAAAAAGCGCAACATCGCCGATCAGCTTGTGCGTTTCGGCATCGTCCGGGTTCAATTGCAGCGAATGCAGATAGGCTTTCATCGCCTGCTCTATCATCGGGGGCTTGCGGCGAGCGAATATTTGCCCGAAGATGCGATGGACGATGGCATTATTTGGCTCAAGCGTATGCGCCATCATGATCGCCGCGTGCGCTTCTTCAAGGCGGTTCATCGTAATGAAATTGAGAGCTGCTGTAATATGTCCCCCCCCAGGGCCATTTAGCGTATGCTGCGTCTGTGTATTAAGAATAACAAGCGAACTACCACTATTCGGCGTAACGGGATTATTCAGACGTGATATGCCCGGTGACGCAAATTGTGCCGCGACAGGCGGCTTGATGCTAATGGATGGCAAATTGAGAATAGCTTTCTCCATTTCGGCGGCGCTACTCCAACGCTGCTCCAGGACAGGAGAAAGGGCCTTCATCACCACCTGTTCAAAAGCAAAGGAGATATCGGGACGCAGCGAACGCAAAGGCGGGAAAGAAAAGATACTGGGCTTATTATTAGCGGCATCATGGCGAGTCAAAACCCGAAACAGCGTGGCACCGAGCGCGTAAAGGTCACTGCGAGGCTCCGCCATGCCATGCAATTGTTCGGGGGGAGCATAGCCAAGCGTCATGATGACGGTTGATTGTATTTTTGTCTGGAAGGTGCGAGCGATGCCAAAGTCAATCAATTTAATTTCATCTTTATCGGTGACCATGATATTGGAAGGTTTGAGGTCACGGAAAATGATAGGCGGCGATTGGCGATGAAGGTACGAAAGCACACTGCATACCTGCTGCCCCCAACTACGGGCACGGGCCTCCGAGATGCCGCGTGCGCCATTGACACCTACCACATCACTGTTCTTCTCCAGCACATCATTGAGGGTACGTCCCTCGATGAAATCCATCACAAGATAGTGTTTGCCCGCTTCGACAAAAAAGTCACGCACACGGGGAATGCACGGATGGTTCAGATCGAGCAACAGCGTTGCCTCGCGTTCAAACCATTCGACAGCCTGCTTGCGGTCACTGTCATTTTGAAATTCGTCCAGCATCTCTTTGACCGCACATGGACGATTGAAGCGAGTATCTATAGCACGGTAGACGGCACCCATTCCACCAGCCGCGGCCAGTTTATCAATTTTATAACGCTGCGTGGAAAGCATCGTTCCTGTGGGAAGACGGCGCTGCCCATTACTGTTACTATTCGCTTCGTCAGAATTACTATCCGGCAAAGAACCTCCTGGGCCACTATTTGGCGTTAAAGGACTATTCAGAGATGCCGCGCCTTCTGGTTCAGATGAATAATTGCTTGCCATATATTATACACCACTCTCATTCTTGTCTGAACATAACTGCCATTATTCCCATTATGCCTGCATAGTTCTAATGCATTGCTCGTAAGACTCTAAACAAACAACCTTTCCATAGTACTATAACATTACTATGTTGGGCGCATTATAACATAAATTTTCTAAGTTGAGCAGTCAAATATATCACTTTTCACCACTGTTTATTACATTTTCTGCAAAGGTATATATACCTGTTTCATTTGAACGAAGTCAAGAGCCATTCTCGGCATCTTTCCGTTTCTTGTAGCTTTTTATTGCCTGAAGATAGTTCTTTGTAAACCGATTTCTATTTGCACCTACTTTCAATTCAAAAGGCGTCCAGTTGGAACCACTCAAACCCGGCAAATTCATCTGCCTGAACCCAGCCCTACGACAAAGATTTAGCTCTTCACGTGAAGTCGCAATAGCATATACACCATCAACCTCTACGCCTCGTTTTCCTAATGTATGAAAAAAGGTGAGCATTTTGTTAATAAGATGCGCTCCTACATGTTTATTGTCAAAGGCAGCTACTTTCAAGATAAAACAATAAACGTGTTCCTCTGGCTCATATTGAGCTAAATCCTTTGGATTGATTTCATCTATTTTCACTTCCTTCCTCATAACCTGCATTAGTGTCTCATATTTAAGCGGAAGAATACTAAAAAGTCCGATGATGTACCCATCTCTTACGAGTACATGCCCGACTTCCAAATCAGGCATAATAAGCTCTATACCTGCATGAGAAGTACTTACATACGTGACATGATTTTCTGCAACTGCACCAGAATACTGTAGGGCTCTTCTATCGTAATGAGCAAATTCATATACTTCCTGAGCATCCTCAACACTTGCTTTGCGAAAAATAGTTTTTTGTTTCTCGCTTGAACGAGATAGCTTGAGTTGTTGCTGTGCATTCGCTATTTCATCAATCTCTGTTGTCAGAAAAAATGCCCCGCGTTTTCTATGAGGCGGCAAATGTTTGTGAATCCGTCCCTCTTCTACATAATAATAGAATGTACTTTTGCTGATTCCCAATTTCCTCATAGCTTCCTGAGCATTATAATATTGCACTTTTGCCATTGCCGGTACTCCAATCTGAGAATTGTATTCCATAGCCATAAGTTTACCACGATTGGATTTATTCGGCAATAATAGTACTTGACAGGAATTAAATGATATGTTAATATTGGAACAGATAGGAATTATTGGACTTATTATCCACAAAAACCTTGAATTAGTTAGCAAAAATGGATTATGGCTTTTAATAATTTCCTATTTGGGATAGGAATATTAGATGCTTCTATTCCCATCACAAAGATACGTTGCAACATTAAGAAGCCCAAAAAGAACGAACCTTGTGACGTATTTTGTTTGTGTTACTATATAATATGTGTACGTTGATAGTAATGGAGACCAAATCTCAACGCATCACTATCGGCTAAGAAACAGGTTTAGCAGGAGGTGTCATGAGTATATTTCAAATTCAAGAGACGAAGCAAGTTCTATTTCCAGAGTTTCAAGAAGAGGAGGGAATTGATAATCATCCAAAACCATTCCTCAAGTGGGTGGGGGGGAAAGGCCAACTTCTTAGCCAATTTGATTCTTTTTTCCCACCCACATTTTATCATTACTATGAACCGTTTGTAGGGAGTGGGGCTGTATTTTTCCATTTACTACCTGCTATGCCTGCTACACTCAACGATTCTAATCCAAATCTGATTGCTGTCTACAAGCACATCCAAAGTCAAGTTGACGATTTATTGTCCATCCTCTATCAGATACGGCATGATTACCACAAGTTATCACCTGAACAGCAAGAAAAGAGATATTATCAAGTACGTGATACATATAATATTCTTCCTGCTGGGGCTATAGAAAAATCTGCTTTTCTTATTTTCTTGAACAAAACAGGTTATAATGGACTCTATAGGGAAAGCAAGCGAGGTGGATACAATGTCCCCTTTGGCCGCTACGATAACCCAGCTCTCTTTGACGAAGCTAACTTGAGGGCCGTATCTAAGTCATTGCAACACGTAGAATTGTTGAATGGTAATTTTTGTAAAGCCACTGAATCAGCTAGAGCAAGAGATTTCGTATATTTTGATCCACCTTATATGCCTATTAGCAAAACATCCTCGTTCACCAGTTATACTCATTCAAACTTCGATGCCAACCAACAAATACAGTTGGCCGAACTGGCGCGTCAGTTAGCAGACAAAGGCGTACAGGTCATGCTCTCCAACTCCGACTGTGAATTCATCAGATATCTTTACAAGGATTTTGAATTACACGAAGTAAGAGCAAGCCGGGCAATAAATAGCAAAGCCGACTTGCGTGGAAAGATCACCGAACTCGTAATAACAAACTATAAGAATTAAAGTTTGAGCAACTGTGTCAAGCCGTTTTTGCGCATATAAAAAGCGCGAGAGATAGACCCATGACCACGACCTTTCGTTCTAGGTTGTACATACACACCCATCTTGCCACTAAGTTGCTCAAATGCTTTTCGTGGATTGCCCGTCTGGTTAAGAATAGTACGTACATCTTCGTAGTCGCTTTCGATTTGCGCTATCATAGCTTTGTCTGCATGATCGTCAAAGTCAAAGACTTCGCAACGCTCAAAAACAGCACTTGACTCTTGACGATCAACAAACCGTCGTCCACAAACAATCATCCGTAAAAGCTGATGATATAGATGGCTCTCATTAAAAGGTGTAGCAGCTACATCATCAGGATTGATCATAGTAATTGCCATTGTCTCTTTGGGAACAATATGCTGATCCAACCGTTTTTTGAGTGGAACAACTTTCAACTCCCAATCTCCAAAATCAGGGTTTTGCAGTGAGTTGGGAGGTAGACCGAGATAACGCTCAACGACGAGGCCAGTCCATCCTTTGTTAAATCCTGCATTCTCCTTGAAAACAGTAACACCATACTGTAGAGCCAGTTGGCGCAAGTCCTGGCCCACTAAATTCTTGAGTTTTTCAAGAGCTTCATCACGGGATAATTCAACAAGCATAAATGTAACCTTTCCCTTTTGTGAATGAAAACATGACTTTTTTAGCTATTCTTCCTGAGAGTACAAAAATCGGCTAATAACCGTTGGGATGCTAGTAGTCAGTCCAGTTTGATATTTGAGGAAGGTTAAAGATCTATATTGGTTGTTCCCTCAGTGTATCACAAATATCAAACTGGACTGACTACTAAGTACAATCAAGCAACTTTTGCGGGATAGGAACTGGCTAAGTAACGATGCAGTGCAGGAACCATCCTTCAATCTTTATCTGATTGTACTTAGTTCTCCAACGTTTGTATATTGAACTGCCACCAACCACTACTCTCATACTCAAAAATATGCTACCATACAAGAAAACCAAAGTATATGATACTACCATAGCAAGGATACTTTGATGCAAGGCCGACGTATAGCTCTATTGCTCCTATTTTTCCTCCTGCTCTCAATGAGTATGATACCCGCGACCGCCCATGCTGATGGCTTTCCTATTATTGCCGTTCTGTCCAACGCTGGACAAAGCCCTGAAGCGATTGCGGTTGATACGGTGACGCATATGGTATACATCGCTTATGAGGGCGGAACGGACCCAAGCAAGGTCGTCGGCTTTGACCCGGTGAGCGGAAAGGTGCGCTGGCAGGCGAGTATCGGGAACTTTGTCACCGACGTTCAGGTGGATAGTACAACGCATCACGTCTATGTCACGAGCGTCAATTCTCCCAACGCGGCCCAAAACACCATCGTGCTAGCCATGCTGGATGGGAAAACAGGCAAAAAACTCTACGCCACCTCCATACCAATTACTTCCAGTGGCCTCGCGGATAACAGCATCGCTGTGGATACAAAACGGCAGCAGGTATACATGGCAGGGGACCAGCACGGTCTTGTCTACGTCTTCAACTTGACCACAGCAGCAAATGGTACTATCAGTAGTACGCTCTCCACGCTCTCTGTCGGCCCACACCCGGCGGCAGTGGGCGTGAATAGCCGCATGGGACGACTCTACGTCGCGGATTCCACCGAACATAAAATAACCGTCATTGACGAAGATACGGGAGTGACGGTAGCGATCATTCAAATTTGCAATGATCCTGTGCCACCCATACGTGTGAATGAAGCCACCGGTAGCGTCTATGTCGTCTGCTCTGCAGGACAGGCATTAAATGTGATCAATGGCAATACGAATAAGGTTATTGCCAGCGTATCCGTTACTCCCTATCCAGAAGGAGTGGCATTCAATACCGCGACAGGCCGTATCTATGTCGCCGACGAGGGCAATCAGGATAGCGGTAACAACAATGACAACGAAGGTACTACGATTACCGTGATTGATGGGCAAACATTCCAGGTGCTGGGAACACTGGCGGTTGGACGCGGTCCCGATGGTGTCGAAGCTGATCCACAACTACGTCGTGTTTATGTCGCGACGGAGGATAGTAATGCGATGGTAGAGGTGAGTGACTCCGTTGATTTGCCACTCCAGACAAATACACCACAGATACAGGTAGGCGCTATACAGAAGGCAGTTCACGAGTTGCAACAGGCAACGGTGGCAACGCTCATCCTCATGCTGCTGACAATGATTGGAGCGGCCCTGAGTGTTCTCGCACCCCATCGGCGTGCATAGGGGTCGATTTATCGCGTCCGCCTCCGTATCTCCTCCCGAACACACATACTGGTGAATACAGAGAACGGACGGACTGGTGCTGTCCCTCTTGTCGTCAGCGCTGTTCCCGTGCCAGTTTATCAGCCTGTTCAGCTGCGGCAACGTCGGCTTTCATCCAGCGTGCGCCAAAGATACCGATCAAGCCTGCTATCACCAGTGCCGGCGTGCAGGTAAACAACAGGGCAGTACTCAAATCATGACCCGCAACATTGTTCGTGAAATGCGCTCCATGCGTTGGATCAAAGCTCTTGGCGAGGAATCCCACCAGTGACGGTGCGAAGGCATCACCAAGTAAATGCGCAATCAGCAACGAAATGGCGACGGACGAAGCACGCAAGACTGAAGGAACCACATCCTGCGTTGCTGCTGTGCTTGGCCCTGAATAGACCGTAAGCAGCAGGGCAGTAATGATAAAGAACAGCGTAAAAACGAACAGGTTATGACTGGTAACCGATACAGCGAAGGCCGGTGCGCCCAACAAAAAGCCGATACCGCAGACCAGCACACGCGCTCCCTGGTGACGACGGTTAAGCCAGTCCGCCATATAGCCGCCCAGAATAGTTCCTGCCATGCCTGCCAGTACAATGATGGCACCGGAAAAAAGACCGGCCTTTGCGGAGGAAAAGCCAAACGAGTCCTTCTGTTGCAGGTACGTCGGAAGGTAAACGAGATTGACGCTCAGGACGAAGAAAGCGAAAACCTGCATAGCAATCAAGACTACCAGCGTCTTGATGCGTAACAATGTGCCAAATTGCGAGAGAACGTTGCGTGGCACAACGACATGTGGCACTTCTTCAACGTTATCACGCGTGCCAACTTCATTGGAGGCCAGGGAAAATGTCTCTTCGTCGGCCTGGTTGCGGCGTGGCTCGCGCAATTTCCAGGCCAAAAGGGCCAGGATGAGGCCAGGGATACCGGTAAAAATGAAGGCTAGACGCCAGCTTCCAATATAGAGGCCAGCAAGTTCACCGCCAATAGCAAACCCAAATAAAATACCCACGAGCTGCCCGCAACTCCACCAACTCATGATGCGCGAGCGCTTCTCACGATTGAAATAATCGCTCATCAGCGCGGTACCGGCGGGAAAATAACCTGCCTCGCCGATGCCAAGCACCATGCGCGAAAGAAAGAGGGTAGTAAAATTCGTTGCCAGCGCGGTTAGAGCAGTCGCCACACTCCAGACAGCGATACAAAAGGCAACGACGTTTTTCCGTTGCGCACGGTCGGCCCAGATACCCAGTGGCACGGTACCAAGCGTATACACCACAAGAAAGGCTGAGGAGATGTAGCCAATACCATCAACGCCAAAACCCAGTTCATGGGCAACGGTCGTGGCGGCACCCGCGAGGACATTGCGGTCAAGATAGTTCAGAAAATTGATGCTGAACATAACCCAGAAAACATAATTTGCATACCCGCTGGAACTGCGGCGAGCAGTAGTTCCAGGGTCTGCGTCGGTGGATGGAGCAACTTCACTCATGAACACCTCCAATGGAAGGAATAAATATGATAGCGAGGGCCAATACGATTGTATTGCCTACAATATCATAGAATTGGCAAAGAGGGAAGAGGGAAATGTTAATCCTTTATACTGAGCATGTCCAGAAAATTCCACGATTTGAGGTCGCGCTCCAGATGGAAGCGCAACAGGCCATGCATGACGACTTCAAGCTCAAAAAGCAGGGTGCTATCCAGGCGCAGACGTGGCACATCGCTCCATTTACTGCGTTGCAGCAAGCGCAAAACTTTGAGGGCGTTGACGGAGAGCGCACGCGCCCAGAAGCGGGAGCATTGCGGACATAACACACCGCCCAATGATGGCGAAAAGCCATTCTCCTCCGGTTTCAACGCGCTCGCGCACTGGGCGCACTGACGGAAGGCGGGTTCGTAACCGATGGCGTCGAGCAGGTGTATCTCAAAATAGCGCAGCAGCAGAATAGTGCGGACGCGCTCCTGACCTGTGGGGACAATGCCCTCCAACGTGTGTTGCCGTTGAATTTCGGCGTCGGATTCAAGGCTACGCAGCATCTCAAGCAATAGCAAGTAGACATCTATATTTTGCGTGTGATCTTCGATGAAGGCGTTGACCAGCTCGGCAAGATAGAAGCCACAGGTCATATGCCAGATTTCAGTACGCAGGTGCAAGAAGCTCTCGCGTCCCTCAGCCTGTGTAATGATATCAAGATTGCGCCCCATTGCTACTTGCAATTGACTGTGGCTCAAGAGTTCGAGATGCCCCGCTTTTTTGCTGATAGGACGGCGAATACCTTTCGCGATAGCATGGAATTTGCCTTTGGTGGGGGTGAAAAGAGTCAAAATGCGGTCAGCCTCACCCACGTCAGTGCGCTTGAGGACAATGGCCTCGGTAGAGTAGCTGTGTTGCTGTCTCATGAATGGATGTCCTACGGCGAGACTGGCACATTGCTACGCTCGTGCCAGGGGGGTGCGATAAATCGGACCCCTGCAAAAAAGGGGTGATTAATTGATCACCCATAAAAAAGACGTGACTTACGAAATCACGTCTCATAATTGGGAGGCGACGAGCGGATTCGAACCGCTGGTGCAGCTTTTGCAGAGCCGTGCCTTACCACTTGGCGACGTCGCCGCTGCGCAAAATAGGAAGGGGAGCGGGAGACGGGGATCGAACCCGCGACTTTCTCCTTGGCAAGGAGATGCTCTACCACTGAGCCACTCCCGCATGATGAGTGTGGTAACTTGTACCGCGCTCTCATTTGTGAGATAAAGATATCATACTTCATGTGATTTGTCAACAGGTTTTTGGGCAATTATTTTGCTATTCCACAGTAAACCCGCGTTCCCTTAACAACTCCACCACGCGCTCCAGGTTCTCCTGAGAGACATGTACAAGGCGGCCTTGCCGGGGAATTTCGGGGCCGAGCAGGTCTTGCAAGTCTTCGTCAGATTGCAGGTCTTGCAGAATCTGGGCGGAGAGATAGAGCATGGGCGACTGCTCAACCTGGATCACGGGTTGCGCACTATAACCACCGCTCCAGAGCTTGAGACGAATCAGGAACGAGGCAGGAACGCCGCCGACGCAATAACGTTGCAGGAAACGAATGATTGCTTCAAGGGTCAAACCAGCGGCAACTGCACATTGCATTGAGGTTGGCGTAATATGCCGCCATTGCGCAGTTGTACTCTCAGTTTCAACCGTATTCGTTGTGTGTATTGCATTTACTGGAGCGACTTCGGTGAAACGCTCCACCTCGGCCACAAGATAGAGGTCAAGGACAAGATAGAGAGGCTGCAACAGGCCATTTTCGTGCAAGCGCCACTGGGGTTCATACGTTGAGGCCAAGGAATGGGTATTCTCTGCGAGGTCATCGTGTTGCGCGGCTGAAGATACAGCAGGCAAATAATCCCTTTGCCAGAGTAACTCCTGTATAGCAGCTAATTGATGCGAGGCAACCTCGGCCAGCGTGGGTGCGAGACGACGACCAAACAGCGGACGCGTCGTTTCATCCGCGAAGAAGTCATCAAGCAAATGGGCATCATCCACTTCCAGCAAGCTCATGCCCTGCCAGAGTTCTACGCGCCGTGCCTGCCGCTCCCACTCGACAAGGGAATAGCGCACGTTCTGTGGAATCTCGCTGCTGGAAGCCTCTTCCAGCTCGTGTTGGATGGCAGGAGCGTATAATCCTCTCTGAATAGCACGAGTAACGCTGCTCTTTGTCAAACGATACTGCGCGACATGTTCGAGGCTGATACGTTCGGCGAAACGATCCAGGCGGATTAATAACGCTTCGGAGATGGGTGCCAGGGCAACCAACTCAAAATTGGGTTGCACAATGAGCCGACCTGGCGCTTGCTCGCTCTTCTGCGGAGTTGTATCACCAGTAATCAATGGAAAGCCGGGCGAGAGACGAAAGAGCGTGCGCTTCTCCTCAGTTCTGGTATCCACCAATCCCAGCCAGTGCAACGGACCCGTCACCACGGAGCGAATGAAGCCACCCTCGACCTGATACCATCCTTCACGCGGAGTCAACCAGCCATGCCGTAGTCGAAAATCCCAGCCGTAAGGATTGCTACCCATTGAATAGCGTTCGGTACGCAGCCCATACTGACGGGGAAAGAGCAAGTTCGGGGCGTAGAGTTTGGTACGAGCGATAAAGGTTGCCACATCGTGCCATATGCCAGGATGTTCCTGTCCGACACGAGCCACAACGGAAGCGTGCCCCTGCATAACCTCTTGCTGCGCTGGCTCAAGCGGCGCTGGCACCGGGCGCAATGCTACCTCCGGCAGATACAGAAGTTCATTCCAGAACGGCATCTCCAGCCAGAGTCGGTAGCAGAGTCGCGCTCGTTCTACCACAGGGAGCATGAAATAGTCACGCGCTGGCAGAACAAAGAGGGTGCCGCCTTGCTCGCGCAAAAGGCCCAGGGCCATTAACAATAGCCGGATAAAGAGCAAATAAGGTACATCCGTCTCTGCACGCACCTGTTCCATACGTATCTTTGGATATAGCACATCCACGATTTGTCGTAAAGCGGAGCGTGAGAGTAGTCCACTCTGCACCAAAGGCAGGCCGCGTTGCCCGTTGCTATCGTGCAATGAAGCGATAAATGACCAGTAGAGATACAGCATGCGTTGCAAAGAACGAGCGCCATCACCAATATCCTCAGTGTCAGAGATATTCACGGTATCCAGTGCAGTTCTCTCATCTGCACTCAAATCCACAACTGCCGCATTACTCAGGGGTATTGTTTCATGCGCAAAAGTTTCGTTAACCACATGTTTGACGGCCTGGGGAACGACCAGGACACCATCGTACACACCATTGGTATAGTCGCGACCGGCGAAGTTGGTTTGTTTCCCCCAGAAAAGCAGGCCTAGCAGCAATAAACGATGCAGCGCCTGCTCAAAAGTGCCGTGCGGATGCGGTGTCGGGTAGAGCGAACCACCCAATCCATACGTTGGCAGTATATCAGGGCCTTTACCGGTATTGAGCAAGCCACTGCTCGTCATGTAGAGTGCGAGGTCACGACTATTGGCCCGTCCACCACAGGCGACCAGTTCACATAGCAACAACCGCTCGATAGGACTGAGATTACGTAGAGCCTCACTGATGGCGGCAGGCTTGAACAGGAAGGCTGCGACCTCCTGCACATCCAGCAAAGATGCAGCAGAAAGATTGCCGTGAGTCGCAGGTGTAGTGGGTGTAGTGGGTGTAGCGGGTACGCTCACACCCTGACCTTTCATCGCCACGGGCAAACGTCGCGTCTTAACCAACGATTGCAGGTGATACGCCGGTATTGTGTGTAACAGGTCGAGGTCACTCTGCTCCATAATACTCCTCTTCGTGAAGCAAAGGGTTTTGCCCACGCCGCTTGAGATCTTCAGTCAATTGTTCCGCGCCACGCTTTTTGAGCAGCAACTGCAAAGGATGAATCGCCTGCACTACTTGCTCCTGTAACGAAGTCGTTGCCTTGAGTTCACGCATTACCATTGCGTCGGCGACCTCCAACAATGTCACGTCGGTGTAGAGGCGCACTCGTCCGTAGTTCGCTGTCCACCGCTCAAGTTGGACGAGCAGTTGTGAGAGTGAGGTGACCTGATCGGCCAGCCCCGTATCATCCCCATCGTTTCGATGAACGGCATGCTGCTCGGCAATAATGCGCCGCAACAACGCGAATAACGCGCCGGGTTGCTGACCTCTGCTCAAAGCCTGGCTCAAATATTTAGGCGAGAGGCGGTAACAGAGCAGACCGAACAGCACGCTGGTCGGTTCCGCGAAATCCTCCAGCAATTGTATCAAGGGCCACGCGGCAACATCACATGGAACGAGCAAAGCGCCCTGTTGCGTCGTCGTAATTGTTGATGAAGTCAGGGTGAGAGTAGCCCCGCGCTCCTCTTGAGTGTTCGCCTGTTCTTGAAGCGGGTTACCATGCAATAACCAATCAGCCGTTGGTGTCATGCGAAAGGCCAGCAGGTTGCCGCTTTCAGATAGTGCCACGTCAGTGATACCCCACCAGTACAGAGAGCCCTGTATCAATCGAGCAAGGTAACGACCCTCTGCACGCATCCATTCGGTTGGTTGTGTCGGGCGCAAAGGCTGACCTTTTTCCTGCTCCAACCACCAGTGTGGAGTAGCAAACGTGTACTGGCGCTTTTGTAAAAAGAACGGATTCAGTTTATACACAAAGCGAGCGAAGGCGGCAAAATTCATCCACTGATTGAGTGGTGCTTGAGCAAGCAGGCGTACAACCGCCTGGCGTGCCTCGCTATTCTCCGTCTCTAATTCTCCCAGACGCATGGTTGGTTGATTGAGCGGAGTTGTACGACTGTAAAGGTTCAATCCTTCCTCTTGCAGGTCGTACAGCTCCTCATAGCTTGATCGAGTTAACCACAATTCAAACAGGTCGGGTATCACTTCCGCACTGTCCGTTCCTAAAAATAAACGCGCCACATTGGGCAATGCACGCAGGTAGTGAGTGCCGTGATCATCTTTATGTAAGATATCAGATTTACGCAGCAAACGGGCCGCGAAACGTAAGAACGCTCTTGAGCGCGGCACAACTTCGTGCAAATAATCCAGCATTGACGCTGACGGCATATTTTCTGGCGGTGGTACAGCTCCCAGGCTATCGTTCAGCTTGCCCGTGATACGCGCAGGACGCGCTACAGGAGCGTGTTCCTCTTTCTGGTCCTCATGCTCAAGGCGATAACCATCGAGTGCGCGTGCCACTAACAACAATCCAGGAAGCAGATGTTGTGGTTGGGCTGTCAACACTTTTGGTAGTGCGCTTTCCCCTTCCGGCACCTTTGCTAGATGAAAAGCAGTGACCGGCACATGGACACGCAAGGCTGAACGCACTTCTGTGGATACGTACCACCCGATATCAAGCAAAGACCCGCTAAGCCCCAATCGCTGCTGGAGAGAACTGTTGAAACTGGTGCGGAACAACAGAGCTTTGCCCTGCAAAGCAAGGAGAATATGCTGTAAGGTATCTGGTTGGCCGAGAGAAAAACGTTCAAAGAGACTGCGCAGGTCATCATCGGTAATTGAACCGCCAGCAAGGGTCAAGGTTGCCAATAACTGTCGTTGCGGTTTATCCAGTGTAGCAACCACGCGGCGCACCGCATCGGGCTGTTTGAGTACTGTTAAAATTGCTTCTCCCAACTCTTGCTTACTCAGTCCGCTGATGGAGATTTCATATTCACGTGCGATACCGCGCAATTCGCCCAGGCCCAGTTGAAACAGCATCTCCAGCATATCTCCCAGCGGTTTTGGGCCGGATGGCGCGGCGAGAGGACGACGGGTTTGCAGCATTCTCGGCGTCGCTTCCTGAGTATTGCTATTGTTCTTAACCGCACCCGCTTTTGGATCTGACAAGGGTACGTTCTGTAGCTGCAGCCCAAAGGAACCCTCACTGGTATGAAGAGGTAATGAGGCGGGTCTCATGGGTGGAGTTGCTGAAACTGGCAACAATGGAGAAGTGATAACAAATTTTGTTGGATGTGAAAGCCATTGATGCAATAACGCCGTAGCATGCGCACAAATGGCGGGCGGAATTGTGGAACAGGTGCAAGCAACATCCCAGTTATTCGGGTCCTGTACCTCGACGGTGACAGTGTAAGCATGTTTTTCGGAGGCTACCCTTTCTGTCGTCTCTACCCTCTCTGCGCCATCTAACGGAAATACGTCTGCCTCGATAGGAATACTGTTCACAACAACAACGCCGGAGAGTTTTGCTCCTTCACGTTTCGTTGCCTGTACCGCTCCAATACGACAATATTCTTGTCCCAGCGACGCAACTGTCAACCCCGCCATGCGCATAATGTCAGCAGCCCGCAGGCGTTGTAATGCGCCAGGTACAACATTATCCATACACTTCGCCTACGATAAATCACACAAGATTAAATACGTTGGGTAATAATAACACGTGACACAGTTAAGGGTCAATGACACTGATGCCATTACAGTTAAAACGGCAACCGCCAAAAAAAGTCACTATCTGACATGCATCCACCTTCACCAGAAAAGATATTGTTCTGTACAATCTTACAATCTGTTCTATTCGCAACTCTGGTTATCCAGTGATATAATACCCTTCAATAGAGGTGTGGAACAACAACATTTTTATACAGAGAGGTGATTTCCGTGGCAGCAAATCCAGAAAAGCAATCATTGGCAAACGTTGTATCTTATTGAGGAGTTATTGATGTCACAAACAGGAGCAAGTATTTCGTTTCCGGCTGGTTCCGGTTCGGCACAACGTGAGGGTTATCTTGTACACCCTGATGGCAATGGGCCATTCCCCGGCGTCGTGATTATTCACGAGATATATGGTTTGAACGAGAATATTAAGGATATTGCACATCGCTTCGCGGACGAGGGTTATGTCGCGCTGGCGGTTGATTTATTCGCGGGACGCAACCGCACTATCTGCATGTTCCGCTTTATGGGGCAAATGATGTTCAGCTCGCTCAATAACGGTAGTCTTGACGACCTCAAATCTTCTTTGACCTATCTGACGCAACAACCGAACGTGGATGCCGAACGGCTGGGCGCGATTGGCTTTTGTATGGGCGGAAGTTTCGCTATCGCGTGGGCCACCAATGATAACCGCCTCAAAGCTATTGCTCCTTATTATGCCGCGAATCCGCGTCCACTGGAAGCCGTGGAGCGTTTGTGTCCAGTAGTAGGCTCCTATCCCGGCAAAGATTTCACCACGCCGCATGGTCAAAAACTCGACATTGAGCTTGATCGCTACCAGATTCCGCATGATATCAAAATCTATCCCGGCGCAGAACATTCATTCTTCAACGACAAAGGCAAAAGTTACGACGAGAAGGCGACAAAGGATTCCTGGCAACGGGTGATGTCCTTTTTCAGAGAGCATGTGGGATGATAATCCAATAATGACTGTGCGCGGCATTACCGAATTCCATATCAAAAAGCCTGTGAGAGAATATACCTTCACAGACTCTAGCTTACCTTGTTAACATTCTGTATTGCCGGGCATATTTTCAAGTGCATACATAGCATTTGCCACTGCTGCCAGGGCTGCTGTTTCGGCGCGTAGAGTGCGCTGGCCCAGCGTAACGGACTGGACACCGCGTTGTCGTGCTAATGCGATCTCTTCCGCTGTCAGGCCGCCTTCCGGGCCGATGAAAAGCACTATTGTCGTGGATGAGGTGGTCGTGGTAGCATGGTAAGTGTTTAGCGCATCGCGCAGGCTCAATGCATGTTCCTCTTCCCACAGCATGAGGGAAAATGTGCCTTCTGGAATGTCATTGAGAACCTGTGCGAGTGGACGAATGGGCTGGAGTTCGGGCAGGCGTGAGCAATCGCATTGCTCGGCGGCCTCCTGGATGATGTGTTGCCAGCGAGCGATTTTCGCCGGGCCAGCCTTATCCAGACCGGCCATTGAGCGGTGGCAGAGCGTTGGCACAAAGACGGCAACACCCAGTTCTGTGCCTTTCTCTAACACCCACTCGAAACGGGCCGATTTGAGTAAACCCTGGCAAAGGATGATACGCACAGATGGTTCGTCCGGGCCGGGACGACGCTCTACGTACTGTACCTCGACACCTGTCCGGTTGCTTTTAGCAACTGTTGCCAGCACTTCATCACCACTATTATCGAGCAAAACCAGTTGTTCGCCGATAGCGAGATGCAGGACATCGCGCACCTGATGTGCAAGTTTATCCGGCAATACGATGTTGTCGGGAGTACCGGCAAGCAAGGTGGGTTCGACAAAAAAACGATGCATGCTTATTGCTCCGCTACTCTACTCCGGTTTGCGCATCACCAGCACAAGCCAGTCATCTGTCATGGTCTGCTCAATCAGTTCGAGACCGGCTTCGAGCAATGGCTGTTCGGCATCGGGACGGCGTGCCTCGATAATGCCACTGGCAATGAGTAGGCCACCGGGTTTCAGCACCTGCGTAAGTTGAGGAGCCATGCCCCCGATAATGTGCGCGATGATATTTACCAGCACCATATCGAACGCGCCTGCTCTGCGTGCCGCCTCGGCTTCATCTACTATGCCCAGGACGACACTAACGCGGTCGCTCAAATTATTGATAGCCACGTTCGCTGTTGCACTCTCGACGGCAACAGTGCTGTTATCAATGCAATAGACAAACTCCGCGCCCAGTTTCGCCGCCGCCAGCGCCAGGATACCAGAGCCGGTACCGACGTCTATAATGCGCATACCAGGACGAACACGCCGCTCGACTTGTTCGAGGCACATGCGGGTGGTGGGATGGACGCCTGTACCAAAAGCCATGCCGGGGTCAAGTTCCAGTACCACTTCGCCTTCTTTGGGTGTATAGTCACGCCAGGAAGGGCGAATGACGAGCCGTTTGCCGGTGTGCGTCACATGGAAATAGTCTTTCCAGGCATTCGCCCAGTCTTCTTCGTTGACTACTCGCGTCTGCAAGTCGCCCACGAAATGTTGCCCCAGACTGGCAAAGTGCCACAGGCCCTCGGCGATGCGCTGCCGTGCCTCCTCTTCTTTGCCGTCAATGGGCAGGTAGGCATGGACATGTACCGGCTGTCCTGTCAGCACGCGATATTCCTGCCCCTCGGCACCGACCAGTTCTATCGGCTCCTCAATCGCCACGCCGCCAGTCGTATAGCGACTTAATAGCTCGCTGACGGATTCGACCGCCTCCGGGTGCGTCCGCACCGTTAATTCTAACCATAGCATATTTTTTTGTCCTGATTTCTATTGATGAAGCGGCTCCTACTTTGTATTATGTCAAGTCAATGACATAATAACCGACCGTGGTTGTCTCTCTAAAACCACAGGAGCGATAGAGTTCATAGGCATTGGTATTAGTTGTATCCACTTCGAGCGTGATGGGTTGCCGTGTCTCAGCACGTACCTGTCGAATAATCTGCTCCAACATCTGTCGTCCAAATCCGCGCTTTCGATAATTAGGCAAGACACAGAAGGCATAGATACCAATAGTATCGCTTGACCATAGATTGAAACAGCCAACCGGTTCATCGCCGAGCATAGCCATGTAGTAGCGGCGGCGTGGATGCGGGATATCTTGCTCCAGATGCTCCTTTGTGCGGCGCTCTGACTCACCAAAACTGGTTGCTGAAACATACGCCAGGATATCGGCGTCCGCCAGAGTTGCCGGTTGTAACACAATATGTGCTTTATAGGAGTCGGAGTCGCGCTCTTTAAAGTCCACCAGCAGCATGCGATGCTCGGAAAAATCATAGTGTGCGCCGATAGCCTCGATGAAGGCTTGCCCTGAGCGTGAGAAACGGTCACAGACAAATATCAACTGGTGGATGCCACGTGCCTTCGCGTCCACCTTTACCTCATGCACTAGAGCAGAGAAGATACCTTTACGGCGGTAATCGGGATGAACAAAGCCGGTCATTTCTTTATCTTCGGTACCAAAACTATCAAGCGCCAGCGCACCAACTAGCTTGCCATCTACATAATAGAGAAAATCGTTCGTATCGCTGCCTGTGCGGTCTTTCATCATTTCCAGCAGTAAAGTGAGGTCAATGCCATCATATATCTTACTGAGAGCGACCAGTGCAGTTACCTCCGCCATCTCTGCTTCTGTCAACTGTTGTTTTCTCATAATGCCCGTTTGTGGGTTATCCAGGTTATCCATCCAATCTAATCTCCGGCAGATTCTTTTGCACATCATACATGAAGCGTGCAGATATGGCAGGTTCCGGGTTACACCGTGTTAGAACACGGCGGGTTCCATGTAATCGCCAAAGGCGGCGCGGAACACGTCCATGATCTCGCCGAGCGTGGCATAGGCTTTCACGGCCTCGATGATGGCGGGCATGGTATTCTCGGAGCCTTCCGCAACGCGGCGCAGGTTGTCCAGCGAGTGTTTCACTGCCGATTGGTCGCGTTCGCTGCGCACTCGGAGGAGACGGGCAAGGTGCGCTCGCTCGCCCACCTGGTCAATGTAGAGCGTGGGTACCCGAATATCCCCTTCTATGACATAATCGTTGACACCGACGATGGTGCGCCTGTGCAGGTCTATCTCCTGCTGGTAGCGATAGGCAGACTCGGCAATTTCGCGCTGGAAGAAGCCATTGAGAATACAGGCCAGCACACCGCCGAGCGCGTCAATGCGGTTGATGTAGTCCAGCGCTGCCGCCTCGGTCTCGTCGGTGAGTTTCTCGATAAAGTAGGAACCGCCTAGCGGGTCAACAGTATTGACGACGCCGCTCTCGCTGGCAATAATTTGTTGGGTGCGCAAAGCGATCAGCACGGCCTTCTCAGTCGGCAGTGCGAGAGCCTCGTCAAGAGAGTTGGTGTGCAGCGAATTTGTACCTCCAAGCACAGCGGCCAACGCCTGAATAGCGGTACGAATGATATTATTGTCAGGTTGCTGAGCCGTCAATGAAACACCAGCGGTCTGGGCGTGACAACGCAACATCCACGAACGTGGGTCTTTCGCACCATAGCGTTCGCGCATCAGTTTGGCCCAGATGCGGCGGGCAGCGCGGAACTTGGCAATCTCTTCAAAGAAGTCGTTATGCACATCGAAGAAAAAGGAGAGGCGCGGCGCGAATTCGTCAATCTTAAGGCCGCGCTTCAATGCCGCGTCCACATAGGCCAGCCCATCGGCGAGCGTGAAGGCCAATTCCTGTACTGCTGTCGCGCCGGCTTCGCGAATATGATAGCCACTGATACTAATAGTGTTCCAGCGCGGCATATGGCGCGTGCCGAACTCGACGGTATCGGTGACTAAACGCAGTGAAGGCTCCGGCGGGAAGAGGAATTCTTTCTGTGCGCTATACTCTTTTAGAATATCGTTTTGCAGCGTGCCACCCAACGATGCCATGGGGAAGCCTCGCTTCTCGGCATTGACGATATACATGGCCCAGATGACGGAGGCGGGACTGTTAATGGTCATCGAAGTAGTGATTTTATCCAGTGGCAGACCATCAAATAGTATCTCCATGTCCGCCAGCGAGGAGATGGCGACGCCACATTTGCCGAATTCGCCAGCCGCAAGCTCGTGGTCGGTGTCATAGCCATACAACGTAGGCATATCAAAAGCGGTTGAAAGTCCAGTCTGGCCCTGCGTGAGCAGATACTTGAAACGAGCATTGGTATCTTCCGCTGTGCCGAAACCCGCGAACATACGCATGGTCCACGGTTTGGCACGGTACATCGTTGGTTGCACGCCGCGTGTATAGGGATATGCGCCCGGCAGCCCGATATCGCGACTATAGTTCAGAGCAGCGTTATCCAACGGCGTGTATAAACGCTCAATGGGAACGCTCGATGTCGTCATCAAGTCCTCGCGTTCGGGCAGACGGCCCAATGATTTCTGCACAACCATCTCATCCCACTGCTGCTTTTCACCCTGCAATCGTTCCAATTCGGCTCTATCAAAAAGTGTCCCCTGCTCGTAAGCGGGCATTCCCTGCATTCCCTGTGTATTGTGTGTATCCGGCGATTTCTGCTCAAGCATGTGTAGAAACTCCTCTTCGTTGAGTGAGAATAAATAGGTACCTTCTGTACTTCGGCTGACCACTCCATTAGCCAGTATTCATCATGGGATATTGTACCACATGCTCATTTGCAGAATGGTTATCCTGTGGTGATCTGGTGATCTTCCCGGCGCAAAAAGGGTAAAGGACTCCACAGGAAATTTTATGACATACTTTTTTTCAGGAAAGAAGTTTTCAGTTTTGCTCTGCTATTATATTTTGTGGTGAGGGTAAGACAAGCTCTAGCCCTTTCCCATTCTGCAGTTGCAATATAGTGGGCAGCAAAGCCTGCATGAGCTTGGCCTTTGTTTGTTCATTCACATTTGGATTTAGCACGACAATTGTTTTGCTGGCTATCTCCAGTGCGTACTCAATGCCTTTTTTCTGCACATCAATACGTTTGTCGAGTATCCGAGGGCGTTCTCGTTCATTTGCAAGCTCTTTCCGTTCCAGTTCAAAAAGCGCTTCCTTGTTTGCTAACTCTGCTTTTTCAAGTCTTACCCTCGCCTGTGCGACTCCATCTATTGCTGCCCCAATGCCCGCTATAACATTTTTAACGCTCATATCTATATTAAAGCTTCCCTCAAAAAGAGAACTGTATGTCATCCTGGTAATACTCAGTTTCGTTTCTTCTACAAAGCGCACATCATGGGTTTGTGTATACTCAATCAGGTCGGCAAAACGCCTGTGAGCAATAAGCCAGCATTTTGTAGAAATGTCGGTGATGGCCGAGAAAATTGTAATGAGATTATGTGATGTGAGGGGTTCTTCCATAACAAATATACGAAAAGTTGAGATGTCCTCCGGTACAGATTTTCCTTGAATATCTATACCTCTGACATTGCTCATGTTGGCTAAGAGCAGAATGGTTCCGCTCAGGTTGGTTCCCCTCAAATTGGCTTTGCTCAAGTTGGCTTTGCTCAGATCGGCCTTGCTCAGGTCGGCTAAGAGCAAAATGGCTCCGCTCAGGTCGGCTCCTCTCAGGATGGTTCCCCTCAAATGGGCTTCGCTCAGGTTGGCTCCAATCAGGTCGGCTCCCCTCAAGTTGGCTCCGCTCAGGTCGGCTTCTCTCAAGTCAGCTCCCCTTAAGTTGGCTCCGCTCAAATCGGCTTCTCTCAGGTCAGCACCTATCAATGCGGCTTCTCTCAGGTTGGCTTCTCTCAGGTTGGCTCCGCTCAGGTCAGTCTCCCTCAAGTTGGCTCCGCTCAGGATGGTTCCAATCAGGATGGTTCCAATCAGGTTGGCTCTGCTCAGATCGGTTTTGTTCAGAATGGCTCTGCTCAGAATAGCCCCGTTCAGGTCAGCTCTGCTCAGAATAGCTCCGCTCAAGTCAGCTCTGCTCAGGTTGGCTCTGCTCAGATCGGCTTCCCTCAAGTTGGCTTCCCTCAGATTGACTTCCTTCAGGTCGGCTCCCCTCAGGTTGGCTCCAAGCAATACCAGGTTACTCAAGTCAATATCGTGTAAAACTTGATTGCTTAGATTTAATTTATCACTGCTACCCAGTATTTGCAGTAGCTTTTCTACATCCGCCCTGGTTAGTGGCTGGGTTTGGACTGCGGTGCTGCTTGCATTGATACTCATAATTTATCTCCTGAATGAATCTAGTAAGGGCTACATCTCTAGCCCTGGCTGTTTTGCTCTATCTTGCCTCACCTTAAAGACGGTCCTATCAGAGGGAAAAATCCAGTGGTTGCGCGTCGCTTTGCGTAAGACAATGGGATAAACCTGATGCAGGGGACGGTTCCGCCGGGGTTCCTGGAGCAGTTCACCTATCAATGCGGTTCGAATGGTCATCTTTTTCTCCTTCCAACTTCCTCTTCATCCACTTTTCAGTTTGACCACTTATACTAACCATTATACACCCGCGCCTAAGCCATTTTAAGAGCGACTCAGATACGGGTACCTGGGGCGGGTTTACGGTTTGATTGTAGGGACTTTTCTAGCGAGTCAACGTAGACAAATCGGTCTCGACCCTTCCTGGTTAGAAGTATTTTTCAAGCCAGGAGATTTTAGAAAAAACAGTATAAAAAGTACCTTATAAACACGACACTTTCAGGAAACTCGTCTGTATGAAGTGGCTCTAGAAGCGCCTGTAGAGGGAAGTGGGGCGAGAGGGACTCGAACCCTCACGGCCTTTCAGCCAGGAGATTTTAAGTCTCAATAAAACTCCGATTGGCTCTACAGGCTGTTTTATGCAACTTCAAGTCCTCTCAGGTCAGGAGACTTTCTAGCCTCTTTTTAAGCTTGCTTTTTTATATTTGCTCTGTCTGTTCCCACATTTTATTTCCTCATTCCCTCAAGAACCTCCTCATAATCTCTGCGGAAGATGATATAGAGATTGCTTTGTCACTTTGGGTTAACATGATAAGCTGAAATAAAGGCAAGTTTTTCATTAAGAGTTTTGATCTGGTTTTGTAGATTTATTATGTGCATGCTATTAGCAAGCAAAGTCTGTTGTGTATTGATATCAAAACTGCCGTCTTCTGTGATAGGTATATCAATTACTATACTACTAACATTTTCCATGTTTGACCTCAATTCTCTATCAAAACCATATTCATATTTCTTTATGTTCAGTTGGTATAACAAATATTCTGGATCTATATTTCTGTCCAATATTTCTATTGTTCCGCAATGATCTGTAGTGGCAAATATTTCACCTGCTGGTTTATAAGTAAGTTCAAAATGCCCGTCTATGCCCCAAATAATATAAGGATTATCAAAACTTTTAATGTTAGATTTTTCCAAGTAACCGAAAGTCTTAAAAACATTAGCACTAAATAGAGGTACCTGAGCTTTAGGGTTGTTTCTATTCTCAAAGAGGTCTTTCTTTAAGATTCTCTTACCTATTTTTAGTTTAAAATAGGTTTCATCTCCCAAGTTAATCTCTCTAAAACTAGTTAGCTCTACAGCTTGGGTTTCAATTTTGAGAAGATCTTGCCCCTTGTTAAGTATTCCTTCTAGATCATTGTGGGATTCGACAAGGAGGTCATAAAATTCTTCTTGAGATACTTCTGTTGTCTCTTCTTCAATACCTAAGTGTATTTTTTCCTCCTTTGACCACCATCTGTCTACGGACCAGTGCTTATTAGGGGCAAATCTTTCTATTGACTGTATTTTACATCTTTTAGAAGGTGATAGAAAATTAAATTTAGAACCTTTAAATTGATTGAACAAGCTGACCATCTCCTCAAGTTCATTTTTATCAGGTATTTCAAACCTATTAACGTCAAGTGTTTCTCCTATATTAGAAACAAGGTAAGTGAATACTGGCACTGCCTGCAAATCTTCTTTATTGGTTTTTTTCGTAATTACTAATATGTAAGTTTTTTTAGGAGTAGAAAAAACGTCTTAGCTGGAAGGGAAATAATTGCATCTAAAATACATTCTTCTAAAAGAAACTGTCTAATTTTTTTGTCGTTTAACCGATTTAACAATCCATCAGGAATAATAACAAAAGCTTTTCCTCCCATTTTAAGGCTCCTGATGATCCATTCGAGAGCTAAACCTTCCACCCCTCCCGCATTAATTCGATAAAAATCATTAAGATTAGTTTTTTCTTGTATTTCGTTTTTCAAAGTTCTAATACCACTGGTAACGTAAGGAGGATTTGTCATTATTAAATCATACTTGTCCTCTTCATTTTCTAAAATTATTCCTAGAGTTCCAAGATTGGTTTGACTTAACAATTTAAACACATCATTAAAGATCGTAGCAAATTGATTTGTCATATTGTTGTATTTGCTAACGATATCGGCTAAATAGATAAGCATATTAGCTTTTGCTAGAATTATGGTCCTTTCTTCATCTTTCTCAAAACCTTTATCATAACCTCGAAATTGTATTTTTGGATTAATTGAACCTGAAATAGGTAAAAAGTTATCTCTCAAGGATTGATACAAGTTTATTGGCTCTAATACAAATCCACCTACACCACAAAATGGGTCACAAACTTTTTGTCCTTTAACAAGATGGTCTACACCTGACATTTGGACGATTGCTCTAACTACTTTACGAGGAGTAAAATATTGGCCTAAGGTTTTAAGCCCTTCACTTTGTTTAAGGAAATTTTCATAGAGCTTTGTTTTGAAATCTTTATTTATATTTTTTAAGCTACCAAACTCATTTCCAAATTCATTAAATTTTTTGATTGAATTTCTAAATAAAGTTGCCATTTGTAACACAGGTCGATCATTTTCTACAAAAATAGTTCCGTTGATAACAGTGGTTCCGTCATCTCCTTTTGGGAAAAGCTCTATTATTTTGGGTCTACAAACCTTTGCATAATAATCTAATACATAATCATTGCTATTGTTGTTGTATAAGCTGTACAGAAAAGCGAAATTAGCTGGTTCTTTTAGAACTTCTAAGTCACTGAGGAACTTAAATATTAAGAGTTCCACAACGTTATATAGGCATTTTTCGGGAGATTTTCCAGTAGCTACCCAAATATCTTGCCATACTCTTTTTGCTAATGGTAAAGGATCAATCTGAATCATTGGTTTAACTGTTGAGTTTGTGGAGCTTAAAACAGTAACTAGCTCAATAATTGTTCGTATTGTTTCTTGTGTTGAATCTGGCAATTTTTTTAAATCTAACTGGTCTTCCTTACGATCAATGATAAATGGTTTTTTTAGATCAGAATCATTCTCGTCGGTGATAATGGTGTAACTTCGTGATTTATGAGTAGTCAAATCCTGATAAATATTATCTTCATTCGGTTGGTTTGGATTGAACCATATATATTTACTGCCATCTGTAATAATTCCTATCTTTGCTCCTACCTCTTGGCAAACATCATTACATTGCTGGATCGTCTTGATGATTTCTTTCCTATTAAGAAAGCGCCCATTTTTTTTGTCTTCGACCACTGCTATCACAGAAGGATTATTGCTATTCTTATCGACAAGTAACCTGTCAGGTTTCCGTGTACCATAGTTACCGTAATCTCTATTTGGGATATACCCTGCTTTTCTTAACGCAAGAAGGTTAGTGGCACCTATAACTAAATATTCGTAACGAAAAACTACTTGCCCTTTATTTAGCATTCCTCTAGATTGCAATTCTTCACTCATAAAATTAAATCCTTCAAGTAACTAATTTAACATGAGCCAATCTTTTTCTACAATACCTGATCATTAGGCATTGTTTGGAAAGAAAGCCTGTTCTCGATGATCTTTACTTACTTAATACGTTTATACTACTAAATTTCTAACATACTTCTGGTTTTTTTCAAGGGTCTCATTTTATTCTCGTATTACTTATAAATGCATGTATTGCTCTAGTACGAAAGTTTTCAGATAGAGGGGAAGTCATGCAAGCTGAGCTGCTCACATTATGGAATTGGTAGCGGCGCTGTGAGAATGGTGGTTCTAATTTCGGCTCGGTTCCACCCTTTGAAGTCCTCGCTGTTGGCAAGTTGCATAAGCCAGAAGACTGTAGGAAAAATGATAAGAATGAAGTCTTCTGCGTCTGTTTTTGGGAAGTAGTGTTGTGTGTGAAGTGGCTCTAGAAGCGCCTGTAGAGAAGGGTGGGGCGAGAGGGACTCGAACCCTCACGGCCTTTCAGCCAGGAGATTTTAAGTCTCCAATGTCTACCATTTCATCATCGCCCCGCTTGTGAGGCTGGGTTACGGGTGATGTGTCGAGTAGTACGAAACAAGTCTTCCCACTCTCACTGCCGTAGCTCTCGTCTCTAGCCCCTGTAGTTTAGCACTGTTGAATACGCTTGTCAATATCATTGAAACAGGGATAAGTTTAAAAAATAGGAACTTATAGAAGAAGAGATATTGTGGTATCAGAAGCATATTCCAGTGAACTATCAGGGTATTTCTGACAGGTTATGAGGTACTTCTAAGCATCTCCTGAGCATAGAGAAACACCAATAATCCCACACAATTCCCCACAAAACATCACTGAACAGCAGAGAAGAGGTAGCGGTATAATAACATTATGCCAACTAGAGCGTGTTAGGGACTCAAGCTAAAATATGTGGTAAAATGGTGGTATGACACCTAGAACCCCCTATCCAAGTGATGTGAGTGACGACGAATGGGCCTTCGTTGCTCCCTATCTCATATTGTTGC